>Ga0209067_10002854_pt1 | contig 10151 bp, 8 predicted proteins | sample ColStrG_CSR_2013_FD_187199 | JGI IMG/M metagenome (GOLD analysis project Ga0209067, IMG submission 187199) | Freshwater sediment microbial communities in response to fracking from Pennsylvania, USA - Cold Stream Run_MetaG_CSR_2013 (SPAdes)... | ecosystem: Environmental > Aquatic > Freshwater >... | reverse complement strand
GGTGTCGGACACCTGCTTGACGCTGCGATAGATGTTGGAAACGATAGGGATACGCCCCAGCGCCGATTCCCACCAGCGCACCAGGCGCTGCCCGATGATATTGGCCGCCAGCGTGCCGGTCAGGAAAACGACCAGGCCCGTGAGCACCAGCCCGGCGCCCGGCAGGCGGAACCCCAGCCACTGCTCGGGACGCCAGGACGGCGGCAGCAGGAGCAGGGACTGATCCATGAAGGCGAAAATGAAATTCAGCACCCAGATCGTGAGCGCCAGCGGAATCCAGACCAGCAGTCCCGTCATGAGGTAGCGTTTGAACATCGCCGGGTCCGGATTCAGGTGAGCGTTCAGGTGCCCGTGGCCGGGGCGGCCGGGACGGGCGTGGGGGAGCCGGAGCTGCCCGAGGCAGGCGTGGCCGGGGCGCTGGTAGCGGCGCCCTTGGCCGCGCCGGCGCTGTCGGATGCGGTGCTGCCCGCCGCAGGAGCGGGGGTGGCGGGAGCCGGGGAGCCGGTAGGGCCGTTCTTGAAGTCGGTGGCGTACCAGCCGCTACCCTTGAGCTGGAAGCCGGCAGCCGTCAGCTGCTTGACGAGCGTCGGCTGCCCGCACTGCGGGCACTGGGTAAGGGCGGCATCGGACATTTTCTGCAGCACGTCGAGGCTGTGCTGGCAGTGGGAACACTTGTACGCGTAAATCGGCATGCGGGTCTCGCAGGAAAATCGCAAGGGGGCTGAATTATAAGGGGCCGGGCAGCCGGGGCCGGGTGGCGGGAAAAATGATGGCCGGCGCCTAGCCGGCCTGCTGCCTCAGGGTACCGCGAGGCGGCGCTGCGGCCTATAGCTCAAGGCGGGCGCCCAGCTCGACAATGCGGTTGCGCGGTATGCGGAAAAATTCCGTCGCATCGGTGGCATTGCGGTGCATCCAGCAGAACAGCCGGCGCGCCTGGCCCTGGCTGCCCTGGCCACGGCGCGCCTCGACCGTCTCGCGCGACAGGAAGAAGGTCGTGCGCATCATGTCAAAGCCCTCGCCCTCCAGGGTGCAGTGGGCCAGCGCCGCCGGCAGGTCCGGGTTCTCCATGAAACCGTAGCGCAGAATGACCCGGTAAAAGCCGGGTCCCAGGGGGCTGGTCTGGATGCGGTCCCGCGCCGGGACGCGGGGCATCTGTTCGGTCAGCACGTGCAGGATGACATTGCGCTCGTGCAGGACCGCGTAGTGCTTGAGGCTGTGCAGCAGCGCCAGCGGCACGATGTCAAAGCGGCGCGCCAGGTAGACCGCCGTTCCCGGCACCCGGTGGATGTCGTCAACCGAGCCCAGAAAAACCTCCAGGGGCAGAGTCTCGCGCTCGAGCTGGCGCAGCATGGAGCGGCGGCCGGAACGCCAGGCCTGCATGGTCAGGTAGATGATGAGGGCGGCAAGCACCGGCACCCAGCCCCCTTCGGCGATCTTGGTCAGGTTGGCAGCCGCGAAGGAAACGTCGATGACCAGCAGCGGGCCGACGATGGCGATGACCAGGGCGAGGCGCCACTTCCACTGCTCGTGCATGACGCGGAACATGAGCAGGGTCGTCAGCAGCATGGTGAAGGACACCGCGATGCCGTAGGCCGCCGAGAGGTTGTCCGAATTGCCAAATCCGATGGCCAGACCCACGGTGAAAGTCATGAGGAGCCAGTTGACCACCGGGATATAGATCTGGCCGTATCCGACCTCCGAGGTCTGGGTCACGCGCAGGCGCGGGCACAGGTCCAGCTGTATGGCCTGGCGCGTCATCGAGAACACGCCACTGATGATGGCCTGGCTGGCAATAATGGTGGCCGCGGTGGCCAGGCCCACCAGGGGCAGCTGGGCCCAGTCGGGAGCCAGCAGGAAGAAGGGGTTGTCGTCGGCCTTGAGCCCGCTTTCCATCACGAGGGCGGTCTGCCCCGCGTAGCTCAGCACCAGGGAAGGAAATACGAGCCAGTACCAGCCGATGCGGATCGGGCGGGCACCAAAATGGCCCATGTCGGCATACAGCGCCTCGGCCCCCGTGGCGCACAGGAAAACGGCACCCAGCACCGAAAAGCCGGTGAAACCGTGGGTGAAGAGGTAGTGCAGGCCGTACCCCGGCCATAGCGCCTTGAGCACCACCGGGTGCTGCACGATGGAGACCACGCCCAGGAGCGCGATGGTGATGAACCAGAGCACCATGACGGGTCCGAAGAGGCGGCCGATGGCTGCCGTGCCACGGCTCTGGAAGGCAAAGAGTGCCACCAGAACCGCAACCGACAAGGGCAGGATGTAGGGCGCAAGGGCGGGAGCCGGCTGGCGCAGGCCTCCCAGAGCGCTGAGCACCGAGATGGCGGGGGTAATGGCCCCGTCGCCGTAGAGCAGGGCAGCGCCCAGGATGCCCAGGCCGATCACAAAGGGACGTTCGCGGCCCTTGCGCGCAAGCTGGGCCATCAGGGCCAGGATGCCACCCTCCCCGTCGTTGTCGGCCCGCATCACGAGCGCGACATACTTGACCGAGGTAATGACGATCAGGGTCCAGACGATGAGCGAGAACAGGCCCAGGGCGATTTCCGGCGTCGCGCCCCCCGCGGCCTGATAGGCCGTCTGCAGCGTATACAGCGGGCTGGTGCCGATGTCGCCATACACGACGCCCAAGGCGCCCAGGATCAGGCTGGCGCGAATGGGCCCGGTTTCGATACGGTGCGGCGCCGGCCGGGGAATATCCGCGAGAAAGTTGCTGTTGCTGCCTGCGGAATCCGGCAGGGGGGAGGAGGATTGCGTCATGATGGGTCGACACGGGGCCGAAAGTGGGAAAGACTCTTATCCATGCTGCGGTGCGGAGTGTATTCCTCCTGCCACGGCTTGCGAATCGGCCTGACAACAACACCTGAAAGGCAGGGCATGCACGGTGCTCACTACAGTTTGGCTCCCAGCGCGGAGGAAATCGCCCAGTTCGAGCCGTTCATGGATGAGCTCGTCGCCCTGGCGTTTGCGGTCATACGGCCGCTGTTCCTGAGCGGCGTCGTCGTCGACAACAAAGCCGATGCCTCGCCCGTGACGGTAGCGGATCGTGAGGCGGAGCGCCTTCTTCGCGAACACATATCGGCGCGTTTTCCGGGCCATGGCATCGTGGGTGAGGAATTCGGCATCCGCGAGGGGAGCCGCTACCGCTGGATCCTGGATCCCATCGACGGCACACGCGCCTTCATCAGCAACTGCTTTCTCTTTGGCACGCTCATCGCCCTGGAACGCGACGACGGTGCCGGCTACCGACCCATACTGGGGTGCATCGCCCACGCCGCGGCGGGGATCAGTCTGCTGGGTCGAGGAGGATTCGCCAGTGGGTGCACACTACGGCAGGCGGACGGATCTACAAGAGCAGTGCGAGTGCGCGAGGCCCGCCCGCTGGAGCAGGCAACCGTGCTGATGAGCACCCTGCCGGGCAGCGCGGAACAGGGCGGCGCCCGTGGGGTTGCGCAAGTGGTGGCCGGCGCGGGCATGGCGCGCAGCTGGGGGGATTGCTTTGGCTACTTCGCGGTGGCGACGGGCGGAGCCGATGTCATGTTGGACCCGCAGCTGGCGTACTGGGACGCCGCCGCCATCGTGCCGGTCATTGAGGGCGCCGGCGGGCGCGTGAGCGGATGGTCGGGGGGGGATCCGCTGCAGGAGCTGTCGCTGGTGGCGAGCACCGGCCCGCTCCATGAAGAAGTGCTGCAGCGGATTAAAGACGCCAACTAGCGCCCTATGGGATCGATCAAGGCCTTAAAAGGGAATATCGTCGTCCATATCGGCAATGCTGCCGCCCGACGGTTCCTTGGCCGCGGGTTTGCTCGCTGTACGCGGCGCTGAGGAACTGCCACCGGCCGGACGCGCGGCGCGCGGTTCCGAGCGCCCTTCCTCGTCGGGCGCGCCGCCACCCGCACCCGCCCCGCCCCGCGAGCCGAGCATCTGCATGACATCAGCAACGATTTCCGTGGAAAAACGGTCCTGGCCGCTGTCCTTGTCCTGCCACTTGCGCGTGCGCAGACGCCCTTCGATGTACACCTGCGAACCCTTGCGCAGGTACTCGCCGGCCACCTCCGCCAGACGCCCGAAAAAGGCAACGCGGTGCCATTCGGTTTCTTCACGCTTTTCGCCCGTGTTCTTGTCCTTCCACTGGGACGTGGTGGCGACCGAGATGTTCGTCAGGGCCGCGCCATCGGGGCTGTAGCGGGTTTCGGGATCCCGGCCCAGGTTGCCTACCAGGATCACCTTGTTGATTGAAGCCATGCGCGCCCTCCCCTCATCCCCATTTGCGCGCGGCGGCAAATGGGTCAAAAAATGGATTTATCGACTTTTAATGATATCCGCAAAGCAGGGACAGTCTGGCGCGAAACGGCAATCGGGTCTTCACCGCCCCCCGTAGCGCTCGGGCGGCCACGGCGCAAGGGGCGCAATCCTTCCGGCGGCCGGATGCGATTGCGCGAAAGGTAGGACTTTCCCGCGTAACGCCCCCAGGGAATATCCCCGCGTCATGGTCAGGGGTTACGCTCCAATCAGATTAGCGTAAAGGTGGAAGCCATGACTCTCCCCGACTTTCCTGATGGAACACGCTTTCTTTCAGTCAAGGGCGTGCCAGTATCGCGCAGCTTCGACGACCTGCTGCACCCGCGCGCCTGGGACGTGCCCCGGGGGCGCCCCTTCCCCCTTGACGAATACATGCGCTGCCGCAACGAGCTGTCCGAAGACGCCTTCCGTGACCTGGTTGCACGCAGCCTGGATCTGGCAATGGCCTAGTGCGCTCGCGCTGGCGGCACCGTTTGGCGCAGGCACGCGCCAGGCCTGCCCGCCTCAGACCAGCGCGCGCTGGTACAGCGCGAGCAGCCGGCTCCAGGCCCGCTCGGCATCCGCGTGAGCATAGCGAGGCCCAAGATCGGGCATACACCAGCCGTGCTGGGCTCCGGCATAGACCTCCACTTCTGAGGCCAGGCCGGCGTCAGCGAAGGCCTTGCGCAGGGCGCCCTTGGCTTGCGGGTCGTCCGCGTCATCGTTACCCGCAATGGCTATGTACAGCTGCGCCTTGAGGTGCGGGGCCAGCAGGTGCGGGCTCTCCGGTTTATCGGTCACGAGGCCGCCGCCGTGGAAAGTCGCTATGGCTCCGATGCGTTCTGGCGCACTGGCACCCGTGCGCAGTGCCAGTGCGCCCCCCATGCAATAGCCCTGCACGCCCATCCGGGCGGAGCTGCGCACCGCGGGCTGGGACGACAGGAACGCCAGATAAGCCTGGGCGTCCTGTTCGGCAGTTCCCGCGGGTTTTACGCTGCCCATCAGCTGCATCAGGCGGGCCCGTTCCTGTTCGTTCTGGAACGACAGGTTCGTCAGCGTTCCCAGCGCGGACAGATCCGCCACGCGGTAAAAGGGATTGGGAACCAGCACCGCGTAGCCCTGCGCGGCCAGCCGGCGTCCCATCTCGCGCGTGGCCGGACGCAGGCCGTAGGCATCTGTCCAGAGCAGCACGCCGGGCCAGGCGCCCTTGGCCGGGTGGAAAAACGCCGCTTCCGCGAAACCGCCGGCCATGGGGATCCGCACGTCGCTCGCCTCCGCCACCGAGTTGGCAACCAGCCCGTCGGCTGCTGGCGCGGGCGGGGAGACGGCAGCAAGCATGGCGGCAGCCGTGCCAGTGACAAACCCCCTGCGGCCGGCATCGGCCGGCGCGGCAGTGAACGGGCAATTCTCATCAGCCGGGTTCATGCGGATCCTTTCGCTTTTGCCGGCAGTGCGCCGGCATCGGGTTTCAGGAAAAAACGGCGCGCGGGAAATAAAAGGACACCGTCCAGTTGGGCAGGTCAACGATCTCACTGATGCGCAGGTCGCCACATACACTGCACAGCAGGTAGGCATCGATTGCAGGCATCCCGTGCTGGCGGCCCAGGAGGTCAATCATGCCACGCACGGCATCCCGGGCGGCGTCCATGAGGTCCGAGCCTATGCCCATCGTAACCTCGTAGCCCTGGGCATCCAGGTGGCGCGTGACGGGACCCGGCGTTGTGAAGCGCGGATACGCGAGCGGGGTCTGCCGGATCAGGTCAAATTTGAGGGCGACGCGCATGGGGCTTTCGATGGCCGTGCCGCAGACTTCACCGTCGCCCTGGGCTGCGTGGGTGTCCCCCACGGAGAACAGGGCACCCGCCACTTCAACGGGCAGGTAGAGCTCGGTGCCGGCGGCCAGGTCCCGCACGTCCATGTTGCCACCGACACGCCGCGGCGGCACGATACTGTGCAGACCGGGGGCGGCGGGGGCCACGCCTATCGTTCCCGTAAAAGGCTTGAGCGGCACGCGCGCCCATTTGCCATAAAGCGCCGGCGCGAGCGTATGGGCGTCGTACTGCCACAGGTGCAGGGCCGGATCGGGGAAGTCTGCCGCGAGCAGGCCGAAGCCGGGGATATTGGCCGTCCAGCCCCAACCCGAGGGCGCAAAGTCCAGCAGACTCACCTTGAGGATATCGCCCGGCTGCGCCCCATCGATGAAGACCGGCCCGCATACCGGGTTGATGCGGTCAAAGGCCATGCGACCCAGGTCCTGCAGCGTGGACTGCGGCCCGAGCTGGCCTCCCGAGGCCTCGTGGATGTCAAAGGAAACGGATTCACCGGGCGCAATGTGCAGCACCGGCGGCAGGCGGTTGTCCCAGCCCTGGTGCGACTGCTCGCGATGGATGGTGTGATGCTTGTGCATGCCAGCTACTGTAGGTGCAGGCTCGCCGAACGCCGCAGGACGCGGGTAAGCACGAGGTAATACACGGCGCCGATGGCCAGCCACGCCAGGCCCAGCTTCTTGGCGGTAAGGTCCATCTCGTAGAGCACGTAGCCGATGACCACGAGCCCGAGCAGCGGACACAGCAGATGGTAAACCCAGCGGCCGCTGCGCTCGCGCACGAAGTAATGGTAGATGACCGCAACATGCAGCAGGAAGAAGCTGCACAAGGCGCCGAAATTGACGAGCCGCGTGAGGTCTTCGACGCTGTCCAGAAAACCCAGGCTCACAACCAGCGAGACGGCCGTAACAAGGAGCGTGCTGACATGCGGCGTCTGGAAACGCGGATGCACGCGCGCCAGGACCGCCGGCAACTGGCGATCGCGCGCCATGGCAAACAGGATGCGCGCGACCGCGGCCTGGGCGGCCATGGCGTTGGCAATGCCATTGGAAATGGCCACCGCGCACAGCACGAGCGCCTTGAGCCACACGCCGCCAGCCACCTGCGCCACCTCGTAAAAGGCGCTGTCCGTGCTCTCGAATACCATGCCCTGGGCCAGATCGGCGGCAATCCAGGTCTGCGCTATGAACATGGCACCCACCAGCACGAGGGAAAGCAAGGTGGCGCGCCCCACGCCATGCACCCCGCCCCGGCTTTCCTCAGCCAGCGTGGAAATGCCGTCAAAGCCGAGGAAGGACAGCACGGCTATCGAGGTGGCCCCGACCACCGTTGGCACGCTGAAGGCCTGGGCGTCGTACAAGGGTCGCAGGGTGAGGCTGCCGGCACCATGCCCGGCATACAGGGCCACCAGGCCCGCGACGACGAAGAGGGCCAGGGTCGCCAGTTCAAAGGCCAGGAGGTAGCGGTTGGCGGCAGCCGTGAACTCGATGCCGCGCAGGTTGACCAGCGCATTGATGGCAATAAAGCCCACCATCCAGGTCCAGGCAGGCACGCCCGGCCAGAGGGAACGCAGTGCCACCGCGCTCAGGATGTACAGCAGCGAGGGGATCAGCACGTAGTCGAGCAGGATGAGCCAGCCCGCCAGGAAGCCCGCTGCCTGGTGCAGGCCCCGCTGCGCATACGTGTAGACCGAGCCCGCTGTCGGGAAAGCCCGGGACATCGCCGCATAGCTCAGGGCCGTGAACAGCATACCCACCATGCCGATCAGGTAGGCCAGGGCGACCATGCCCCGGGACTCCTGCGACACGAAGCCGAAGATCGCAAACGGCGCGATCGGCACCATGAGGATCATGCCGTAGATGACGAGGTCGCGCGTCCCCAGGGCCCGCTTGAGCTGCTGGGTATAGCCGTACTGCTCAAGTCCGGGCATGGGGGCGCGAAGCTAGGGTCATCGGGGCAAGGCTCCGGGAGCGCGTTGTGTCAGAAGCGGTACGACACCTGGGTTCCCAGGGTGCGCGGCTGGTTGGTGGCAAAACGCACGAGCGAGGGAATGTTGAACTGGAAGCTCGTGTTGTTGGCCGTGAGCTCCGCCGTCTTGTTCGTCAGGTTATCAACGAACAGGCTGGCCGTCCACGGGCCCTTGGCTATGCTGGCGCGGGCATTGACGAGGCTGTACGAGGGCAGCTTGATGCCGAAGTAGAACGCCTCGTCGTAGGTGGGCCCCGTGAAGGAATCGGCCATGCGCGCCATGAGCTTCCAGTCGTCCATGACCAGAGTCGTATAGGTGACCGACACACTCGCGGTTTCCTTGGCCACGTTCAGGATGGGCGCGGTGCAACTGCCGGCAGCCGGGCAGAAACTTGAGCCGCCCGGGGAGATGTTCTGCAGGAAGTTCGTATAGACCGCGTTGGGGTGCGTGATCTTGGCGTCGGTATAGGCCGCGCTGCCGCCCAGCGTCCACTCGTCCGTGACGCGTGCGTTGATTTCCACCTCCGGGCCAAAGGAGCGTCCGTCTCCCGCGTTGGTGTCGTATTGGTAGCCGCAGGCCAGCAGGGGCGCCTGCTGGATGGCGTTCCACTTGATGTAGAAGAAGTCGCTGTTCAGGGTGACGCGGTTGTTCAGGAACTTGAGCTTCTCGCCAATCTCGTAGTTCCACACCGTGTCGGGCCCGAAGGTAAGCGGCGCCACCGTGCAATAGGGCGGCTGGGACGGCGGCGGCAGCACCTGGTTGGCGCCCCCGGGCCGGAAGCCCTTGGAAGCCGAGACATACGCGGTGAGCTCCGCCGTAGGGCTCCAGGACAGATTGAAGCGCGGGTTGATGCCCTTGTCGGAGGCGCGGGTGGTAAGCGGCGCCGCGGGCGGGAACAGGCTGGGTCCGTCAAAGCCCCACTCGTATTCGTCCTGCTGGCTCATGTAGCGGTACCAGCGCACGCCGGTGGAGAACTTGAGGGTATCGCTAAGGCGATAGGAACCATCCGCAAAAAGCGCCGTCTGGACCACACGGTACGGGTTGTAGGAGTCGAAGATGCCTCCGCTGCCGGAGGGAATCACGGGGTTGTCGCTGCGCTCCACCCAGGTGGAGTGCAGGTTGCTGAAGAACGCGCCCGTGACCCAGGTCAGCGCGCCATCGCCCGTAGAGCCCAGGCGGAATTCCTGGCTGAACTGGTGGGTGGTGTCGATCTCGAAATACGGTATGGCGACCAGCGGAGTGCCGCCAGCGTTGGTATAGAAGACCGACTCGGAGGCGTCCTGTACCTGGCTCTCGGCGCGGCTCCAGTAGGCCGTGGCGCTGGTGAATTCGGCAAAGCCCAGGTTCTGCACGATCTTGAGGCTGTAGATATTGACGCTGTCGCTGATGCCCTCCTGGATGGGGAATGCCTGGTAGTGCGCGCGCGGCCCGGATCCGGGCGGGCTGTCAAATTCGTCATAGCCGCCCATGGCCATGCGCTGGAACATCGCGGTTGCAACGATATAGGTGTCATCGGTAGGCGTGAACAGCAGGCTCGCGCGGCCCGTGCTGAGTTTTTCCGTGTTGGCGTTCTTGCGCACGCTCTGCACGGGAGCGCCCTGCACGTTGCCGCGCACGGCCCCCACATCCACCGGCAGCGGGTTGACCGTGATGTTGTCGATCCAGCCGCTGCGGTAGCTGTCGCTGCCCACGAGGCGCAGCGCCCATTTGTCGCCCAGGGGCAGGTTCAGCATGAGGCTGCCCCCGCCATTGAGACCACCGCCCTGCGTACCGGAGGCGGTTGCTTCGACGGAACCTTCGAAGGTGTCGAGCCTGGGTTCGTTGGTAATGATCTTGACCGTACCGCCCATCGAGCCCGAACCGTAGAGGGTGCCCTGCGGGCCACGCAGCACCTCGATGCGGTTGATGTCGTACAGGTTGGGGTCGATCACCACTTTGCCTACCTGCGCCAGGGCCGGCGGCGACAAGGGCACTTCGTCCAGGTAAAAGCCCACAGTAGGAGCGGCCCCGCCGTTGGAGGCCAGGCCACGGGCTTCGTATTCCGTCTGGCCGGGACCCGCAGACCGCATGGAAAT
>Ga0209067_10002852_pt1 | contig 10154 bp, 4 predicted proteins | sample ColStrG_CSR_2013_FD_187199 | JGI IMG/M metagenome (GOLD analysis project Ga0209067, IMG submission 187199) | Freshwater sediment microbial communities in response to fracking from Pennsylvania, USA - Cold Stream Run_MetaG_CSR_2013 (SPAdes)... | ecosystem: Environmental > Aquatic > Freshwater >... | reverse complement strand
CCAATATATAGTTGTCCCTGCTTGTCTTTATGCATTCCTCCAAAATATTTTACACTTTCAGGCATTATTCCAAAACTGCGTGCGTAAATAAATATATCTTTTGTAACCGGGTTTAGTTTTGTGATGGATGATTCAGATTTGAGCCATAAGTCTTTTGCATTATCTTCAATGATTCCTAGAACTGGCACCGAATTCATGACCGAGAGCGGGTCAAAAAAATTATCAAACCTGTCTTCATGCGCGTTGTAACTAAAAAGTCCCTTACTTGTTCCAGCCCAGAGGGTGCCCTGTGAATCTGCATACAAACAAAGAATCTTAGCCTCATTTAAATAATATTTGAATGTGCCTGTTTGCCGGTTAAAACGATTAATTCCTCCGGTAAATCCACTGACCCAAAGAGAGCCCGATTTGTCTTCTAACAGCCCGGTAATGAAATTTGAACTGATGGAAGTCGTGCCTTTCGAATCTGAAAGAAAGTGTTTGAAGGAATGATCTTCTGGATTATAGCTGGTTAACCCCAAGCCCCATCGGCCAAACCACAAGTGCCCTTGTTTATCTTTCAAGATATTGCTAAAACCACCGCCCGCAGAATCTTTTAAATTTCCCGCATCCGGAAACCGCAAAAATTGGTCAGTATTGGTATTCAGAATACGGATTCCACTCCAAGTTCCCACCCATATGGAATCATCCTGGTTTTGCTCCAATGTAAGCACTCCGTTGTCGTCAAGACTGAAAGTATTTGACGGATCATTTTTATATTGCTTTAGTAAATTTTTCTGCTGATCATATTTAAGGAGCCCGTTCCCAACAGTAGCGACCCATAAGTACCCATTTCTGTCTTCCAGGAAATTGACCACCTCATTCCCATCGGCAAAACTATTGATGGGTTTATAAAAAGGATTCACGCGGTATAATAAATGGCTATCCTCTGTGCTTATCCACAAAACTCCATCCTTTGAAATAAACCCGTTCCATGAAGTGCTATCCGGAAATCCATTACTTGACTTGTACTGGGTGATTTTTCTTGTAACCGGGTCATAACGGTTAAGGCCAGCGGCATAGGTACCGATCCAGATCTCCCCCGTATTATCTTCGTTGATAAAAGTGATATGGTCGCCGGGATGTTTCACTTTAGACCTGCTTAACTCCTCTGGCTTTGCAGGGTTATAAAGGTGCCGTTCAAAAATTCCGGTGGAACGGTCCATCGTGTGTAGCCCATCGCCGTGAGTGCCCACCCAGAATATTCCTTTGCTGTCTTCAAAGACGGCCCTTACTTTGTTGTTAATGAGCGAGTGAACGTTATTCGGATCATGTCGGTAACGGGTAAAAGTTCCGTCTTCGTTTAGGCGATTTAAGCCTCCATCTTCGTTAGGTACCCAAAGTACACCCGTGCCAATCCAAATAACCCCAGCGTGATCCTCGTAGATAGTCAATATCGAATTGCTACTCAAACTTCGCGGATTTCCAGGTTCATGGCCGTAATGAATAGACTTTCCTGTTTTTTCGTCTAGACAATCCAGGCCGTTAAATGTTCCTATCCAAAGGCGGCCTCTATGATCTTTTAAGATAGTGAATACATCATTGTTTGTCAAACTAATTCCCCTTTGTCTGGGCTTGCGGTAGTGTTTAAAAATACCGGTAGCTGGGTTGTATTGATCCAATCCATTGCCTCCGATCCAGATCATCCCTTGATCATCGGCGTACACTGTTTCGACCCAGGGCACGGCTAACGAATTTGAATCCGCATCGTCATGTTTGTAGGCAACTATTTTATTCCCGTCATATCGGTAAAGACATTTTTCATCCTGCCCGCAGAACCACATATAACCATGTGGATCCTGCGTTATGGCTGTTATTTTTCCCAACGGTTTTCCATTATGCCCTTCTACCAAATTGAATTTCAACTCCTTGCTTTGCGTATAACCAAAAAAGAAAACTATCTGAAGAAGCAGGATTTGGATCGTTGTAATCTTTGCGTTCATGATGATTCTAAGTTTGACTCAGGTGGTCTATACCGCAGGCCGGAGGTTTAACCTAGCTGCAAGGAGATCAATAAGATAGATTGTGCACATAGCTAAACTCAGTTAGTGTTAGTGTACCCTGGATTCAGTTTAAGGTAATTATTGACCGCCAGTTGCTGGCTTGGAATAGCAAACAACAAATACATCTTATCGCTGGTATATGGCTTGTCCTGAAAGGGTTCAAGAAATTTTCCGAAACGGATCAAATCCTGACGCCTCCAGCATTCAAGCCAAAGCTCCCTGGCTCTTTCGTCGAGCAACGTATTGACATCTACCGATGCCAACGCACTGGCAGACCTGGAAGGATGTAGTCTGATTGAATTTACTATTTCAAGGGCAGTACTTCCGTAAACGCCTGCCGCTGTCCCGCTTCCTCCGCGCAAGATGGCTTCGGCTTTCATTAATAACACATCGGGTAACCTGAAAATAACACAATCATTGCCAAACGGACCGGCACAGTCCCAAGCGTACTTCACTGGTCTGATTCCCACAACGTCCAGGTTGGGCCCTGTTTCGAGTTGCGTAACGGCACTATCAAATGCAACGGGAATACCAGAACTGGTGTATAAAGAATCGTCTGTATTTAAATTGTACTGCTGGCCAATTAGAAAACCAATATTTGTTCTTTTGCCTGGATTGGGATAACAATTGGAAGGATAGGACTGACCTTTGCGTAAATCCTGGTCTTCAAATTTTTTATACAGATGAGAGAGAGCAGAGAATCCATTGACTCCACCGTATGGAGAAGAATTATAGTACAAAGAAAACAAAGTTAATGCTATAATGTTCGAACCCATGTTAACCCCAGGAGTATTTTCTAGAGTGAAAATGTTTTCCAAACCAATGTTGCCGTTGTCCGGAGCAAAGTTGTCAAAGTAATTAGCCGAGAACGTATATTGATTAGAGCTGATCACTTCATCAGCCAAGGCAATGACTTTATTCATATCAGCAACGTCAAACGAAGGAGACTGGCGGTTGGTGTAAACGCCTTTGTTGAGGTAACATTTCATCAATAGCACCTTGGCTGCATTTTTGGTCGGCGATGTTGCCGGATTATCCGCCGGTAAAAGCGGCATGATCTCATTAATCTCGTTAACAATGTAATCCCACGCATCCAGCCCGCTTCTCACATGGGCCGGAAGTAGCGTGTTTTCACCAGGCTCCCGATACGGAACCTGATCAAAAAAATCAAGTATCCAATACATGGCCAGCGCACGATAAAACCTTACTACCGCAGCTTGCTCAGGGGTAGGATTAAACTGTAGGATATTAGTAGAGGTAAATACCACTCCACATAAGTCATTAAAACAACCCACCACGAGCGTATGATTACCATCCCAGCGATGACCGTGCAATTGACTCCAGATACCATTGTCCCCCCAATTTGCTCCACGGGTTGGAACGATTATTTCATCCGTGGTAATTTCTGATAAGCCGATAATATCTCCGAATGCATTTTGAAAAGTATTGTTAACGTCAGTATTCAAATCGGATAATAGCGCATTGAAGTCGGTTGACGAGCTTACCTGGTTTGCGGTTATATTGCTGTTGTATTTCTCTTCAAGATTGGTGCATCCATTATTTGTTATGCAGAAAATGAAGAAAAGAGAAATTGGAAGATTATTTTTCATGTCGCTTGTTCATTTAGCATTCAGCAAAGAACTAAAGAGAAAAATTGATTCCAATAAGCACGGTCCTTGCGCGGGGGTATGAATGATAGTCAATTCCCAGGGAAGGAACACCATTGGCGCTTTTATCGATATTCACTTCAGGATCAAACCCGGAATATTTTGTTATCGTAAATAAATTTTGGCCGGTGATGTAAAACTGAAGTTGCTTAAAAGCTTTTCCAATAGCGCCAGCCCGATAACTAATTGTCGCGCTTCCCATTTTTAAGTAGTCTCCTTTTTCAATATACCGGGAGGAAGCAAACACCGGGTTCCCCACAGATTCCTTAATTGGATTTGTGTAGACAGCCTGTGCGATATTTTTGGCACCCCCAAAGTTGGCTATGTTGATCGTACTAAGGGCAGTATTGTTATAAATTGATTGACCGAATGCCCCGTACAGGTAAGTGGTGAGAGAAATTTTTTTGTACCGGACTGTTGAGCTCATACCCAGAAGGAAGTTGGGATTGGGATTGCCAACATCATAAAATGTGTTGCCGCTATCTTCATAGATAGACAACCCGGTTGATTTGTCAATGCCTAAGTATTTTCTGGTATAAAATGAATTCATCGGGGCGCCGCTTTTAATCTGCTGCACTGTCACATCTGACAAACCACTGCCATCTAGCCATCCGGTATTGATGGGTGCGGTTAGCCCGTTGACGCTGTTTTTAATAAAGGTCGTGTTAAAGGCCAAGTCCCATGAAAAACTTGAGTATGATACAATGGACGACTTCAATGTTATTTCCAAACCCCTGTTCCGGATTTTTCCGTCCAGATTTATCCAGGTAAATGCTGCTCCAGGAGGGGCGGGCTGAATAGGATAGCTTGGGTATAATAAATCGGTCGTTATTTTATCAAAATAGTCGAGCGTTAGAGAGAGTCTGTTTTTGAACATCCCAAAATCAGCACCGGCGTTCAACTGCTGGTCCGATTGCCATTTCAGGTTAGGATTCGGATTATTGATTTGACCATAGCCACCATTGTTGGTGAACCCATATAAAGCGACTGATGAACCGGAAGGAAATTCCTGATTACCGGTTTTGCCCCAGCCCACCCGAAGCTTAAAAAAATCGATAAACTCAACTTTAAATGTTTTCTCTTCACTGACTACCCATGCGGCTGAAAATGAGGGGAAATATCCGTACTTATTGTTAGCTCCAAATTTGGTGGAACCATCGGCCCGGAAGGTCGCCGTTAATAAATATTTCTTTTTAAAATCCAGTGAAGCTCTTCCAAAATAAGATTGAATTTCCGAAAGGGGGTCCGCATACGAACTTACGTTGCGTTTGGATGGATCCGAGTACTGAATATAGTTTGTATAGTCCAGGCCGTAATTTCCAAATCCATTGACAGGGCCTAGCGCCTGAACAGAGAAACCTTTGTTGATAAATTTCATGTACTCGAACCCTCCAATAACATTTAAATTCAATGCCTGAAAAATATCTTTATGAAACCGCAAGGTTGAGGTCAACTGGCTCGTGGATGTTTCGGTATTGTAAATGTTAGCCGCTCCTGCCGGGATGCCACTGTTGGGAAATAATCCCTGCGCTACGGAATTTCTCCTGATTCCAGTCGAATAGTTGACGCTAACCACGGTCTTAAATTGTAACCAATCGGTCAAATCATAGTAAGGCGCTACGCTGGTAAGCAGGGTGGTCACTTTAGATTGATCGTTATATAGTTTGGAAAGGGCAAGGGGGTTATTGGCAGATGAGGGATTTAGATTTAAACTACCATCTCTATGCCGCAGAGAGTCTGTTGGATTCCAGTTTAGTGCATCGCCCACCAGGCTTCCTGAATTTCTGATTAATGGAATCTGTTCCTGATATTGGCTTAGGATAAGGTTAATATCCATTCCGAGACGTTTGCTTTCCAAAAATTTATAATTTCCTGAAAAAAGGCTGTTGTATTTTTTGATTTCCGAGGTGGTGAGAATTCCTTGCTGATCAAAATAGCCCATCGAAAACCGATACCGGTTATCTTTATTGCCACCGGAAATAGCCAGATTATAATTTTGCTGGATCCCTTTTTGCAAAATAGAGCCTAATCCATCTGAATTGCCTCCTTTATCATTACTGGGGTTGACGTTATAATACTTAATTGCTGCCCGATACTGGCCCGCATTCAAAACCGCTTCCCTGTGCTGGATTGAAGCCAGACCCATTGAAGAGGAGAAATCTATTTTAGGAGTGCCAATTAATCCTTTTTTTGTTGTAATGTTTATTACCCCATAGGCTGCCCTTGAACCGTAAATGGCGGTGGCTGAGGCATCTTTGAGAACATCAATAGAAGCGATGTCTGCAGGGTTGATAAAATTCAAAGGATTACCGGCAGGCGAACTACCACCATCATTATCATTCGTGTTTGGCCTGGCCGTAAGCCCGCTAAGGGGCACCCCATCGATAACAAAGAGCGGCTGGCCGGTACCCGTCATTACCGAGTTGCCCCTAATTTTGATGGTTGCAGCAACGCCAGGTTGACCGCTAGTAGTTGTGATTTGAACTCCCGCCGCCCTTCCTTGAATCAACTGATCAGGTGAGGTAAAGTTGCCTTTGTTAAAGTCAACCTCCTGAATGGAAGAAAGGGCTCCAGTTAAATCCTTCTTCTGCTGGGTACCGTAGCCTATGACGACCACCTCGTTTAGGCCTGTAATTTGGGTTGTTAGGTTGATGTTAATGGCTTTTCTGCCAGCAATGTTTTCCTGAACCGAAACATATCCTATGTAGGAGAATATCAGAATGCCGGTATCATAAGGAATGTTAAGGGAGTATGTCCCATTATTATCAGTTATGGTACCAACTGTGGATTGACCTTTCAACAAAACATTTACACCCGGGATGGGTTGTTTGTCATTGGAATCGATCACCTTGCCCGTTACAAGATTGGTCTGAGCAGATACCTGAGCCAAAGACAGGAGGCATTCAAAGAAAACGCCCAGCCCTAATCGAAGGGTGCCTTTCAAAATAAATACGGTCTTTCTCTCCATACCTATTGAAGTGAATTGTTCGCCAAGCACCCGCAGCACTCATCTCCCTTAACTTTTGGAAAACAAGATAACTAAATTTCTTTCGAATACTAGCATAACTCTAACCATGCTGATCGTTCTAAACTGACACAAAGTGCCCACGATCAGAGTTTAGAATTGCCCTACCTTAGTTAATTACTGACAATAAACCACCTTATCAATTTTCACTCCGATTGGCATCACTGGTCAAATGGCCACCTGCTTAAGGCTATGGCAATTGTCACTTGCCGGTCTGGTGAATGTCAAGGTTGTAAATAGGACAAACAACGGTCGTTATGAGCACCTATAGATCATAGTAGACTTACCTGGTAACAGTGATTTCATCCAACACTTGCCCGTTGACATCCATCTGTTTGAGAATCAATTTTTTTGAATTTGTTTCAATAAGAGTGAAAGAATGCCTATCGGAAATCATCTTAACGGTAAATGGTACCCAGTTTTCGGGTAGGTTGTGTTTCCATAATTCTGGATTGCCATTTAATTCCTTGTCGAAAAGCGGCGCTCCACCTGCTCCACTGACGACATAGATGATTCCGTTGGGCTTAGTTTTGGTAACGCCATCATATTGTTGATCCAAAGTGAAGCTGCCGTCCACCCGCCCTTCTTTGGAAATAATGTATTGGGTTCCTTCTTTATTTTTTTTGGGGGAAAATTTTAGTGGTACTGTTCGCTGATAACTGTGGACGTGGCCCGACAACACCAGGTCAACGCCAAGTTCTTCCAGCACATGGGATAAAAGCCTCATGATCTGATCATCGTAATGGGCTTTGCTGGAATTGAAACCGGGTTGGTGATAACTCACGATTTTCCAGTCTGCCTTGCTATTATGAAGGTCGCTGGTAAGCCATTCAATCAGAGCCGGATCAAGGGGATTGACATAGTAGTTGGCATCCAGGCAAGTGATATGCACATTTCCATAGTCAAACGAGTAGTTTGCTATTCGAGGAAATCGGGGTGAGGTATTTTTCTTAAACAATTTAACCAGATCGGCGTCTCCCGTAGCTTCAATCGTTGATTCTGGAATAGGGGCATTCAGGGGCAGGTCATTGTAGTAGAAGTACGCCAGCCCTGCCGGAAATTTAGTAAGGTTTGCACCGTGGATATCATGATTGCCAATCACCATATAGAACGGTAGGTTGTTGATCAGTGAGGCACCCGTTGTCGGACTCGGTTCTGGTGCCATGTAGTAAGGAAAGAAATTGGTTATGTATTCCCCTTGGAGCCCATTCTGATAAACGTTGTCTCCTGTTACCAAGACAAACTGGGGCTTTTGTTGACTAACCTGGTAGGCAATTTGAGCCTGTTCAGGCGTTTTTTGACCACAATCTCCAAACACCGCAAATCTAGTAATGGGTTTTTTGCTTCTTGATTGGAAAGACCCTTCTGCCACGGTCTTCCCATTAAGATTCAGGCGGTACGAGTAAACTTCATCAAACTGAAGCTTAGTCAATTGAGCCCTGTACAGGAACGTGGTCTTCTTGTTTAACTGTAATTTTACAAAGGCGATTTTAGCTTGCCAAGGCTTTTCACTTGCCATGAATGCGCCCTTTTTATACTCCACTTCATAGACGCCGCTGACGCTGTCGGTCTGCCAAATCAAGGTCTTTTCCTCTCTTGAAAGGGAAGGGGCGTTTCCAGGCTGCAGGTAAGGGCTTACTATAAGTTGCTGGCAAAAACCGGGCGACCAAAAAAACAGGAATGTGGCGAAAAGAATTCTTTTGAATGGCAAGTTGTTTTCGAATGGGATCGAATTTGCTTTTCTGAAAGTATCCATCGTTTCTATTTTGTTAGAAGACCCATTTTAGTTACTTCGTCCTGCAGCTCCTCAAAATATTATCCTGAAATTTCTTGTCCTCCTCCAGCACATCATAAAATTTCAGTATATATTTCTTCATAGCAGTGAACTCTTTGGGTTCAAAATAGCTCTGATGTCTATCCAGCGTTGCTAGAATAGCGGGCTTTTCACCAATAAATTCTTGCCTCACAAATTGCATTACGTTCACATTCCTGCAAAACCCGCGGTACAGCCGCTCCTGGACGCTAGTAATTTCCAGGTCCGGGCTTACCGTTGCATAGGGAGCATTGACAAACCCAGACATATCAAAGTCATAAGCGACAGGAATGAATTTTTTAGAGCCTGCCTTAATCACCTTAGCATTGTGCTGGTAGGTGGTAGACCAGTCGGTATTGGCTATCATGTATTCAAAAAAATCATGCCGGATGGAGTTAGTATCTTGCAGTTGAAGCGGATGGAGCGCGACACTATCAAACACGTTGGCGTGGAATCGTTTTGCTACCAAATTGTCGTCTTCAATAAAAAACCCTTTCACCTGATAGGTTTTGCTCTTCTTTCCACCGATGTCTTCGATAGTGATATCCAGAAGCCTTGTATTGAACGTGTACGGTGTCACGCATTCATAAAGCTGGTAGCATAAATATTCCTTTAAAATCAGATCGCCGAAATGTTTTGCTGCCTGGCATTGCAGCACAAGTTTCAGCGCTCGGTTACCCTGGAAAAGAGTTCCTTTTACATTGCTTTTCTTCAACTTCACTCGTAAGGGTGTGAAGTCGCAATTTTTTCTCCGAAAATTGCCGCGCCCACGCACCTCCACTTCGAGCGAATCCCATCGGGCGCCATTCTTATACTTCAACGTGGACGGAAAGTAAACCGAATCTATCGTATTGCGACTAATCTCCTTGAAAGAATAGGCGATCTGTATGTCAAGCGGTTTTTCATCCTGAAAAAGAGGCGTGAGATCATTGCGCTGGGCCAGGACAGGGGCCGTGAAAATCAGAAACAAATACAATACGATGTATCCGGAATCCCTCATATCAGAAATAATAGATTTTTATCACGGCTCGGTCTTTGCCAAAATCGATACTCTCGATAGATATTTTTTGAATATCTAATCCCGTACGTTCCCGGAGTTCTTTAATAAGTTGTACTTGCTTTTCTGGGAGAATATTTTGTAAAGAAGGGTATTCTATTATTTTATGTTGATGGTTGCGCATGATCTGATTGCTGTCCACCACGTAGACGGCAACAATAATGATCGTGTTCAGGCCAATGATTTCTACATACGTCCCTTTCATCATCGAATTGATCAGGCCAAAGCTCATGATGATAAAAAGGTAAGTCATGTCTTTCATGGAGATGGTTTCCGTTCGAAAGCGAAGTAGGGAAAAAGCGGCAACGAGTCCGAACGCACCCCCAAAATTGCTGAAGGCATCTGTTACCCCTAGCATGTAGGCCAGCAGGAATACAATGAAGTTCAGCAGAAAGAACATGGAAAAGGAGTCCCGCTTTTTATAAGTGGAGTAATAAACAAAGCGCACTAAAATGATCATGGAAACGGTGTTGATCAACAACCGAATCAAAAAATACGTGGTAAATATTTGCGTTTTTTCCATCGATGAATTGATAAGATTGTTAAATAT
>Ga0209067_10002851_pt1 | contig 10156 bp, 12 predicted proteins | sample ColStrG_CSR_2013_FD_187199 | JGI IMG/M metagenome (GOLD analysis project Ga0209067, IMG submission 187199) | Freshwater sediment microbial communities in response to fracking from Pennsylvania, USA - Cold Stream Run_MetaG_CSR_2013 (SPAdes)... | ecosystem: Environmental > Aquatic > Freshwater >... | reverse complement strand
TGGAGCAGACGGACAATTCTGAAGAGTTAACAAAGGCGCGCTTTAGCGCGACGCCTAGACCTACGACCGACCGCCTTTGAGGCGGCCCAACTCATCAAGCCACCCGCTCCGCGGGGGGTGTCTGACTTCCGTCACCTAGAACCCCAGCCTTCCCGCAGTATTGACCCACCAGCGGTACTATACCATATCACACACTTGGCAAGTTGCCCGAGCCGGAGCTTACCCACGAATTCTTTTGACGAGTCCTGATACTGATGGTCAAGGTTCGGGGTGGAAACCAGTTTCATCACGCACGCTCCTCTCAAGGAAAACCGAGGTTTGCGCCTTCCGGCATGTGACACGATGCCAACGCCGGGAGAGACGAAATGATGCTGACGACGTCCGTCTACTGGTTACTGAGCAAGAGCGAAGAGCGGGGGTAGCAAGCGCATCCGATAAAACAGTTTTTCTGCGGAATGTCGCCACCTAAGAAGTAGCCGTTTCTTGAGAGGTTTGCAAGAGAAATCTGAAATGTTCCTTATCGGCCCAACATGTCCGCCATGGATGGGCGTCAGAGGTCGCCCCGCTGCGCGGACCTCAGGTGCGAACAGAATTCGTCCCGCCTGCCTATATGCAACCAATGCCGGCAGCAGATCCCCACCGCATCCAAGGGAAGACCGCGGTGGACGAGTTGGGCTCGTCCGCGCGACGGTACCGCGAATTGTCGATCACCTTCGTCTGGCAGCACTGGGAGTTGGTCATGATTGCGCGCGAGTCCCATTAGTTTCGTCTTCGCGCGCTGAACCTCCCAGTCCTTCAACTGTTCGCGTTCCCGGCGTGTGCGCCGCACGCCGAACAAGACAATCTGGTTATACCAGACGGCTTCCGGTTCGCTCAGGCGATAGATCGCCTTGTCACGATAATGAACGGCCAGAACGTCGGCGCACTCGTTGATGCGGCTGCCGGGAATCACCAGAACCAGCACACCTGTTGGTTTCAGCCAGCGGTAGGTGTACTCAAGGAACAGGCGCTCCATCCGCGCATTACGGTTCTCCGAGATTTCTTGATCGTATGGTGGCCATATTAGCGACGGTGCGTATGTGTATGATACAGGCCCCGTGTTTACGGTCATTTGGTGCACATACATAGGGGAAGGACGTAAGCATATGAAGGCGGACAACTCGAGTCGATAGCTATTGATCGCCGAAGCCCAGTTCGTTCCCACCGAAGGTAGCACTTGGTCGGCTAGCGATCATCGTCGCGATTCAGGATGCAACGGACTTTGTCGCGCGTGCGCTGCGAACAGGTTGCGTCTTCCAACATCGCCGCGAAGCCCGCACGCGTCAATCCGGCCGAAAGCGTCGCGAGCGCTTTCAGTACTGCGTCGCGATAACGTCGCGTCGTGTTAGAGCCTTTTACGGCGCGCAACTCGCTGAACAGTAGGCGCGCGCAACCCTCTATTTCGAAGCCATGGAGCGCCTCTACGATCGCAGTGCGCCATTCCCAGTCATCCGGAGCGCCCGCCAGCAGCCCCATCAGATAGATGCCGGCTTCGACGCGTCCGGACTGCTGCATCACTCCTAAAAGACGCACCGCCTCACGGCATTCGCGCTGGTCTCCGCTGATGGCCTGCGCCAGCGTCGAATCAAGAGGCAGTTTCTCGAGCAGGAGTTCCCCACGCTCGTTCAGCCAAGCCGGCCGGCGTCCCGGCGGAAACTCAAGACCCATATTAGAATCTACTCCGCGATAGCACCGGCCGATCATTCCGTTTCGAGGCGCTGGGCGAGCGCATCCGCGAGAGGGCGTCGTTCACCGCCATTATGTTGAACTCCTCCGGTTGAAAGCGTCCCACCGAGCGGTTGAGGCGACGGCCCTCCAGCCCATCGGACGTGGTGCTTATAATCTTCATGGCCGGGCTCGAAGATGACCTCAAGGAATTCCGCGTATCCTGGCACGCCTCCGACGTCCTCGGGCGGGCAGTGACGTTCGCCGGCAAGGCAGACGGGACGGACCACCTCCGATGCTGGCAGAATCTTCTCAAGCTCCACGCTGTGCCGCCAGTTGTCGCCATAGTCATAGACGTAGAGCATGGAATCGCCCGGTGTGGTCAAAACAGAGCCGATTGTTGTCCGGCTCTCGTCGATTGTCGCACCGTCGTCTTCGTCTTCTTCAGGTACGCCCCAGTGCTTGCCGTCTTTCTCGAACCGATGCAGATGGCTATCGGTCCAGCCTATGACGGTTTGGAGGGCGTCATGGAGGCGATCTAGAAGGGGGGTATTGGGAACCTGGAGCAGCCGCCAGATCGGCGGACGAATCTCCTGGAGCGTGATCCGGAGTCCGTAAACGCAAAGCTGGGTCTTCGCTTTGCGGCCTCTCGTTGCAGCTGGCATCCCCATGCCCCATCCCTTCTCATTCGCCGGTCGGTGCGGCAAGCGAAAGCCAGTATAACGCGATGGGCCATACCGAACCAAGGCAACTGGTTGCAGAAGAAAGGAATCACTTCGAACGGCTGCCCGGGATTGACAGCGATCGGGTGCCCGTCTTCATTCGACCTTTCTCGTGTCTCCGTGGCGTGCCGAGGAGGACACTACAAAAGGCTTCGTTCTGGCCACAGCACGAGCCCCTTCGCCATACCGCGGAATTGCTACGTGCAGCGCGCAGTAGATGTAGAGGTCGATGTCACTGCCTTCGTTTCCAAAATAGCCCGTAGCGCTGTACTCACACGCGTGGAGGTGCATGAGCGCGGGCAAGTCAGGATCCACCGCGTGAGCCCGGCCTTCGGCTATCTCGGGATACATCGTGGGCAGTCCATTAAAATGCGGCGCCGGATCCACCCAAACGACATCGAAGTCTCCAGCATCGTCGGAGCTCGCCCGGACGGCCAGCGCTTCTTCGAGATCCCAAGGGGCCATCCGGTCATCCAACGCAGCCCGTTCCCGCTGGGTTGGGAAGTGATCGAGCTGCCAAGTCTCATCAGCGCAGGTTTCGATCATGTAAGGGTAGAGGGTCACTTCCAGCCCTTCCCCCATCGCTGCCGCCGCCACGACGTGATCACGACCCTTCAGATATCGGAATCATGAATGACGCGACCATCGTCGTGGCCGGTGCCACCGGTAAGCTCGGCGGACGCATCGTCAAAGCTCTGGGAGAACGCGGGACCAAAATTAGAGCGCTTGTTCGCCACGGCGCTGCACGAGAGAAGCTTCAGCGACTGCAAGAGCTGGGCGCGACCATTGTCAGCGTCGACTTGAACGACACCTCCCAGGTGACGCCGGCATGCACGGGTGCGTCCTGCGTGGTGTCCGCGCTTCAGGGATTGCAGGACGTGATCGTGGACACGCAAACCGTTCTGCTTGACGCTGCAATCAAGGCTGACGTGCCGCGCTTCATTCCATCCGACTACTCGATCGATTTCACCAAGTTTCCGCCCGGTGAGAATCGGAATCTCGATCTCCGCCGGGACTTCCACAAAGGCCTCGACAAGACTTCGATTTCGGCGACCACGATCTTCAGTGGCGCTTTTGCCGATATGCTGACCGGTCAGATGCCGCTCATTCTCTTCAAACTGAAGCGCGTCCTCTATTGGGGCGACGCGGACCAGCGCATGGACTTCACGACCATGGATGACACGGCCGCATTCACGGCGCGCGCGGCTCTGGATCCCTCTACCCCTCGCTTTCTGCGAATTGCCGGAGATCAACTGAGCGCCCGGGAACTGACAGTGATCGTAACTGAGGTGACCGGAAAGAAGTTCCGCCTGTTCCGCGCCGGAAGTCTGGGAATGCTCGGCACACTTATCACGATCGCGCGCACGATCGCTCCCGGAGAGAACGAACTTTACCCGGCATGGCAGGGCATGCAGTACATGCGAAACATGTTCGACGGCCGTGCAAAGCTGGAGCCCCTCGACAACGATCGCTATCCGGGAATTCGTTGGACGACTGCGCGAGATGTACTCTCAGCGTCTGAGGCCATGCAGTCCAATCGGACATGAGGGCCTGCGCGCCCCCCTGATCTCTAGCTTTGCCAGCCGGCGGCTTTTCGACCCGAACATATATTCGACGTCCGAGGTGGCGATCATGCCGGTGTCCATCATCTCCTCGACCTCTGGAATCAGGCGCGCCAGATTCTCCGCTGTATCGGCAACCGTCACGACGATATCGGTTGATCTCGCCGAACGAGGTGATGGCGGTGGTTCTCGGCGGTCTCGCCGTACCCCTCAAGGCCGCGAAATACGGTCGCGCCGGCGATCTTCAGTTCCTTGCACCGGTTCACGATCGCTTCGTATAGCGGTTTCCCTTTGTAGTGGTCCCCTCCGCTGAAATGCAGCCGCAGGAGCTTTGCCTGGTTTAACAGTTCGTATTCGAGACCTCCACCACGGGACTGCTATGGACCAGGCGAACCACGTCCACATCGGATAGGACGATGATCCCGTCCTGCATCATCGATTCGATCTCGTTCAACGCCTGGATCAGCCTCTCGGCCGAATCCACAACCGAAATCATGACGGGGAGATCGTGGGAGAACGGGATCCGCCCGCTCTTGTGCGTATAGCCCTTCACGCCGTACCCGAGAATGCCCCGGTACACCGTTACGCCGGCAATGTCCATGTATCGCAGGCGCTTCACGATCGCCTCGAAAAGCGGCTCTCCCTCCCATTTGTCCGACTCGCCCATGTAGATGCGCATCAATCGGGCGGCCCCGCGCATTTCGGTGTGAGGTCCCTTCGGCGGCGCTGGGCGTTCCTTGTTGGCGACTTTCACTGCCTGGGTGTCATGCACTTCAATCACGCCATCGGTGACCATGTCGTACAGGGTGGGCATGAGCTCGTCCACCTTGGCCGCGGATTCGATGAACTCGATGCGAATCGGCAGGTGCTGGGTGAGCACCTCGATTTTCGTCGTGTGCATCACTTGATGGGCGCCGAAGCCGGCCATCGCTCGCGTGGCGGTGGCGCCGGACACACCTTGTGAAGCAGGAACGTCAGGATGGCGTCGCACAAGGACGCCAAATGGTGCTGGGTGTCTTCATTGATGAAGATCGTGACCTTCTTCCGTACCCTTCTGGAGCATACCAACTCCTCCCACAACCGTGTGCTCGAAACAACGTTCGACATCCCGGTCCCGAGCCTGCCCTCGCGGACGTCAGGAACTCATCAATTTCCGCGCGCCTTGAAGGCGCTCCAGGTCGGCGCGGATCTGCGCCGCGCGCTCGTTACCGCTTTTCTCCATCAGCCGTTCGGTGGTCTCAATCAGTTCGTCCAGCCGCCGCCTGGCTTCTTTTTCGACGCGCCACAGCGCATGGTTGACGCTCTCTTCCCACTGCGCGCTGAGCCGGCTGAGATTCTGGTAAACCTTGTCTGAGATGGTATGCGCAAAGTGCCGCCGCACAATCCTTCTGATAACCCACACTGGGAGAAGTGGAGACAATAGCTCCCAGTTTCTATCGAACACCCGCCCGATCCATATGTTCGGCGTGGCGGGCTCAGCGACTGCGATATCCGTCTCGGTGGTTCTCAGGGGGACGCCGAAAGCTCGTACCGTGCGCTCCGACAGCCGGTCGCGAAATTGTTGCAGCGCACGATATGCCTGCTTCCGGACCTTGTGTAGAGGCGCCACGAAGGAACCACGTTCCCGGATGGACAGCATGGTGAGTTCCTCGCGCAATGCGCGTTCGAGCCAATCCTCGAAAGACGAGAGCATCGTGCCGAGGCTCTTGGCCCATTTCGGAAATTCGCTGTCAAACGCCTGCAAGAGCGAGCCTTCCAGATCGTTCTGGTACGTCTCGAGCCGGCTGCTGACCATGGATCGCGTTCCCGACGCGGCGTGCCGCACCACCAGCCCGATCTCCGACTTCACCTCATCGATGATCTCCCGTTCGCTGATCACCTGCTGCTTCAGGCTCTGGCGTTCCGATTGGACCGCCTCTGCCGAACGGAGGCTCAACGCGAGGTAGTCCCCGCATTCGCGAAGAAGGGTATCGGTTTTTCGGACGAGAATCGATTCCCGGTCGTCCGCGAACCGCTTCAAGGTTCCCCCGATGAGCACGTCTTCCAAACACTGCCGGAATCGTTCGAAGCCGGGCCTGATGGAATACGGGAATACCGGGGCCGTTGCGGGAAGATTCCGCGCGATCTGCGCGCAGACGAACTTGACAACTTCCCCAAGCTCGTGATCGTTCAGGAGATCCGCCTTGGTAAGTAGGATGGCCACTTTCGGCGTGTACTCGTACAGGCTCTTCAGCAGGTCGATGTCACGCTGCGAAAGAGGTGGGTCGACGCCGACCGCCACCAGCGCGAGCCCTACATTGGGGAGCCAGGTCATCGACGCGTCGGTGTTATGAGCGAGCGCGCTCTCAAGCCCCGGAGTATCGACGAACGTGAGACCTTGGAACCGGCGCAGTTCCGGCAGTTCCACGGTGATCAACTCGACTTGCTTTCGGTTCTCCGGGTTATCGCGTTCGGAGATGTACGAGCCAATCTGGTCGACGGCGATCTCCGTCGTCCCGCCGTCGCGCAGGTGAACTCGTGCGTGTTCCCGAGGCCCGTACCGGATTTCCGTCACCACCGCCGTAACGGGAATGACCCCAACCGGCAGAATCTCGCGCCCGATAAAGTCGTTCAGGAAGCTGCTCTTGCCGGCCTTGAACCTTCCGAAAACCGCGACGCGGATCTCGTCCTGCGCGATGGCTGCGGTCGTAGTCGCAAGCAAGCCGGAAAGACTGGCAATCTCATACCGCGCCGCGAGCTCGTTCGCCAGTTCCAAGGCCGGCTGGAGCGAAGACGCAGACTCGAATTTGAGCGGGGAGGAATGATCGCCGGTGGCCGATTCGGAATGCGGGCCGTGCGTCCTCAGTATCATAGCCCTTCACGCGTAGGAGCTATCATTCCTGAGCTGCACTCAAGACGGTTGATGGTGAGCTCCATCACCAACGTCTGCCTTCATTATACTTCGTTGCGGAATCGCGCCGAGATACGCCCGGAACCGCCATCTCGTCGTTGTGTATTGAATTATTGAACTACTTCTCCGTTTGCACCGGAAACATAGACCTGGCCACCGTTCGGCCATGAGAACTTCCAGAGTGGACGGATATTGCGGAGCGCTCCTTGCACGGTCCACTGATCGACTGCTTGTATCGATTCGAAGGTGGCCGGAGCAACAGCTTGACCAGTCCAGGCAGATGCGATTCGGACGGCCATGGTGGAATCGACACGGGCCTGCTCCTCCCCGGTATCGGCATAAACGATTCTCTCATTGCGGCCGATGCGGAAACGATACGCCGGCCGGCTGTCGAAGCTATTGAGCCGGCTCTGGCTCGGAGTCTGGCTAATGTGGAGAAGCGTAAAAGCCTCGGCGGCCGAGAGTCGAACGCGTAAAACATCCAACGCCGGAGCACGCTCCAGCCTGTCTTCAGCGCGGCCACTGGGAAAGTCCCAATACATCATCACCACGCCGGAGACGAACCAAAGTAGAAAGAATACACAGAGTGTAACGCCCATCCAACGATGGGCGAAAATCAAGCTCTTCCTGGTAAGGACGAACAGCCGCATTCGTCAGTTGTACCGCAAACGGCGACAATCTTTGTTCGAGGGGCGGCCCCGCGGGCAGGAACCTCCTTAGAAGTGCCTTCCAATGGTGCTCCGGGCTGGTGGTCACCGACTCGTACATTGGTCCCAAACGGCGATCTGGAAGTGTAGGGCGGCGGCCCTTAACTGAACGGTATTGTTCCTAGCCTCCGAACACCCGCGCGAAAATCTGATCCACGTTCCTCAACTGCCGTTCCAGCGAGAACGCTTCCGCTATCTGTTCTGCCGTCAGTGCCGCCCGGATCTCCGGATCGGCCTCGATGGCCGCGCGAAAATCGCCCTCTTCTTCCCAAGCCCGCATCGCATGGCCCTGCACGATGCGGTAAGCCTGTTCGCGCAGCATACCCGCCGCCGCCAGGTCCAGCAGTACTTGCCCCGAGAAAACCAGCCCGCGCGTCATCTCCAGGTTGCGCCGCATGCGCTCCGGATAAACCAGAAGCTGGTCCACCAGTCTGGTCGTTCTGTCTATCAGGTAGTCCGCCAGAATCGTGCAATCCGGCAGAATCACGCGCTCCACCGAAGAATGCGAAATGTCGCGTTCATGCCACAACGCCACATTTTCGAAAGCCGCCTGCGCGTTCGATCGCACCACCCGCGCCAGCCCGCATATCTGCTCGCAGGTCACCGGATTGCGTTTGTGCGGCATCGCGGAGCTGCCCTTTTGGCCGCGCGCGAAATACTCTTCGGCCTCGCGCACTTCGGTCCGCTGCAGGTGCCGCACCTCCAGCGCGATCTTCTCGCACAATGCCGTCACCAGTGCCAGTGAGGCCACGAAATTCGCATGCCGGTCGCGCTGGATCACCTGCGACGCCACCGCCGCCGGCTTCAGATGCAGCCGCGCGCAAATCGCCTCCTCCACCTCCGGCTCGATGTGCCCGAACGTTCCCACCGCGCCCGAGGTCTTGCCCACGCGCACGTCCTCGGCCGCCGCCATGAAGCGCGTCAGGTTACGCCCCGCCTCTTCGTGCCAGATCGCCAGTTTCAACCCGAACGTGATCGGCTCGGCATGCACGCCATGCGTGCGCCCGATCTGCACCGTGTGCTGGAACTCCAGCGCCCGCCGCTTCAGGGTCTTCCGCAGCGCCTCCAGCCCGCTCAGCACGATCGCCGCAGCCTGCTGTAAGAGCAGCGCCTGCGCCGTATCCACCACGTCGTTCGACGTCAGCCCGTAATGCAGCCATCGCGACGCCTCCGCGTGCCCGGCGGTTGCCATGGTTTCGGCCACCGCCGTGGTGAACGCGATCACGTCGTGCTTCACTTCCTTTTCGATTTCGTGGATGCGCTCCACCTCGAAGCCCGCATGGGCTCGCAGCAACCTGGCGGCCTCGGCTGGCACCACGCCTCGCTCCGCCAGCGCCTCCGAGGCCGCCAGTTCCACCTCCAGCCACTGTTGAAACTTGTTCTGGTCGCTCCAGATCCGGCCCATGGCGGGCCGCGTGTATCGCGCAATCATGGTTGGTTCAAAATTGAAAAACTTCCGAAGGACGGTTCTGCCTGGCGATCGAAAGCGCCGTCTTCAACCCGCGGCGCTCCAGCGCTTCCCTGGCGATCATCTCCACGATCGCGGGATGATTGTTCTGCTCGCTCAGATGCCCCAGCACCAGGTTCGCCGTCGACGAGTCCAGATCCCGCATCAGGTAGTCCGACATGACAAGATTCGACAGGTGCCCCACCCGGCTCATCACTCGTTGCTTCACCGCCCAGGGATACGGCCCCACCTTCAGCATGTCCAGATCGTGGTTGGCTTCCAGCAGCAATAGGTCCGTGCGCCGCAAGTGGAACTTGATCGATTCCGGAACGTACCCCAGGTCCGTCGCCACGCCGATCCGCACGCCCCCCGCCTCGAAGCAATATCCGATCGGATCGATGGCATCGTGCGGCACGCTGAAGCTCTGCACTTCAATGTCGCCAATCTGGAAACTGGCCCCGGCCTGGAACCGTTCCAGCCTTGCCGGCGGCGTTTCGCCCCAATCCATGGCGGGCGCCGTGACACGCGTCATATAAATAGATGCGCGCACATCCCGATTGCGGGCCAGCACCGGCAGACCCGAGATGTGGTCCGAATGTTCGTGGGTGATGAGGATGGCGTCGATGCGGCTCAGGTCCTCCCCGATCGCCGCCAGCCGCCTGCGCAATTCGCGCATGCTCAGGCCCGCGTCCACCAGAATGCGCGTCTTGTCGGTAGCCATCAGCGCGGCATTCCCCGAACTGCCGCTCGCCAGCACGCAGAACTTAACGATACCCGCGCCTCCCTCTCGAATCTCCAGCATACACCGAATACACCCCAAACAGAATAGCCTTGGAATGTTTGGAGCACCCGGCTGGCTTCTGCCTTCGGTCGCCCCGTGCTAGCCTTTCTCAATGAGGCTCGCGCGCATTCACCAACACGGCGACCCTTCCGTCCTGGTCTGCGAAGACGCCCCCGAGCCCGTCCTCCGCCCCGACCAGGTTCTCATCCACGTGCGCGCCTGCGCCCTCAACCACCTCGACCTCTTCGTCCGCGCCGGCATCCCCGGCATGAAGTTTCCCATGCCCCACGTGCTCGGCAGCGATATCGCCGGCGAAGTGGCAGCGACCGGCGAACTCTGCCGG
>Ga0209067_10002849_pt1 | contig 10157 bp, 6 predicted proteins | sample ColStrG_CSR_2013_FD_187199 | JGI IMG/M metagenome (GOLD analysis project Ga0209067, IMG submission 187199) | Freshwater sediment microbial communities in response to fracking from Pennsylvania, USA - Cold Stream Run_MetaG_CSR_2013 (SPAdes)... | ecosystem: Environmental > Aquatic > Freshwater >... | reverse complement strand
TACCAGTGCCGCAGTCAAAGCACGCGCCGACTGGATGGTGACCTCCTCGATCGGTCTGGATATTGTGGCGCACTTGCATGCGCAGGGTAAAAAAATACTGTGGGCACCGGATAAACACCTGGGTGCCTATATACAAAAGCAAACCGGCGCCGACATGTTGTTGTGGCAGGGATCGTGTCTGGTGCACGATGAGTTCAAGGGCGTTGAATTGGAACTGTTGCGCGCCGAACATCCGGAGGCAAAAATTCTGGTCCACCCTGAATCACCACAGGCGGTGGTTGATCTGGCCGATGTTGTGGGGTCGACATCCCAACTGATTAACGCGGTGAAAACGCTGGATGCGACCACATTTATTGTGGCAACCGACAACGGCATTCTGTATAAAATGCAGCAGGCTGCGCCGCACAAGAAGCTGATTATGGCACCGACTGCCGGTAACAGCGCAACCTGCAAGAGCTGTGCACATTGCCCTTGGATGGCCATGAATGGCCTGCGCAATCTGGCCGAGGTTCTTGAGCACGGGCGCAACGAAGTGCAGGTTGATACCGAAACCGGTCGAAAAGCCAAATTGTGCATTGACCGCATGCTCCAGTTTGCTGCCGATAAAAAAGCCAACGTGCGTCCGGGTGGTGATCTGGCTGCAGAACAGAAACTTTTTCAGGGAATAGGGCCGGCTTGATGAATACAGGTTTAGTCAATTCGCATGCGCCATTTGATCAGGCGTTACAGACAGCAATGGACGCCAATGTTGAGGCTGCGCTGCAGGAAGATATCGGTAGCGGTGATGTCACCGGCATGCTGGTGCCGGACTTGTCCTGGGTTGATGCCACTGTGGTTGTCCGTGAGCAGGCGGTACTGTGCGGCGCCCCATGGTTTGAAGCGGTTATGCAGGGCTGCCACCCGGGAATGCGGATCCACTGGCATTATGCGGAAGGCGATTTGATGACCTCTGGCAGTGTGGTATGCGATATTCATGCGACTGCACGCTCTGTGCTTACGGCCGAACGAAGCGCACTGAATTTTATGCAGCTGCTGTCTGGTGTTGCCACTAAAACCCGTCGATATGTGAACCTGATAGCCGGGTGCAAGGCGGTCATTCTGGATACTCGCAAGACCGTCCCTGGACTCAGACTTGCCCAAAAATATGCTGTGCGCGTCGGTGGTGGACAAAACCAGCGAATGGCGTTGTATGACGGTATCCTGATCAAGGAAAATCATATTGCTGCTGCCGGTGGCATCACTCCTGCCATGAAAAACGCGCAGGCACTGAAGGCCGGAGTCAGCATTCAGATTGAAGTAGAATCACTCGCCGAGCTCAACGAAGCGCTGGCTGCCGGCGCGACTTCGATCCTGCTGGACAATTTTGATTTGAACATGATGCGAGAAGCAGTGAAAATTTCTGCCGGCAAAGCACTCCTCGAAGCGTCCGGCGGCATTGACGATAGTACGGTGCGCGCAATTGCAGAAACTGGGGTGGACCGGATTTCAATTGGCAGCCTTACCAAAGATATAGAAGCCACCGATTTTTCACTGCGCGTGATCAGCTAATCTGAAGTTTGTCTAAGACTGCGCCATAGTCCTTCACTCGAGTACAGAAGTAACGCACTCCAGATGATAATGAAACCGGTCAGTCGGTATGCATTGAAAGGTTCATGGTAAATCCAGATCCCGATCAACAATTGAATCGAAGGCGAAATGTATTGCAGCAGACCCAGTGTAGACATGGGGATGATGCGCGCCGCAAAGGAAAATGACAGAAGCGGAATTGCGGTGATCGGCCCGGCTGCCATCAGAAGCCACGGCATGTTATTCCCATCCGACCATGCAGAAGCAAACGTATTGGCTTTCTGCGTTCCCAAATAAATGACATACGCCAATGCGAAGGGGAACAGGAGCATTGTTTCCAGCGTCAACCCTTCCAGCGCGCCCAATGCTGCGGTCTTGCGCAACAGTGCATAACAACCAAACGAAATTGCCAATGCCAGGCTGATCCAGGGGATGTGACCATTCAGGATAGCCAGCCAGGTGACACCGGCTGCGGCCAGTGCGACCGCAATCCATTGTGCAGCGCGCAGTCGCTCCTTTAAAAGAATGTACCCCATGAGAACATTCACAATCGGATTAATAAAATATCCCAGGCTGCCGTCGATAATGCGATCGTTTTTGACCGCCCATATGTAGAGCAGCCAATTCACTGACAGCAGTGCAGCACTTGCAATGAAGCCGGTTAATACAGCTGGACGACTCAGTATTGTCGACATCCAGGCCCACTGTGAACGAATTGCTAGCACGAAAAGGAGAAAAGGCAGTGCCCAGATAATGCGATGGGACAGGATTTCCAAGGGAGTGACGATGGTTAAGGATTTGAAATACAGTGGAAACAGTCCCCAGGCCAGATAGGAGCAAATTGCCAGGGTGATACCTTTGCGCATAACAAGAAAGGAGAAATGAGATAGAACGCGATTCTAACTGATTCCGAGACGCAATATTGAATTGGAAGGAAAATGAAACCGAAGTGAAAGTAAAATAGTTGCTTTCATTATGTTTTGGACATAAAAAAACCGACCCGAAGGTCGGTTTTTTCAAAGTAAAAAAATTACTTGGCAGCAGCTGGAGCAGAAGCAGCAGCGTCAGCAGCAGGAGCTGAAGCAGCAGCTGGAGCAGAAGCAGCAGCGTCAGCAGCAGGAGCTGAAGCAGCAGCAGGAGCAGCAGCAGGAGCAGCTACTTCAGCAGCTGGAGCAGGTGCAGGTGCTTCTTCTTTTTTGCTGCATGCAACTAAAGCGATTGCTAACAGGGAAACTAATAAAAGTGATTTTTTCATTTGAGAACTTTCTGAATATATAGATCAATAAAAGGCAGATCGAAAATGCGATGAATAATTACCGGTAATTATCGCTCAATAGGCTTTTTCGATAATTTCACCTGTTTTAACCAGATGAAACTATCGAAAGTTTCCTAGGCAGCTATTATAATGACTTTTTTATGAAAGTGTCAGTTTTTGATGTTGTTTTCAACCAATTTTCGGTAAAAAAACCATGAAATTTCGCTTAATTGGGTCGAAATACGCATTTCCAGGTTGAAATTTTCGAAAATTTGGAATTTTGCATTTTATGAAACGCAGGAAAACGAAACCCAAACTATGGTTTTGAAAACATCAAAATCGCTTTATACGTCGGCCTGCAACTGAATCCAGCCATCTTCGTACCAAATACACAAAGTCTCCAGCATGTCGTCAGATGCCGTTGCAAGCATTTCGCCACTCAGGCGACGCGTATCGGCCAATTCGATCAGGAGATTTTTGTCGACACCAGAAACGCCAAAAGATTCACCATTCATGAAAATATTTTTGCCGCGATACAGCATGCGTGTTTTTAGCGCCAGCTTTATTCCGCGTTGAGTGGCTGTCTTGATAAACCGGACCGGTGTTAAGGGTTTTTTCGGTTGATCAAAGAAGACGGAGTGTTTAGGTGTCGATAAATATTCGCCGATGAACACGGTAATATCTTCGCTGGTAAATTCCACTTTTTTAATTTCGCGCGTCACCGTGTCCAGCATTTCTTTGCTGATTTCTGCCGGATGTGCGCTGGGCTTTAAATCCGGATCCGCATAGCGTCCTGGCAAGTCGATGGTATCGGACATGAATTGCAGGAATGATTCGCCAAATTCCTGAAAAGTCGGGGCGCGAAATCCGATTGAATACGTCATGCATTCGCCAAGTGCAATGCCATCATGCGCATAATGCGGCGGCAGGTATAGAAGATCGCCAGGCCCCAGAATAAACTCTTGTTCCGGTTTGAAGTCCTTCAATATTTTTAGGGGCATTCCTTCAATCAGGGTTAAATCGTTTTGCGCTCCGATCTGCCAGCGACGTTGTCCGTGTGCCTGCAGCAAAAATACGTCGTACGAGTCAAAATGTGGTCCCACTCCGCCACCGTCACTGGCAAAACTGATCATCAGATCATCCAGACGTGCGTCCGGCAAAAAATTAAACTGTCTTAACAGCGCGTCCGCCGCTGGGTCGTGCAGATTGACGCCTTGTACCAGCACAGTCCATTCCCGTTTTTTAGTATCTGGCAGTTCGACAAATGGTCCATTCTGCAACTGCCATTTGTTTTTGAAATGCGTGACCAGCCTTGATTCCACATTTTCTTCCTTGGCCATGGCAAATAATTGCGAGGGCATAACAGGTGGGGAGAACTGCGGGATGGCCTGGCGAATTAACAGTGGCTTTTTATGCCAGTATTCACGCAGGAATTCAGCGGGTGTCAGATTGCCAAGTAGTGTAAGTTTTTTCATGAGAGTATTATAGAATCAATGCAAGGGTTAACCCAAGGAAATGACTAGTTCTGTATAATCCGGTGCAAATTATCGGGGATCATGGAAAGGAAGTAGTATGAAAATCGCTAAAAACACGGTCGTGACGGTGGAATACGTCCTTTCGGATGCGCAGGGAAACGTCATTGAACAAGGCAATGATCCAATGATCTATTTGCATGGCGGTTACGAGAATACCTTGCCAAAAATTGAAGAAGCATTGGACGGCAAGGAACTGGGTTTCAAAACTGAAATTCAGCTTGAACCAGAAGACGCCTTTGGCGAATACGATGCGCAGTTGGTCAAAGTGGAACCACGTAACCGTCTTCCGAGCCCTCTGGAAGTCGGTATGCAGTTTGAAGGCATTCCCGACGATGAAGATGATGCTGAAGATGAATTGATCTTTACCGTCACCGATATCGCTGATGACAAAGTTGTACTGGACGGGAATCATCCGTTGGCCGGTGTGGCCTTGCGGTTTGGCCTGCATGTCACGGAAGTCCGACCAGCAACGGCCGATGAGATCAAGCATGAACATGTTCATGACAGTTACGGACATCATGAAGAAGATGATGACGATGACGGCGGTGCAGAATACCGTACTCATATCATTCATTAATTGGTCGCATAAAAAACCGCAGTTTCCTGCGGTTTTTTTATTCCGAAAGACTTATTTCAAATTAATTTTCTTAAGGTGGTATAAGGCATCGAGCGCCTCTCTCGGACTCATAGCATCCGGGTCAATATCATCCAACGCAAGTCTTAGCAGATCTTCGTTCTGCTCCACCACATCAACCGGTCGTGCACCGGCAAACAGATCAAATTGTGAAGTGCTCTGCACGGCATGTGCTTCCAGCTCAGCCAGATGTTTGCGTGCTGCGCGGATTACCTGTGCAGGAATGCCTGCCAGCTGTGCAACCTGAAGGCCGTAACTCTGTGAGGCCGGACCGTTTTGAACTGCGTGTAAAAACACGATGGTTTCCTGATGTTCAACGGCCGACAAATGCACGTTATGCGCACTGGGATGGGTGTCCGGAAGTTGAGTCAGTTCAAAATAGTGGGTGGCAAATAAGGTGTAGCTGTTGGTCTGGGTGATCAATTGCCTGGCGATGGCCCAGGCCAGTGCCAGTCCGTCAAACGTCGATGTACCGCGTCCGACTTCATCCATTAATACCAGTGAGTTTTCAGTGGCAGCATTCAGGATCGCGGCCGATTCGGTCATTTCCACCATAAAAGTGGAGCGGCCTCCGGCCAAATCATCTGCCGCGCCTATCCGCGTGAAGATTCGGTCGATCGGGCCGATAATGGCGTGACTGGCCGGCACGTAAGATCCGACATATGCCAACAGTGTAATCAGCGCCACCTGACGCATGTAGGTCGACTTACCGCCCATGTTTGGTCCGGTAATCAGCAGCAATTTACGATCGGCATTCAGTTGGCAGTCGTTGGCAATAAACCGTTCGATCTGATTTTCCACGACCGGATGACGCCCCTGTGCAATATCCAGCACCGGCTCACTGACCAGCTTCGGCGCACACCATTGATGGCGGCTGGCGTGTTCAGCGAGCGCCACCAGGCAGTCGAGTTGCGCCAGTGCGTTGGCTACTGTTTGCAGTTCGACGATGTACGGCATTAACTGCTGGAGTACCTGATCGTAGAGATATTTTTCGCGAACCAGTGCCCGATCCTGCGCCGAAAGTGCCTTGTCTTCAAAAGCTTTCAATTCCGGGGTGATGTAACGTTCAGCATTTTTCAGAGTCTGCCGACGCCGGTAATGTTCCGGTACTTTGTCGGTCTGGCCGTGCGTTACCTCAATATAAAAACCATGCACACGATTGTATTCCACGCGCAAATTGGCAATGCCGGTGGCTGCACGTTCGCGGGTCTCCAGATCAACAAGAAACTGCCCGGCGTTTTCTGACAGCCCGCGCAGCTCATCCAGTTCTGCATCAAAACCGGCCGCAATGACGCCTCCGTCGCGCACCATCGTCGCCGGTTCTTGCATGATCGCACTTTCCAACAGGTGCTGGCAAGCGTCAGGCGTAGCGACGTTATCAAGCAGAGTAAGCAGTAGTGGCGTCGTTGCTGTGGCGGGTTCCAGCGCGTCGCGCAAAGCCGGTAATTGCTGCAGTCCGGTGCGCAAACCTGCTAAATCTCGGGGACGGGCAGATGCCAACGCAATGCGGGTGGTAATGCGTTCAATATCTGGTATTTCGGCAAGTGCCGCAGTCAGCCGGTCACTGCGTTCCGAATCAAGCAGTGACTGAATCGCCTGATGTCTGCCGGTGGCCTGGCGTTGGTCCCGGCCGGGATGGTGCAACCAATGCCGAAGTAAGCGTGAACCCATGCTGGTGCGGCAGTGATCCAGCAGCGAAAACAGTGTGGGCGATTCCTGGCCGCGCAGCGTTTCAGTCAATTCGAGATTGCGCCGAGTTACTGAGTCAAGACCGATGAATTCATCCATCGTTTCCATTGTCAGCGAATTGATATGACGCAGGTTGTTGCCCTGAGTGGCCTGCAGGTAGCGCAGCAGTGCGCCGGCAGCCGTGATAGCGGCACTGGACTGTTCGGCGCCAAAACCGGACAGGTTGGCTACACCGAGTTGATCCTGCACCGATTTTTTTGCGTGCGTGTAATCAAAATGCCAGGCTGGTAACAGAGTCAGCTTGCTTTTACTTGATGACAGTACTGCCGCAGAATAATCGTCGGCATACAGAATCTCAGCCGCGGCAATTCGTTCACATTCCTGCAGCAGCTGATGGGGAAACGATTTTTCAGTGGCATTGATTTCGAGCAGCCGCATCGCACCGCTGGCCAGCGATATCCAGGCCATTCCAATCAGCACCTGTTTGCGTTGGGTGGTGACTGATACTGCAAGCAGGGGACGATCCGACTTGGCAGGAAGCAGATCCGATTCGGTCAAGGTACCTGGTGTAATTACGCGCATCACCTTGCGTTCGACCGGGCCTCTGCTGGTAGCCGGGTCACCGATCTGTTCGCAAATCGCAATCGATTCGCCCAGTTTGATGAGTTTGGCCAGATAGGTATCAACGGAATGATAAGGTACACCAGCCATCTTGATAGCATTACCGCCGGACGAGCCGCGCTGGGTCAGCGTGATGCCGATCAGGCGCGAGGCTTTTTCTGCATCATCAAAGAACAGTTCATAAAAATCGCCCATGCGGTAAAACACCAGCGTGTCTGGATAGTCGGACTTGATGCGCAGGTACTGCTGCATCATGGGGGTGTGTTTGGATTCTTCGACGGACATGGACTCGATTGGGTGGAATATATACAGCGCTTTGTGCTGAAGGTTGGCACCTTATCATAGACCTGATTGCCGGTCTAGATAGCGATTCCATTGGGAAGCAAGCCTCCCCGATCAGGATCAGTCTGAAAGGGGAGGGTGTTGATCAATCGACCAGCTTGTGCTGATTCAGCAGATTTTGAATGATCTGTGTGTCAGATTGCAGGACGCCGGCATTGTGCAGCAGATCGGCATTGGTCAGAACGACCTGCATCGTATCCTGCGCTGCCGAATAGCCACTTGCATACCCGCCGGTTGCACTGATATGGACGGTGGTGGTATATCCGCCACTGCCATTTGATACTTCCGTAAAATGCAGGTAGTTGGTCAGTGTTGCCGCGGTTGCAGACGGTGCTACGCCGCTCAGCAGATCGGCCAGATTCAGTACATCGCCCCCGTTACTTGCAGCATTGGCGTTGAAGGCGGAAATCGTTTCCACGTGGGGTGCGCCCGCCGTGCCATTCGCAGGTAACTGGAATACGAACGTATCACCGCCAGCCAAGTCTGTTAGTGAATTGGATCCGGAATTGACGAAGGTGGTACTCGATTGATAGGAGCTGATGCCGTGAGTGTCAGTAATGATTGCGCTGATGTTGACGACTGGACTTGCCGCAGTTTCATTGCTTGGGAAAGATATGACACCACCGGAGTAGTTGTAGACATGGCCAGTCGTGTCGACAAAATTCGTGCCGTTCCAATGCAACGTCAGAGTGGTGTCCGGTGTTGCTATGTTGTTATGACTCTCGGTAATTGTCAGGGTGCTGGTCGATGGCGTGGTAAGTGTCGTTCCTGAGGCGTTAATCACTCCGAGTGCTATCTTGTCCGTATTGGTCAATGTGACGGTGTCATTGACATTGGTCTCGACGTAATAGCCACCGGTCGTGGTCGTTGAGACCGTACCGGCGCCCGAGCTGTTTGATCCAGTCGTGGTGATGCTGGTGGTCGAGGTGGTTACCACTTCTGATCCCAGTGTAAATCCTGCACTGGTTAATGCAGCCAGACTCGGTGCAAGATCAAAATTGGTGGTGTTAAGTGCCAGAGTTGTGCCGTTACCGCTGTCGTTGACATTCAGACTGTAGCCGCCAGGGCCGGACTGATTGTCATGGTAGATGTTGATCGTGTACCAGCCACTTGCAGTCGCAGTGAACGAACCGGATAGAGTTCCGTTGCTTAATCCCCAAGTTGTGTCGGCAATAAGTTTTCCGCCAACTACCAGGCCGAAGGAATCATCGATATTGACTGAGCCTTGCGTAAATTTATAGGTGTGGCCCGCTTGCATGTAGATCAATCCGCTTGATTCATCAGCAGTTCCGGCTGCTACTGATGCGTTGGAAACGGATGTGGAAATCGTTTTCGATGTTGGCACCTGAACAGTACTGTTCAAAACGTTAATCAGCGTGGCCGGATTTGTTCCAGATCCATTATTTCCGGCTGCTGTATACAACGAGCTATTCAGCGTCGCATTGCCTACCCACGATTGCAGGGTAAGCCCTGGGTTGAGCGCTGCAGAGGGAATGAATGTGAAGCCAGGTGCAGGCGCATCAATAATGTCGTTGATGGCATTTACGGTATTGGAAATAGGCGATGAATTTCCATAAATATCAGTAATACTGGCATTCACTGCAATACTGTTGCCGTATGTCGGTAATGGTTCTGTAAACGTGATTACACCTGTTGCTGGGGTGTATGTGTAGGCATTGTTAGATGCATCGACAAGTGCCGAACCATTCCAGTGCAAGGTGACGGAGCTTGGCGTCCCATTTTCAGTCACATTAATTTGGACCGTGCCGCCGGCAGCTAAATCAGCAACGGCAGCGGCAGCCAGAGTTACGGTGGTCGCTATGTTGGTGTTGCCATTAATGTTTGCGGCGCTGATGTAATTCGCTCCACCGACAACTGTTTCCGGTGTCGTGATGGCCACGACCGGGGCTGGTGGAATTATGATGTGTTCAGTAATGGTCGCAGTATTGCCACTGGTCGAATTACCGTACTGGTCAGTCTGTGTTGCCGTAATCGTCGCAACATGGGCGTCGCCAGGGTTGGTAAAGTTCACAGTAACAACGCCGGCACTGTAGGTGCCAGAAACGTTAGTATTACCGCCCGTGATCGTGCCGTTGGATGCGACGTTCAGAACTGTTGTGACACCATTGTCGACAACAGTAACCGTGGCGCTGCCGCTGGCAGCCAGGTTGGCTGCGTTCAGAGCGACGGTACCAATGGCCACGCCGGCGGTGGTTTCGGCAGCGACTTCGCCACTGTTCAAGACGTTGTCATGATTGATGTCACTTGTGATTGTCACAACCGGAGCGGCTGGTGCAGTAATGTGTTCAGTGATAGTTGCAGTGTTGCCACTGGTCGAATTGCCGTACTGGTCAGTCTGTGTTGCGGTAATCGTCGCAACATGGGCGTCGCCAGGGTTGGTAAAGTTCACAGTAACAACGCCGGCACTGTAGGTGCCAGATATGCCATTTGCCGCGCCGGTAATGGTTCCATTCGACGCCACATTCAGAACGGTCGTTACACCATTGTCCACAAC
>Ga0209067_10002848_pt1 | contig 10158 bp, 7 predicted proteins | sample ColStrG_CSR_2013_FD_187199 | JGI IMG/M metagenome (GOLD analysis project Ga0209067, IMG submission 187199) | Freshwater sediment microbial communities in response to fracking from Pennsylvania, USA - Cold Stream Run_MetaG_CSR_2013 (SPAdes)... | ecosystem: Environmental > Aquatic > Freshwater >... | reverse complement strand
ATGGCGAACTTTCTTTTGCCGGGTCGCGCCGGAGATCTGGCCCGATGCGTTCTGTTGGGACGATCCAGTTCGCTCAATGAGAGCAGTCGCACGCTGGCAACCTTGGCGGTCGAAAAAGCTCTCGACGGCATAGCTCTGGCCGGCATGATACTGCTGGCGCTTTGGGCTTTGCATCCTCCTCTTTGGCTCCTGGTTCTGGTGCGGGTGGCGATTCTGGTTTTTGGAAGCGCCCTGATTCTTCTGGTTCTAGTTCGCTATCAGGCTCGGATGCTGCTGGCCTTTGTTCGACGCATCTTCAGCGCAATGCGTCTTTCTTCCATCGAAGAACGCCTCGACGGTCTCCTCACGTCATTTGCCGATGGGCTCAGCGCCGTGAACTCCGGCTGGCAGATGTTGACCATTCTGATCATGACCGCCGCAATTTGGATGACTGAAGCCGGACTCGTCTGGGGGCTTGCGATGGCCCTTGGGCTGCGTGTGCCCATTCAGTGGGCATTGGTTACGACGGCTGTACTCGGCCTTGGCATGATGATCCCGGCGGCACCAGGTGGGCTGGGCACTTACGAACTACTCGGAACCGAGACTTTCAAGCTAGCCGGCATTGCGGCCAGCAGCGCGCTGACTCTGACCATAGTGATTCACGCGTGGGTATTTGTGGCGAATGTCGCATTCGGCATATGCGCGCTCGGGATCAAGGGAATCAGCCTGGCGCAAGTGAGGGACCGCCTCGAAGTTGACGGAGCAGTCGAAACACCAGCACAGCCATCCCAGTAGTCCGGCGGCTTGATAAAATCGGTATTCACTTTGGCCAAACTCTTCAGGAGTCCCTCGAGTGCAGAAGCGGAGAACTCTGGTTACGGGCGGCGCCGGATTCATCGGCTCTGAGTTGGTGCGGCAATTGGCCGAGCTTGGGTCCAGCGTCTGCGTCGTCGATAACCTGGTCAATGGGCGCCGGGAAAATCTTGAAGATGTTCCGAGCTATGAGGTTGAACTTGTTGTCGCGGATGTTCGCGATGTTGCTTCTATGGCATCACTGCTTCGGGATGTGGACATTGTTTTTCATCTCGCCTGTCTGGGGGTGCGGCATTCCATTCACTCGCCGATCGAGAATCACGAGGTCAATGCCACTGCTACGCTGGGACTTCTGAACGCTGCGCGAAGTAACGGAGTGAAGCGATTCGTGTACGTTTCCAGTTCCGAAGTCTACGGAACCGCGCGCACCGCCCCGATCACGGAAGAACATCCAACGCTGCCCATGACGGTCTACGGCGCCTCCAAACTCGCGGGAGAGGCCTACACTCGCGCGTTTTGGGAAACCTATCGCTATCCTACGGTCGTACTGCGCCCCTTCAACGCCTATGGCCCGCGCTGTCACCATGAGGGCGATAGCGGAGAAGTAATTCCAAAATTTCTCTTGCGCTGCCTGGCTGGAAGGCCGATGGTCATCTTCGGCGATGGAACACAGACGCGGGATTTCACTTTCGTCAGCGACACCGCCCGGGGAATCCTCGCGGCGGGTCTGTCGGAAGCCTCGGTCGGGCAGACGATCAATCTGGGAAGCGGCAAGGAGATTGAAATTCGCGAACTGGCCAGAACGATCGCGCAAATGCTGGGTCGGCCAGAGGCTGAGATCGTACATGTAGAGGCCCGTCCCGGAGACGTGCTTCGCCTGCTGGCGGATAGTTCGAAGGCCAGGAAACTCCTGCAGTTCGCTCCGAGCATTGCGCTCAGCGAAGGCATCGCGCGTCTTCGCGACTGGTACATGAGTCAACCCAAGTCGCCGGAAGAATTGTTAGAGAACGAAGTGGTGCGCAACTGGGAGCCGCATCAGAAACCTACCCATGCCTAAAGATTTCATTCCGGTTGCGAAGCCGCTTCTCGGGCAGGAAGAGGCCTCCGCGGCCGGACGCGCAATTTTGTCGGGCTGGGTCACACAAGGTCCAGAAGTTGCGGCATTCGAGCGGGAGTTCGCCGAATTCGTAGGAGCACCGCACGCCTGCGCCGTCTCCAGTTGCACCACCGCGCTTCACCTGGCGTTGCTGGCGGTCGGAGTGCAGCCCGGCGACGAGGTGATCACCGTCAGCCATTCCTACATCGCCACGGCCAACAGCATTCGCTACTGCGGGGCGACGCCAGTTTTCGTGGACATCGACCCGGGAACCTTCAACATGGATCCAGCGCGGATCGAATCTGCCATCGTTGAGCGGACAGGCGCCATTCTTTGTGTTCATCAGATGGGTATGCCTTGCGACCTGGGGCGGATTATCGCGATCGCAGAGAAGCACGGGATCCCTCTAGTGGAAGACGCCGCTTGCGCCATAGGCAGCGAGGTTTCTTGGAACGGCGCGCGGGAAAGAATTGGCAGGCCGCATGGGAAGGTAGCCTGCTTCTCGTTTCATCCACGAAAACTGCTGACCACCGGGGACGGCGGGATGTTGACCACCGCCGATGCCGGGATGGATCGCAAGCTTCGACTCTGGCGTCAGCACGGCATGAGCGTGCCTGACAGCGTGCGCCATTCTTCCCGCGAGGTCGTGTTCGAGTCCTATCCGGAGCTCGGCTTCAACTATCGTTTGACGGACATCCAGGCCGCAGTTGGGCGCGAGCAATTGAAGCGGCTCTCGGAAGCGGTCTCGCAGCGGCGGGAGATGGTAGCGCGATATCGCGACTTGTTAGCCGACATCCCCGGCCTGATTCTGCCGGTGGAACCGGAGTGGGCTCGCAGCAACTGGCAAAGCTACTGCGTGCGGCTACCCGAGAACGCGGATCAGCGGCACGCATGCAGGCGATGCTCGACGAAGGCATCGCAACCCGCCGCGGCATCATGTGCGCTCACCTCGAACCCGCTTATTCTGGCGTGGGAAGCTGGCGCTGCGCTCATGCAGCATGCAAGCCTTCTGGACCCTGCCCGAATCTTGTGGAGAGTGAGCGAGCGCAGAAACAAGGTGTGATCCTGCCGCTCTTCTCGCAGATGACGGGAGATCAGCAAATGCGAGTAGCGACCTCGCTCCGCCAGGCATGCGCGGCTGCGAGCAAACCTAGCGGCGTTCTGACTTAGGCCACGCTCTCTCTGGATTGGCGGGCATCAAGAGCCCTCGAACCTTTGGATTCGATCAGCTCATCCGACAATTGCAGAATCTTTTCAGCGTGCCTTTTCCAGGAAAACTCGCGGGACCGTTCCAGGCCGGCGGCAGCCATCTTCCTTGAGCGATCGGAGGACCGGGCGATCTCCGCCACCTTTTCCGCTAATGCCTCGGGTGAAAATCTGGGGAAGTACTCTGCGGCGTCGCCGCAAATTTCGCGATGCACAGCGAGATCGGAAGCGACCACCGGCAGTCCGCTTGCCATCGCCTCAACCAAGGGGTGCGCGAAGGTCTCCGTATAGGCCGGCGTCACATAGATATCGGCAGAATGATACAGCCCATGAAGCCGGTGATACGGAATGCTCCCGAGCTCAACCACCACATCGGAGATACCAAGCTCTTTCACCAGCCGGGCCGCCGTTGCCGGATTGTAAGTACCGGGATTTTCCCCGGGCAACAGTTTGCAAGTCAAGAAAAGCTTGATCGCGCGGCCGGCCAACTGCTTTCGCAGAGGCGGAAGCGCACGCAGAAGAGTCTCGAAGTTCCGGTAGTAGTTGTAATGACTCACGAACAGAAGCTTCAGGGTTCCTTCGGCACAACTTAGTCTTTCCTGAATGTCTGGCGGGAGCGGGCTCGAATCGCGGGTAAACGCCTCGCTGTCGAACCCATGATGAATGGCTCGGACGTTCAGACCGGTCCAGCGGCGCAGTTCGGCTGCAAATGCCTCGCTGGGGGCCACCGTGACGTCCGCCCAATCAATCGACCTTTTTGCCAGCAGCGCCCGCAGCTGTGTATCCAGCCATGCCCCGTACTCGTGGCGCGACCGCAGATCGCGGTAGAAATCCGCCGAAGTGTAAATGGAGTTGCGCGATAAGAGGATTTGCGGCACGGGAGATTTTCTCAGCGCAAAATTCCCAGCCGACAGCAAAACATCGGCCCGGCACCGCTGAATAACAGCCGGAAGACCGGACTGTTCATACCAGAAACGCCGGACGGTCGGCAGTTGCAACTCCCGCAGTACAACGTTGGAGAGCGCACGAAACTCCCGTTGCAGGCCGGGGGGCAGAGCCACGGTTATTTGAAGGTCGGGAAGGGCGGCAAGGTGCGGAATAACATTGCGAATGTAGGTCAAGCCTCCTCCGGCTGTGCCGGCAAGGCTGTTGATAAAAAGATGCTTCATCGGCTGTGTGCAACACTGCCCCAAACGCGAGCCAGGGGCTTAGGCGCCCACTTTTCCGAGAAGCGCGGGAGTGGCACATGCGGCACCACATCTACCAGCACGAATGCCAGACTCCAGAAGAATACGCACAGATAGTAGCCCACTGCGAAAAGCCAGTCTTCGAATCCAGCGTGGAACAACCCCGCGAGCATAACCATCGCCAGCGGGACGGCAGGATGGGCTGGATTTCCAGTTCTCACCATCCACAGGATGCTCTGGAGAATTTTCCCAAAAAGCGACATCACAAGTAAGGCAAACGGGACTACGCCGAGGACGCCAACCCATGACAGTATGCTCAAGTAGCTGCTGCCGTTTTCTGAAGTGACGCCCTCGCTAGTGGCGAAAGCACCGTATTTGCCTAGCTGCTTACTGGCATTCTGCCCGGTGTCGGTCGTGCCGAAGCCCGATCCGAACCAAAAATGACTGTGAATGCTCTGCATCGCTCCTTCCCAGGGCGATTGCCGGGACGCGAACACCCCTTCGCCGGAATCCCGTCCCTTGTAGATGACGGAAGAGGTGAGCTCAGAAACTGTCCTGGAAAATGCCTCCGGGGTGAAGATTGCGGAGGAGGCCACGACGATGAGGAGGATTACGATGCCCCGTCCCAACAGTTTGTACTGGCGCAGCGCCACACAAAGAACTGCGGACGATAGAAACGCAGCCCCCAACCCGGCTCGCGAATGGCTTTGAAAAGCCAAAAACATGGCCAGCATGTACAGCACCTGCCGGCGGCGCTGGGCAAGACTCCCCTCCTCCAGTAGGGACCCCCAAAGGAGAATGGGCGCGGCTACTACCCCCATCACTGCGCCGAGAGAGTTGGGATTCCCCATGGCCTCAATTCCAACGCCGTATGACGCTGTCATGAAACAGACAAAGATCTCGCAGGCCGTGAGTAATCCCTGGAAGAAACGGTTCTCGCGTCCCCTCACCGCCAGCCTTGCCCCGGTGCCTGCATATAAGAACAGCAGACATAGGCTCAAGGCCTTCAGAAGGGCAAGGTTCTGATAGTGCGAAACGGCCGCGGACACGATTGCCGCAAGGATAGCGAACATCGCAAACGCATGGAATTTGCCAAAAGGGTGATCTCGCTGTTTGAGCATGATGAACGAACCCACCACTGCTCCTGTCGCCAAGGCAACCCAGCGAATAGCGATCCACGTTCCTCCCACTGGCAGGTTTGAACCCGCAAAGAGAAATGAAAGCATGACCAGCGGAAAGAACACTCTGCGGTACAGGCAGACGGCGGCTAACATGCATTCCAGTGCCGCCAGACCACCCACGTTTGTCGAATTGAAAAGCACTGGCCGGGAATATGCCGCATAGATCAGCGCGGGCAGGAAAAGGACTATCCCTGCACCCACTACCACTGCTTTTGAGATTCGATCAGTCACCCTCGCCCCTTATTGTCTCGACTGCCCGCACAATGCCCTCAGCCCATGCGGCGGGAGAATAATGCGCTATCCGCTCGACATTTCTTGCGCCCATCGTTTTGCAGAGCTGTGGCTGTTGCGCAAGGCGGTTCATCGCCGATGCAAGTGCGGCGACATCTCCAGGAGGAACCAGCAGTCCGTTGCACCCATCCTGTACCAGATCGCTGGCGCATCCGGCCGCCCGGCTCAGAATCACCGGCAAGCCGCTTGCCATCGCTTCGTTTACCACCAGTCCCCAGGTGTCGGTGTAAGTTGGCAAGATTAATGTCTCCGCCAGCGAATAATACTTCGTCAGCTGTTCCCGCTGGGCGAAACCGGCGAATCTTATCATTCCCGGCACAACCGCCGCCGCCCGATCCTCTAACGCACGCCGCGATGGGCCATCCCCGACGAAGACCAAGCTGACTTCGGATTTGTGCCGCATTCGCACGCGCGTTGGCGGCGGCGGCGGCGAAAAAGTCATTTTCCACGGCATTCGGCGCGGTAAAGATGCGTTCTCCTCCGATCTTTCGTGAGCGAAGATACTCCCCCGCAGATTGTCCGGGCACGACAAAAGCCGTGCACTGCCGGAGGAACTGGTCCTTCAGAAACTCGACAGGAGCGTGGCCACGGCGTGCATCTTGCAGGTTGCTCTCCGACCAGAGAAGAAACGGCGTGCTGCGAGCTCGCGTCCAGACCAGGGCTTGCCAGGACGCGAGATAACTGTACCCGCCGCAGAGCATTCCATGTGGGGCCGCCAACTTTAGCGCCCGGCCCAAACCCGAGTTGAGCAGCACATTGTAACGGCCGATACGCGTGCGCCACGAAGGCAGAACTTCGTACGAGAATCGGATTTCCGACTTGTAAACTTGCCACTGCCGCAGGCTTGGGTCCGTCTCCGACAGAAAAATCACGTGCAGATCAATCTCCGCATGCGCTGCCAAGGCATTGAATAGAGGGATACGATAAGGCGAGATGATCTCGGTCAGAATGACCAGGCGCCGGTTCATGCCATCGACTCCCGGTAGATTCGCGCCAAACTTTCCGCCTGTTGCGATAGAGTGAGTCTGTCGAGAACTGTGTCACGTGCGGCGGTGCCGATCCTTTGGCGGAGGCCTTCGTCGCGTAGCAGCAGTCCAATCGCCAACGCGAGTTCTTTCTCGTTGTCGGGACCGACGAGAAATCCATTCGAGCCTTGCTGGATAATCTCGGCAATTCCCTGCCCGCGGCAGCCGATCACCGGCTTGCCGGACGACATCGCCTCCAGGTAAACGCATCCCAAGCCCTCATACCGGCTGGGCAGTGCGAACACCGTGCAAAGTCGCATCGCTTCCGCTACCTGTGCGCGGGATTGCCGTCCAAGAAAACGCACGCGCTCCGCAATCTGCAGTTGTTGCGCGAGTCCGTGTAAATGGGACCTTTCGGGACCGTCGCCAATGATCTCGAGAGCCAGTTCTTTGAATTCAGCCGCCAGCGCGGCCACCGCGCGCACCAGTACTTCGTGACCTTTAATCGGAATCAGGTTGCCGACACTCAGTACGCGCAGTTCTGTTGTTAAAGGTCCGGTACCGGGTGAAAACATCCCTGGGTCCACGCCGTTGTAGACCACCGACGTTCGGCAACTGCGCCCCGTCCCTTCCAGAACCGCTTCGCGAACGCGCTCGCTGATGCAGATCACTCGCCGCGAGGACTGGAACACTCGCAGAGAAATGCGACGACTCCATTCGCCGGCGCGCTCTCGAACCTGCTCGGTGGAGAAGGCGTCGATTCCATGCACTGTAACAACATAGGGAATTTTCAACTCCGCGCTCAGGAGCATAGCCGCGTGCCCGCACGGCAGGGCAGCGTGCGCATGCAGCAGATCGACTTTCCCTGATCGCTGCAGCTCACGCACCTGCGCCACAATCCGGGCAAAAAGAAATGCTCCCGCGCTGGGAAGACCGAAGCCACCGGGAAGAGAAAAGAAACGCAGCCATTGAGAGGGGGTGCCCGATCTCGGACGCCGTCGTCCCCGGTAGAAGGGCTGAACCGCAAGAACTGTGTTCGTCACGCCGGCGAGTGTGAGCGCTTCCACCGGCTCCGAGACGAAGCAGCCCTCCGCGTCATCGTGCTCGCTCGGGTAAAACGGCGTGAGCGTCAGAACATGAATCGGCTGCCGGGTTTTCGTTTGGGCGATCCCCTGTTGGAAAATTGGCGGCAGGGCTGGATTCTCAGTCACGATTGATTCTCAGTCAGATCAAAAGCCACGGATTAGTGGCCCCGCCGCTTGGCTACGACTTGCTCGAAAGCATCCTGCCACATTCCGCTAATCACGTCCCAATCAAACTTCCGCATGTGAGCGATGGCCGCTTCGCCCATGGCCACCCGCAAATCGCGCTGCGCAATCAAGTAATCCAGCCTCTGTGATAACTCGTCATCGGTACCCGCTAGAAATCCGGTCGTCCCATCCAAGATATAGTCGGGATGGTAAAGCTTCATCGCCACCGCGGGAAGCCCGCTGGCCGCGGCTTGTCCCAGAACCTGCGGATGCCCCTCGAGAATGCTCGGAAAGAAGAAAATATCCGCCCGCCGCATCTCCTCACCCAACTGCGCCGGTTGTAAGTGCCCCACAAACTCCACATTGGCGCAGCCGAGCTCTGCCTGGAGACACTTGCAGGCCTCCTGCTCTTCTCCAACTCCAGCAATGCGAAAACGCACCTTCGGACAGCGTGCGGCCTGCCGAATCACCTGCGGCACCCGCTTCATGGGCCGCAGCGACCCCGCATAGAGGACGGTGACCGTGTCGCGCCCCTTGCGTCCCGACTCCGGCGGAAAAAAGTAGCGGCGGTCCACGCCGTCGTAGACAATGCCCGCGGCCTCGACCTGCATCTTCTCCCGCAAGAGCCGGGCGAGATAGGTATTGTTGGCAAACACCGCATCGGCCTCTCGAATGTGCCGCTCCCGCGCCGGCAAGTACGGCTGGGAGTGAAGGCCCCCGGAAACCACGTAGCTCAATACTGCGGTTTTGAACCGCAAGTGGCGACGCAACCTCAAGAATGCTGCGTCCAAAGGACCTTCTCGCGGGAAGAAATAAAGATCAGGGACTTCGCGCAAGATTCGCCATACGACTCGCGCCGTGTTTCCATGCTTGCGCCAGCGAATCAAGCTGGTATTCGGCCGCGCCGCAATCCGTGGGTCGACCGCGCCTTCGTGCAGCATGGTCACCGCGATCCTCTCGGGATCAAGCCGCGCCACAATCTCTTTGACTGAAAGATTTTGCGCATTCGTGTTGGCTTCGTCGGCAAACGACGGGGTGAAGAGCGTAATCATTCGCAATGCGATGACGGCCGGCCCTTGCCTAGGAAGCCACGGCCGAAGCCTTGGGTGCTGGTGTGGACCATTCTAGCCGAAGTTCGCGCAGACGCGCCTGCATGCGCGCGCGATCGTCAATCGGCCCCTGCAGGTGTTCGCGTGCGATTTGAAGTAGACGTCGGCGCGCCGGCTTCTCAGCGCCGGCTGGCAACGGCGCGCGCTCAGCCGGGTCCGATTGCAGGTCGTACAAATTTTCCGCGGGAGGATCGAAGTGCAGAACCAGCTTGAATCGCTGTTCGCGCACCGAAAGCACACGAGGCCCCATACGATTCTCCGGATGGAAGGGATTCGTGCATCCGGCAACGCATTCGGAAATGGCAACGTCATCGCCGTTCAGCCCCGCGCGCAATTGCGGCCAATGACTGCGACCTTGAAAAGAACCCGGAGCCGGTAACTGCGCCGCATCCAGCAACGTGGGAGCAAGATGAATCATGCTGAACGGAGAGGCGTTTACTTCCTTCTTCTCACTCCCCGGGACCCGCAACAACAACGGCACGCGAATCACCTCCTCCATCAGTTTCGATGGCGGATGAAAACGGCCGCCGTGATCGAGGAACTCCTCCCCATGATCCGCAGTCACAGCGAAGATACAGTCATCCCATTGCCCTGCCCGTTGCAGCGCATCCACGAGGCGAGCGACCTGCGCGTCTACCCAGCGAACTCCAGCATCGTAGAGCGCCACGACCTCTTCGCGATGGCCCGCCAATCGTCCGGCTCCAATATCGGACCTGTTCCAGAATGAGTTCAGGTAACGGGCCCGAAACGGAGTCAACGACCTTGCACCCATCGATCCCAGCGCGCTTTCTTTCGGATAGTAAGGCGCGTGCGGATCCATCAGATGCAGCCACAGAAAAAAAGGGGCATTCCCGATGGAAGCCAGCCACGTAGAGGCATGGTCGACAATCACATCTCCTGCGGGAAATCTGCGCAAAGCGTCGATAGAATCGGCCACCGGCGTGACGCGCTGGCAGTACTGAAAGTAAAGCTCGTCATAAACGGACCCCAGCGGGCCAAGCGCCGAGCTGATTTTCCGCAGAGGGCGGTTCAGGCGGGCCCTCCAGCCGCGTTCGGCCGAGGCATGTGGATGGTTGTCTGA
>Ga0209067_10002846_pt1 | contig 10163 bp, 9 predicted proteins | sample ColStrG_CSR_2013_FD_187199 | JGI IMG/M metagenome (GOLD analysis project Ga0209067, IMG submission 187199) | Freshwater sediment microbial communities in response to fracking from Pennsylvania, USA - Cold Stream Run_MetaG_CSR_2013 (SPAdes)... | ecosystem: Environmental > Aquatic > Freshwater >... | reverse complement strand
GATACCGAAATCGGCAAGACCTTGGTGTCGTGTGCACTTTTGCATGCGCTGGCGCAACAGGACCTGCGCTGCATCGGAATGAAGCCCGTGGCAGCCGGCGCTGAAAGCGTCGACGGCGTCTGGTGCAACGAAGACGTAACAGCGCTGATTGCCGCAAGCAATGTGCGGGCTGAAATGAATTTGATTAACCCGTATCTGTTCAGCCTGCCCGCCGCACCGCATATCGCCGCGCAGCAGGAACAGCGTCAGATAGAGTTGGAACCGATTTTGCAGAGTTATCGCCAGTTGAGCAGGCTGGCACAAGCCGTGGTCGTGGAAGGCGTGGGTGGCTTTCGCGTTCCGCTGAATGACAAAGAAGACAGTGCCGATCTGGCCCGGCAGTTGAATCTGCCGGTCATTTTGGTGGTGGGCATGCGGCTGGGTTGTATCAGTGCTGCGCTGCTGACTGCCGAGGCCATTCGCGCACGCGGTTTGACGTTGGCCGGTTGGGTGGCCAATTCGGCGCAGACAGAAATGGCGCAGCTACAGGGAAATTTGAGTGCATTGCAGGACAGGTTGGACGCGCCGTTTCTGGGATACATTCCGCATATGACACAGCCGGATCCGGGCCAGGCGGCCGGGCATCTGACATTGACGACATTATTTCAATAAAACGATTTCAACAAATAAGTTGAGAAAACAAGGCAAGGAAACATTATGGATAGCACGCTGAATAAATCGACAGAGCAGAACATCACTTTTCACAAACCGGTAGCACCGATTGAGGCCGAAACCTGGCCAGTCGCCGATGTGCTGGCACTGTTTGACTTGCCGTTTAACGACCTGTTGTTTCGCGCCCAGCAAATTCATCGCGCCGAATTTCCGGAACAGGATGTAGAACTGGCGACGTTACTGTCGATCAAAACCGGTGGCTGTGAAGAAGATTGCGGTTACTGTCCGCAGGCCGCACGCTATGACACCGGCGTGGAAGCCAAAAAAATGCTGGATATTCAGGAAGTACTGGGGGCGGCCCAGTCGGCCAAGGAAAACGGCGCGACCCGATTCTGCATGGGCGCAGCCTGGCGTTCACCCAAAGATCGCGATATGGAAAAAGTCGAACAGATGGTGCGTGAAGTCAAAGCCATGGGACTGGAAACCTGTGCCACGCTGGGTATGCTCAAAGAAGAGCAGGCCACACGTCTGAAAGAAGCAGGGCTGGATTTTTACAATCACAATCTGGATACCGCCCCCGAGTTCTACGACAATGTCATTTCCACCCGCGACTATCAGGATCGCCTCGATACGCTGGGCTATGTGCGTAACGCCGGTCTGAAAGTCTGCTGTGGCGGCATTGTCGGCATGGGTGAAACCAGACTGCAGCGCGCCGGGTTGATTGCGCAGCTGGCCAATCTGAATCCTTATCCGGAATCGGTACCAGTGAATCATCTGGTGCAGGTTGAAGGCACGCCTTTGTACGGTATCGACCGGCTGGATCCGCTGGAATTTGTGCGCACCATTGCGGTGGCGCGCATCACCATGCCGAAAGCACGGGTGCGCCTGTCTGCCGGGCGGCGTGAGATGGGTGAAGCGGTGCAGGCGATGTGTTTTCTGGCGGGTGCGAATTCGATATTTTATGGCGACAAGTTGCTGACTACCGGTAATCCGGAGGCGATGGATGACAAGGCGATGCTGGAGAAGCTGGGTTTGAGAACGCGCTCCAAGGTGGAGAGTGGTGGGTGCAAATAAGATTGACCTGTAGATCGTCAATTGTGCGACCGTCGATCCCGGCATTCTTGTTATAAACGACATTCCCGCGCAGGCGGGAATCCATTGGAACAAAAGGACCGTCCATGTTTTCAAAAATTCTCATAGCCAACCGCGGCGAAATCGCCTGCCGGGTCGCCGCCACCGCCAAACGCCTCGGTGTCAAAACCGTTGCCGTGTATTCGGAAGCAGACGCCTTGGCCAAACATGTTGCGGCCTGTGATGAAGCGGTGCTGATCGGGCCGGCGGCTGCCAAAGAGAGTTATCTGCTCGGACATAAAATCATTGAAGTGGCGCTGGCTACCGGTGCCGAAGCGATCCATCCGGGTTACGGGTTTTTGTCGGAGAATGCCGAATTCGCCGATGCCTGTGCCAAAGCGGGGCTGGTGTTCATCGGACCACCGGCATCCAGCATTCGCGCCATGGGTTCCAAGTCCGCTGCCAAGACGCTGATGGAAGCGGCCAAGGTGCCGCTGGTGCCGGGCTATCATGGCGAAAACCAGGACGCCGATTTTTTGCAGACCCAGGCTGATCGTATCGGCTATCCGGTGTTGCTGAAAGCTTCGGCCGGCGGTGGCGGCAAAGGTATGCGCGTGGTTGAGAACGCGGCAGATTTCAAGGCCGCGCTGGCGTCCTGCAAACGCGAAGCGATTTCTTCCTTTGGTGACGACAAGGTGCTGGCAGAAAAATATCTGCAGCGGCCGCGCCATATTGAAATTCAGGTGTTTGCCGATACGCATGGCAATTGCGTGTATCTGTTTGAACGTGACTGCTCGGTGCAGCGCCGTCATCAGAAAGTGTTGGAAGAGGCCCCCGCACCTGGCATGTCGGCAGAACGACGCGACGCGATGGGGCAGGCCGCCGTGGCCGCAGCGCGGGCTGTGGGTTATGTCGGCGCCGGTACGGTGGAATTTATCGCCAACCAGGATGGTTCGTTCTATTTCATGGAAATGAATACCCGGTTGCAGGTGGAACATCCGGTGACAGAAATGATTACCGGAACCGATCTGGTGGAGTGGCAGTTACTGGTGGCCAGCGGTGCTGCTCTGCCACTGACACAATCGCAGCTGACGATTCATGGCCACGCGATCGAAGCGCGCGTGTATGCAGAAAATCCCGAGAAAGGATTTTTGCCTTCGATCGGAACCCTGCAGCACATGCGTACCCCGGCTGCTGTCAATTTTGAACTGGGTGGCACACCGAATCCGGCAGCCTGCCGCATCGACAGCGGCGTGCGCGAAGGCGACACCATTTCACCCTATTACGATCCGATGATTGCCAAACTGATTGTGTGGGGCAAGGACCGCGATGAAGCGCTGACGCACATGGCGCAGGCGCTTGGTGCATATCAACTGGTCGGACTGAATTCAAATATTGCGTTTTTGCAGCGTCTGGTGTGCTCGCGTGCCTTTGCCACTGCGGATCTTGATACCGGGCTGATCGAACGCAATCACGCGGAATTATTTCCGGCACCGGCAAAGTTGACACCGGCCACGCTGGCGCTGGCCACTATTCGTATCGTGCTGTCCGAACGGCACGCCAATCAAAACGATCCGTGGGCAACCAGTCATGGCTGGCGCATGAACGGCACGCTGGTTCGCGGTTTCAGATACGGCTGTGAAGATGAACAATATGACGTGACGCTGCGCTATCTGGCCGACGGCTGGCTGATGTCGGGTTGCGGGCAGGACGTGTTGATTCGTGTGAACCGGGAAGAGGGCGACGAATTGAGTCTGCAGGTCGGTACACAGTGCGTTATCGGCAGTGTGGTGCGGCACGGCGAACAGTTCCATGTGTTTAGCCATGGTCAGCATGTCGAACTGGGATATGCCGATCCGCTGCTGCATGCCGGTGAGGCGGAAGCCGAAGCCGGGCGATTGACCGCGCCGATGCCGGGCAAGATTGTGGCGCTGTTGGTGGCTGCCGCGCAGGCAGTAAAAAAAGGCGAGCCGCTGCTGATTATGGAAGCCATGAAGATGGAACACACCATCGTTGCACCGAAAGACGGCGTGGTGAAAGAACTGATGTATCTGGTGGGTGACCAGGTGGCAGACGGCGCCCAGTTGCTGATCTTTGAATAATTCAAAACTGCGCATGAAAATTATTTACTACAACGCGTTCGATCCGAAAGACCATGGTCAGCTGTTTCAGCAGCGAATGCCGGACGCTGAAGTGCGGCTGTGGCAGGCTGGTGATGTTGCTCCGGCCGATTATGCACTGGTCTGGAAGCCGCCGGAGGCCATGCTGGCCGGTCGCAACGATCTGAAAGCCGTCTTCAATCTGGGTGCGGGTGTGGACGCGATCATGAAACTGGACGACCAGATTCCCGCGCATGTGCCCATCATTCGGCTCGAAGATGCCGGCATGGGGGAGCAGATGGCTGATTATGTCAGCCATGCCGTGTTGGGGTATTTCCGCCATTTTGACCAGTACCGTAACGAGACCACGCAACAGAAGTGGCTGCCGAAATGGCCGGCCAACAAGAAAGACTTCCACGTTGCTGTACTCGGACTCGGCGTGCTCGGCAGCGTCATTGTCGAGCGGTTGCAGTATCTGAATTTTCCGGTACTGGGCTGGAGCCGTACCCAAAAGATGCTGCCAGGCGTGACGTGCTACAGCGGTGCGGACGGCCTGAAACAATGTCTGGCGTCGGCCAGTGCCGTGGTCAGCATATTGCCGTTGACCGAACAGACCATTCACCTTCTGAACCGTGACACAATGTCGCACATGAAACGCGGTGCCTACCTGATCAATGTCGGACGTGGCGCGCATATCGTGGAAGCCGATCTGCTGGCATTGCTGCAAAACGGACACCTTGGTGGTGCCACATTGGATGTGTTTCAAAACGAACCGTTGCCGCTCTCCCATCCGTTCTGGAAAGCACCCAACCTGAACATTACCCCGCATATCTCGGCGCAGACCTTGCTGGATGAAGGCAATGCGCAGATCGTCACCAAACTGCAGCGCCTCGAACAGGGTTTGCCTGTAACAGGCCTTATTGACCGACAAAAAGGATACTGACATGCCCGCCTCTCTGTTTACCGCGCAGCCCAACCTGCCCGTTTCGGTAAAAATTGTTGAAGTTGGTCCGCGCGACGGCCTGCAGAACGAATCGTTCGCCATCAGCCCCGAAGTCAAGATCGACCTGATCAACCGGTTAAGTTCGGCCGGTTTTGCCAATATCGAAGCGGCCTCGTTTGTTTCACCCAAATGGGTGCCGCAGATGGCCAATTCGGAACAGGTCATGGCCGGTATCGAACGCAAACCAGGTGTGATTTATTCGGGTCTGACACCCAACATGAAAGGCTTTGAAGCGGCACTGGCTTCCGGCATCCATGAAGTCGTGATTTTCGGTTCGGCCTCGGAAGCGTTCTCCCAAAAAAATATCAACTGCTCGATACAGGAATCGATCGAACGGTTTCGCGGTGTGGCCATGGCCGCAAAACAAAACAGAATTCGCCTGCGCGGCAGCATCAGCTGCGCATTCGGCTGCCCGTATCAGGGACTGGTCAGTCCGAAGGCCGTGGCCGAAGTCGTTAAGCAACTGCGCGATCTGGGCTGCGATGAAATTGATATCGCCGACACAATCGGCGTGGGAACACCGCGCCACGTGCAGACCGTGATGAACTATGCGAGCGAAGAATTTCCAGTGGCGCGTCTGTCCGGGCATTTTCACGATACCTACGGGCAGGCACTGGCCAACATTTATGCCAGCATGGAAGTCGGCGTTCAGATTTTCCATTCATCCGTTGCCGGCCTGGGTGGCTGCCCCTATGCCAAAGGTGCCACCGGCAATGTCGCAACCGAAGATGTGTTGTTCATGATGCAGGGGCTGGATATCAAAACCGGTATCAATCTGGACAAGGTCGTCGATGCCGGGCAGTTTATTTCGCAGCATCTGGGTCGCAAGGCAGTCAGCCGCGCCGGCAATGCGATCGCCGCCAAACGCGGCCAGTAAGCGGGCCTGACTTGAGCAAGACCGTTGCGACACTGGTGCTCCTGTTCTGCTGTCAGGTAGCCGGAGCCAGCGTAACTGAAAATCTGACTTACTCCTATTACGTGGCGCGCATGCAGTTCGGTACTTCGATGGCCGGTGCAATCAGCAAAGCCTCGCCGTTTCATCAGGACGGCAGGGTTTTTCACGCCGAAACCAAATGGTATGTGAACTGGCACTTTCATTGGACCGAACATGCCGACGGCAGCTGCAAAATGGACAGCGTGCAGGTGAATCTGGACAGCACCATTACCCTGCCGGCATTGACCAATGACAATGATGATGAGCACCACCGTTTTTTTACCTATCTGCTGGCATTGCGCAAACATGAATTGGGGCATGTTGATTTAGGCAGACAGGCCGCCCGACAGATTGAGGACGGCATTTTGTCACTGCCCGAAATGCGCAGTTGCACCGAGCTGGAGAATACGGGTAACCGGTTGGCCAATCGGATTCTGGAGGAGATCAGGCAGGTTGAAATTCAGTACGACGTCACAACCTTGCATGGCAGAACACAGGGCGCGCGGCTGGATTAAGCGCTGCGCTGCTATGTCATCCCTTGAATGATGACAATTGATCGCCAAGTCTGGCCGCCATCCCCGCCGCCAAGGCCTGCAGCCCACTGAACGGCCTTACCATCACTTCAAACTCGACGATCAACCCCTGTTCATTGAAGCGAATCAGATCAATCCCTTTCAGATTTTTGTCGCCGACCCGTGCACTGAATTCCAGCACCACAGACAATCCATCCGCACTTGCCAGTTCGCGGTGGTAGGTAAAGTCTTCAAACACCTGAAACGCGGTGTTCAAAATCAACATTACCGCTGACGCGGAAGCATACGGCGCATACACCATCGGTGAACGAAATATCGCGTTCGGGTCGACAATGGAAGCCAGGTTGCCGAGATCACGCCTGGCAAGCATTGCATGCCACAGGGCCAATGACTTTGCGACGTTGGGATGGAGATGGGTGAGATGTTGGGTCATGGTGGTTACCTCGTTGTCATAATGGGTTTACCCCGATTAGCCACAGATGGGCATAGTGCGCAAAGCCTGCAAAAGCAATCAGCCCGATACCGACCACCAGCAAATCGCGCCAGATTCCTATTACCGGATAAATGACGCCGGCATTCCGGTCGCGCCGGCGGCACACAGAAAAATCAATGACTGACCAGATCAGAAACACCCCAAACAAGAAACTGTCTGCAAGCGTTCCGTTCGCTGCCAAATGGGCTGCTGCCCAAAGTGCTGCCGCCAACAACATCGGATGGCCAACAAGTGCTTTGATTCGATTGCCCGGCACATAGGTTGCGACAAGCAGGATAAACGCGATCAGCATCAGCGAGGCTGTCAGATGCCTTGTCCAGTTTGGTGGGAGCCATAACGAAACAGGGGATAAGCGCGCCAGGCCAAATCCCCAGACGATCATCGCAAAGCCGGCAATCGAAACAATGGAGAAAATACCTTTCCATCGCGCTGCTCCGCCCTGTTCAATCTGTTTGGTCCGCCAACTGTCCGCTACGATCCGAATTGAGTGGGTGCCAAGAAAGAGGATTATTCCCAAGACCAGAATCAGCATAATTTTCTCCATAAAAAATTTCGGAATCACCAAGTCGAATCAAGTGCAACGGTCAAAAACCACGTATGGTTAGACAAGAAAATCGATCAGAATCAGTGAAGCAAAATACCTGCCTCTGATCGCAGTATGCGGCCGATTCAACCTGCCACTTTTGCCGCCATCTCCCGCGCTTCTTTTAATTGTTTCCACTTCGGCGCATATTTTGCGGCCTCTTCATATTTTTCTACGGCTTCTGATTTGTGGCTTTGTTTGATCAACACGTCACCCCAGGCTTTTAATGGGTCAGCCCAATGTGGGCCTTTTTGATTGGCCAATTTGAATTGTTCTGCTGCACCGCTTAGTTCTCCATGCTTCAACAACGCCATACCATAGGAGTAGTAACCTGTAGGTATACTCGGCGCGAGCTTGATTGCCTTTGCATACCATTGTTGCGCTCCAGTCCAATCACCACGCAGTTCCAGCACATCGCCTTTGAAACGATAACAGTCGACGAAAGTGGAATAGCCAACAGCCTTCATTGGCGCGTCTAATGCCGCATTCGCTTTTGCTGATTGTCCGGCTTTTTCGTAACTTGGCGCTGCATAACATATAAACTGCGGATTCAATGTCGCGACCGTCGGATTCTTATACGCCGATGCAAAAACGTCCCACTCCTTGGTTGCGGCGTTCAGGTCTCCGGCTTCCTCCGCCAACAACGCATTTGTCAACGCAGCAACGGAAACATCAGAGATATTTTTTTCATCGAGCGGCAAACTTTGCAGGCGCCATGCCGCTCCTTCGACATCGTGCAGTAGCGCCTCCGTTTGCGCCGCTATGAGATTTTCAGCACCAAAGCCGCTCAATTGTGTCCCCACGCCACCGTGCAATTCCATGTCAGAGACAAACCAAGCGTGCACCGGTTGCAAATCCAACGTTATAAAGGCGTAATTTAGCCGTCCTATCTCCGGCGTCTGTCCGCCTGCGGCTCGCGTAAGCTGTTCGTATACGTGGACAGCACCTTCCTCGTCCCCAGAACTTTCCAGCACGCTCATTTGGTTTGTGTATCCCCTCCAATAATCTGGCTGAAGTCGCACCGCCTCCCGCAATAACGGTAGTGCCTGGCCCGCAGCGCCAGGACCGCCTTTGGTGATAATGCTGCTCGCCCAGGATCGCAGTATGTAGGGTTTGTCGCCAGGATCCGTACCGGCGTAGGTCTCCTGGGCGAAACGTATTGCATCGTCGGCTCTATTGTTATTAACCAAATAAGCCATCCAGATTCCAGGTTGAGATTGGCTGTAAACATACTCGCCGGCCTCAACCAACAATTTGTCGAGATCGCGAGTATCGTCACTGAAAGTCTTGGCCAGAATCCCGTTGCCGCGCACTGTGAGCGCGAGGCCTCCCGTTTCGGTCTGCACCAAATCGCCGTCGATATGCTGGTCGTGTCCAAAGCGGTCCTTCAGCGCCCGCTCGATCTGGCCGATCGAAAGTCCAGTTTCGGGAACCTCAATCGCAATGTCGTTGGTCCAGGCATTAGACAGTGATCGACTCTCCGCCGTATTGCGGGAAGCCACCTGAATCTTTGACAGCACATCGAGCAAGCCGGCAGACACGGTTTTCCCCGTGATGCCGCGTTCGACCAGAGCGTGTGGCGTATCGAAAGGTTCGATCACGACACTGCGTGAAGTGATGGCGCCGTGCACAATAAAAAGTGCGCCGAGGCCGATACCCGCAGCTATTGTTGTCAGGAACACCTGAAAACTCATACGTAAATGATCGAAGAAACGTTTGCGTTTAGCTGCATCGATTGCCAGTTTGCGTTCTTCGTCGAAATGGTGAACTTGCAGTTTCACCAGCTCAGTTGAAGCCAATACAAGGTTATTTTGCTTTTCAAGATATTCACCAGCCTTGCGGGCAAGTTCAGGATCATATCGTGCTGCATCCATCGCAACTATCGTTGCTACAGCCGTGGCTTCAGATTCAGATCTTGAATTCGTCTCTTCGGATTCCCGCTCCTCAGATTCCCCGGCACCCAATACACCTTCTATCAGTCCGTTTTCTTTTTCTGCCATCATGTGTCCCCTGATTAAGTGCCAACGATTATCACTGATAATGAATAAAGCAACAATAACAACGATGAATTGTTGGCCCAATATGGGTGGTCGATGAATTTAGTAATGATCTATACAGTGAAATAGCCAATTCTGCGTATATGCATGGAAGTTGCCGGGTTTTCGCTTTTTAAAGTTGCCATACAGATGGCTTACTCCAATGCAGTCGTTCAAATTCACAAAATCATCGGAATTTTGATCAACTTCCACCCGTTCTATTTCAAAAATTTATTCTGACTGAGTGAACTATTTCTGCTTTGGCAGGTCAAAGAATATTCTTGCATTTCGTAATCGAACGATTACAATCTCAATGTTCTCGATCAAATCCATTCCTGCATTTACAAATTGGCTGGCTGAACTTTCCGATAACGCTTTGCGCGGCATCATCGTCGCCCGAATCAAGCGATTGGAACAGGGATTGATGGGGGACGTTGAACCTGTGGGGCAAGGTGTTTCTGAGTTACGCATACACGTCGGAACTGGATGGCGTATTTATTTCACCCAGCGCGGTTCACAAGTTATCGTTCTTCTTGTTGGCGGTTCAAAACGGACTCAAAAGCAAGACATCAAGCGCGCCAAAAAATTGGCTGACCTGCTGGATTAATTGGAGAGGTTGGATATGAAAAAGACTATAAAAACTGCTGAACTTGTTGAGTTCGATGCGGCCCAATATCTCGACACCGAAGTTTCTATTGCAGCTTTTCTGACTGATATTCTGGCTGCAAATGATGCTGGCTTGTTAGCGGAAGCGTTAGGG
>Ga0209067_10002845_pt1 | contig 10163 bp, 6 predicted proteins | sample ColStrG_CSR_2013_FD_187199 | JGI IMG/M metagenome (GOLD analysis project Ga0209067, IMG submission 187199) | Freshwater sediment microbial communities in response to fracking from Pennsylvania, USA - Cold Stream Run_MetaG_CSR_2013 (SPAdes)... | ecosystem: Environmental > Aquatic > Freshwater >... | reverse complement strand
GTCGAGCTGATCCACAACCATGCCGATTTCAGATTAATGAGCAGGCGTGCCGTCAACGCCCTGCGCGACTATCGCGAAGTCAACCTGTATCTGCGCGGCATCGTGCCGCTGATTGGCTACCGCAGCGCATCCGTCGAATACGATCGCAAGGAACGCTTTGCCGGCGACTCAAAGTATCCGCTCAGCAAAATGCTCCTGCTGGCGATTCAGGCCGTGACCTCGTTTTCCACCGTACCCTTGCAGTTGATCACGATGACCGGTTTCATTGTGTTTTTCTGCACGATGGCCGTTTCAGCCTGGGTGCTGTGGGTGAGTCTGTTCACCAGTAAAGCGATTCCCGGCTGGGCCTCAACGGTATTACCGATGACGATGCTGGGCGGCATCCAGATTCTATGTATTGGCGTAGTCGGCGCGTACCTGGGGAAGATCTACGGTGAAGTCAAATCGCGGCCCCGCTATGTGATCGAACAGATAACCCAGTCATGTCCGGTACAGGATGCAGCGGATCAGGAATCCGGCGAACTCAGGACTGCGACCGAAACTGTGCCGTCATGAGCAGCATCGATCAGGCTGTGCTGGACGGAGGGACTTCTGCCACCGGCAGAAACTGGTATCTTGCGACACTGCTGATGCTGGTACTGGTCCTGCTGTATCACCTGGGCGCACAACCGCTGGCCGTCTGGGACGAGGCACGACTGGCCAACAATGCCATTGAAATGGCGCAGAGTGGCTTGTCGTTCGTAACGACCTATGCCGGATTGCCGGATCACTGGAACACCAAACCTCCCCTGCTGATCTGGCTGATGGCGTTGTCAATTCGCTGCTTTGGCATGAACGAGTGGGCGGTGCGGCTGCCGTCTGCGCTGGCGGCAATTGCTGTCGGCAGCCTGGTTTTCTGGTTCTGCGCCGTGCGTCTGAAACGTCCTGTCACAGGCTTCATCGCCAATCTGTTCCTGCTGGCCACCCCCGGTTTCGTCATCAGCCACGGCGCGCGTTCCGGGGATTACGACTCGATGCTGACCTTGTGGACAACAGCCTGCCTGCTTGCGGGCTACCTGTACGTACATGATCGTAAACACCGTCAGGGCTGGTGGCTGGTGGCCTGTTGCCTGAGCATAGTCCTGGCCTTCCTGACCAAAACGATACAGGGGCTGGTGTTTCTGCCTGCGCTTGTGTTCTATGTAGTTCTGCAGGGTCAATTGTTCAGTACGCTGCGCAGTCGAAAGTTTTATATCAGCGTGGCATTGATCGTGCTCACGTGCGCCGGCTATTATTTTTTGCGCGACCAGGCTGACCCCGGCTATTGGGCGGCAGCGCGCAGCAACGACCTCGGTGGGCGCTATGCCACGGTGATCGAGAACCATCAGGAATCGTTGTATTGGTACCTGTTCAATTTCAGGCTGTTCCCCTGGATTATTCCCGGCCTGCTCGCCGGTGTCGCTGTTTGCTTCACAGGCAATGACGAACAGCGCAAGATCAGTTTTTACATCAGTCTGAGCGCACTGTTTTATCTGGTCATGATTTCAACGGCGGCGACCAAGCTGTGGTGGTATGCCATTCCACTCAGCCCGCTGCTCGCTGTGCTGCTGGGCATGGCGATCGACATTGCGGTGACTGCCCTGGGCAGCCGGCTGCGCAGTGGCGCAGCGAATTGGTCGAGGATAACCATCGCCGGCTGCGTGGCACTGGGCATCTGCGTGGTGGCCTATAACATGGTCAAGGTCGACCATCGCTCTCAGACGATGGCAGCGGATGAAATTGATCAGTACAGCGTATTTTTGCGCAGCGACCTGTTCGCAGCGACGCCGAAAGGTGAAATGGTGATTATCCATCCGGGCTACCCGAATGGTCAGGCAGACTCGTTTTATGTGGCCCCGCCCATGTTTTATATGACAGCGTTGCGCGCAGCCGGGCATGCCGTCACGATACAGCCTGAATCCGATGCCATTCCGGAAAATGCCGACACGCTGGTTGTCTGCGACGACGCGCGTCTCAAAAGAGTAACCGCCGGGGTCAGCGTGCGGGCTATTGCCAGGCGCGGGCAATGTGGGGTATATCTCATCACGGACCATCATCATGGAATACTGCCTGAAAAAATCTGAAACAAAATTGTGAATTAGATGACATGTTAAAACTCCTCCCCCCACGCTGGCAGGCCGCCGGCAGATACCTCGGATGGGCTGACCCGTTTTATACCTGGCGCATCAGCCGGTCTGCGTGCCCGAGTTGTCGCGGCAATTATTTTCTGGCCCTGAAACCGAATCCGTTCATGGTCCGGTGTCTCTCATGCGGCGCAAACGTCACCAATCTGTCACTGCTGCCGGTAATACAAAAGCACAACGCCAGCCATGGCATCAACACGGCCTGGGAAATGTCAACATTTGGCGGGACCTTAAAGTATCTGAAAGAACACTTCGCAAACGTCATTGAAAGCGAATATTTTCCCGGAGTGGAATCGGGTGAACACGTTGACGGCATACGCAATGAGGACGTTCAACACTTATCCTTTGCCAGCGAGAGTCTTGATCTGATTACGTCCAGCCAGGTTTTTGAACATGTTGAAAACGACATCCAGGGCTACCAGGAGTGCTGCCGGGTGCTGAAAAAAAACGGTGCGCTGATTTTTTCTGTTCCGCTGTACGCTATTCCGGCAACCAGGCAGATCGCCGAGATCGTCAACAATGACATCGTGTTTCATGACAAACCTGAATACCATGACAGCCGATCCGCAGGGCCAAACTCCATTTTGACGTTCTGGCACCACAGCGTGCACGATATTTGCGACCGGGTTGCCCAGGCCGGCTTCGACGTCAGTCTGGTCGACGTGATGATCTCACCCGCACAAAGCATACCAAGCCAGGTCATCTACGCTGTCAAAATATAGTTCTCCCGCCCGCGGAATTGATTTCCGGTTGTCCGGAAACCACCCGCATCTGCGCCATGCCAATACCGAGGTTCGTCGTCATGAAAATGGAACAATGTTTTTCAACATTGTGCTGCGACGGATGGCCGGATCAGGTGTGTTGCTCGCTGATCCTGAGGCGAGGTTCTTTGCCGTCCACCTGACCCGGGTTCCTTATTTAAAACTGTCCACCCCTGCCTTGCAGGCGACTTCGTCCTGTGAGCCGCTGCCACCGGAACAGCCGATAGCCCCAACCAGTTTGCCGTCGGAGACCAGTGGAATGCCACCGCGCGATGCAATCACGCCATCCAGCGTCATGACATAGGGATTGTTATTGATCTGCACGGCGCTTTCGAAAAACCTGGTTTCGCGGCGGAAGGTGGCCGAAGCACGCGCCTTGTGTTCAGATATCTGAATCGAGGCCAGCTGGGCACCGTCCATACGCTGAAACGCCACCAGGTTGCCGCCGGAATCCACCACCGCCACATTCAGTTTCCAGTTGTGTTTTTTTGCTTCTGCCACGGCCGCATTGATCACTGCCGTGGCGCGATCCAGCGATATCGGCGCACCGTATGGCACGTCGAAAGGCATTTTTTCGGGAATATTGTCCAGCGGATTGACCTGCGGACTGGCTTGCTGGGCAATGCTGCCAGGCGCGATGCCGGATAACGCCACGGCCAGTGTCAAGGTCAGTGCAACCGATTTGATCTTCATGATAATCCTTTCAGTACAGGTTAGAAAAAATGGGCCGTGCAACTGCATGCCGGCCTGTCGTGGTGATGCGGGTCAGGCCAATACCAGTTCTACTTCAATATTGCCGCGTGTTGCGTTGGAATACGGACAGACCTGGTGCGCCGTATTGATCAGATCCTGAGCCACAGCGCGGTCCAGACCCGGGAGACTGATAACCAGTCTGGCAGCGATCCCGAAACCAGCCGGGATCGGACCGATATCAATGGAAGCATCGATGGCAGCATCGGCCGGTACGGCAACCTTTTTCATGCCGGCCACATGTTTCAGTGCTCCCATAAAGCAGGCTGAATAACCTGCAGCGAACAGCTGTTCCGGATTCGTACCGTCGCCGGCGCCGCCCATGGCCTTGGGCAGCGCCAGTTTGATGTCCAGATTGCCGTCGTCAGTGACGGACCGTCCGTCGCGTCCGCCCGTTGTGTGGGCGTGTGCGGTGTAGGCGACTTTGTCGAGTTTTACAGTCATTGCGGATTCCTTGTCGGTTGAGGTTGGCGGCAATCAGTGTCGGGATGATCTGCCGGACGCCAAGTATAGTCTGATATCGGAAATCTGTCGGTCGAACCGGATAACGAAAATCAGACTACACTGAGCGGCCGGTTCCGGCGTTTCGTTGCAATTGATGCACGAGCCAGTCTGTGGGCCTGGGCTGACATCATTTTTTTTTAATCCGGCATATAACCATTAAATGAACATTAATTCGCCCGCACTGCTCCTGTTTTGGTTATGTTGCCTGCCTCTTCAGGCAGCAGAACCGCTGCACGTAATTTATCCGGCCATGGAAGAACGTTCGGCTGACAGCTATGGCTACAAGGTCCTGTCACTGGCGCTGGAAAAATCGGGCCGGCCATTTCAGCTGTCGATTTCGGCCAGCAAAATGAATTCGGAACGGGCCCGCAAATCAATAGACGAGGGCACGGTTTCGATTGCCGATTTCGGCAGCAGTGCCGAACTTGAAAAACGCTACGCTGCAATTTATTTTCCGATAGACCAGGGCATCAGCGGCTATCGACTGTTCATCATCAACAAAAATTCCGCCAGCAGATTTGCGCAGATCAAATCCCTTTCTGATTTAAGAACCATGGTTGCCGGACAGGGTCCGGGGTGGTCTGACATCAGAATTCTTGAGCAGGCGGGCATCAAGGTCGAAACCGGAGAATTCACTTCCTTGTTCAAAATGGTGGAGTTGGGGCGGTTTGACTTTTTCCCGCTGGGAATCGAGGAAGTGTTTGGACTGTTGGAAAAATTTCAGACCAGCTGCCCCAATTCCATCGTCGAACCGACGCTGGTATTGCATTACCCGTTCGCCCGGCTCTTTTTTGTAAAAAAGGATAATCAGGCATTGCGGGCTGCAGTCCTGGATGGCCTCGAAAAAGCCTATGCTGACGGCAGTTTCCAGAAACTCATCAACAATGACGCTGCATTCAAAGAAGCCCGAACTCTGTCCGCGATGGGGAGCCGCACCGTGATTGAACTGAACAATCCCGGCCTGACCGAAGATTTCCGAAAAATGCCGGCGCGGTATTTCACCAAACCCTATGGCTTCTGGGCCCTGCCCTGAGGCGCGCAGGCCTGTTCGCGCGCCGTTACTGTGCTGCGGGTGCGCTGATTGGCACCCCACAGGCATCAACTTAAGCCCGACTCACCGAAGCTTCGCAGGGTGCAATGTCATTGCACCGGACGCTCATTATCCGTGAGCTGGTGCAATGGCATTGCAACCTACGACCCCGGCGTATTCATGAGATGGCTTTAAGTTGATGCATATGGGGTGAGCAGGTTGGCACCCATTTTGGCCCATGGCCTGCCCGGCCTGCGCCCTCCCCAACCGGGCACTGGACTTTGCCCAGATCAGTGCCCTGCCCCTGGCCGGCTAGGCCGGAACATCTGGATTACTTGCTGCTTCCCAGCACATACGACATTTTCAAATCTGCCGGCGCATGCTGTGCGGCCGGTGCCATGGATTCAGCCACAAACGAGGTCGTGCCAGATACACCCATCGCCAGGGCAATGCCGGCCATCACGGTGGAAACCCGCTTCAGCATGGGCCGCTGCAGCGACGGCGTTGGCACCGGTGCCTCCTGCAATACCTGCCGGGCACGAATCACCCAGTCCCGACTGCTGCCGTGCTGCGTCGCCAGGCGATCAAACAGTTGGCGCGACAGCTGGGTGGCGTGTTCGATTTCATGCTGCAGCTTTTGCGTCTGTTCCGATTCGAGTTGTTCTGACTGGCGTGACTGCTGGGCGACTTTTTTCAACAGATTATCCAGAACCGTCTGCTGACGCTGCACTTCCAGTTCAGCCTGGTGTGCTGCATGCTGTTCCTGCCGGGTGAGTTCGGCTGCCAGCTCCACGGATCTGGCCAGCTGCGCGAGCTTCTCTTTTTCCGCTGCCACAAAGGCATCATGGGTAGCCACCTGTTGCTGCATTAATTTAACCTGCTGATCTTCGAGGTGGGCGCGCTCCAGATTGACTCTGCCCTGGCGCTGTTCCAGCTGTGCCCGGGATTTGGTGAGCTCCAGCTGATGCTGCACGGCGGCCAGCTTCACTTTGAGTTCTCGACGCAAGGCCTGTTCGGCACTGAGTTTTTCCTGTTCGATTGCCACCAGCTTCTGTATTTCTTCCAGATGCTGCTGCTTTTCTTCCTGGCTCTGACGAGCCAGTTCAGCCTGCACCCTGCTTTGATGGGTCATCGCCTCCTGGGCATCGCATTCGGCTTTCAGGGCCTGCCTGGCCTGGGTCTGGTTCAGGCACTGCTGTGCAGCCAGCTGAGCCTGTTTCTGCTGGCTGTCTTTTTGCCCGGCAACTGCCCTGGCCGTTGCTTCTTCGGCCAGTCGCTGCTGTTTCAAGGCCTGCATGACTGATTGCTGATCACGAACCTGCTGCGCCTGCAGTTCCTTGATCTGGCGCTGTTCATGCAGCTGCCTGTGCTGCAACTGCTCGGCGCGGGCAATCAGACGTAGATTGATCCGTTTCAGTTTTTCGATATAGGCCAGACGCTGTTCCTGCTCAGCGTACCTGGCGTCCAGCTCCAGTTTGGCCTGCTGTTCCGCCTGGCTGCGCTGCTGGTGGATGGCGGTCAGTTCCTTTTCAGACTGAATACGCTGCTCCAGCAGCTTGATCGCATGCTGTTCTTCCTGAACGCGCAGCTGCTGCGCCTGTTCCTGTGACTGGTTGCTGGCAATGCGCAATTCAATCAGCGTGCGCGCCTGCTGCATTTGCTGCATCACCTGCTGTTCAGACTTGCTGCGTGCCTGGATCTGTATTGCCAGTTCCCGCGCCTGTGCTGCCTTGCTTTCCAACACCTGTTGATGTTCAGTGCGGGCGATCGTGAGCTGCTCGTGCTGTTTGATCAGCGCCAGCTTTTGCTGATTGAGCAGTTCAGCCGCGGCACAGGCAGCCTGTTCCTGCTGCAGATTCTGCTCATGCAGATCGCGACCTGCCTGTTCCTGCTGCAGCCGCTGTTCAATCTGTTCCTGATGCGCACGCTGCGCCTGCAGTTTCTGCCCGGCCAGTTGCTGCGCTTGCAGCTCCAGCTTTAAGTTTGTTTCTTCCTGGGCCAGCAACTCCGCTGCCAGCTTCTGTTTTTGCTGCACTTCGTGCAGTACCCGTTTGCGCAACACCAGCTGGTCCGTTGCTGCCATCAGTTTTTCGTTATTCAGCCGGGTTGCTTCGACGATGGCCGCATGTCTGGCTTTTTCCTGTTCGCTTAACTGTTGCAACACGCCGGCCTGTTTGAGCTCGGCGGCCTTGGTTTGCCGCGTCTGTTCGTACAGATCCTGTTCTGCCTGACATTTCTCGGCCAGAGCGCGCGCTGCCTGCTGCTCTTCTTCAGCGAGCTGCATTTTGATCTGTGACAGTTTGACGCTTTGTTTGGCCTGTTCCAGTGCCGCTGCAGCCTTCAGGCGCTGTGCAGTGCGCTGCACCTGAATCTGTTCCAGTTGATGCTGCTCCGCACGCGCCATCGCCTGTTTGGCCAGCACGATTTTCTGCTGCTCTTCGGATTGCTGCTGCAGCGCGGTGTGCCGTTCCTGTTCGGCCACCTGCTGTTGCTGATTCAATGCCTGCAGCTGCTGTTCCTGTGCGATTTTCTGACGGGTTGCTTCGGCCACGGCCTGTGCCGATTCAGCGCGCTTCTGCTCGGCCTGGTTTTTTTCCTGCAGCAGCCGCAAGGCTTGCTGTTCCTGCGCCACGCGCTGACGCTGCGCATCGGTCAGCGCAACGGCCTGGCGACCTTGCTCAACCAGTTGTTCTGCTTCCAGACGTTTCAGTTCACTCAGTGCCAAATTTTGTTCAAGAATGATTTTGTTGGCGCGATATCCGGTGACATGGATGGTATGTGCTGCCAGTACCGATTGTTCCTGCATCAGCAACGCCTGGTTATGCGCCTGCAGGGATGCGGCCTGCAGCTGCTCCGATTCCAGCAGATTCGCAGTGTGAATCTGCTTTTGCTGATCCAGTTCCCGCGCCTGCTGCTGCGCTTCGATATGCGCACGTTCAGTCGCGACGAGCTGTTGCGCCTGCGCGGCACGTTCGGCGTGGAGGCGTGCGTTTTCATTCTGGAGACGGGTCTGTTCGGCCTGCGCGGCCTGGCGCGTCTGTTCAGCCAGCTCCTGAGTCAGCGCATCACGGGTGGCCTGATGCGCCAGTTCCAGACGTTGCTCTGCCAGTTTTTTGGCGTGCAGCTCACTTTCAACCTGTTGCCGTGCCAGATCCAGCGCCTGCTGTTCAGCCTGTTCGCGCAGACGCGCCTGCTCGATGATTTCGGCTTCCTGTTGCAGTCGCAGTTTGGCAGCCTGTTCTGCTTTCTGCTCCTGCTCGACCTGTTGCCAGGCCTGTTCCAGCAGGGATTTTTCTGTGGCGATGCGCTGTTCGGCAATCGCCTTGAGTTTTTGTTCGGCAGAGCGCCGGGCCTGAGCCGTGGTGACTGCAATGCTTTCAATCTGCAGACGTTTTTCGGCGGCCTCGTGTAATTCCTGCTCGGCTCTGATGCGCTCTTCCAGCACCGCCGTGGCTGCCTGTTCGGCTTCACCGCGCGCCTTGTAGATTTCCTGCTGCTCGGTCAGCGCTGCGGCGTGGGCTTTGGCCTGCTCCATCGCCCAGATTTCCGACGTGGCATTTTGCACGCTGAGTTTCAGTGCCGCAGCCTGGGACAGTTCGCGCTCGGCGCGCATGGTGAGCATTTTCTGCTGGGATTCGGCCAGCGCATCAGCACGATTTCTGGCGCTGGACTCCATCTTCCGCTCTGTTTTGGCCAGATCAATCAGTTTCGCTTCCGACTGGGCGCGGGCCGCCGCCTCCTGCTTGGCTGCGGCTTCAGTTTCTGACAGCAAGACAAACTGTTCGCGCGCAATGGCCGCCTGATTTTTGAATTTTTCACCGGCCTGCCTGGCGTGGTCGCTCAGGGACTTTTCCAAATTGATCTGCTCGATGGCCTTTTCTTTGGCGGCCTTTTCCATGATCTCGCGTTCCTGGGCAGCCTGCGTCACTTCCGAATCAATCTGGACGCGGGCTTCAATCGCCTGAATTTCCTTCTGGGTCGCGGCAATCCGCATCTGCTGTGCCAGACGCGCCTGCTGCTCGGCCTGGAGTCGCGATTTGCTGGCGATTTTTGCCTGTTCTTCCAGTTGCAGAGCCTGTTCGGCTTCCAGCAAGGCCTGGTTATCCAGTTCGGCGCGGTCTTCGGCCACGGCGCGTGCCCTGGCTTCGGCAAAGGCCCGGCTCTCCGCTGCGACGGTGGCCCGTGCTTCGGCCTCCACTCTGGCGATGGCGGCGCGTATCGATTTCAGATCCATGACGCGCGCAGCATGATCCCGGCTGTCGTCTTCGTCTTCGGTGAACTTCGAATGGGCGGTATCCATAGAGCTGCTCCTACGTGGTTTATATAACAGGAGGCGGATGGGATGAGAATGCCTCAGGATTGAATTATCAACACCTGACGGATTATTGATTGATTGAAAAGAAGGGCTTTCTTGGGTTAATTTACGTGAAATTTCTATAATGCAATTAATTTATCGATGAATGTGGGCAGACATTAAGAGTTGGGTTATCCGGAACCTGTAATAGAATTGGCCCCTGAAGTCGGTGATGACTTTGATCGGATTTTTGCTCATCTCGCCGAGCATGAAGTTGAAGATATTCCAGCCAGGATTAATGAAATCATCCGGGCGATTTCGGTCTTGGAATCCAATCCTTTAATTGGAAGACCTGTTTCCGGCGACTGACTCGTAATAAAGGCGGTAAATTTTAGCGCCGCCCGGCAGAGTTCGGCACTGTCCGTCCGGTCAGTTGGGCGACAAAAATTATACGGTTGTCTGTAACCACTCTCAATAAATCGGGACAGATGATTGATTGGCGATAAAGCGATGGCGAGTTCATGAAAAAAGAATTTAAAGGCAATAAGCTGTCGCTTCCCAGTAAATTATGCGTGGTCTGCGGTCGTCCCATGACATGGCGCCGGGCCTGGGCCAAGAACTGGGAAGATGTGAAATATTGTTCGGACGCCTGTCGTAAAGAC
>Ga0209067_10002844_pt1 | contig 10164 bp, 8 predicted proteins | sample ColStrG_CSR_2013_FD_187199 | JGI IMG/M metagenome (GOLD analysis project Ga0209067, IMG submission 187199) | Freshwater sediment microbial communities in response to fracking from Pennsylvania, USA - Cold Stream Run_MetaG_CSR_2013 (SPAdes)... | ecosystem: Environmental > Aquatic > Freshwater >... | reverse complement strand
AACCAGATCGGCGAGGCTGTCCCCGAATGCGAAGCAAATTTGGTCACGAAGGCATCTCCATAAGAATCATCTGTCCCATTTACGGAATTAACCATCCATTAGGGTTAAGGAAATATTGATAGAGGATAGAATGGCTGATTTGCCAGATTTTTGTCGCGCAGGAGAGAAGGTTCATGGCTCTGTCACTTATTCGGGCGCATCGCTTAACGCTGCAACGCGCGGGCCTTTTGCTGACCCTGACCCTTGCCACCTCGCTCGGCGGTTGCAAAACCGTGCAGAATTTTGGCGACATTACCGGCTCGATCGGCTCATCTGCGCCAATGCCAACGCAGCCCGATGCCTTGCGCGCCTATTCCGAGGCCTGGGGCAAGAAATACAACGCCAACCCCACCAACAAGACTGCCGCGATCAATTATGCCCGCTCCTTGCGCGCCCTGACTGAATATGCACAGGCGGTTGCGATCTTGCAAAATCTGGCGCTCAAAAACGCCAGCGACATGGAAATCCTGGGCGAATATGGCAAGGCGCTGGCGGACGCGGGCCGTTTGAAAGAGGCCGCCGAAGTGCTCACGCACGCACACACGCCGGAGCGGCCGAACTGGCACATCCTGTCGGTGCAGGGCAGTGTCGCCGACCAGTTGGGTGATCACGCGCAAGCGCAGGGCTATTATTCGGCGGCACTGAAAATTGTGCCGAATGAGCCAACCGTTTTGTCCAATCTGGGTCTGTCCTATGCGTTGATTAAAAATCTGGCCAAGGCCGAAGAGGTTCTGCGGCTCGCCGTGGCTCAGCCCGGTGCCGATCTGCGCGTGCGGCAAAATCTGGCGCTGGTGCTGGCGCTGGAGGGCAAATTCAAACAGGCCGAAGACATTTCGGCACAAGATCTGGGACAGGCGCAGGCTGCCGCCAATGTCCTGGCGATCCGCAACATGATCGTCCAGTCCAATACCTGGAAGGACATTTCCGTGCAGGGCGGCAAGGTTCCGCCCAAGAGCTGAACACCTGGCAAGGGCTGACGCTAAACACCTGGCAAGGGCTGACGCTAAACACCTGGCAAGCGCTGAAATCATCACTCGAACGAAAAAGCCGCGCCCGGTAGCGCGGCTTTAGGTGTTTTCGACCCTATGTTCAGCCCGGTGTTATTTCCAACCCATGGCACCAATGACGGCCGGGAAGACAATCACGCAGATCAGCACCGGCAGAAAGAACAAAATCATCGGCACGGTTAGCTTGGGCGGCATGGCTGCGGCCTTCTTTTCCGCCGCAATCATGCGTTCATCACGACTTTCTTGCGCCAGGACGCGCAGACCACCGCCGAGCGGCGTGCCATATTTTTCGGACTGGCTCAACACTGTGGCCAGCGATTTCATCGCGGGCAGTCCCGTGCGTTCAGCCAAATTTTCAAAAGCAAGACGGCGCTCTGGCAAATAGGACATTTCCGCCGTTGCAAGCCCGAATTCCTCAGCCATCGGCACTGATTCCACGCCAATTTCCTGGCTGACCTTTCGGAAAGAATGCTCGATGGACATGCCTGATTCCACACAAATCAGCAGAAGATCGAGCGCATTCGGATAGGCGCGGTTCAAGGAGACCTTGCGCTTGGAGGCGAGGTTGCTCAGATAGACTTCGGGAGCCTTGATACCGGCATAGGCCACCGCCATACAGGCCGCGAGCTTGATCATGTCGGACTGATCCCATTCGATCAGGAAGAAGATATACAAGATCGCCAGAATGAACATAACGATCGGGGTGACCAGACGGAAGAACATAAAGGCGACCTCTGCCGGTTCACCACGGTAACCGGCCATGGCCAGTTGCATGCGGGCCTTATCGGTCGTCAGCCATTTTTTCAATTGGAATTGTTCAGCCACCTGCTTCATAAAGCCCTGCTGGGCGAAGCGAACATTGCCCTTGCCGTCCTGTTTGTTCGAGCGGTCACGCTCTCTGGCGCGAATGCGTTCGCGCTCCACAGCCACCGATTTCATCCGGGCACCGAGGATGTCCGTTTCCATCAACGGCATGGCGACGGTCAGGATTGTTGCAGCAACAGCAATGGCCACAAAAACCCCGTAAAGAAACCCCGGGGTGTTGAACTGCTCGTAGAGGGCGTCAAACATTGTTCGTTCTCACCAGATTACATATCAAAATTGATCATCTTCTTCATTGACATAATGCCGATGGACATCCACGTCCCCGCAATGAGAAGGGCGATTTTACCCATATCTGTTGTCCAGAGCAGCGATATGTAGTCGGGGCTTGACATATATACCAAAGTCGCCACCGCAAAGGGCAGGCCGCCAATGATGAAACCGGATGCCTTGGCTTCCGCCGCCATGGCCTGTACTTTACCTTTCATTTTTTTGCGTTCACGCAGCACCTTGGACAAATTGGACAGGGCCTCGGATAAATTTCCGCCCGCTTTGGCCTGAATTGAGATTACGATCGAAAAGAAATTTGCTTCCGTCACCGGAATGCGCTCGACCATACGCTCGATGGCTTCCGGTACAGTGAGCCCGAGCGTCTGAGATTCGACAATTTTGCGAAATTCGGTGCGAACCGGATCGGCCGCTTCAGCCGCAATAATTCGCAGACAATCTCCAAGCGGCAGGCCGGATTTGATACCGCGCACAATGATATCGAGAGCGTTGGGAAATTCGTTAACAAAACGGTTCACACGGCGCTTACCCAAAAAGCCCAGAATCCAACGCGGCAATCCAACGCCGCCCACCAGCAAGCCCGGCAAAGCGATCAATAGATTACTGGTCAGCATAAACAGTACGGCGGTCACAACCAGCGCGAGAATGCCGGAATACATGAAAAATTTCTGGCGATCCCAATCCAGCCCCGCGCGCCCAAACCTGTCTTCGAGAGTTTGGGTCTTTTTCTTTTCTTGCTTGTTGGCAATGTCTTTCAGCGTGCTTTCAACCTGCTTGCGACGGGTCACCGCGTCGGTCCGCGCTCCCAGCCCCTGCCGAGCGCGCGCAGAGGCCATTTTCAGGGTCTGCTGGCGCTTTTCGGCTCGATTTTCGCCGGAGAACATCGGATAGATGAACACATAGGCCAAACCACCGCCCGCAAAGGCGAATAGTCCGGCAATCATCAGGAAATTTGTGTCGAATTCCACCTTGCGTCCTCGCCTTGAGCTTTAAGCAATACCTTCTCTGGCTTCCGAAGCATCGAGTGCTGCGGCCAAGCGGTCTTCCTCGTTATAATAACGGGCACGTTCCCAGAAGCGCGGACGGCCAACACCCGTTGACTTGTGGCGACCCTTGAGCTTGCCTTGAGCATCTTCGCCGGTCAGTTCATAAACAAATATGTCCTGAGTAATGATCGTATCGCCTTCAAGACCCAAAACTTCGGTAATATGGGTAATACGACGTGAACCGTCGCGCAGACGGGCGGCCTGAATGATCACATCCACTGAAGAGCAGATCATTTCACGGATTGTTTTGGCGGGCAGAGCGAAACCGCCCATAGTGATCATCGATTCAATACGGCTGAGAGCTTCACGTGGCGAGTTGGCGTGGAGCGTGCCCATCGAGCCGTCATGGCCGGTGTTCATCGCCTGAAGCAAATCGAAGGCTTCAGGTCCGCGCACTTCGCCGACGATGATGCGTTCCGGGCGCATACGCAGGCAGTTCTTGACCAGATCGCGCATGGTGATGGCGCCGGTGCCTTCCAGATTCGGCGGGCGTGTTTCAAGGCGCACCACATGTGGCTGCTGGAGTTGCAATTCGGCCGAGTCCTCGCAGGTAATGACGCGCTCATCAAGGTCGATATAGTTGGTCATGCAGTTGAGCAATGTGGTTTTACCAGAACCGGTGCCGCCGGAAATGACGACATTGCAGCGCACACGGCCGATGATCTTGAGAATTTCAGCGCCTTCGGGCGAGATCGCGCCAAATCTGCACAATTGATCGAGGGTAAGTTTGTCTTTTTTGAACTTACGAATGGTGAGCGCGGCGCCATCAATGGCCAGAGGCGGGGCAATGACGTTAACACGGGAGCCGTCAGGAAGACGCGCGTCGCAGATCGGCGAAGTTTCGTCGACGCGGCGACCCACCTGGCTGACGATGCGCTGACAGATATTCATCAATTGCTGATTGTCGCGAAAGCGGACCGAGGTGAGCTGGATCTTGCCGCCGACTTCGATATAGGTTTTTGAAGCACCGTTGACCATGATGTCGGCGATATCATCGCGTGCCAGCAAGGGTTCGAGCGGGCCATACCCAAGAACGTCGTTGCAGATATCGTCGAGCAATTCTTCCTGCTCGGCAATCGACATCACGACATTCTTGATGGCGATGATTTCATTGACGATATCGCGAATTTCCTCGCGGGCCGATTCAGGATCGAGCTTGGCCAGTTGGGCCAGATCAATCGCTTCAATCAGCGCCCCGAAAATCATGCTCTTGGTGATGTAATAATCATCGGTGCGGCGCTTCTCGACGCTGACCTCCGTTTGTTGTTTGGCGGCAGCCACAGCAGCACTCGCTGCGGCCGAACGCTGGTCCCCCATCGACGTTTCCGCCGCCGCCGGCTTATTGGCCGTACCGAAACCTGAACGCTTGCCAAACATCGTCTAACCACTCCTTTTGGCGCAAAAACGCGCTAAACCTACAAATCTTGATGGAAACCGGCCTCAGGCCGATTTGCGTAGCCGCGAGAGTAGCGGCGAGAGCAAGGATTTCTTTTCCTTTTTGATTTCGCTGCGGCCGGTGAGAACCCGCGCCAACTGGTCGATCGTGGCGACCGACTTATTGTCCGGTTCAACCTCGCAAATCATATGGCCGTTATTGGCCGCCGTGCCGAACAGCTTGGCATCAAAGGGAATTTCAGCGATAGGGCTGCGTTCCACCGCCTTGGCAAAATCCGGAATACTGATTTCCGGCCGTTTGAGCACGCCGGTGCGGTTCATCAGCAATTGCGGATGCTTATCGTTCGGGCGTGCGGTTTTCATCGCGTCAAACAGGTTCTTGGTGTTACGCAGGTTGGCAAGGTCCGGTTCAGCGACAATCAGCAATTCATCGGCACCGATCATCAGGCGGCGGCTCCAGGCCGTCCACATATGCGGCATATCAAGAATAATGCAGGGCACACTGGTACGCAAAATGTCGAGCACCTGATCGAACGCGCCTTCGCCAAAATCATAGGGCTTTTCCAGCGTTGCAGGTGCGGCCATAATGGTCAGCTTTTCGCTGCAACGCGACATCAGGCGGTCAATGAAATTGGCGTCGACGCGATCTTGCGAAAACACCGCTTCAGCGATGCCTTGAGGTGGATCCTGATTGAAATCGAGACCCGCAGTGCCATAAGGAAGGTCGAGATCGACAATCACCGTGGGCATTTCAAGATTGGTGGCTATGGACCAGCCGAGATTATGTGCGATGGTCGAGGCTCCGACACCGCCTTTGGCACCGACAACGCAGATGATCTTGCCAACAACGTCCGCATCCGGCGAGGTGTATAGCGCCGAGATATGCCCGATGAATTCGAGAACCTCGAACGGCATGACCAGATATTCACTGACACCGCGCGCCATCAATTGACGATAAAGCAGGATGTCATTGACGCGTCCGATCACCACCACCTTGGTGCCCGCGTCGCAGGAACCGGCAAGAATGTCGAGATGTTGGATCAGCAGATCACGCTCGCCGGCCGTCTCGATGATAATAAGGTTGGGCGTGGGGGCCGAGCGATAGGCCTCCACCGCCGCCGGTGCGCCGCCCATATTGATTTTCACATGGGCCTTCATCATGCGGCGATCCTGCACGGCTGTCTGAAGGACAGCAGCGACATCCGGCGTTTCGCAAAACGCCTGGACGGAAATGCGCGGAACTGGTGCGATATGGATGGTCGGGTCTTCCGCGCCGCCGACTGTCCTGGTGTCAAACTCTTGCGTCACGTGATCAATTCCCCAATTGGCCGATATTGGTATTGCCTGTCGTCCAGCCTGTGCCGGGATCGACACCGGTTCGCACATTGGCGATGGCGCGCGTCCGCATCTTGACATCCGCCGGGTCTTCCGTGCGCGGACGCACCAAATCCACCGGATTATCAACCTGCGCGGCCAAAGCCTGCTGGGTCGAACAGCCAAGATTGTAATAGGGACGATTCTGCCAGCCCTCAGCCGAACTGCCCGAGGCCAGATCTGCCGGCCATTCGCCGCAGCGGCTGCCCAACGAAGCCGTCAGGTGCTGGAACGACAGGTGAATCGGTGCCGCCAGATTGACGTCCTCCGCGAGGTAGGAACCAACCTTGATGAAACCCTTGACGCCCTCAGCGGCGAGCTTTTCGCGAATGACGCGCATGGTGGCCTGCGAGGCGACCGGCGCGACGTTTGACGGCACCAGAGCAATGATCTGGCCCTGGCCATTATGGCGATACATGGCGACAAAGGCCTGCAGATCGGCGCTCTGTCGCTTGTCAAGCTGGCCGTTTTGGGTGGTGACAAACACATCAAGCGTTTGCGGCGCGTTGGTCAGCACGATCGGATGGCGCTTGTGGTAATCGTCCGGAATGGTTGAACCGGTAACCGTGCGATCGACATTGGCGCAAGCGCCGAGCGGCAAAGCGAGCGCCAGAATGACGGCCAGACGCTTGAACCCCTGGCGGGTGTTGGCCGGATGTTGTTCAGAGCGGTAAAGAGCTGTCTGCATTGTCTTGACTTATCCTGTTAGCGGCGAATCCGGCGTGCGATCAATCAGTGATGAAACCGACGTGGCCCTTGAAATTTTTCATTAATTGCGGGTTTTGCGAGGTTGAATAGATGCGGTTGACCCGGCCAAGGAACACGCCTTGCGGATCGGAGGCATCCGCAAATCCGTCATCCGGCTTGGAAATTTCTTCCGGGCGGAGCGTCTTGGTGATGTAGGGGGTCACCACAATCATCAATTCGGTTTCGTTGCGCTGATATTCACGCGAGCGAAACAATGTGCCCAAAACCGGCAGACTGGTGAGGCCCGGCGTGCCGTCAATCGTCGCCGTCGAATGCTGCTGGATCAGACCGGCGGAGACAATTGAACCGCCGGAAGGCAGTTCCAGCGTGGTGGTGTGGCGGCGGGTGGTGAAGCTCGGCATACGGCGGGACACCGCGCCCGTGCCGCCAACACTGTCCACTTCCGTGACTTCGGTGGCAAGGTGCAACTGGATGCGCCCTTCCGAGAGCACCACCGGTGTGAAGTTGAGCGTGATGCCGTAAGGCTTATAAGCATAGAGTACGCTTGCGCCTGTTGTTGATGTGGCGGCGGTTTCATTGCTGTAGACGGGAACTTCGCCACCGGCGGTAAATTGCGCGCTTTCGCCGGAGATAGCCGTCACGTTCGGCTCAGCCAGAATATGGCCGACACCATTGCGCTCGAAGGCCATAAGAGTGGCGGCAAGATTGCCCTGCGTGCCGTTGGTGGCAATTCCGATTGCTTTGTAAATATCGGCGGAATAGGTGCTGCTCTGGACGGTGCTCGCCATGTTGCTGCTGCCCCAGGTGCCCCAGTTGCCGCGGGTATCAACCCCAAGCTGCTTCACGGCCAGGCGCTGCACTTCGGCGATGGTGACTTTCAGCATCACCTGATCTTTGCCGCGAATGACGATCGAATTGATCAGCTTGCCTTGCACAATTTGCGGGCTGCCAAACGAAATAGAGGAGCCGGATCCCGAATTGGAAGATCCCCCGCCCACCGCCGAATAACCGACAAAGGCAGAGGCAATATCTTCAGCCTTTTGGGCTTCAAGAGCTGAGTCCACAGTGCCTGAGAGGATGATCGTGTCAGAGATCGTACGCACGTCGATGTTGGTATGCGGCATGGCCGCCTTGATCAGATTGCGTAATTCGTCAATGTCACGCCCGACCGACACCTGGACGATGGCGATCTGTTTGCCGGCCTTGTTCATGGCAAAGATCGAGGTTTGTCCATTGGCAGCGGCCACAAGATAAATCTTGCGGGCCGAGCGCACCACCGCATTCACCACGGAAGGGTTGGCCACGAAAATTTCTGAAGCGTCCTGCGGCAACTCGACAATCATGGATTTGCCGACGCCAATCTGCACCCGCTTGCTGAACGTATCTGGCACATTGGCGCCTCCGGCCATATCAGGCGAAGTCACCGTAATGCCCTGCGCGGTTTGCGCCTGCGCCGAGACTGCGGCCAGCAGCGTGGCCGAAGCCAGAGCCGCCACAACCGACAGGCGTGATGCCGTTTTAAAGGGGCTAAAATGCAAGGCGGTCTGGGTCATCTGGGGAAATCCGGCGTTGTTCGGAAGGATTGAGTGTTTCATCAGGCATGTCTCGGAAGCTGCGCTCATTTCTTGGTCACCTGTGCGGCGACGCCGAACCGGACCACCACCATGGCACCGTTGGATTCATCCAGTTTGGCCGCGACGGGCTGATCGGCAACGCCGCCATCCATCATGCTGCGTAACGCCAATGACAGATTTCCGCTGATTGACGTGCGCTGTGCCAGAATCACCTGCTCGGATTGTTCCGCGTCAAGCTCAAGCGTGGCATTCGTGCCTGTCACCACCGGCTGTCCGTTTTTTTCCTGCACGTTCTGGCCGATGGCCAACACACGGATGTTACGAAGAATTGTCTCCGTTCCAATTGTATCGGTTCCCTTGGATTTGGAGGCATCCTCATCACGATATGTGCGGATGATATCGACCTTATCATTGGGCAGAATGAAACCGCCCGCACTATTGGCACCCTGCGAGTCGATGTTGATGGCAACAGCACGATGACCCGCCGGCAGGATCGCCGACATGAAGCCTGAATTGGTGCCCTTGACCAGCTTGTCGCGGCGCATCGGCTCTCCGGCCAGAAAGGCCGAACGGGCGATGGAACCAGCAATGTCTTCAACAGCGCCTTTGGTCACGGTTTCGCGGATCATATTGGGCGAAATGTCAGCAGAGGGCCAGACCTGCCAGTCGATATCGCCGGGTGAAACCAGCGCCCCGAGCGGCAAATCCTTTTTGGCAACCAGAACCCTGTCGGTCGCAAGGGTTGGCGCGGCCTGGATAATCTGGGTCACAGCCGTTTTTTCGGGTGCCTTCTGGGAGAGCATGAATGCTCCGCCCGCAGCGACGATCGCTACACCTAGAACAACGAGACGAGCCGATTTGATTGCCATTTTTGAATCCGTCCACAGACCACGTGATTTGAAACTAACGTCAAGGTAAACGGACAATCGTCAAATTATGGTTAAGACAAAGTATCCAAACTGATTTTTTGACCAATTTTGAAACGGCGTGCTTGCTCTTGGCGCAGGGGCGGGCAAAAATCCGGCAAATTGGCAAGGCCGAAGAGGGCGTTAAGGTGAGGGCGCAAGCGGACGCGGAAATGATAGTCGATTCTTGCGAGTCAAGACGGATGTTTCCGCACAGACACTTATCCTCAAAAACCGCACAATGAACTGAACATTAAATACTTATTTATTTCAGATAGTTAACGCATAAGCAGGAAATTGCCCAAACAAAATTTGAACATAATGTGAACGAAATAGCCTCCTGCATCAGCCTGCGAATTCAAGGTTAACGGCGTTGCAAACGGGTCACTGCAGAACAAAAGGGCCAATTATCAACCCTTTACAAAGAGGCTTAAAACCGTTGGTCAACACCCGTAAAGGATCTGCGGCGGACAAAGAAATTTTTATAAAGATTGTTCGTTGCACCGTTCAAGAGCCGCGTGTAACTATCTCAAGGTCGAAAGGCGGCGGGGAATATAAGTTTTTTCGGAAGAAATAAATAACCTCCCCAAGAGCCCGAAGACAACATCAAATATATAAAGACCTGTTTCCACGCGACTTTGTTTGAACAAAGGCGATGCGGGCGCTTTTTTTGCGTTATCATTCGGGCGTTGCTGTCAATAAAAATAAGAAATGAAGAAAATGAACAACTTTACTGCTGTCCAGAAACAAGAAAACAATAATCAAGCGGACGGAACGGGGGAGGTTCGGGAGGCCTGGGGGCAGGTTTGCAGTCGTTTACGCTCCGAATTGGGCGAAGATGTCTTTACCAGTTGGTTCGGGCGGATGGAACTTGACGCCATACGGGAGTCCACCGCCTTTATCACGGTGCCGACCCTGTTCCTGAAAAACTGGATTTCATCCCATTATATGGACCGGATCGCTGTCGCCCTACTGGCGGAAAATATCGGCGTGCGCGAGATTTCCT
>Ga0209067_10002843_pt1 | contig 10174 bp, 8 predicted proteins | sample ColStrG_CSR_2013_FD_187199 | JGI IMG/M metagenome (GOLD analysis project Ga0209067, IMG submission 187199) | Freshwater sediment microbial communities in response to fracking from Pennsylvania, USA - Cold Stream Run_MetaG_CSR_2013 (SPAdes)... | ecosystem: Environmental > Aquatic > Freshwater >... | reverse complement strand
CCGGATGTGCTGAACGGTGACTTTAACGCAGCAAGGCAAACATTGCGCACCCTGCCGAAATGGTTTCTGTTTCACCTTGCGTCCATGGATAAGAAAATCTCGGTCTGGTTACACCTGAAAACCACCGAGATGACCTTGGACCGGATAGTGGGCATTCAAAACCACGGGGTGATACGCCATGAAGGGCTGCACCGGCACGACACGGACCAGCCGCCGGCCTGATCAAAATAGCGACCTGGACGACGCCGGCGCACGGCAATACCCGCACTGGTCTGCGCACTGCTGAGACTGCCCTGCCATCAGCCCATATACTGGCCGCCATTGACTTCCAGGGTTGCACCGGTAATGAAACCTGCTTTGTCATCAGCCAGAAAAACGACTGCCCTGGCGATGTCCGCCGGGGTGCCCAGCCTGCCTACCGGGATACTGTCGACGATCTGTTTCATGACTTCTCTGGAGACCGCAGCCGTCATATCGGTTTCACAATAACCCGGCGCAACGGCGTTGACGGTGATATTTTTGCGCGCGCTTTCCAGCGCCAGCGCTTTCGTGAAACCCAGTATGCCGGCCTTCGAGGCAGCATAATTGGATTGCCCGATCTGCCCCTTTTCGCCATTCACCGAACTGATATTGATGATGCGGCCAAAACCGCGCTCACGCATGCCTTCGATGACATTGCGCGACATGTTGAACATGGAATCGAGATTGGTCCTGACGACCTGCTGCCATTGCTCCTCAGTCATCCGGTGCAGCATCGCGTCGCGGGTGATTCCGGCATCATTGACCAGAATATCCACCGGTCCGAAATCCTTCTCAACATGCGCAACGCCATCACGACAGGCCCCAAAATCGGCGACATCCCAACTGACCGCCGGAATGGAACTGGACCTGCTGAATTCCTGGGCCGCCGCGCTGTTGTTGTGATAGACCACCACAACCTGCCTGCCGGCTTCTCTGAGATCTATCGCTATCTGTTTTCCCAGACCGCGTGTCCCGCCGGTAACCAATGCCAATCGACGCATGATGTTCTCCTTGAATAATTTGTCCGTGGAAAGGCCGCTGTGACCTGCCCGGTCACTTTCCAACGTTGCAGGGAATTCAAGCTTATTAAAGTGCAGGCGGGTCGATTTGATATGCGTCAAGTCGGCGGATCGATTCCGTTCTGCCGCTAGAACATCCAGGCAAGCTTGATCATGCCGGCATTAAATCCGGGATTGGGTTGTTTGATATCGGCATTGGAAAAATGCTGGAGTTTCAGCGTCACTTCAAGCTGTTTGCTGAATAAGCAGCCGACACCGACGTGGTCGCCAAACTGAAAATCACCACCAAAGCGCCGACCGTTATTGTCATAGTTTTCAGTGAAATAATTGACGCCGATACCGATTTCGCCAAACAGTCCGTGGTTGTCGAAGCCGTGCCAACGCAGCACCGGAGTGAAACCAAAATCGACCAGATTCTGCTTCCGGCCTTCGATATTGCGGTACTTCCGCTCTTCGATCGCTGCTGCGCTGACTTCCCAGTAGGTATGCAAATGATGCTCGGCCAACCATGTGCTGCCGGTATCCCAGGACTGTTGCAAAGCAAGCTGAGCAACAGTCGTAGCATTACCCGAACCAACTTCGAGGGAAACACTGTCCATTGCGTGCGCTGCAGATGCTGACGTGAGCAACAAAAGGACGGGGGCAATTGTTTTCAAAGCAGTTTTTCTTGATTGAAGTCAGGATGATCTGAAGCGGTTCGGCGCGACGGCATCGCACCCAAAACGGAAAATTTGCCCGTTTTACCAGTAAAAATAAAGTTCCCGGACGGCACCGGCCACGATGCTGATGCTTTTGGTCTGGGCTGCACCATGTGAGGTAGCAGTCACCTGGTAAGTACCCGGTGCAAGTTTTGCCAGAAATATCGGCCCCTCTGAGATGGCATCAACAAAATGGATTCCCGACCCGCTGTCGATACTGACCTGCACATCCACCAGAAACTCACCTGAACCTTTGGCCGCAAAAGTCAGTTGCAGATTGAACTCGCTGCGCTGCGCGCGCAGCGCCTGCTGCTGATCTGCAGCGATGCCGCCACTGACATACAGGACGCCATTCTGGCTTCTGGTTACCAGGCCGCTGCCCTGGGCCAGACAGCCTCCGGCAGCCGGCAGGCTCACGAGCAGCAGCGCAATGAACAGTTTCATCATTACTTTCATGGGACTGACCTTTTCTTCCGGGCCCGATTCAGCCGCTCATCTGTTGTTGTGCGACGGCCTTGCTGCTGCGCCAACGCCAAGATGCAGGCGTCAGCTGCCACTATGATCCGGCTGGATTTTGGCTACTTGATTTTTGTCAAAAAATTTTGAGTACGTCTGGATAGCAGAATGAGGCGGGAGTTATCTGGAACCGGGTACTCCATGCCGTCCCGGCAGGTTCAACACCTCACCACCTGATCAATCGACTGCCACATCTCTGGTGTGATACTTGCGGCGCCAGTCGGCGTATTCCGGATGTCCCTTGCCGGCAAACAGGCGAAATTCCCTGGCGACCTTTTTCGAACTCCTGACGACCTTTTTCTCTCCCAGCGTATCGTAGCCGTTGTAACAGTTCTGATTGAACAGCAATCTGTCCAGCAATCTGTTGGCTCCGGTTGCGATGGCAACCAGTTCGGCTTCATCAAACGCTTTGATCAATCCCAGCAATTCTTCCGCCTTGAGGGACTTCCTGATGCGCAGACAGGTGTCGATATGTTCAATGACCGACGACTGCCACTTGATGATCGCGCGGATGTCATCGGGCGTTACTTTTAATTTGTGTTTCATTTCAATAGCCATCTTCATTTGCTTTTCGTAAAAGGGGTCGACTCATCCGGATCAAGACCCGACCGGCGCAGCGCGGTTCACGGTCGACAGTTTCGCGCAGAACCGTATGCTATCACATAGCAATTTAATTTCCATTATTTATTTTATTATTGCCTTATTTTGTAAAAATATTGGTATATTTCTGCAAAATAACGGGATTACTATGGTAGCATTCGCCCACTTCAAGCCGAAATAGGCCGTTTTTGTATCAAATTATTTAGTTTTCCACCTGTTTTCCTGATAAGCGGCGAATTTATATGACATATAAATTACCAGTTAATAGCAATTAATGTACTGAATTGCCCGCCAACAGAAAACCGATTGAATACTGCAGACAGGATTGATCCGAACTGGCCCGGCTCAGATGAGACATTACCCGTGCAGGGGACAGGCAGAAAATCCGCTACCCGGCAAAGAATGAAACCAATCCCATTCCGCAACCGGAATGACCAACCTAATTGAATCAATCATGAAAAAATCATTTCACATCGCCTTATTGACCAGCGCAGTCAGCAGTACCCTCGTCGCCTGCGGCGGAGGCGGCAGCGCAGCCACGTCTGCCAACCCGGTCAACTCCGCTGACAAACAGACCAGCGTGACAGCGGCAGCCCAGTCACCCGTGTGTGCAGCACCATGGAATGCTGCCAGCGCGTATCTCGGCGGGCAGTCGGTCAGTGCAGGCGGAGTCAATTACGTCGCCAACGGGTGGAATCAAAATCAGAATCCGGCAACCGGCAATGGCGCCTCCGGCAGCGGACAGGCATGGACCAGCGTTGCGGCCTGCAACGCAGCGCCGGTTGCGCCACCTGTCGTTACGCCACCTGTCGTTACGCCGCCGGTCGTTACGCCACCGGCTGTCACTCCACCGGTCGTGACCCCACCGGTCGTTACACCGCCAGTCGTAACCCCACCTGTCACTCCCATGCCAGGCACAACATCGGGCACCATCAATTTTCATTTGCTGCTGGGCGTACCGGCCTGGAATACGGCGCAAGACCAGTTGGTCTTAACCGGCGGGAATTACAATGATCTGATCATGTCCAACTTCATCGCCGGTGTGATGTATGGTCACCTGATTCAGGAATACACACCGGGCATGCAGTTCAACAAAGACTATCTGTACGGCTCTCTCATGGGACAGCTGCTGCAGGAAAATCTGGCGACAGAATATTATTCGAACAGTTCCAGTCTGATCGACTCGAATGTCAATCAGCAATCCGTGATGGGTGTCGGTCAGGGCGGTCCATATCAGATCAACGGGTATGCCATGGATTATGTGGCGGGCACTTATGCGCCTGCCGGTCATTCGCTGATCAATTACATCGCGCTGCAAAAAAATATCGGCTACCCGATGTCGACCGCCGGCACCCAGTACGCCAAGGCGACACCGGCGTCGTTTAACAATAAATACTACGGTCCGATGCTGACTGCATTTTTTCATTTCAATGACTACGTTGCGCTGATTCTGACCGGTACCGGCCCCAACGGCTGGGTCACGCCCTGGCAGCCTGACTATGACAATGCGCTCACCACGTTCAAAACACTGCCGGACAACTTTCTCGATATTCTGCTGAACACCGCCTATAATCAGGGCTATTACGGCGGTTTGGTCACCAGCTACAGCAATCTCGGCGCAACGGCCAATGCAGCGACGGTGGCCAGGGTCAACGCCTACAGTTCGGTCTGGGGCATAGACGATACCTACCGGCAGTATCCGTATCAGGTCCGGTATTACCTTGATCAGTTTTATAACAATCCGATCCCGACCAGCAGCGCAACCACGTTCAGCACCCCAGCCAATCATGTCGCGTTCAACATGACGCCGCTGGCGACCGTGTTTGCCAATGTGGTCGAGACGCTGGCCTATGTCAACGGTTCGGGTCAGTACAGCTTTATTACCGCAGCCCAGGCGCAGTCTGCCTTTAACAGTGCGCTGAGCAAGGCAGGAGTGACTGGCACAACGACGCTGGATCTGGGTAACGCAGCCGATCGCGCGCAGATTTTCAGCATTCTTGAATCGGCTATCGGCAATCTGGAAACAAATCTGAACATGAAGTTTGATGCAACCACGACCAAGCAGCTGTAACGCGCGGATCGCAGGCGTATTCGCTACGCCTGCGATCCGCAACAGGCCACGTCCAATTCTCCGGCAGATGACAATCTAAAAACCAGATCCAATGAGCAATCCAATTCACTCGCGGGTCAGTCAGCTGGGCGTTCAGGCCCGTGTCATTGGCACGATGATCGTCTGCCTGATCACGCTCCTGATTCTGTTTAACGGCTATACGCTGTATGCGATTTCTTCTGACACTGATCACGCACTCACCGAATTCAGCAATACCCTCGGTCAGACCCTGGCACAGAGTTCGCGTCTGGCGTTAATCGAGGGAAATTATGACGATCTGCATCAGACCATAGCCGCGCTGATCAGCAGCAATGCGCCGGTGCTGAAAATAGAAATCCTGGACGCCAAAAAGGATGTGATTCTGTTTCAAAAGGCAGCGACTGCATCTGTTGGTACTGATCGCGTATTTCTGTACCCGATCACCCAGAAAAAATTCGCGCCCGACATCATCAGCCGGGAACTGGCAGCGCCGGGCGGCAGGGAAAAAAATGCCACACCAAAAAAATCATTTGAAAACGTGATCGGCTATGTCCAGCTGTCGGTGTCGCCCGACACCATACTGGCGCAGCACACACGTCGCGCACTGTTGCGCAGCATGGCATTGCTGCTGTGCGCGCTGTTCAGTCTTGCAGTCCCGATCTGGCTGGCAGGTCGCATTGCCGTGCCGCTGCGACGCGCCCTGGCAGCATTGCATACGATCCGCGATGGCAAATACAACCAGCAGGTGAAGGTCACCACCGCAGGAGAAATTGGCGATCTGCAAAAAACGATTAACCAGATCACCTGCAATATGGATGAATCGATTATTGAACTGGAAAACAAGGTCACGGCACGCACTGTCGAACTGCAAAAATCGCGCGATGCGATAGCCAGATCCGACACGGAAAAACGGCGCCTGATTCAAAAAGTGCATTCCATCGTCGAAGACGAACGCAAAAGCATCGCTGCGGAAATCCATGATGAACTGAATGCGACGCTGATCGCAGCAAAATTGAGCTCGCAGCAGATTATGTCGCTCGCGTCGGCAGAGGACATCAACCCAAACAAAGATCAGATCCAGTCCCATGCGCAGAACATTATCCATCTGACGTCCAGCCTGTATACCAGCGCGCGCAATATCGTGCGCCGCCTGCGTCCGGAAATTCTGGATATGCTGGGACTGGAGGGCGCCATCAATGACATGGTGGAAAGCTACGATTCGATGCAGCCACAATGTCATTTTTCGTTCACCTCCGAAGGTGACCTGTCGGCCATTCCCGGCGAACTGGACATTACGGTGTACCGGCTGATTCAGGAGGCGCTGTCGAACGTGATGAAGCACGCCGGGGCCAGCGCAGTGCACGTCTTCATCAATAACGACGCGCAAAAAAAACAGTTACTGGTGTCTGTGACCGACAACGGCCATGGCTTCAGTCCGAAACTGAATGAAACCGGGATTGGCATCATCGGGATGAAGGAGCGCGCTTATGCGTTCCACGGCGACTTTGACATCATTTCGCAGGAAGGCCGGGGCACCACCGTGCTGGCAGTATTTCCACTAACCTGACTCACCGCCCCGCTTCGCAGCGCGCTGCATACAGGCGCATCCTGGAGTCGTAATTCTTTAACGTGTTGCGCACAACCGGCATTTTTTCCGTCGCGATGTGCGGCGCATTGTCAGAGTCATCGACTATTTTTTCAATCTGATGTTCAAGCGATGGATGTTCGTACGGGAATTCTTCGTCGGTCTGGGCAGCCATATTTTTTCCTTAACAGCATTCAGTGATCTGGTGGTGTACCGGAATCTTTCCGGACATCGCACCGGGCGTAGCTCACTGTCCCTTTTACGCGAATCCAGGATGCTGCTCCGTTCGACAGCACACAGAATGTCTTGTGTGGCGCGGACTGCGGGATCACCGCAACGCCCGACCTTCCGGCTGCCATGGCATTGCACCGGCCGCCCATTGTCCGCGAGCTGGTGCAATGCATAAGGAGTGTTCGCCTGCATGCGAACACCGTTCCGCAGGCAAGGAGCTGTGCTCCTTGAAACCCCTGCTGCACCACCCTACCTGGCCCGTTCGCCGGAGGCCGGGCCGGCTATCGTTGTCAACGCAATGACCCCGTTTTCCACCGCCGTGGCGAAATCGCATTCCAGATTGCCATTGAGCAGGGCAAACATCTGCTCCGCCTTGCCCTCCCCGCTCTGCATGCCACAGGCCTGATTGCAGCCATCGGATTTCGCCCTGTCCAGCGCTGCGCCGATCAGTTCAATCACCTTTTCCCACAGAATCGCGCGCTTGCCGCTCAGCGGCAGCAGCAGGTAGCCGGCCGAAACCGTCACCTTGATGTGATGCTGCTCGTGGCGGATCACCATGTTGCCGATTTCAGCCAGCTCACGCTCAATAATGCGCTGCACGCGCTCGGCCGGCACGGCGTTCAGGTAGATTAAAAATTCCTCGCCGCCCCAGCGGATCAGCATATCGTTTTCGCGCAGGATATCCTGCAGCCGCTTGCTGAGTTCGATCAGCACTTCATTGCCCAGATCATGGCCAAATTCATCGTTGATCTGTTTGAAGTGATCCACGTCCAGCAATACCACCACGTCGTACAGCGAGGAATTGTCCAGCGAACGCCGATCGACAAACTGGTTGCGGGCATCAATGACTCCCTGAAACGCGCGCCGGTTTAACAGCCCGGTCAGCGGATCACGCGACGACTGGTATTCCAGGTTCCGGTCCGCGATTTCCTGGCGCTGCCGCCGGAATTGCGAACGGCGGTAACGCCGCAGCGACGCCACGCCCAGCAAGCCGATCAGCGCTGTGACCAGACCGGCGATTGCCGTTTTCAGATTATTTTTATCACTTTCCAGCGTGGCTATACGATGCTGATATTCTTTGAGCTCGTTGTCTTTCTGGCGCTGATCAGAATCGTAAATCACCTTCATTTCGAACGCGGTATTCTCGCGTTTTTCCTGCGCCATTTTTTCTGAAACCGGCGCCTTTTCCTGCAGCGTATTCCAGGCTTCTTTATACATTCCCGATTTGGCGTACACGGCCGACAGTTCATCGAGCGTGATTTCCTGCACCGACCACTCATTACTCCTGGTCAGATAATCCAGGCTTTGCCTGACCAGCTCCCTGCCGGCAGTCAGGTCGCCTGAATGAATCTGACAGATGCCGAGATTGCCACGGGCCAGCGCCACGGTATACGCGTAGTCAAACTTTTGCGCGATCTGCAGCGCCTGACGCGCGTAACGCAGGCAGTCGGGAAAATCGCCCATATTCAGCGAGACATCGGCAAGATTGGCCAGGCTGAGTGCGACCGACGGATCATGGCCGGCGGTTTGCGCCACCCGTAGGCTTTCCGCGTATTCTGCCTTGGCCAGATTCCACTGTTTCAGGTAGGCATAGGAAGTGCCGCGCGAATTCAAAATCTGGCCCAGCAAGATCGGTGCATTCAGATGTCCGGCAATCTCCATGGCCTTGCCCAGATAACTTAATGCGGTTTGCTGATCGTTGATCGAGTAATACAGATAGGCCTGCAAGAACAGCGTTTTGGTGCGTTTCAAATCGGTGTACCAACTGGCCGGATTCACCGCATCGATCGCGCTCTGCGCGTGCTGCTGGTGCAGAATCGCCACCTGAAAATTACCGACGGAAGAATAAATTTCTCCGGCCGAGTATTCCACTTCATTCGTCAGCAGATTGTCATTGACCTTGAGCGCAAGCGCCAGCGCCTGTTCGATCAGCACCACGCTCTCGGTGAAATTGTTGTCGGCTTCGGAGAGCTTGGCCTGGTAATTCAGTGCCAGCGCTCTGGCCTTCTGATCGCCATGCTGGTTGAAGATCTGGTTGAGCTGTTCAATTGCCTGCTGCGCTTTAATGTGATTCTGATTGCGCAGGTACAGGCGGATCAGGGTATCCAGTATCTCGCGCCGCTCCTGAAAAGACAGCTTGTCTGACGTAAGTTTTTCCAGTTCAGTGATGGCCTGGTCCTGCTGAAATTCACCCAGTTTCTGCAACCGCTCGATGTTCTCGCTTACCGTCAGGTCCCCGGCCATTACTGCCACCGGCAAGCCGCAGCCCAGCAATGCCAGCGTCAGCACACCGGCAATGTGGCGCCAAGGCGAAAAGAACAGATTGAAGGAATGATTCATTAACATGCTTTCATTGCAATGCAGAGCGGGATCCGGGCCGACTTCTTCAATATAGGCAAATTCAGCAGATTTTTTTGGGAAAATGGCTGTCCTGGTTAAAAATCTCGGGTTCGTTGGAATAAGCGGGCTGCAACAACATTGCACCCTGCCCGGATCGCATACGTTGATGCCTCTGGAGTGCAATGCTCAAGAAGGGTGCGCCGGCCTGTGCATACGGTCTCGCAGGCAGTGCGCTGCGCCGCTTCACACCCGCGTTGCGCGCTTTGCCAGCGTCACCAGGGTGTCAAGTCGGGAATCGTCACAACTCAGGGCAAGTCCTTCGCTCCACTGGCTGCCGGCCAGTTTGCTCAATACCGAACCGCCGGGCATCTCAATTCCAAGCCTTGCGCCCCGCTCCCATGCCAGCTGCAGCGTCTCCGACCAGTGCACCTGAGACGCCATATTGATCGCCAGATCGTGCAGAATTTTTACCGGATCCCAGACTGCCCTGGCCAGGTTGGCACTGAGATACAGCACCGACGGACGCTGCGCACGAATCGGGACCATCGCATTTTGCATGGTCTGCGCTGCCTCCTCAAACAGAGGGCAATGCGACGGTACGGTGACCGCAAGTCGCTGCGCTTTGGTGGCGCCCTGTTGCAGTGCCAGTCTCATCACCTGTTCCATGGCCGGCACGGCGCCGGAAATGACCAGCTGGGTTGCCGCGTTCAAATTGGCCAGATATACCGGATTGGTCGCAGCATGCACACGCTGGATCAGCGGTTCCAGATCAGTGCGGTACAGTCCGGAGATGGCGCTCATGCCGTAACCAACCGGGTAAGCCTGCTGCATCAGCCTGGCGCGGATCTGCACCAGTCGCAGAGCATCGTCAAAGTGCAGCACACCGGCCGCCACGGCAGCAGGAAACGCGCCTATCGACAGGCCGGCCACCATGGCCGGAACGACATGCTGCGCAGCAAACACCCGGTGCTGTGCCACCCCGGCAATGAGCAGACACAACTGCACGGCATAGGTCGATTCCAGACTGGCTACACTGTCGAGTTCCAGGCAGTCCGCTCCAAGTACTTCGCTCGCT
>Ga0209067_10002840_pt1 | contig 10178 bp, 8 predicted proteins | sample ColStrG_CSR_2013_FD_187199 | JGI IMG/M metagenome (GOLD analysis project Ga0209067, IMG submission 187199) | Freshwater sediment microbial communities in response to fracking from Pennsylvania, USA - Cold Stream Run_MetaG_CSR_2013 (SPAdes)... | ecosystem: Environmental > Aquatic > Freshwater >... | reverse complement strand
ACGATGGTGGTGCCGGTGGTCTGGTGCAAGCGCTTGATTTCAACGCGCATATCGACACGCAATTTGGCGTCGAGGTTCGACAAGGGCTCGTCGAACAGGAAGATGCGCGGGTCTCGCACCAGCGCACGGCCCATGGCGACACGCTGGCGCTGCCCGCCGGAAAGCTGGCTCGGCTTGCGATCGAGCAGGTGGGTGATTTGCAAGGTTTTCGCCACCTTATCCACCGCCGCATTGCGCTCAGCCAGCGCCACGCCGCGCATTTCCAGCGCGAAGGCGATGTTCTGCCCCACCGTCATGTTCGGATAAAGCGCATAGCTTTGGAACACCATGGCGATGTCGCGCTTGGAGGGGTGGAGGTCATTGACCACCTGCCCGTCGATGGAGATTTCTCCCGAGGTAATGCTTTCCAATCCTGCAATCGTGTTGAGCAGAGTGCTCTTGCCGCAGCCCGACGGGCCGACGAGAACCAGAAAGCCGCCTTTTTCGAGATCAAGGTCGATGCCCTTGAGGATATTGACCGCGCCGAAGCTCTTTTTGAGTTTGGAAATTTGCAGAAAAGCCATTGTTCTATCCTTTTACGGCGCCAGCCATCAGGCCGCGGACAAAATAGCGTCCGGCGACGATGTAAACGAAGAGGGTGGGAAGCGCGGCAATGATCGCCGCCGCCATATTGACATTATATTCGACGACGCCGGTCGAGGTGTTGACGACATTGTTCAGCGCCACCGTCATCGGCATGGCATCGCCCGCCGCGAAGGTTGCGCCAAACAGGAAATCGTTCCAGATGTTGGTGAACTGGTAAATCACCGTGACGATGAAGATCGGCATGGAATTGGGCAGCAGAATACGGCGGAAAATCTGGAAGAACCCGGCGCCGTCCATTTGCGCCGCGCGCACCAGTTCAGTGGGGAAGGCTTCATAATAATTGCGGAAAAACAGGGTGGTGAAGCCCAGCCCGTAAACCACATGGACGATGACGAGGTTTTCGGTGGGCGCGCCAAAGCCAAAGCTCCAGCCGGTCAGATCAACCAGACTTTGCCCCAACCGGTTCAGATTGCCCAAAACGGTGGCCATCGGAATCAGCACCGCCTGAAACGGGATGAAACAGGCGAACAGCATCAGGCCAAACACCAGACGGTGGCCCTTGAACTGCCATTTGGTCAGCACATAACCATTGAGCGAGCCGAGCAGCGTCGAGATCAACACCGCCGGAATCACCATCTTCAGCGAATTGCCGAAATAACCTTTGATGCCTTCGCAAGTCAGGCCGACACAGGCCTGCCCCCAGGCTTTTGCCCAAGGCTCCAGTGTGGGCTGTTGCGGCAGCGCGAACATATTGCCGCCCGTCACTTCATCCAAAGGCTTCAGCGAGGTCATCACCATGACGGCCAGGGGCAGAATATAGATCGCGGCAAAAATCAGCAGCAGCGTGTAGATGACGATGCGGGTGGTTTTGGAGGAGCTGGAAGGCTCCCGGTGCGGCGGTTTGAGGATGGCGTCAGCGGCGCTCATTATTTCTTCTCCCGCAGTTCGGAATAAAGATAGGGCACCATAATGGCGGCGATGGTCATCAGCATGATCACGGCGCTGGCCGAACCAATAGCCATCTGGTTGCGGGTAAAGGTATATGAATACATGAAGGTGGAAGGCAATTCCGCCGCGCCGCCGGGGTTTTTACCCGTCACCGAGAGCACAAGATCATAGGATTTGATCGCCATGTGGGCGAGCACAATCAGCGCCGAGAGAAAGACCGGGCGCATTATGGGAATAATAATACGGCGATAGGTGGCGAAAGTGGAGGCGCCATCAATCTGCGCCGCCTTGAGGATTTCGCCGTCAATACCGCGCAATCCGGCCAAAAACATCGCCATAACAAAGCCCGAGGTTTGCCAGATGCCCGCAATGGCGACACAATAGATCATCATTTTCGGATTGACGACCCAGTCAAACTTGAACGAGGTCCAGCCCCAGACATGCATGGCCCGTTCCAGACCAATGCCGGGATCGAGAAACAGCTTCCACGCCGTGCCCGTGACGATGAAAGACAGCGCCAGCGGATAAAGATAGATCGGGCGCAGGATTCCCTCTATGCGGATTTTCTGGTCAAGCAGGATGGCGAGGGTCAGGCCCAGCACCAGACAGAAGAACATATAAAGCCCGCCAAACAGGCCCATATTAACGAGCGCTGTATACCACGAGGAGGGCGGGTCGGTGTCGAAGGTCCAGTTCCACAAACGCCAGTAGGCGTTACCGCCGACCAGATCATAATTGGGGAAGGCCTTGGAATTGGTGAAGGACAAATAGATCGTCCACAGGATGAACCCGTAAACAAAGAACAGCAGCGCCGCAAAACTGGGCGCGAGCACCAGTTTGGGCAATGCGTCCTGCAGCCGCGCCCGCAGGGTCGGGCCAGAACTGGATTTGGAGGCGGCGAGCGTCATGCGACGATCCTCGTTGGAAACTGGGGGTCGATTCGGGTTTTGCGCCAGATCGCAGACAGGATTTAGGCTACGCAACGCCGATCATCGGGGCAAAGTCCCTTGCCGGCGAACCGGCAAGGGGGGAGGCTTTAAAGAGCCTGAACGGGTGCCTTAATTGGCACCGTCAGATTACTTGGCGCTGTCCGATTACTTGGCGCCGTCAATAGCCTTCGACAGTTCAGCCACAGCCGACTCGGAGGTCTTGATTTCGCCGTGGAAGAACTTGGTCACAACGTCCTTGTAAGCATTGGCAACTGCCGGAGGCGCGCCATAGCCCTGTGCCAGCGAACCGAACAGGGTGCCCTTGGCGTTGGCTTCCGCAAGATCCTTCATGCCAGCCTTGCCGCAAGCGTCAAAGTCGGTGTCCGGAACGTCGGTACGGGCCGGGACAGAGCCCTTGACCACGTTGAACGCCGACTGGAACGACTTGGACAAGGTTGCGGTGGCCAGAGCGATCTGGGCGTCCTTGCGGTCTGCCGGAACGGCGAACATGCCGAACATGTCGGAATTATACACGACGCTGCCCTGGGTGCCGGGGAAACGCGGGCAGAGGAAGTCGGTGCCAGCCACTTTCTTGGCCGCCACGAATTCGCCCTTGGCCCAGTCGCCCATCACCTGAACCAGTGCATCGCCCTTGATGACCATAGCGGTGGCGAGGTTCCAGTCGCGACCGGCATAGTTCGGGTCGGTATAGTCACGCAGCTTGGCGAGGTTGTCGAAGGCCTTCTTCATGGTGTCGGACTTCAGAGCGGCCGGATCGAGGTCGTTGAAGGCTTTTTTGTAGAAGTCAGCGCCGCCTGTCGACAGCACAACCGAGTCAAACATGGTGGCTTCCTGCCAGGGCTGACCGCCTTGAGCCAGACCCACGACGCCAGCGGCCTTGGCCTTGGCGAGCAGTGCGATCAGTTCGTCAAAATTGGTCGGCACTTTGCCGCCGATCTTTTCGAGCACAGCCTTGTTGATCCACAGCCAGTTGACCGAGTGAACGTTCACCGGAGCTGCGACCCACTTGCCATTGTATACGGCAAACTTCTGCAGCGCCAACGGAACGGACTTGTCCCAGCCTTCTTTCTTGGCGGTTTCGGTCAGGTCACCCATTTTGCCGGCTGCGGCGTAATCGAGCACGGTATAGCCGAGCATCTGCGAAGCGGTCGGGTTGTTGCCAGCCGCAACCATCGCTTTAAGTGCGGTCATGGCAGCGTCGCCGCCACCGCCTGCAACCGGAACGTCCTTCCAGGCATAGCCCTGCTTGGCCAGATCGCCCTTGAGGACGTTCAGCGCAGCAGCTTCACCGCCCGAAGTCCACCAATGCAGCATCTGCACTTCTTTAACCTGCGCGAGCGCGGGTGCGGAGAAGCCGAAGGCTGCCAGCATCACTCCGGCGAGCAGTTTGGATTTATTAGACATAGATCTCTCCCTTAGTCTTTTTTGCCGGAAAAACGTCCGGCGGCGTATCACTTGGACCTAGCGTTTGGGTGGAAGCCACCACGAGGTGCGCGGGCCTGTATGAATATGAATGGTCTTCTCTTCTGTGTAATCGAGCACGGCATTGCGCCCCAATTCACGGCCGAGACCTGATTGTTTATATCCGCCGAAAGGCAGCTCAGAAAATCCGTCCATAAACGTATTGACCCAAACTGTTCCGGCCTGCACATTTCGGCCCACAAAAATGCAGGTGTCAATGTCTTTGCTCCAGACTGAGGCGGAAAGCCCATAAATTGTGCTGTTCGCCAGGGCCACCGCTTCCTCAGGCGTGGAAAAGGTCAAAACCGACAGAACCGGCCCGAAGACCTCTTCGCGCGCCACCGCCATATCGGGGCGCAGATGGGTCAGAATCGTCGGCTCCAGAAAGTCGCCAGGCAGATCGCCAAGCGCATTGCCGCCCGGTTTGCCGCCGCCTAAAGCCAGCTTGGCACCGTCCTTGACCGCTGCCGCGATATAGTTTTCAACGACGCCCAGATGGCGCGGGCTGATGATTGCACCAACACGGGTGTTCTCATCCAGCGGGTCGCCGACCGGAATATCGCGGCTGCGCTTAACCAGACGCGCTACAAAAGCCTCGGCAATATCCTTGTGCAGCAGCAAGCGCGAACCGGCATTGCAGCATTCACCGGCATTGAAATAGCCGCCGAAAATCGCCGCATCAATCGCCGCGTCCATATCCGCATCAGGGAAGATGATCTGCGGATTTTTGCCGCCCAGCTCCATCGAGACTTTTTTCAACGTGTCTGCGGAAGTGCGAACAGCATTTTTGCCGACCGCCGTCGAGCCGGTGAAAGAGATCATATCGACGCGAACATCCGAGGTCATCATCGGGCCGATTTCGGCACCAAGACCGACAAGTATGTTGCAGGCACCGTTCGGCAGGCCCGCTTGCATCAAGATATCGCCCAGAAGCAGCGTAGAGGCGGAGGTGAATTCGCTCGGCTTGACCACACAGGTGCAGCCTGCCGCCAGCGCGAAAGGCAGTTTTTGCGCCACAATCAGGAAGGGGAAATTCCACGGCGTGATGATGCTGACGACGCCAATCGGCTCACGCACCACCATGCCCAGCGCAGTTTCGCCCAGCGTATTGTAGCTCTCGCCATGCAGCTCACGGGCAAGCGCGGCGGCATAACGCCAGATGTCGGCAGCGCCCTGAATTTCGCTGCGCGCCTGTGCGATTGGCTTGCCGACTTCGAGGCAATCGAGCAGCGCGATTTCCTCGCGGCGCGCGTCGATCATGTCGGCGGCTTTTAGCAAAACAGCAGCGCGTTCTGTGCCCTTAAGGCGCGGCCACGGGCCATGATCAAAGGCTTTGCGGGCGGCTGCAATCGCGGCGTCGGTTTCTTTCACGCTCGCTTGGCTACAGCGCGAGACCAGCACGCCGTGGGCGGGGCTACAGCGCTCCAACACGCGGCCATCAGCGCTTTTGACCGCCATACCGTCGATGAACATATCATAATCACGGCGGGTGTTTTTCAGCGCCGCGTCAAGCCGGGGATGGGAAAAAGTGACGGCGTTCATTTAATTTCCCTCAAATTTCGACGGGCGTTTGCCCTTGAATGCAGCGACACCCTCGGCGAGGTCCTGCGTATAGGCGGTGAGCGAACCGGCCAAAGCCTCAAAGACAAATTCGCGCTCCTCGCCCTCAGCGGCGTTGATCAATTGTTTGGCGATCTGCACCGCCACCGGCCCGCGCGCCGCAATTTTCTGCGCCATAACCTGTGCCGCCGCAAGACCCGCGCCGGTTTTTACCAGTTCATCAATTATGCCGGTGGAGTGCGCCTGTTCAGCGTTAAGCATATCACCGGCCAAGGCCATGCGTTTGGCATTGCGCGCGCCAAAGCGCCGCACCAGACGCTGTGAACCCGACCAGCCGGGCACCATACCAAGGCTGGTTTCCGGCAGGCCCAATTTAATCTGGCTTTCCGCAATGATAAAATCCGCCGTCACCGCCAGTTCGAGCCCGCCGCCAAAAGCGTGGCCGGAGAGCACCGCAATCAGCGGCACGCGCAGCCGCGCCAGAGCATCAAAGGCGCGATGTCCCGCGCGCGTCCAGTTCCGCCACATCTCCAAAGGAGGCAGTCCGCCCCATGCGGCAATGTCGCCGCCGGCGCAAAAAGCCTTGCCCTCGCCGATGATGATCGCGGCGCGGATGTCGGCATTGGCGTCGATCTCCAAGGCGGCCTGATGCAAAGCCTTGATCATCGGCATATCGAGCGCGTTCAGCTTTTCGCCGCGCGCCAGGGTGAGCGTGGCGACATGGCCGTTGAACTCTAGGCGGATGCGCGGATCGCCGGTGTTTTGCTCGCTGATCATGCGCCGCTCCGCAAATCAAGCTGAAAGCCATCGGGAAAAAACAGCGATTTATCCATTATTTTCATGTCTTTGGCGACGATCAGCGGGAACTCGCTCTGGCCCAGAATATCGCGATCGAGATCAACGCCGGGCGCGATCTCCGTCACGGTGACGCCCTCGGCCCGCAATTCCATCACACAGCGCTCGGTGACATAGGTAATGTGCTGGCCTTGTTGAACCGCGCGGCGACCAGAAAAAGTGATCTGTTCGACCGCATTGACCAGCTTCTTGACCTTGCCTTCTTTAAGGATGGTCAAATGGCCGTTTTGCACGTCCAGTTGCGCGCCGGCAGTGAAAAAGCCGGAGAAAATGATGCGCTTGGCCCGCGCGGTAATATCAACAAAACCGCCCGCCCCTGCCGTGACATGCGGGCGAATGCCGAGCTTCGAGACATTGACGCAGCCGTCAGGGTCAATCTGCAAAAACGACAGTAGAGAGGCGTCAAAACCACCGCCCTGAAAATAGGTGAACTGGGCTGGCGAGGGCACAATCGCCTCGGCATTGGACGCGCAGCCAAACTGGAAATCCAGCAGCGGCACACCGCCCACTGCGCCCTGTTCGATCACCCATGTCACGTCGCCATGGTGGCCGTGCTCGAGCAGGATGCGCGGCACATTGGCCGAAATGCCGAAGCCGATGTTGACCGCATCACCGCGCCGCATGTCCTGCGCGACGCGCCGCGCGATCACCTTCTGGATGCCGAAGGCCGGAACCTCAAAGCTCTCGATGGGTCTAAAAATCTCGCCGGAAATCGCCGGCTCATATTGGGTGTTGGTGGTTTGCATCTGGTCGGGCGCAACCACAATCACGTCCACCAAAACGCCGGGCACCACCACATCATGCGGCTTCAACGTGCCGAATTTGGCCAGGCGCTTGACCTGCGCGATCACCAGACCGCCATTGTTATGTGCGGCCAATGCCTGATCGAGCGGCCCCAGAATACCGCCCTCATGTTCAAAGGTAAGGTTGCCGCGCTCGTCCGCCGTGGTGGCGCGAATGATGGCGACCTGCGGCACGATGGCTTTGAAATAGAGCCAGTCTTCGCCGTCGAAACTGACCTTGCTGACGATCGGCTCCTGGCCTGCCAGCGCGTTCATTGCACAGCCCCCGCGCGCCGGATCGACGAACGTGTCGAGGCCGACCTTAGTCAGCACGCCCGGGCGCTTGGCCGCCGCGTCGCGGTGCATGTCAAACAGGATGCCGGACGGAATATTATAGGCCGGGATCTGGTTGCCGGACACCATTTGCCAGATAACGGGGGGCGTCGCGGTCGAGGGGCCGGACGGATAGGAGCCGGCCAGAATTTTCTTCAGCAAGCCGGGCTTGGCGATATGGTCGATGCCTTTGATGCCGGACATGTCGCCCGCCGCAATCGGGTGCAGCGTAGTCAGATTGCGCGGATGCCCCTCAGCGTCAAAGCGGCGGCCAATCGCCGCCAGGGTCGCGTCGGGACAGCCCAAACCGGAGGAGGACGAGACAGTGATGACGCCATCATCCGGGATGAGCGCGGCGGCCTGATCAACGGACAGCAGTTTGGCGAAAGCCATTTCAGATATTCCCGATTTTAACGGATTGGCCGCTGCGCGCCGATTTCAGCGCCGCATCGGCCAAAGCCATGGACTTAATGCCGTCCTCGCCGGTGGCGGCAGGCGTTCCCTCGCCTTTAACTGCGGCTGTGAAGGCGCGCAACGAGTGCTCGTAGAGATTGTCGCGGTCGAGTTTGAGGTATTCCTCGCCGCCCGCGTGACGCCAAAGCACCTCGCCCACCGGCTTCTGCGTCATGCAATGGGTGCCGATCAGCGAGCCGTCCGTGCCATGCACCTCAAAACCGGTGGTGGCGAATTTTGTGGTGAACGCATCATGGAACTGGGCCAGCACGCCGGCGCTAAACCGCACAGTGCCCATTACGCCATCCTCGATGCCGGGAGCGGCCATGCCGGATTCCTGCACGAATGCAGTGACTTCAACCGGCTCGTCATTGAGCACAAAACGCAAAGTATCGGCGTCATGCACGGTGATGTCCGCCACCACGCCCGCGCCTGCGCCCGGCGTGGTGATGCGCCAGCCCTGCAAATGCGGCGGCAGAAACACCGCGTGAAACACCCGCGCGAACAATGGCTTGCCAATCTTGCCTGCTGAAATAGCGGCGCGCATGGCGCGGTGGGTGCCCGCATTGCGGAGGTGGTGATTGGTGCCCATAACGACGCCCGCCAGCTTGCAGGCGGCAACCATTTCGCGCGCATCGGCAAGGCTCATCGCCAGCGGCTTTTCGCACAGAACATGTTTTCCGGCAGCGGCGGCCGCCAAAGTTTGAGGCTTGTGATGCTCATTGGTGGTCGAAATATAAACGGCATCGACACCGGCAAAAACCTCATCAAGCTGCGTGGTGGAGCGCGGAATATTATGTTCTGCCGCAAAAGCCGCGCCGCGCGCCGCATCGCTGGAGAGCACGCTGACAATTTCGCCGGCCGTGGCGCGAATGGCCGGAATCATCCATTCTTTGGCGATTGTGCTGGCCCCGATCAGGCCCCAACGCAAATGGCTCATGCTAAAACTCCTAAAAGTTTGGCCCCGCAGGAGCCGCGCACCACAAGGCGCGCATCGCCGATATAGGTTTCGCCGGAATTGCCGCCGTTGATTTGGGCCAGCAGCAGGCGCGCCGCATGTTCGCCCAGGGCCGCGCCATCGACCGCCACAGTGGTGAGGGCGGGCGACACCAGCGAGGCTTCGGCAATGTCGTCAAAACCAACAATCGCCATGTCTTTGCCAACCACCAGACCCTGACGGGTGGCGGCGATCATCGCACCAATAGCCACGACATCGTTGAAACAGAGCGCGGCGGTGGGGCGCTCGGCCATGCAAAGAACGGCGTTCATCGCATCAAGACCACCGAGGCGCGTGGGGGCGCTTTCGACCACCAGCGCGGGGTCAAATTCGATATTCTGTGCGGCCAAAGCAGCGCGATACCCGGCGAGGCGCTCCTCGCGCACGATGGCGGGGGAGCGGCTTCCCAAAAAGGCGATGCGCTTATGGCCCAGCGACAAAAGATGTTGCGCGGCGCGGCGGGCGCCCTGTTCGTTTTCGGAACAGGCGGCAGCGCAGCGCGCACCGGCCACACGGCGCACCGCCAGCACGATCGGCAGGCCGGAGGCCAGTTCAGTGAGTTCATCCGCCGTGGTGCCAAAAGCCGGACAGATGATGATTCCCGCTGCGCCGTGCTCGCGCATCGTGCGCGCCACTTCGGCCTGCCGCACGACGCTTTCGGCGGTATTGGACATGAACGGCACATAGCCCGCGACCGACAGACCGCGCTCGATACCCACCGCCAGCTCGGCGACGAAAGGATTGGTCAAATCGTTGACGATCATGCCGACGACAGAGGTGCGGGACTGGCGCAAATTGGCCGCACCACGATTATAGACATAGCCGAGTTCACGCATAGTGGCCTGAATGCGCTCGCGGGTTTGCGGCCCCACACCCGGCTTGCCGCGCAATACGAGCGAAACCGCCGCGCGGGACACGCCCGCGGCCTCGGCAATATCAACGATGGTGACGGAACGGGACGCGGAAAACGGCGCAACTTCAGTCTCGCGCTTGGCGCGCGCCGCCGAGAGGGAATCCTTACCTGTGGTGTCAGGCACCAGCATCCTTTTCGCGCCTCCCGACGCAGCCCGGCCTTTTCGGCGCGGCGATCCTTATGATCTTTTATCTATTGGAACGTTCCATATCGCAATATCTGCCGCCTTTCAAGCCACCCTCACTCAAGGTAAAATTCCTGAAACCGGTTTCAGGCGGCTTTTATTGCGGCGCACACAGCAACCAGAGGCGTCTCATAATTGCTATAACGATCTATTAAAT
>Ga0209067_10002839_pt1 | contig 10180 bp, 4 predicted proteins | sample ColStrG_CSR_2013_FD_187199 | JGI IMG/M metagenome (GOLD analysis project Ga0209067, IMG submission 187199) | Freshwater sediment microbial communities in response to fracking from Pennsylvania, USA - Cold Stream Run_MetaG_CSR_2013 (SPAdes)... | ecosystem: Environmental > Aquatic > Freshwater >... | reverse complement strand
TCAGCGTATCGTTGTTGACAAGGCCGCTGGCCATCTGCGTGCCTGAGAGCGTGCCATTGGCAGCGCCATACAGTCGGCTCAGCGGATTGGCGGTGTAGGTCACCGTCAGCGGTGCGGGGGTGATGGTCAGCATCGCTCCCGTGTAATTCAGCGTGTAATTGGGCGTCGCCGCGAGTGTGCCTTGCGTAATCGCATAGCCGCCCACATTCGATGCTTGTGTGGCGGTTGTCGCCAAAGCCCCCGTCAGCGTGTCGCCATTGACCAAGCCGGAACTGGTGTAGGTGAGGGCCGCGTTCGCTGCGCCATACAAGCGACTGAGCGGGTCGGCCATAACGCTGAGTGGCGCGGGGGCAACGCTGAGCGCATTGGCATTCCCCAACGCTTGCGCGAAGGTGAAGATGTAGTTGGCGCTGTTCGCCGAGAGGCCCGATCCAGTGATGCCATAGCTGCCGATGTTGGAGGCCGTGGTCGCCATCGTCGTGTAAGACGCTGTGCCCGTCGTCACGCTGGTCAGCGTATCGTTGTTGACAAGGCCGCTGGCCATCTGCGTGCCTGAGAGCGTGCCATTGGCAGCGCCATACAGTCGGCTCAGCGGATTGGCGGTGTAGGTCACCGTCAGCGGTGCGGGGGTGACACTTAGCCCGTTCAGGTTGGTTGCGTAGGTAATGGCATAGTTGCTCGCCAGCCCAGTGCCGAACGTGACCGCGTTGCCGGTGATATTATATAGCCCAACCGCCGATCCCGACGTTGCTGGGGTGGTGTATCCTATGCTGGCGATGGCATCGCCGTTCACGAGATTATTCCCGAGCGCGGTATCGGTGGCTGGGTTTGCGGCACCATATGTCCGAATGATCGGGTTTGGCGTGATTGTCAGCGGGCGCGGCGTAACCGACAATGCGCCGAATGTGGTGGCATAGCTGATCGCATAATTATTGGCTGATCCGGCGAGGAAATTCACGTTCGACAATTTAATGTCATACACACCCACGTTTGATGTGGGTGTTGCTGACGTGACGAGCGTTCCTGTGCCGAGCTGATCACCATTGACCAAATTATTGCCGCCAGCGCCCAACGATGCGACATTCGAATCGCCATAGAAACGCGTGAGCGGGACGAACAGATTTGCAGAAACGGTGAGCGGTCTGGGCGTGACCGAGAGCGCAGTGGCATTCCCCAATGCTTGCGCGAAGGTGAAGATGTAATTGGCGCTGTTGGCGGAAAGCCCCGAGCCAGTGATGCCATAGCTGCCAACATTGGAGGCGCTTGTCGCCATCGTCGTGTAAGACGCAGTGCCCGTCGTCACGCTGGTCAGCGTATCGTTGTTGACAAGGCCGCTGGCCATCTGCGTGCCTGAGAGCGTGCCGTTGGTGTTGCCATAAATGCGGCTGAGCGGATTGGCGGTGTAGGTCACCGTCAGCGGTGCGGGGGTAATGGTGAGATTCGCCGAAGCGCCTGCATTGATCACGCGATAGACCACACCTCGTGCACTCGTAGCGGTGTTGCCGATCGTATTGATCGCATAATTGCCAACCGATGACAGCTGCGTAGCATTTGTCGAGAAAATAGCACTGTTTACGAGTGTATCACCGCTTGGGCCGAGGGCGTAAACACTCGCCCCACCATTGACTGTGCCAAGCGCGGGATAGGGATCGCCAAATACGCGGCTCGTATTGGTCGCGGTCGCGAAAACGACCGGTGTGAGAGAGTAAAGCTGCGGATAATAATTCGATGTCGGACCGGCTGCGCCCGCTTGCGATGGGGGTGACCATGTGTTGGAAAAATCCCATCCGGCGTAGGTAGTGGCGTAGGTACTGAAATTTTGCATTTGCGCCGTGGTAAGACCAGTGCCGCCCGCCACGTTGCCCAGCGCATATATACTGCCGACCGCGTTCACTCTCCCCGATGTGGTTGTGTTCCAATACGTATTGATCAGAACACCGCCGCTAGATAGACCGACAAGGCCGCCAAAGAATGTCGGATCGCTCGCCGCGACAATTTTGCCCAACGCATATGAAGTTGAAACGTTACTATAATTGCCGCCAACGAGTCCACCTAAGGCCAGAACGCCACTAAACGTTGCGCCAAGGTCGGCTGTAACGTTACCGCCAGCGTAACTGTTGACAATCGCGCCGCCGCTGTAGTTTTTACCGACCAACCCGCCACCGTCAGCGGCATTGGAAGCGGTGTGAACATCTGTCAAAGCGTAGGAGACAGAAATGCTGCCGCTGTTATCGCCAACCAAGCCGCCGACATCTGCTGAATCATTCGCACCGCCAACTGTTCCTCTCGCATAGGAATTTGAAACAATGCCAAAATTATTCCCGACCAATCCGCCGACGAGTTGTAAGCCGCTGTTGCTCGAGACCGTCGTATTCACAAATGATTTGTCGACCGTGCCGGAATTGAGCCCGACCAAGCCGCCAATATTGACATAGTTGGCCCAAGCACCCGTCGCCGACACCGACGCTGTAGACGAAGATAGGGTTATCGTCCCCGCATTCGCTCCTGCAATCGCTCCAATTTGAAGAAATAACCGTGTGAGTGCATTTCCCGTAATCGATCCACCCGAAAGGTTGAGATTCGAGACTTTGCCGCCGACACCAATTTGACTAAAAAGACCGACATAGCTGCTGGCTGGGTTTTTGACCACTAATCCAATGATTGAGAAGTCCTGCCCATTCAAGTCGCCAGTGAAGGGCGATGACTGGTAGGAGACTGGATTACTGCCCGCGACCGGGCTTAAGCCAATTGGCACAAACCCCGCGCCGCCATTCCATATGGCTGTCGCGCTAGCGTCGAAATTATTCATGAGCACATAGTTGCTGCTCAGCAGCGTGGATGATCCGACACCCTGCAACCCGTATACATCGGTAATTTGATAGGGATTTGCCGTCGAGCCATCACCGCCCGCAACACGTAAAAAAGTTGCGTTCACAGGATCGAAACCAAAATCAGTCGCGCTGAAGCTCGGCAGTGTCGCCGCGTTCTGGGTCCACGCACCATTAGTGAGGCTGAACGTCCCGACATTGAGCGCTGCCGTATCAGTGATCGTGCCTCTGCCCGAAACGCCATTGCCCGCGGTTAGCGTGAGTTTACCCGACGCCCCCGTAATCGGTGCGTTGATGTTGATGTTGTTGAAAGCGGTAATGTCGAGCGTATTGGCTGATGTCCAACTGATTGCGCTGTTGATCGCGATGTCGCCCGCGCCGGGGCTTGTGTTGCCTGGAATCCCAATGACGGGGCCGCCAGCTTGCGTGATAAAGGTTGCGTTGGTGACGGCAAGCATCTGTTGAATCGTGGCCGCCGCTGCCGCATCTACTGTCAGGTTCGTCGGATCAACCACCCAGTCGCCTGTCTTGCCGCCGACCGCAGAGGTATCGACCTTCAGCCCCGCGAATTCGACCGTCGCGCCCGATGTCTCCACCGTGCCGCCATCGCCGCTTGGCCCCGTCGCGCGGGCGGAGAGCGTGCCGTTGACGGTGACGGTGCCACCCATGTGCGCTGTGTCCGCGCCGCCGAGCAGCGTGATGTTGCCCGCGCTCCCCGTCGCTGAGTCGGCGTTGATGTTGCCGCTCAGGTTGATGATGTTGCGCACCGCGCCGATCACAGTAGCGGCTTTCAACTGCACGATGCCGCCGCTGGCCGTAATGCTGCCGGAATGATCGATGAGCGCCGCCTCTCCGGTCAAAGCGCTGGTAGGCACGGCCACCTGCATAAAGCCATTGCCATTCAGATCGAGCGCGATTTGCTCGCCCGAGCCGAGCCCGACGCGGCCATAGGGCACATTGATCGTGCCGCTATTGGCAATACTACCGCCGAGCAGCGCCACATAGGCCCCTTGGCTTACCGTAATGCTGCCCGAGTTGGAGACATGGCCCGAGGCCCCTTTGCCACTAAAGCTGGCGTTGCCCGACATAAAATCAGTGTCAGCAATATCGAGCGTGCTCGCGACAAAGCCGCCCGCTGTGTTGACGCTTCCCGTGGACGTGATCGCGATGCCATTGGGGTTGACGAGATATACTGCGCCATTGCTCGTGATCGTGCCGGCAATACTAGACGGCGCGGTGCCCGTTACCCTATTGAGCGTGGCTGAAGTCGCGCCCGGTTGGTTGAACGTGACGCTATTGCCTTGGCCCACGGAAAAGCTGTTCCAGTTGAGCACGGCACGATCACTCGTTTGATCAACCGTGGTTGTGTTGAGCCCGGAAGTGATTGTGGCGGCACCGGCGCTCACTGATCCACCCGAGGGAAGCGCGCCGCCCGCATGGGCCGCACCCGCCAAACCCGCCATGAGGAGCATCGCGCGCCGCCCCAGGATCGATGTCGCCATCAGGGCGGCGCGTTGGATTTTTGCTGTGGTTCCGTTGCTCATACTGACCTCACGCTAAGTTCAAACTGTGCTGCTGCGCAGCCGTTCTAATATTCAGTTAAAAGCGGAAACTGGCTGACAGATTGACCCGGTCAGCCTTATCAATCGCCACATAATCGCTCACGCCATGGGCATATTCGAGCCCTAATGAGAAACCGAAGCGCGGCAGATTGGCGCGCGCACCAACGCCGAAGGCCGCCGCCTTGATGCTGCCGGGTTCAAGCGTCGTCGCCTTCTGAATTATTCCGAAGCCGCTGGCCACGAAAATGTAAGGTGCCGCGATGGCGCCACTCTTGGCATCACCCAGAGCAACCCGCCCAGCCAGTTCGGCGCGGGCGGCCACGCCATCATCAACGGCGGTCACACCCCCTACATAGGCCGAAACGCCGTCTGATCCCTCAAGCGAGAATTGCTCCGCCCGCAGCATCGGGGTGCCAAAGCCCGTCTGGCCTTTGGCCATCACCCGCAGCGTGAGGTTTTTCGCAAAGTCCATGCTGCCATGCGCTTGCGCGGTGAATTTACTGAAACTGTTGCTGGCACCTTGGCGCGAGAAGCCGCCGTTGGGGCTGGTCTCGGCAATTGCCGCCGCCAGTGACAAACCAACCGAATCGCCCAATCCTTGGCTGAATTGCGCCGCAACACCAAAAGCCGAGCCAGAGGGCGTCACGCGATCATAGGCAACGCCCAGCCGCGCTGCCAGAAAGCGGTCATGACTCAAATTGCCTTGCGTCCCAAAGCTCGGCACGCCGTTGCGCTCATCAATTTGTTCGACCGCTGCGTTCAGCGCCAGAGATTGCACGCGCGTTTTGACCAACGTATATCCCGCACGCAGCGTATAACGCCGCAATGTGCCCAGCGTGGCCGGGGTGCCCAAAGCGGGCGCGGGCTGCGTGCGCGAGAAGGTCACCTCGGGGTTCAGCGTCAACCGACCATCGCCGATAGGCAGCACAACACCCCCGCCCAGAACCCGCTCGCGCACATCACTGCCGAAGATTTGGCTGACATCATAGCCCGAACCGACAAAGCCATAAATTTGCTCACCTAGGCCGAATGCCGAATTGAGCGACAGCTGCGCGGTCACATTCCAACGGCCAAGGCTCGACGCGAGTTGATTGTCGCCACCGATGCTGCCCGAGACCAAATGGTGGCTCCCCTCAAGCACCACCTTCGTGCCGCCCGGCTGGCTACCGCGCGCGAGGGTTGATTTCAGCGTTAAGCCTGGCACCTCGTTCGCGATCAGCAAGGGCTGTTCAATATCCGCCAAGCGCAGATGTTTTTGCCCCGCAAGTTTTGCAGCGCGCGCCGCCACCGCCGCGCGCACGCGCACAGGCACGCCCGCAACATCAACCGACTCGACAAAGCCATCAGTCACCGTAATCCGCAGCGATCCGCCATCGCGCAAATCTTGCGGCGGAACCGCTACGCGCGCCAGAATGAAGCCGGCCCGCGCATGCACTGCTTCAATCTCCGATGCGGCTGCATAAATCTGCTTGAGCGTGACTTTTTGCCCGCGCAATTTGGCGAGAATAGCCTCGGTCTGATCGGCGACTTCCTGAAAGCCGCCCTCCAGCTTGGCATCAGCCAGCGCAACGCTCAGCCCCTCCGCCCCCGCAGGCGCGGTCAGCCCGCCCGATTCGGGTATATCAACACGAAAACCATTGTCAGTGCGATCCGGACGAAGCGTGGGCGGCGTAACCGTGACGGGAGCTGCTTGCTGCGCAAGCAAGGGACTGCCAACTAAGGCGCTCGTAAGAAAAAGAAATTTTTTCGAACGCTGAAATAAAATTATCAACTACTTTCCCCCACTTTCACTAGTGAGGCGACGATGAATAAAGGTGTATAAACTGTCAAGTAAAACGTTAGAAATGCTAAACGATCGATACCAATCGCCGCAGCGGTCAACGTCTGCTCCGGAAATGGGCCGTCAAACCCTTACAACGGAATTTTGGGCGCAATGCATTCCGGGTGACGCGAACGAGATTATTCGTGCCAAATCGGCAGATTTTTTTCGAACCGGACTCTCGCGATGTGCCGCCAAATGCCTTTGTGGGGTCCGAACCTGCAATCAAAACGCCCCCGCCAAATTGACAGCCTTTAGCAGCGACTTCGGCGCGCTCATTTGCCAGCCGCGCTGCAAACGGTCGGCGATGCTTTCCCAGTCATTATCACCCAGATCAAGCCGAATACCCACCCAGCCATCGCCGAAATAGGCGGGGCGGTAATAGCGCGCCCTCCCATCAGCAAGGACTCCTTGCTCGACCAGATGCACCTGCTCATCGACGCCGCTGATTTTGACGAGCAGCGCGGTCTTGCCATCGCCATGATGATCGCGGCTGACATAGGCGAACTTCTTGCCCTTGATGACGCCGAAACACGGCATGCCGTGCGAGAGCACCTCGTCGGCCTCAGGCAGCGCGAGTGCGAGGGCGCGGACTTGGGCGGTGAGATGATCAGGGTCGGTGGCACGACTGACGAACGCGGCGAGCGTCCGCGGATAAAGCTGATGCTCGGCGACCAGCACGCGCGCGGCGAGACTGTCAGGCGTATCATTGGGAAGAATAGCGACGCGCGTTTGGCCCAGCACTTCGCCCGCATCGAGTTCTGCGGTGACGATATGCACCGAACAGCCGCCATGAGTGTCGCCCGCCTCCAGCGCGCGCTCGTGCGTATGCAGGCCCTTGTATAGCGGGAGCAGCGACGGGTGGATGTTGAGCATCCGGCCTTCCCAGCCGCTCACGAACTTGGGCGAGAGCAGCCGCATATACCCGGCGAGCGCGACATATTCGATATTGGCCGCGCGCAGTTGTGCGTCGATGATCGCGTCAAATTCCGCGCGCGCGATCCCTTTGTGCGGGTGGGCGAAGGTCGGAATACCCTCGGCTTGTGCGAGGGTCAGCCCCTGCGCTTCGGGGTCATTGCTCGCGACCAGCACAATCTCATAGGGGCAATCCGTGGCACGCGAGGCATAGAGCAAGGCCGCCATATTCGAGCCGCGGCCCGAGATCAGGACGGCGACGCGGGCTTTAGCCATAACGCTCAAACCGTGCTCCGGCGGAGGGTGGAGCCGAGTGTCGTTTGCTGGCCAAAGCTCCGGCTTTCGCCGGAGCACAATTGCTCACCCAACATGCGTCGCGCTCCACGCAGCCCGTGCGCTCCATGTTTCGACGGAGCCCGTGACGGTGCAGCCCTTTTCACCCGCCGCGATATGGCCGATCTGGTAAACCGTTTCACCCGTCGTTTCGAGCGCCGCTGTCACCGCCGCCGCATCCTCGTGCGCGACGACGAGCGCCATACCAATCCCGCAATTGAAGGTGCGGGCCATTTCCTCGGGCTCGATATGGCCTTGCGCTTGCAGGAAGGCCATGAGGCGCGGTTGCGGCCACGCATCGGCATTCACATGCGCGTGCAGGCCATCCGGGAGCACCCGGGGGATATTCTCCAGCAGCCCGCCGCCGGTGATGTGCGCCATGGCGTGGATTTGCCCCGAACGCACGAGCGGGAGCAACGACTTCACATAAATCCGCGTGGGGGCCATCAGCGCATCAATGAGCAGCACGTCCTGATCAAACAGGGCCGGGCGGTCGAGCTTCCAGCCCTTGTCCGCCGCCAGCCTGCGCACCAACGAGAAGCCGTTCGAATGCACGCCCGACGACGCCAGACCGAGAATGACATCGCCCTCCGCAACTTTGTCCGCCGTGAGCACCTGATCGCGCTCCACCGCGCCGACGCAGAAACCGGCGAGGTCATAATCGCCCGCCGTATACATCCCCGGCATTTCCGCCGTCTCGCCGCCGATGAGTGCGCAGCCCGCCTGTTTGCAGCCTTCCGCTATGCTTGCGACGACGGCCACCGCGACGGTATTGTCTAATTTCCCTGTCGCGTAATAATCGAGGAAGAAGAGCGGCTCCGCGCCCTGAACGATGAGATCGTTCGCGCACATAGCGACCAAATCGATTCCCACGCCGTCGTGCCACCCTGATTCGATGGCGAGCTTGAGCTTTGTGCCCACGCCATCGTTCGCCGCGACCAAAAGCGGGTCTTTGAACCCCGCCGCGCGCAGATCAAAAAAGCCGCCGAAACCGCCCAAATCTGCGTCTGCGCCGCTCCTTTTGGTTGATTTTGCGAGCGGTGCAATCGCGCGCACCAGCGCGTTGCCCATAGCGATAGACACACCGGCCTTTGCATAAGTATAGGGGGTGTCGGAATTGTGTTCGGAGTTCATGTGTTCGCTGCTACTCGCATCATTACCCAACTGCCAAGTGCTAAGCTGATTTCGTTGATCGGGAATGAGATTAGGCAGGTGAAGCGCTGGGTGCAAATCGGCATATTGGGCGGCGCTGCGCTGCTGACCGTTGGCGTGGTCGCGCAACTTGCGGGTGGAGACCGAGGCGTTGCGCCGCTTGACAGCGCGAGCAGCTTCGAAGTCTCGGGTGTTTCGGTCGACGAGACAGGAGACAATGCGCAGGATGCGCGGCTCAAGGGTTGGCGCGAAGCGCAGCGCGAAGGCTGGGCAATGCTCTGGCAGAAAATGCACGGTAGCGCTGGGCCAATGATCAGTGACGGCGCGCTAGATTCGATGATCGAGGCGATCGTGGTTGAGGACGAGCAGGTGAGCGAGCATCGCTATATCGCCAAACTCGGCATTTTGTTTGATCGAGTGCGGTCTAGCGAAGTGCTTGGTGTGACAGGCACGGTCGTGCGTTCACCTCCATTGCTCGTCATTCCGGTGATGTGGGAAGGCGGGACGGCGCAGGTTTTTGAAACGCGAACGCCGTGGCAGCGTGCTTGGGCCAATTTCCGCGCAGGCAACAGCCCGATCAATTATGTCAGGCCGAGCGGCACCGGCGTGGATCCGCTGCTAATCAACGCCGCGCAGGCGGATCGTCGTGGTCGGGGCTGGTGGCGGATGCTGCTTGATCAATATGGCGCGGCCGATGTGGTCATTCCGCAGGTTCGGCTTGAGCATCAATGGCCCGGCGGCCCCGTTATCGGCTATTTTACTGCACGTTATGGGCCCGAGAATAAGGTGCTCGGTAGCTTCGTCCTGCGTGTCGCAAACAGCGCCGCGCTGCCAAAGCTGCTCGACGTTGGGGTTCAGCGGATAGATGCACTTTACACGGCTGCGCTCAACAGCGGGCAGTTGAAACCCGACCGATCGCTTATTCTCGAAACGCCGGTGGCGCCTGAGATTGTCGAGAATACCGCAGCACCAACGCCGCTGGGCAGCGAAATATTCAACAACGCCGCGCAGCCCGAAACGCCGACGACTGCGCAACAATTTACGGTTCGCTTCGTCACGCCAGAGGCGGCTGATGTCGCAACGATTGAAGCTGCGGTCAAACGAGTGCCCGGTGTAAAATCGTCCAACACCAGCAGCATCGCGGTTGGCGGCACATCGGTGATGAGTGTCGAGTTCAGTGGTGATTTGGGTGCGCTGAAAATTGGGCTCGCGGCGCATGGTTTCCATGTCGAAGACGCTGGGGGTGTGTTGCAAATATCGCGCAGTGTGCCGAAGCCGAGCGAGGGCGCACCGGGCCAATGACGCAAATTGGGCTGCCCCTGAGTTGGCCAGTCAATGACGAAACGGATAGCTTTATCGTCACGGCGGGCAACCGCCGTGTCGTGCAGTATCTCGATGGGTGGGGCCGGTGGCCGGTGGCCGTGGCGGTGTTGACGGGACCGCGAAAATCGGGCCGCAGTTTGCTCGGCCGTATATTCGCGCGCAAATCGGGCGGAATGCTTATTGATGATGCCGAGAATCGCGATGAAGAGTGGCTGTTTCACCAGTGGAATGCCGCCCAGGAATTTCGG
>Ga0209067_10002838_pt1 | contig 10182 bp, 7 predicted proteins | sample ColStrG_CSR_2013_FD_187199 | JGI IMG/M metagenome (GOLD analysis project Ga0209067, IMG submission 187199) | Freshwater sediment microbial communities in response to fracking from Pennsylvania, USA - Cold Stream Run_MetaG_CSR_2013 (SPAdes)... | ecosystem: Environmental > Aquatic > Freshwater >... | reverse complement strand
TTTCTACTGTAGATGTAGCTTCAGCCGTAAGTTCAAATTTGGCAACCAATGGTTATGGTGTAGTTTCCCAACTTCAGGATGCTGCCAGCTTAACCTCTGCCGGTATTAGTCCAGGAGGATCATTGGCCCTTTCTAATGCAACCGCCTCCGGTTTAGGTTCCAATGGAATCGTTTCTGCTGTTCCGGCTGGAACCGCTAAAGATTCTGATACCTTGCCTTGCGGATTTACCAAGAAAATCAATTTCACGGTAAGTGATTCTAGTAGTATTTGTGCTTTTAGCCATTCGGTTAAGTACTTTTTTCAGGTAAATTGTACAAATTCCGTTCGTTCTGGATTATCTTTTTCGGATTCCTCTTCCGGACATTTCAACGGACCTCGGTTAATTTCCAATAATGTTTCGGATGGTGCCTTAACCATCAGCGGAATTCAAAAAACCGATACCGTTTTAACCTATAATGGTTCCATTACACATTCAGGATCTTACCAGTCAAAAGTAAATGACAGCATTTCCTTTAGTTCTAAAATTGTTATGAATCTTGCGAATACCTTAATCAGCAAGAAAACTCATGAGGTAGTAGGTGGAACATCGTCGATTACTATTTCGGGAATTAATAAAAAGAAAGTTCCTTTTAACTATACCGGTACTATTGAATTTATTGGAGGTCGCAAGGCTAAAATAAAGATCAATAATGATACCTATGTATTTAACTTGGTAACAGGAGATTTAGATAAGTAATTAAATAATTTAATAACCTAAAAATAACAAGGGGCCGCATCCTGAAGGATACAGCCCCTTGTTATTTTAAAGCAATTTTAAATATGGGAAACTTTACCAGAATTAAAATCAGCGGTATAAATCTGATCTCCGATTTGGATTTTGGCAAGTGTAGGGTTAAAAAATTGAATATTTCCTTTAAAATGGAGGGTTTGACCATCTTCCAATTCAATAGCATGAAAGCTGGTTTTGCCACCTACTAAATTTCCGTTATGATCATCAAGGGAAACGGAATGAAACAGAAGCTGTAGATTTAAAAGGCTGGGTTTCGAAGAATCTTTTAAGGATATTACGTTGGATTGGATAATTAAACCCCCATTTAAAATCATTTGAACTCGGGAAGCCATTATACTTGATGAGGCCTGTATTATTTTATAGTCTTTGTTGGCTTCCGATGGGTTTAAATTATAGTCATTCGTTTCTGAGTTCTGGGTTGTAAAATTTAAATTATACTGGATTTTTGTTTCCGGTAAGGAAAAGCCCAGATTTCTTCCCAAATTTTTTTGTTTAATTAAGGTATCAATATGAATAGCCCATTCTTCGTTTCCCGATGAATCCAAATCGCTAACCAGCTTTCCTGAAATCAATCCGAATCCTGAAGCCTTGGAGGTATGATTAAGTCGTAAATTTAATCCCCCATAGGTTCCGTAAAGAGACCGATGAATTTCATAGACCAATTTTTCGGCCAGTTTATCCGAATAGGCCTTTTGTTTTGAATCCGAATGGGAACGAACTGGGCTACAGAATAAACCCAGGCCAGCCAGGAAAATGAGCCCAAGGATTAAGAAATTGTGTTTTATTTTCATTTTTTATAATATCGAGAACAATTTTTAATTTTTACGATATTGTTAATCAATTGTTTCTATAAATTCTGAATTAGAAAGGGTTTAATTTTTAAATAATTAAAATTGAGTTCAAAATTGTAAGCACTCGGCCCTTCAATCTTGATGCCCCTTTGTTACTGATTTAATTTAGCTGTCATAAAAAATCAATTTTATGTCTAAGAAATCCAAGAATAATTTTTCTTCCCTTTTATCCCAATATGATTCCAGCGGTCTAACCCAGCGGAATTTTTGTGACCTTCATTCCATCCCCTTCTACAAGTTCCAGTACCATCATCGAAAACGGATCCAGCATTTGGTTTCGGTTCCTGGATTTATTCCGGTGGAAGTAAACGATAGTCCGCTTCTCCTTTCGAATTCTACTTCAAAGAAAGATTCGTTTTGGTTACAGATCACTTATCCGGGGAATATCATTTTTACCTTTGTTGAGGCTGTTTCTTCTTATTTTATCCGGGATATAATGCAAATAACTTTTGGAAAAAAGCTGATTCCGTTCTTAAATGAAGCTTTGTGCCTCGTATATAGTTTTAATCCAATATTTTCAACAATGGCCAAATAAAAAATTTTAATTATAACTAATATTTAGTAAAAAAAGTATAAATAGAGAAAAAGTGGTGTATGAGTTCATTTAATTATATTATGCTATTTATTTTTATAGCACTTTTTTTAATAAGTCCGCTAACGCTTATTTTTCATGAACTTGGACATGCCGTTCCTGCTATTCTAATGACAAGAAAAAAAGTGGGCATTTATATTGGATCATATGGCGATCCTACTAAAAGTTTACATTTCAGTTTCGGTTTATTAGAAATTTGGTTGAAATACAATCCCTTTTCTTGGAGAAAAGGACTTTGCATACCTTCTGAAAAAAACACATCATTAATAACGCAATTCATTTACACCCTTACTGGTCCTTTGGCATCATTTCTAATATCGGTTATTAGTATTTATTTAACTTATATCCTGGCCTTGCATGGATTTCCTTTATTTATGTTAATGATTTTTTTCATTTCTTCAATATTCGATTTAATTGTAAATCTAATTCCTAGAGAAAATGCGATAAAGCTTTACAATGGTGAAATAATCCATAATGATGGTTATCAATTAAAAAGAATTCTTTCCTTCAGGAAATTTATAAAAGAATATGAGAAGGGGATTTATCATTACAACCAGGATGAATTTGAACTAGCAGCAAAATCATTTTTTCACATAATCAATCGTGGATTCAAGGATGAAAGTGTTTACAGAATGGCAATCTTATCCTCTATAAAGGATGATAGATTTAACGATGCAAAAGAACTTTATGACGATTTTATCTTGCATGCTTCTTTGAATTCAGATGATTATGCAAACGCTGGCTTTTGTTGTTCCCTAATGGGACAACATGATAACGCTTTAAAATTTTATAATAATTCACTGGAATTGGATCCCAAAAATAAAATAGCCCTCAACAACAAAGGTTTTTCCTTTCTAGAAACAAATTTTTACGAAGAGGCGATTGTGTTATTTGACAAAGTAATTGATTTAGATAAGGGTTTTATTCATTCCTACAATAATAGGGGGCTAGCAAAAATAAAATTAGGTATGTGTCAGGAAGGATTGGATGACTTAGCTTATTCATTTAGTTTAGAAGAGAATAACCCATATTATTTTAGAAACCTAGGTATTTACCATTTAGATCGAGAAGAATATCCACAAGCATTAAATTATTTTACAAAGGCAAAAGAACTAGACAAAAAAACTTATTTTATTGAGCAGTTAATTTCCCAGGCAACAAAGTAAACCATCTTCAGGTGAATAATTTCTACTAATACTGGCTATCAGACGAGAATTGAAAATAGGCACTTTTGTACCTTATTAATATTTTTAAAATGAAAATTAAACTTATGATTAGCACGAATTTAAGGGAAGCTTACAGGGTAAGCACCCTATCCGAGGCATTAGGACGGAAATTGGCTTAGCCTTGTTTTGATGCCGATACCTTTTATTGGGAAAGCAGCCATCCTCCCTTTCAATTTAAATGAGAGCCTTCCATAAGAAATCAAAATTTGTTAAAGTCTTTATCCTCATTCGGATTGAAAAGGATATAGAAGTAGAGGATAAAATTGAAATGATTTTAAGTTTTATCCTTGCTTAATAATCCAATTCCCGATATTTGAGATTCGAGAAAGACATATATGGATAGAATCAAATACTCCTCCGGATCTAAATGGGAAGATATCGTTGGATATAGCCGGGCGGTTAAAGTAGGAAATATTATAGAGGTGAGTGGAACGGTGGCAACCGATGAAAATAATGATGTGGTTGGGATTGGAGACCCGTATAAGCAAACCCTTTATATTTTAGGAAAGATCGAAAAGGTATTGGTTCACGCCGGTTCCGGTTTGCAGGATATAGTTCGAACCCGATTATTCGTTACCGATATTTCCCGATGGGAAGAATATGGCCGGGCTCATGGTGAATATTTTAAAGAGATTCATCCTTGTACGTCCATGATCGAAGTTTCAAAACTTATAGGACCTGATCACCTGGTAGAAATTGAGGTAACGGCCATTTTAAAATAGGATACCTGGTTAAAAGGTTTTTTTCCCTATTTAGTATAAATGGTTTTTTGGGCTGCGAGTAAGGTGTTTTCCAGCAAACCCACAATAGTCATTAAACCAACCCCACCCGGAACCGGACTTATATAGGATGCCACTTCCTGGGCGGATTCGAAATGGACATCTCCGACCAATCGATTACCCGATTTTTTACTGAGATCTGGAATTCGGTTTATGCCTACGTCAATAATTACCACTCCAGGTTTTAATTGATCCCCATGAACAAATTCAGGCTTACCGATCGCGGCGATTAAAATATCCGCCTCCTTTAAAATACCCTCAAGATTTTCAGTTTTGCTATGACAAAGTGTTACCGTACAATTACCCGGATAACCGGAACGGCCCATAAGAATGCTAATAGGAGAGCCCACATTTGAACTTCTACCTAGGACAACACAATGCTTTCCTTGGGTTGGTATGGAATAGGCTTCTAAAAGTTTTAGTATTCCTAATGGAGTAGCTGAAATGAAACTAGGTAGATTTTTCATCATCCTCCCTAGATTATTCGGGTGAAAACCGTCTACATCTTTCGCCGGAGAAATTGTATCGGTTATTTTTTCTTCGTCAATATGCTTGGGTAGAGGTACCTGAACCAAGATCCCATCGATTTCTGGGTTTTGATTCCATTCATGAATTAATTGAATAACCGAGTCTTCTGAAATATCGGAATTATACCGAACCAGAGTAGAGGTAAATCCTACTTCAGCACAGCTTCGGATTTTACTTTCTACATAAACCTCTGATGCCGGATCATTACCTATTAATAATGCAGCTAAATGGGGTTTTCTATTGTTCTCCTTAAAAAATAAATCTGCTTTTTCAGCTATTTTCTTTTTTAGATCGGCTGAAATGAGCTTACCATCCAGTAGAGCCATATTAATTCAATTTTAAAACGGCCATAAAAGCCGATTGAGGAATCTCCACACTGCCTACCTGGCGCATTCTTTTCTTTCCTTCTTTTTGCTTCTCTAATAATTTCCGTTTACGGCTAATATCCCCACCATAACATTTTGCGGTTACATCCTTACGAATGGCCTTTACCGTTTCCCGGGCAATAATCTTAGCTCCAATGGAGGCTTGAATAACAATTTCAAATTGCTGACGGGGTAAGAGTTCCTTAAGTTTTTCACAAATCTTTTTCCCAAAATCATAAGAGTTTGATCGGTGGATTAAGGCAGAAAGGGCATCGACAATTTCTCCATTTAGACGCATATCCAATCGTACTAAATCCGATTCCTTATAACCTATTGGAGCGTAATCGAAAGAGGCATATCCTTTTGAAACCGTTTTCAATTTATCATAGAAATCAAATACAATTTCTCCCAAGGGCATTTCGAAGATCAGCTCAACCCGATCAGAAGTCAAATAGGTTTGGTTTTGAATTACCCCTCTTTTATTGATACATAGGGAAAGGATGGGACCTACAAATTCGGCCTTGGTAATAATGGTTGCCTTGATGAAGGGTTCCTCTACAAATTCAATCTTGCTAGGGTCTGGAAGGTCAGAAGGGTTATTGACTATTATTTCTTCTAATTTGGTCGAATAAGCCTTATAGGATACGTTAGGAACCGTTGTAATCACCGTCATATTAAACTCCCTTTCCAATCGTTCCTGAATGATCTCCATATGGAGCATACCCAAAAAACCACATCGAAAGCCAAAACCTAAAGCGGCTGAGGATTCTGGTTCAAAAACCAAGGAGGCATCATTGAGTTGAAGCTTGTACATAGCATCCCTTAATTCTTCGAAATCATCGGTATCTACGGGGTAAATGCCCGCAAATACCATAGGTTTTACATCCTCAAAACCTTGAATGGCTTCTTTACAAGGACGGTCAACTGTAGTAATGGTATCACCTACTTTTACCTCACGGGCTTCCTTGATTCCAGATATTATATACCCTACATCACCGGTTTTTACACTGGCTCTGGGTTCCTTGTCTAAACGTAAAATACCCACTTCATCCGCAAAATATTCTTTTCCGGTAGCCACAAATTTTACCCGGTCGCCTTTTTTTATTTCCCCATTGATGACTTTATAATAGGCGATAATTCCCCTAAAGGAATTAAAAACCGAATCAAAAATTAAAGCCTGTAATTCAGCTTTTGGATCCCCAACAGGTGGAGGAACCCTTTCTACGATGGCTTTTAATATTTCTGGAATCCCCAAGCCTGTTTTTCCACTGGCGGGTATAATTTCATCTCGATCACAATCTACTAATTCGATAATCTGATCCTTTACTTCCTCAGGCATAGCCCCCGGTAAATCCATTTTATTGAGGACCGGAATAATTTTAAGATTGTTATCCAGGGCCAGGTATAAATTGGATATAGTTTGGGCTTGAATTCCCTGACTGGCATCCACAATCAGCAAAGCACCTTCACAGGCAGCAATCGATCGGGAAACCTCATAGGAGAAATCCACATGCCCGGGAGTGTCAATTAGGTTTAAGGTATACATTTGACCATCCTCGATATAATCCATCTGGATGGCATGACTTTTAATAGTAATTCCTCTTTCTCTTTCCAAATCCATATCGTCGAGCAATTGCTCCTGAGCCTGTCGGGCGGTTATGGTTTTGGTATATTCTAATAATCGATCGGCTAAAGTGCTTTTCCCGTGGTCAATATGGGCGATTATACAAAAATTGCGTATATGATTCATGAACGGCAAAGATAGGGGTTTAAGGGCATATTTAGAGAGTAGATATTCCTGCTTAAACCTCTTCTCTTTTTAATCCAAACTTTTCAATTTTACTATATAAATGGCTTCTTTGGATATCTATTTCCTCAGCGGTTTTTGAAACGTTCCAATTGTTTTTTTGGAGCTTAAATCGAATAAATTCCATTTCCACATGCTCCTTAAAATCTTGAAATTTCTGAAACTGGTCCATTTGAAATAAATCCCGGTTTGAATCGGTTTTTTCCGGAACCTGATTACTATAGGCTCTAACTTCGTCGAGGGTGATGGTTTTATTACTCATAATCACCAATCGCTCCACCATATTATGCAGTTCGCGGATATTTCCCGTCCATTTATAGGATTCAAGTTCACGAAGGGCCTCAGCACTTATTTCCTTTTCCGGGATTTTATAATCCTCACAAATTTCATGGATGAATTGTCGGGTTAATAAGGCAATATCCCCAACTCGTTCATTTAAGGAAGGAACCTGAATAATAATTACACTTAAGCGATGGTATAAATCCATTCGGAAATTACCTTTTTCAATTTCCTCGGTCAGGTTTTTATTGGTGGCCGCTATAATCCGAACATTCACATCGAGTTCTTTTTCACCTCCAACTCGGGTAATTTTATTTTCCTGCAAAGCTCTTAAAACCTTGGCCTGAGCCGATAGGCTCATATCACCAATTTCATCCAAAAACAAGGTACCCCCATCGGCTTGTTCGAATTTTCCAATTCTTTGTTTTATAGCTGAGGTAAAGGAGCCCTTTTCATGTCCGAATAGCTCTGATTCAATAAGCTCTGATGGAATGGCAGCACAATTCACTTCAATTAGGGCTGAATGAGAACGATGGCTTTTTTCATGGATCCAACGGGCCACCAATTCCTTACCACTTCCATTGGCCCCGGTTATTAAAACCCGAGCATCCGTAGGAGCCACCCGGTCAATGGTTTCTTTAATTTTTAGAATGGCAGGTGAATTTCCCATTATTTCACGGGTTTTGTTCACCTTGGTTTTTAAAACTTTGGTTTCCTTTACTAAAACGGAACGATCCAAGGCATTTCGCACCGTAATTAATAAGCGGTTCAAGTCCGGTGGTTTGGAAATAAAATCAAAGGCTCCTTTTTTACTAGCCTCTACCGCAGTTTCAACCGTGCCATGTCCGGTAATCATGATAAACGGCAGGTCAGGATGAATTTCCATACTCTTGGTAAGGACTTCCATTCCATCCATTTTATCCATTTTTATATCACAGAGAACCAAATCATAATGGTTTTTCTTTATTAATTCCAATCCTTCTAAACCATTGGAACCTTCATCAATCTGGTAGTCCTCATATTCCAGAATTTCCTTAAGGGTATTCCGAATGTTTCTCTCATCATCAATTATCAGAATTTTTGACATAGGTCTTTTTTTTCAAATATCTTAATATTTCGGGATTAGGGTATTGAATACATAAATTCTACCCTAGAACTAGGTTATTTTATACATACTTAAACTAACCTAAAATAGTTTCAAATGGATATTATAAAAGCTCCTGAAAGTTCCTGACTTCAGGGGTGCTTCCAATGAAATCATTTTTAAAATCATTAATTGGATTACTAATCTGATAATTTTTTAGTTTTCCTTTTAATACGAATTAACATACTTATTAGGCCTTTAATTATAATTGAATACCCTCAAGATGGCCTTCGCTTAATTGCTTATTTAGATTTTTTATTCGGATCTGTACTAATTTTTCGTATTCCTTCGTAAATGAACCAAATTTTAATTCTGATAAATCGATGGCTTTACTTACCTGGAGAGTAACTGGCATATCGCTATCCTGCATTAGATTCATGAGGTTCAAAAAGGTCGCCTTTAAACTGGCCATGGATTCAGATTTAGTTTTTGGGTTGCCTGCACTCATTTTGTTAATATCATCCTGAATACTTTTTAGGCTATCCCCAAGGGCTCCTTTGGCTAAAGGTAGCCGGTTTTTTAGTTGATCCTGAATTTTATCCAGGATTTCAGATTGGTCAGAAAGCTTTTTGTATTCAGAATAGCATTGATCGGATAGGGTAAATTGTTTCTGTAATTCGGAAACGGGCGTTTTTACCCTTGGATCCATTTTTACGGTAAGGAGCTTGGTATAGGATTTGCCATCTACGGTTAGTTTTAGGGTATACAATCCCGGCATAACCCAAGGAGAGGTTGGATTGGGAGCGGTTTGTCCATAAACCGCAGAAATCGAATAAGTAGGAGGGAGGTTTAAAGGCTGAGTATGTAAATCCCAAATAAAACGATGTGTACCTTTTTGGGAAGAAAGGATTTGTTGGGGTCTAATCCAATATAAAGGAATATTCACCTTTGGAATATCATAGGGTTTATCGGCACTGGTAAAGGTTCTAAGGATTTTTCCTTTTTCATCCAATATTTCCAATTTGACCAGGGTGCTTTTATCCGCATCCAGGGTATAATCGATGGTTGCGCCATCGGGTGGGTTTTGTCCTGCCGGTTCTTCCTGAGGCATAGGGGTGTCGGGATAGGTATTCCAATGAACTCTATAAGCAAATCCTGGGCTATATAGATGCGTTGAAGGGGCTGAATTGATTTTAGCCAAATCTCTTAGGGCATTCATATTATCCATTATCCAAAATGAACGTCCATGGGTACCAATGACCAGATCGTTATCCTTAATAACAATATCCCGAATGGAGGTGGCAGGCATATTCTGTCGCAAAGGCTCCCATTGGTCTCCATCGTTAAAGGATACCCAAACTGCGGTTTCTGTTGCCGCGAACAATAATCCTTTGCAATATGGATCTTCCTTTACTGAATTGACCGGGTCGGCAGGTAATCCGTTCACAATTTTTTTCCAGGTTTTTCCTCCATCATGGGTTTTGTAGATATAAGGATTCATATCATCCAAACGGATTTTATTAATGGCGGCATACACGGTAAGGTCATCCGAATGACCGGCATCCAACATCGATACCTTATTCCAGGAAGTGATTTCGGAAGGGGTTATATCTTTCCAGGTTCTTCCTCCATCCTGGGTAAGCTGGATTAATCCATCATCGGTACCAACCCAAATGGTATTGATATTTTTATAGGAGGGAGCTACTGTATAAATTACCCCGCGCTGTGGCATTTTATTGAGTTCATCGGTTTTGAAAATGCCAACACTCTGGGGTATTTCCCAGGTTTTACGGGTAAGATCCGGACTAATTTCTTCCCAGGAACTCCCCCCGGTAGTGGTTTTAAACAAAACATTCCCAGCATAATACAAGCATTTGGGA
>Ga0209067_10002837_pt1 | contig 10182 bp, 3 predicted proteins | sample ColStrG_CSR_2013_FD_187199 | JGI IMG/M metagenome (GOLD analysis project Ga0209067, IMG submission 187199) | Freshwater sediment microbial communities in response to fracking from Pennsylvania, USA - Cold Stream Run_MetaG_CSR_2013 (SPAdes)... | ecosystem: Environmental > Aquatic > Freshwater >... | reverse complement strand
GACCCGATCCACCTGCTCACCGGTCAGGAACGTCGTATCACCCGGCTCCAGGATCTCCACCTTCTGCAGCATCTGGCGGACGATCACTTCAATATGCTTGTCGTTGATCTTCACGCCCTGCAGGCGATAGACGTCCTGGATCTCGTTGACGAGATAGTCGGACAGCGCCGGCACGCCCAGCACCTTCAGAATGTCATGCGGCACGCGCGGACCGTCGACCAACGGGTCGCCACGGCGCACGAAATCGCCTTCCTGCACCGAGACGTGCTTGCCCTTCGGCACCAGATACTCGGTCTCCTCCTGGGTCTCGTCGTTCTTCACGATCACGCGGCGCTTGGCCTTGTAATCCTTGCCGAATTCCACGCGACCATCGGTTTCCGCGATGATGGCGTGATCCTTCGGACGACGCGCCTCGAACAGCTCGGCCACGCGCGGCAGACCACCGGTGATGTCACGCGTCTTCGAACCCTCACGCGGAATGCGCGCCAGCACGTCGCCGGCGGCCACCTGCATGCCGTTCTCGACCGAAAGGATCGAGTCGGGGCTGAGGAAGTAGCGGGCATCGGTGCCGTTCGGCAGGCGGATCACCTCGCCGTTGGCGTCCTTCAACTGCAGCCGCGGCCGTAGATCCACGCCACGGGCGTTCTGCTTGTAATCGACGACAACCTTGGAGGTCAGGCCGGTCACTTCGTCCATCCGCTCAACCAGGGTCACACCCTCGATCAGGTCGAGATACTCGATCTGCCCGTGCCGCTCGGTGATGATCGGCAGAGTGTACGGATCCCATTCCGCGAGCTTCTGCAGGCGGGTGACCGTCTGGCCCTCGGTGGTCAGCAGCTTGGCGCCGTACGGCACGCGGAAGCGGGCGCGCTCACGGCCCTTCTCGTCGGTGAGGATGATTTCCAGGTTGCGCGACATCACGATGTTCACGCCCGAGGAATTCACCACCACGGTGTAGTTGCGCATGGTCGCGATGCCGTCGTGGCTCGCTTCCACCGCACTCACCTCAGCGCCGCGCGTGGCGGCACCGCCGATGTGGAAGGTGCGCATGGTCAGCTGCGTGCCGGGCTCGCCGATCGACTGAGCAGCGATGACGCCCACCGCCTCGCCGACGTTGACCGGAGTGCCGCGGGCCAGATCGCGCCCGTAGCAGGCGCCGCAGACGCCGACCTTGGCTTCGCAGGTCAGCACTGAACGGATCTTCATCTCCTCGACCATCGCCTTTTCGATGATCTCGGCATGGGTCTCCTCGATCAGCACGTTCGCCCCCACCATCGTCGCACCCGAAATCGGGTCCAGCACCGGCTCGGCCGTGGTGCGGCCCAGGATCCGCTCGGACAACGAGGCGACAACGTCACCACCATCCATCACCGCGCGAACCTGCAGGCCGCGATCGGTGCCGCAGTCGTTCTCCACGATGATGCAGTCCTGCGCCACGTCGACCAGGCGACGCGTGAGGTAGCCCGAGTTCGCCGTCTTCAGCGCGGTATCGGCGAGACCCTTGCGGGCGCCGTGGGTCGAGTTGAAGTATTCAAGAACGGACAGGCCTTCCTTGAAGTTGGCGATGATCGGCTGCTCGATGATCTCACCGGACGGCTTGGCCATCAGGCCGCGCATGCCGGCCAGCTGGCGCATCTGCGCCGGCGACCCACGCGCGCCCGAATGGCTCATCATCCACACCGAGTTGGTGGGATAGCCGATCTCCTGGCGCGAAATCTCCTTCATCATGGCGCCGGCCACTTCGTCGGTGCAGCGCGACCAGGCGTCGACCACCTTGTTGTAGCGCTCGCCGGCGGTGATCAGACCATCCTGATACTGCTGCTCGAACTCCTTCACCTCGCCCTGGGTCTTGCTGATCATCGCCCCCTTGGTGGCGGGAATGATCATGTCGTCCTTGCCGAACGACAGACCGGCCTTGGCGGCGTTGGCGAAGCCGATGCCCATCAGGCGATCGGCAAAGATCACGCATTCCTTCTGGCCGCAGTGGCGATAGACCGCATCGATCACGTCGGACACGTTCTTCTTGGTCAACTGGCGGTTGATCAGGCTGAACGGGATGGCCGGGTTTTTCGGCAGCACCTGGGCGATGATCATGCGGCCCGGAGTGGTAATGACCTTCTGCACAACAGGCTTGCCCTCGGCGTCTACCGTGTGGAAGCGCGCGCGGATCTTGCTGTGCATCTGAACCACCTTGGCGGCCAATGCATGCTCGATCTCGCCGATGGTGCCATAGGCATGCGCCTCCGCATCCGGCGCCGCGCGGAATTCCGGCGTCTCCAGCGAGAGGTAGTAGATGCCGAGCACGATGTCCTGGCTCGGCACGATGATCGGCTTGCCGTTGGCCGGGCTGAGGATGTTGTTGGTCGACATCATCAGCACGCGCGCCTCGAGCTGGGCCTCAAGCGACAACGGCACGTGCACCGCCATCTGGTCACCGTCGAAGTCGGCGTTGAACGCGGTGCAGACCAGCGGGTGCAGCTGGATGGCCTTGCCCTCGATCAGCACCGGCTCGAAGGCCTGAATGCCCAGGCGATGCAAGGTCGGCGCGCGGTTGAGCATCACCGGATGTTCGCGGATCACCTCTTCAAGGATGTCCCACACCTCGGGACGCTCCTTCTCCACCATCCGCTTGGCGGCCTTGATGGTGGTGGCGTGGCCGTATTTCTCGAGCTTCGAATAGATGAACGGCTTGAACAGCTCGAGCGCCATCTTCTTCGGCAGGCCGCACTGGTGCAGCTTCAGCTCGGGGCCGACCACGATGACCGAACGGCCGGAGTAATCGACGCGCTTGCCGAGCAGGTTCTGCCGGAAGCGGCCCTGCTTGCCCTTCAGCATGTCGGACAGCGACTTCAGCGGACGCTTGTTGGCACCGGTGATGGCGCGGCCACGACGGCCGTTGTCGAACAGCGCATCAACGGATTCCTGCAGCATGCGCTTCTCGTTGCGCACGATGATATCCGGCGCGCGCAGCTCGATCAGCCGCTTGAGGCGGTTATTGCGGTTGATGACGCGGCGATACAGATCGTTCAGATCGGAGGTGGCAAAGCGGCCACCGTCCAGGGGAACGAGCGGGCGCAGCTCAGGCGGAATCACCGGGATGACCTCAAGGATCATCCAGTCGGGCTTGGCACCCGATTCAGCGAAGGCCTCGATCAGCTTCAACCGCTTGACCAGCTTCTTGCGCTTGGCCTCGGACGCCGTCTCGCGCAGATCGGTGCGCAGCTTCACCTTCTCGGCGTCGCTGTCGATCTTGGAAAGAATATGCTTGATCGCCTCGGCGCCGATGGCGGCATGGAAGCCGTCCTCGCCGAACTCGTCCTGCTTGGACATCAGCTGATCTTCGGTCAGCAACTGGTGCATCTTGAGATCGGTCGTGCCGGGCTCGAGCACCACATAGCTCTCGAAATACAGAACTTTTTCCAACTCCTTCAGCGTCAGGTCGACCATCAGGCCGATCCGGCTCGGGAGGGATTTGAGGAACCAGATGTGCGCCACCGGCGAGGCCAGCTCGATATGGCCCATGCGCTCGCGGCGCACCTTGGCCAGCGTGACTTCAACGCCGCACTTCTCGCAGATGATGCCGCGGAACTTCATGCGCTTGTACTTGCCGCACAGGCACTCGTAGTCCTTGATCGGGCCAAAGATGCGCGCGCAGAACAGCCCGTCCCGCTCCGGCTTGAAGGTGCGGTAGTTGATGGTCTCGGGCTTCTTGATCTCACCGTACGACCACGACCGGATCTGCTCCGGCGAGGCCATCTGGATCTTGATCTGGTCGAACGTCATCGACTGGCCGGCCTGGCCAAGGATCTTCATCAGCTCGTTCATGCTGAAACTCCTGCTGCCGCCGGGGATTTCCCCCGGCGGAATTCTAATTCAGGCAAAATCAAACCAATCGCGTTCAAGCGGGGCGCATGTCCAGCTCGACGTTCAGGCCGAGCGACTTGAGCTCCTTGACCAGAACGTTGAAGCTTTCGGGAATGCCGGCCTCGAAGTTGTCCTGCTCGCGCACGATCGCCTCATAGACCTTGGTGCGGCCGGACACGTCGTCCGACTTCACCGTCAGCATTTCCTGCAGCGTATAGGCGGCGCCGTACGCCTCAAGCGCCCAGACCTCCATCTCGCCGAAGCGCTGGCCACCGAACTGCGCCTTGCCGCCCAGCGGCTGCTGGGTGACGAGCGAATACGGCCCGATCGAACGAGCATGGATCTTGTCATCCACGAGATGGTGCAGCTTGAGCATGTAGATGATGCCCACCGTCACCTTGCGCTCGAAGGGCTCGCCGGTGCGCCCGTCGGTCAGCACAACCTGGCCGGAGGTGGCCAGGCCCGCCTTGGTCAGCATGCCTTCGATATCGGCCATGCGGGCGCCGTCGAACACCGGGGTCGCGATCGGCACGCCCTTTTTGAGGTTGTCGCACAGCTCGGTCAGCTGGGCATCGTCCATGGGCGCGATCTGCTCGGCGAAGATCTTCTCGCCGTACACATCCTTCAGCTTGTCGAGCAGCTCCTGGCGGGCATGCCCGGTGCGACGGTATTCCTCGACCAACTCACCGATCTGCTTGCCGAAAGCAGCACAGGCCCAACCCAGATGGGTTTCCAGGATCTGCCCAACGTTCATGCGCGAAGGCACGCCCAAAGGGTTCAGCACGATATCCACGTGCGTGCCGTCTTCGAGGAAGGGCATGTCCTCAACCGGCGTCACGCGCGAAACCACACCCTTGTTGCCGTGACGACCGGCCATCTTGTCGCCCGGCTGCAGCTTGCGCTTCACCGCCACGAACACCTTGACCATCTTCATCACGCCAGGCGGCAGCTCGTCACCGCGCTGCAGCTTTTCGACCTTCTGTTCAAAACGCGCCTGCAGCTTGCTGACGGCCGCGTCATACTCGCGCTTCAGCACCTCGAACTCGCCCATGATGGCGTCGTCCTGCACGGCGATGTTGCGCCAGGCGCCACGCGGATGCTCGGCCAGGATCTCCTCGGTGATGACGGTGCCGGCCTTGATGCCCTTGAACCCACCGGCGGCCTTGGCCCCCAGCAGCTTCTCGCGCATCCGGTTCAGGAACGAGCGCTCCTGAATGGCCTTCTCGTCGTCACGGTCCTTGGCGAGACGCTCGATCTCCGAACGCTCGATGGCCATGGCGCGCTCGTCCTTGTCCACGCCACGGCGGCTGAACACGCGAACATCGACGATCGTGCCGGTCGTGCCCGGCGGCAGCTTCAACGAGGTGTCGCGAACGTCCGAGGCCTTCTCACCGAAAATCGCCCGCAGCAGCTTCTCTTCCGGCGTCATCGGGCTTTCGCCCTTCGGCGTCACCTTGCCGACCAGAATGTCACCCGGGTTCACCTCGGCGCCGATATAGACGATGCCGGCCTCGTCGAGGTTCTTGAGCGCTTCCTCGCCGACGTTGGGGATGTCGCGGGTGATCTCCTCCTGGCCCAGCTTGGTGTCGCGCGCCATCACTTCGAACTCTTCGATGTGAATGGAGGTGAACACGTCGTCGCGCGCGATGCGCTCGCTGATCAGGATCGAATCTTCGAAGTTGTAGCCATTCCACGGCATGAAGGCGACGAGCACGTTGCGGCCCAGCGCCAGCTCGCCCAGCTCGGTGGACGGACCGTCGGCGATGATGTCGCCCTCGGCCACCCGGTCACCCACGCGAACCAGCGGACGCTGGTTGATGCAGGTGGACTGGTTGGAACGCATGAACTTGCGCAGGCGGTAGATGTCGACACCCTTGGTCGTGCCGTCCTCGGCCGAGGCGCGCACCACAATGCGGGCACCGTCGATCTGGTCCACCACGCCGGGGCGCTTGGCCACGATCGTCGCACCGGAGTCACGGGCCACGGCTGCTTCCATGCCGGTGCCCACCAAGGGTGCATCGGCACGAACCAGCGGCACCGCCTGGCGCATCATGTTCGAGCCCATCAGCGCGCGGTTCGCGTCATCGTTCTCCAGGAACGGAATCAGCGCTGCCGCGACCGAGACAAGCTGCTTGGGCGACACGTCGATCGCTGTCACGTCTTCCGGCTTCACCAGGCGGAAGTCGCCCTGCTTGCGCACCGAGACGAGGTCGGCGGTCAAACGGCCATCGGCGTCCATCTTGGCGTCAGCCTGGGCGACGACCAGCTTTTCCTCTTCCATCGCCGACAGATAGCGCGGCTCACGCTGCACCACGCCGTCCTTGACCAGCATGTACGGGGTTTCAATGAACCCGTATTTGTTGACCTTGGCGAAGGTGGCAAGCGAGTTGATCAGGCCGATGTTCGGGCCTTCCGGCGTCTCGATCGGGCAGATACGGCCGTAATGCGTCGGGTGCACGTCGCGCACTTCGAAGCCGGCGCGCTCGCGGGTCAGACCGCCAGGGCCAAGTGCTGACAGGCGGCGCTTGTGGGTGACTTCGGACAGCGGGTTGGTCTGATCCATGAACTGCGACAGCTGGCTGCTGCCGAAGAATTCCCGAACCGCCGCAGCGGCGGGTTTCGCATTGATCAGGTCATGCGGCATCACGGTGTCGATGTCGACCGAGCCCATGCGCTCGCGAATGGCGCGCTCCATGCGCAGCAGGCCCAGGCGGTACTGGTTCTCCATCAACTCGCCGACCGAACGGACACGGCGGTTGCCGAGGTTGTCGATGTCGTCGATCTGGCCGCGCCCGTCCTTGAGCTCGCACATGATCTTGACGGTCTTGAGGATGTCCTCCTTGCGCAGAATGCGCACGGTGTCCTCGGCGTCCATGCCCAGGCGCATGTTCATCTTCACGCGACCCACGGCCGACAGGTCGTAGCGGTCGGCGTCGAAGAATAGGCCGCGGAACAGCGCCTCGGCGGTCTCCGGCGTCGGCGGCTCGCCCGGGCGCATGACGCGGTAGATGTCGATCAGCGCGTCGTCACGGCCGGTGTTCTTGTCCACCGCCAGCGTGTTGCGGATCCAGGGGCCGGTCGACTGATCGACGGCAAGCGTCGGCAGGCGGGTGATGCCGGCCTCTTCCAACGCCGCAAGACGCGCCTCGGCCAGTTCCTCGCCGGCTTCGGCGTAGATCTCTCCGGTCTCCTCGTTGACCAGGTCGACGGCCACGAACCGGCCGAGCAGATCGGCCCGGCCGACCAGCACCTCGGTGGTCTTCTCGGCGATCTTGCGCGCGGCGCGCTGGCTCAGCTTGGCGTCGGCCTCGGCCACCACCTCACCGGTCTGCGCGTCCACCAGCGGCTCCATCAGCTTGATGCCGCGGAAGGCCTCGGGGTCGAAGGGACGCGCCCAGCCCTTGGAGGTCAGCGTGAAGGCGACCTGGCCGTAGAAGATCGACAGGATCTCCTCGGCGTCCATGCCCTTGATCTCGTTGAGCTCGATCGGCTCCTGCTTGGCCTCGCGGGCCGCGCGCAGCGCCTCGGTGTGGATGCTGTCGAGCGCGTAGAGCAGCGTGGTGACCGGCAGCTTGCGCTTGCGGTCGATGCGCACGTACACGAGGTCCTTGCTGTCGAACTCGAAATCGAGCCACGAGCCGCGATACGGGATCACGCGGGCAGCGAACAGATACTTGCCCGAGGAATGGGTCTTGCCCTTGTCGTGGTCGAAGAACACGCCCGGCGAGCGGTGCATCTGCGAGACGATGACGCGTTCGGTGCCGTTGATGATGAAGGTGCCGTTGTCGGTCATGAGCGGCATGTCGCCCATGTAGACCGGCTGTTCCTTGATGTCGCGGATCGAGCGGGCGCCGGTGTCCTCATCCAGATCCCACACGATCAGACGGAGGATGACCTTCAGCGGTGCCGCGAAGTTCAGCCCGCGCTGGATGCATTCCTCAACGTCGTACTTCGGCTCTTCCAGCTCGTAATAGACGAATTCGAGGCGCCCGCGCCCGGCGAAATCGTCGATCGGGAAGACCGACTTGAACACTTCCTGCAGGCCGGTGTTGGTGCGGCTGTCATGCGGGGTGGCCATCTGCAGGAACGCCTCGTAGCTGGCGCGCTGCACGTCGATCAGGTTGGGCATCTGCGCCACTTCGGGAATCCGTCCAAAGCTCTTGCGGATGCGCTTTTGGCCGGTGAAGGACCTGGTGATCGCGTTCATGGCTGATGCCTCGTTCTATGAAACGTCAAAATCGTGGCGGCCGCCGGGGTGCCCTGGCCGCGAAAGGATAGCAAAAACGCCGAATTGGGCGGAAACCAAGGTGGTTTCCGCCCGCTTCAGTCTCAAAGCGGCGCAGCTGCGCCGCGCAGAATCACTTAACCTCGACAGTCGCACCGTTCTCTTCAAGAACCTTCTTGATCTTCGCGGCCTCGTCCTTCGTGGCCGATTCCTTGACCACCTTCGGAGCGCCCTCGACCAGGTCCTTGGCTTCCTTCAGGCCAAGACCCGTGATCGTGCGGATCTCCTTGATGACGTTTATCTTCTTGTCGCCAGCGGCGGCAAGGATCACCTGGAATTCGGTCTGCTCTTCAACCGGGGCGGCCGGAGCGGCTGCAGCAGCGGCGGGGCCGGCTGCGGCCACGGGAGCGGCTGCGGAAACGCCCCACTTCTCTTCGAGCAACTTGCTCAGCTCGGCGGCTTCCAGAACCGTGAGGGCGGAGAGCTCGTCAACCAGTTTTGCCAGATCGGCCATTTTCATCGTCCTTTAAGTGTACTTTGGTCAGTTCCATGCAAGACCTGCGCGAGCAGGCATGCGGCTTTTGGTCAGGTGTGTGCATGCGGGGGTTTGACCCTGCAAAATCACGCAGCCTCGGCTGTCTCTGCCTTGTCCTTGTCTGCGAACGCAGCCAAGACCCGTGCGATCTGAGCGCCAGGTGCCGCCAGAACGCCGGCGATGCGGGTCGCGGGGGTGTTGAGCATCCCCAGCAGGCCGGCACGCAGAGTGTCCAGGCTCGGCAGCTCTGACAGCGCCTTGATCCCATCCGCATCGAGCGTCTGGTTTCCAAGGGCGCCGCCGAGCACGACGAACTTTTCGTTGGTCTTGGCGAACTCGATGGCGGCTTTCGAAACCGCAACTGCATCGCGCGACCACGCAAGCGCGGTCGGGCCCTTCAGCAGCGGCGAAATGCCATCGAATTTGGTTCCGTCCAAGGCAAGAAGGGCCAGCCGGTTCTTCGCGACCTTGTAGTTGGCACCTGCAGCCCGCATCTTGACGCGCAGCTTGGTGACATCGGCGACCGTCATGCCCTTGTTCTGGGTCACAACAACCATCGCTGTCTCGGCAAACACGTCTGCGAGCAAGGCGACAAACGCCCGCTTCTCCGTACGGTCCAAATCCCGTCTCCGTCGGTGGCCTGGTGCGTTTGGACCGCAGCAGGCCGGTTTGCCCAAATGGGCCAGCACGAACACCTTGTTGCAGGCGCCCGGGGTGGCCCGGTTCGCCTGTCCATGCCCGCAGGTCGCCCCGCAGGCCAGCCGGAACCGCCAAAGAACCGAAGTTCCCGGGCATCCCCGTCTCCCGTGCGCGCCAGCGTGGCCTTAAATCACCGAAGTGATACGAACGGTCTCGGACAGGATCGGGGGCTCCCGCCCCCTGCCCGCCCCGCATCGCTGCGGGGCGTATCTCAGAAAATCAAACGGCGAGCGTCGAGACGTCGACGTGCACGCCAGGCCCCATCGAGGAGCTGACGGCAGCCTTCTTGACATAGGTGCCCTTGGCGCCGGTCGGCCGCGCCTTGATGATCGCGTCGGCGAAGGCCTTGGCGTTCTCAAGCAGCTTCTCGTCGGAGAACGAGGCCTTGCCGATGCCGGCATGCACGATGCCGGCCTTCTCGGCACGGAACTCGACCTGACCGGCCTTGGCCGCCGTGATGGCGCCCTTGACGTCCATGGTCACCGTGCCGAGGCGCGGGTTGGGCATCAGGCCGCGCGGGCCAAGGATTTTGCCCAAGCGGCCGACCAGGGCCATCATGTCAGGGGTTGCGATGCAGCGGTCGAAGTCGATCTCGCCAGCCTGAATCTTCTCGCCGAGGTCTTCGGCGCCCACCACGTCGGCACCCGCCGCGCGGGCTTCGTCAGCCTTGGCACCGCGTGCGAACACGCCGACGCGCAACGTCTTGCCGGTGCCGTTGGGCAGGCCCACCAGGCCGCGAACCATCTGGTCGGCGTGGCGCGGGTCGATGCCGAGGTTCAAGGTGACCTCGATGGTCTCGTCGAACTTGGCCTTCGCGTTCGCCTTGGCGAGCGAGATGGCTTCGGCGAGGCCGTAGGAC
>Ga0209067_10002836_pt1 | contig 10185 bp, 9 predicted proteins | sample ColStrG_CSR_2013_FD_187199 | JGI IMG/M metagenome (GOLD analysis project Ga0209067, IMG submission 187199) | Freshwater sediment microbial communities in response to fracking from Pennsylvania, USA - Cold Stream Run_MetaG_CSR_2013 (SPAdes)... | ecosystem: Environmental > Aquatic > Freshwater >... | reverse complement strand
GCCCCAGAGTGGCCACTTGACGCGGTTCGTCGAGGCGGTACAGGTCAATATGGTACACCCGTCCCTCGCTCCCGTATTCGTGGATCAGGGTGAAGGTGGGGCTGGAAACCTCCTCGGGTTCCGACACGCCGAGGCCGCGTACGATCCCCTTGGCCATGGTGGTCTTGCCGGCGCCCAGGTTGCCGATCAGCAGCACGGCGCGTTTCCTGGGAAGCGCTTTAGCCAGTTCTTCGCCCAGCCGGATGGTGGCTTCCTCAGAGGCCGTGCGGTACGTCGGCACACTCCTCCATGGCGTCGGGAAGGTACTGCAGAATGTCGGTAGCGATCAGGCACTTCTCGCCCAGCGCCCGCGCGCCGATTTCGCCGGCCAAACCGTGCAGGTAGACGGCAGCGGCGAGGGCCTCATCGGGCGTTTCCGGGAACTGTGCCAGGAAGCCGGCGATCATGCCGGTGAGGATATCGCCGCTGCCGCCCGTACCCAAGGCCGGAGTGCCCGTGGGATTGATCCAGACGCGGCCATCGGGGAAAGCGAGCAGGGTTCGCTGGCCCTTGAGGACGAGGGTAACGGAGTGGCCTGTAGCGAAGGTGCGGGCCGCCTTTAAGCGGTCCTGTTGAATTTCCGCCGTGGTTTGGCTGGATAGCCGGGCCATTTCGCCGGGGTGCGGGGTGAGAATTCTGGTTCGGCCGGGCAGGCCGGAGGCCTGCCCCACTAGCGCATCGGCATCGAGCACCATGGGCTGTTCGAAGGCGGCGGCAACGCTCGCCACCAGTTGCGCGACCGCGGCGTCTCGGCCTAGTCCCGGCCCCATCGCAATGACCGTCTTGCCTTCCGCGATCCGCGCCAGATCGGCATTCAGCGCGATGGTGCCATGCGGAGTTTCGGCCAGCGGCTCGGTCATCAGTTCGGGCGCATGCGCGGCGATTTCAGCGATGGCGCTTTTGGCCGAGGCTACCGTCACCAGTCCCGCACCCGCCCGCAGCGCGGCCATCCCTGTCATGGCGGCGGCGCCAGTCTTTCCGCGGCTTCCGGCTACCACCAGCACGTGGCCGAAGGTGCCCTTGTGGCCGCCGGGAGGCCGCGGCGCCAGCAGGCCGCGGAACATCGCCGGTTCCAGAAGCGCGAGCGCGACGTGATCGAACAACGAGGGCGGGCTGCCAATGGGCGCGTTCACCAGTTCGCCCACGTAGTCGCAGTTGGGCGGAAGCACCTGGCCAACCTTGGGAGCTGTGAACGTCACTGTGTAATCGGCTCGCGCGAATTCGCCGGCAGGTGTGCCGGAATCGCTCGGCATCCCGGACGGAATGTCCACCGCCACCACCTTCGCCAGTGGAAAGCCGGTGTTGATTTCACGGATCGCTTCCAGCATCCCCCCGGACGCGGGACCCGAGATGCCCGTGCCGAGCAGTGCATCCAGCACCAGGGTGGCGTTGCGCGACTCGGCCGGAATCTCCTGCGCCACCGCGCAGCCGCAAGCCTGCAGCATCCGGAAATTGGCAGCGGCATCGCCCTTCAGATCGTCCGGCGCAGCCACCAGGACCACGTGCAACGCACACGGCTGGAACCTGGTGTGAAGCTGGCGGGCGATCACCAGCCCATCGCCCCCATTGTTGCCCTTGCCGCACAGAACCACAATGCGCTGCGCCGAAAGCGGCGCGAAACGCTCCGCCAAGAACTCCACCACGCGATGACCGGCATTCTCCATCAGGACGATGCCGGGGATTCCGAGCTCGCTGGTCCGGCGATCCACCTCGCGCATTTCCGCCGCGGTCAGCACTTTCATAAACGGCGCGCCACCACCATGGTCATGTCATCCTGCAGCTCGGAAGAGCCGGTCCATTGCACCACGGACTCCATGGTCCGCGCGATCAGTTCCGAGGAATCCGCACCGGAATACTTGATCAGCAGGTCCTTCAACCGGTCCTCGCCGAACATCTCCCCATAAACATTCTCGGGCTCGGTGACCCCGTCCGTATAGGCCACCAGCAGGTCGCCGTGCTCGAGCGCCACCGTCTTTTCAAGGTAGCGTGCGATGGGGAAAGCGCCAACCACGGTTCCGGTGGAACCCAGCATCTGAATGTCACCACCACGCAGCAGCATGGGCGCCAGGTGGCCGGCATTCGTGTAGGTGAGCGCGTGCGTGGCGTCCTCGTACACCGCGAAATAGAAGGTGGCGTACTTTTCCGGCGCCGTGGTGGCGTAAAGCTGCTTGTTCAGGTTGGACACCAGGCGGGCCGCGGAATAGTGATGCGGCCCAATGCCGTTGGTGGCGCTCAACTGAGTGCGCATGGTGGACTGAATCGTTGCCATGAGCAGCGCCGCCGAAATGCCTTTGCCCGCCACGTCGCCAATAGCGAAGGCCAGGGTGTTCTCGGAAAGCGCCATGAAGTCGTAATAGTCGCCCGACACCATGCGCGCCGGCGCGCACACGCCCTTCAACTCCAGGGTCTTGGTGAACGGCACATCCTTGGGGAAGAGCTGGTTCTGCACCTCGCGCGCAATGCTCAACTCCGATTCCAGCCGCTCCTTCTCCTTTGCCACCACCAGCAGTTCGCCCAGGTTCTCCGTCATGGTGTTGAATGCGGTAGTCAGTTCGGCAAGCTGGTCGTCGCCTTTTACCGGGATGCGGTAGGAGAAGTCGCCGTGCCGGACGTGTTGCGTGCCTTCGTAGAGTTCGTGTACCGCGCCGGTGATGGTACGGGAGAGCTTGACGCCAGCCCAGAGAGAGGCCAGTTCCACGAGCAGCAAAAGAATCGACGTCGCCACGATCGTCGTCATGATCCTCTCGCTCCACTCCTCCTTCTGGCCGAACACGATGCCGAGCACTGCGGAAACCCGCGTGTCCACCAGCATGTACAAGGTCGTCGCCGGCTTGTCCGGCGTCTCCCAGGCTGACACCGCCACCGGGTAGGGGAAGCTCACTTGGAAATCGGCTAGATTGGCGGGCTCCGGTATTCGCGATCGGGAGCGGCCGGTGAGGTTCAGGAAGCCACTCAGAAAGCTAACGTCGCCCAGTCCCTTCACCAGGTTGGTTAACAGGTCGTGCGTGATCGGCGCCACAATGGTGACCTCGTTACCGTTCTGTTTCGCGTGGGCCCAGGCGTAGAGGCGAAGCCTGTCTCCTTCCTGTTTGGTCACCAGGCCGCTGGAGTTTTTCCAGGCCGCCGGCGGCGCACTCAGTTTAGAATCGGGCGGGTAGCGCACTTCGCTTCGGCCGGTGGCCAGGATTTCGAAGTTCGCGAAGCTGCGCTGGAGGATGGGGAGGCGGTTGCGCACCGCCACGTCCTGCACCAACCCGCTCGACAAGGTTTCCGCCGCGAAGGAAAGGGTGCGTTCCCGGGCACTCAACTCGGTATCGACCAGATAAACCGCCATTTGTCCGAGCACGAACGAGGCAGCCAGCCCGATCAGAGCCAGGATCAGCACAATGGGCACCACTGCGATGAACAGGTAGGCGGCAATCAACCTGTTGCGCAAACGCCAGATGGCGGTGCGCATGCCACGGCGCGCCAGTTTGTATACCGCCAGCCCGCCCAATACGACCGTAGTCAACATCACCAGCACTTGCAGGGTGGGTGCCGAGCCGGTGAAGTAGAGCAGCGCCCAGACAACCGCGAAGACGAGAAACGCCTTCTCGATCCGGCCGGCCCAGCGCCAATTCACTCCGTAGCTTTTCATGGCTATAGATCCAGACTAGCGTACCGGACTGCCGGGCGCTAGAATCGGCAAATGCATAAAAGCAACCTTCGATTCGGCGCGACGATCCTGTTGGTCCTCGCCAGCGCTGCGCTTGCCGCCGACATCACCGGCGACTGGTCGGGCACCATGGCCATGGGAGATAACCAGGTTACGCTCACTTACAACTTCAAGCAGGATGGCAACAAGCTGACCGGCACCGTGACGACCCCGCACGGCGACCCGCTGCCCCTGGTGGATGGCAAGGTGGATGGCGACAAAGTCTCGTTCGCGGTCAACGTGGATATGAACGGCAGCATCGCCAAGTTCGTGAGCTCCGGAACTATCCAGGGAGAAGAGATCGCGATCACTACGAAAGTCGAGAGCGGCCCCGATTTTCCGCCGATCTCGATGACCCTGAAGCGCGCGAAGTAGTCAGAAGACCTGGAAACAGAAGACCTGGTTCGAGCCTTCGGGAGTGATGGAGTATTCGCCGCGTTCCAGGCTTTCGGCAACTTCGAGGCGGTAGAGGTTGCCCTCCAAACGCGTAACTTCCAGGCGGAAGGCTTGCGGCCTTTTCTTTGGCCCGAAGACAATTTCGCGCCGGCCGTTCTTGGAGTCGAGCTTGTAGAGTTGCAGCTTGTCCGGCGCCAGCTTATCGGACTGGAAGAGGAAACTCGGCGAGGCCAACGGCGTCTTCGCCGATGAACTGAGGCCTGCGATCACGTAGAGCAAATCGTCCTTCTTGAGTTTCTCTTCTTTGGCTTCGGCGGCCTCGGTGGGGAGCAGGTCTTCGGCGTGTTTGAGGTAAGGCAGATCGGGCTTGGATGGCCGCGGCCCGCTGTATTTCTGCGCCACGGCGGCGCAGACCGCAACCAAGAAGAGGATCGGAATTCGGCGCAGCATAGCGGATTCATTTTAGCGCGGCACGCCGCTGTGGGGCAGGATGGCATCCTGCGGCGGGTTGGCAACCCGCCTGCCGCGAGTCAGGCGAAAGCCCGGCGGATAAAATCGATCCCGGCCAGATCCGAATCATGATTCCACATCGTCATCATTCAGGTAGAATCGTTCCCGCTCCCTCCGGATGAACGCCTCTGCGCCACCAAGGCTTTCGAATACTTCCTTGCCGATTCCACACAACCGCAGAAGCGGCGATTCTTGCATCTCATCTGGTGCCCGATTTTCATCCACCAACCGATAAGTGAACAGAACCGTCGCACTCTGTCCCGACGGGGGGCCTTCCCACTTTTCCAGGATCAGATGGTTGTCCTTGAGGAACTTTGAGCCGTTTAACGCCTGGCAGACAGAAGGAACCCGGCCAACCCAATGAAGCGCCCTATGAACATCGCCAGCGAGGATCCGTACCGTTGATTCTTGCCGCTTGCGCGCGGGCTCAATGTAGTTCACACGGGCGTACTCTCTGACTTGTTCAGCGCCAGTATGAGCCTTCCTGTAGCCAGAATAGCCTTCTATTCTTGCCTCCGCACAAACGCCACCACCAGCCGGATCTGATGGTACGAAATCTCCAGCGGCAGCACTTCGCGCAGCGGCCGCAGCCACTGGGTGCCCAACCGCCGCGCCGCCTCTTCGATCTGGCGGTGCCGCTCATCGCCCACCCACTCCATGCGGTACTCCAGCGCGCCCTTCTCCACCAGATCGGCCACCATGTTGACCACCATGGAGACCTGGCGGCCGCGAATTTGGGCAATCTCCTCGAACGTTTTGCCTTCCGCCAGCAATCGCATGGTCTCCTCCGCGGGTGGTGACTGCGGGCCCGGACGGACTGCCGCACGCGCTCCGTTGCGATAGGCGGCAAAAGCCGCGAAGATCTCGCTCCCGTACAACTCGGCCTTGCGCTCGCCGAACCCCGTGACACCGAGCAACTCTTCGACACTGGCCGGCTGCTTGCGGCAGAGGTCTTCCAGTGCGGCGTCGCTCAGCACGATGTACGCCGGCACCGCCGCGCGCTGCGCCGTGGCCCACCGCCATTCCTTGAAATACTCCACCAGGCCGCGATCGGCGGCCCTCGGGTCGCCACCGCCGCCACCATCTTCGGTGGCATCTTCGCCTTTACCGCCAGGGCTTCCTCCGGCGCTTCCGCGATCCAGTCCGGCACGTTCCCGCAAACGTCGCACATTTCGCAGCGTTCCCATTTCGGGGTCTGCCCGAAGTGTGTGCAGATCTGGAGGTGGCGGCACTGGCTGCTCTCCACAAAGCGGCGCACGGCGTGGTAGCGCCGCCAGGCGCGCTCCTTTTCGGCGGGATCGTTCATCTGGTCGATAAAGTAGGCCAGCAGGCCCGCATCCTTGGGCCGCCAGAGCGCCACGCAATCGTCTGGCAACCCGTCGCGGCCCGCGCGGCCGGCTTCCTGGTAATACTGCTCGATGGACTTCGGAAGCGACGTGTGGATCACTGCGCGGACCGCGGCCTTGTTGATGCCGAGCCCGAACGCCATGGTGCCCACCAGCACGCGCACATCGTCGTTCATCCACGCTTCCTGATTGCGCCGGCGCGTGCCGGTTTCCATCTGGCCGTGGTAGGGGACTGCCGCGATGCCGCGCGCGCCCAAAAAGTCGACGGTCTCATCCACGCTGGCGATCGTAGGAGCGTACACAATCACGCTCTCGCCTTCGTAAGCCTGTACCGCCGCCAGCAGCAACCGCGGGTGCGAGCCCTTATCGCACTGGTGCATCACGTAGCGCAGGTTGGCCCGATGAAAGCTGGCGATGTACTTGTGCGGCTCGCGCAGCCGAAGCTGATGGAGGATATCGTGCCGCACGCGTTGAGTAGCGCTGGCGGTAAAGGCCGCGATGGGCTTGTCCGGGAAGTGGAGACGCAGCGAGCTGAGTTGGCGGTACTCGGGACGGAATTCGTGGCCCCACTCGGAGATGCAGTGCGCTTCGTCAATCGCAAAGAAGGCCACCGGCGCCTGTTGCAGCCACGGCACGGTGTCTTGCCGCGCCAGGCGCTCCGGCGAAAGATAGAGCAGCCGGAATGCGCCCTGGGCCGCTGCGCGCATCACTTTGCGCTGTTCATCGGGAGGCTGGCTGCTGTTGAGCACGGCCGCTGGAATGCCCATATCGGCCAGTTGCGCCACCTGGTCCTGCATCAGCGCGATCAGCGGCGAAACCACCACCACGGTCTGGCCGAGGACCAGCGCGGGCAGTTGGTAGCAGAGCGACTTGCCGCCCCCGGTCGGCATGACGACCGCCGCGTCATTGCCCGCCAACAGGCTCCGGATGATCCGCTCCTGCATGGGGCGGAAGGTATCGTAGCCCCGATAGCGCTTGAGGGCGGCGTGAATATCGTGCACTGGAGAACTAACCGTGTAACAGAGGTACCGTACGCTTCAGGCTGGGTGTCTAACCGCTTCCGGGGATCATGCGCTTTTGCGAGCACCGCTCCCTAACGGTCGCGGCTCCCAAGCCGCATGGCGTGTCTGCAGAGAGTTACAAGGCCGTTAGGGAGCACTTATCCCCCAGATCGCTGAGGCGCCCGCTTGACCTTGCGATCACCCGGCTGCGCAAAAGCCAAAGCGTGCGGGACCTCTATTGGCTAAAATTTGCGAGGCCCTCGTTTTGCCTGCTGCGATATCAAACTGTGAATATCGTTCAAAAGCTCCAATGTTGGAGAGTCTATCGTATTTGGGAGCGATGCATAGATTGCATCTACCTGGGCCGGCACCAGTTGGGCGGCAAAAGGAAGAGTCAGGTTGTGCTCACGGCCGTTATCCTTCATTCCCTGGTCAACGATCTTAACGACATTTGTAAGATCCTCTGCACCTAAGAAGTTACCACCATAGAGCATAGCTGCCAGGTCCGCGGCCGTCACGAACGGATGTTGGTCAGCCATTGGCTCGAGTGACGAACCACCGTTATAGATCTTGTGAATATAGACTTCCTTCACGCGGCTTCCAATATCGTGGTCTTGCCTTAATCTTGTGTAAGTTACGATATCTTTTTCCCCGTTGTCGCCGATCAGAATGAAATCAAAGGCCAAGTTGTCCTTATCCTTCATGATCTCAGTAATTGTGGCAACCTTGAAGTCTTCCGTCGATTCTCCCAATTGATGCAAAAATATCTTCCCGTCGGGAAAGTGATTTGTTGAGACCACCTTTTGCGGGATCGAGTTTAGTTGCAGTTGAGCGATGAGTATGTCCGGAGCCCCCGTTACATAAAACACTTGAGCTCCAGCCTTGGTGAGAGATGTGTATAGCTCCGGCATCCCTTTGAAGGCCAGATGATAATCCAAACCGTCAAAGAGCACTCCGGGGCCGAGTATGTGGCTCCACTTGATCGTGTCATCGATGTCGCTCACAATCATGATCTTGCTCGGCATGGGACAATAAACCTCCCTTCATCCGTTGGTTAATGGGCTTCCCAAAAGGATACGCGCGGATTATATCACAGACATAGGGGGGCACAGGCTGTTTGTTTGGTTTGTTTGGTTTAGTTTGTTTGCGCACAGCCTTACCCAAGCTAAAGCCCACGGTACCTTGCCACGCGAGCCTCCGGAGCCTGATCCAGCATTTGCCGCACCGTAAGGTGGGTTAGCGGGTGGCGCAAGTCCGGCGCCAGGTCCGCCAGCGGCGCCAGCACGAAGCGGCGTTGGGCCATACGCGGATGCGGAATCTCCAGAGTGGCGCAATGGACCACCGCCTTTCCGTAAAGCAGAATGTCGATGTCGATGTTACGCGGTCCCTTGGGCGCGGTCCGCACGCGGCCGAGTTCGCGTTCGATTTTGCCGATGCGGGCCAGCAGTTGCATGGGAAAAAGCGTGGTTTCCGCTTCCACAACCAGGTTGAGAAACCAACGCTGATCGGTGTAATCCACTGGTTCGGTTTCGTAGATCGGCGAGACGCGCAGCACGCGCAGACGCGGCGCGGCAAGCCGCTCCATAGCGGCGCGCAGGTTGGCTTCGCGGTTACCGATGTTGGATCCGAGGCTGAGGTAGACGATCTTCACTGAAGGCGTTTCAATCAGAACAGCGCCGGCTGGTCGTCGTTGCGCAGTTTGCGCTTCACGTTGAAATAGTCGAACGCCAGTTCCGTAGCCACACGGCCGCGCGGGGTGCGGTTCAAGAAGCCGAGTTGAATCAGGTAAGGCTCGTAGACCTCTTCAATCGTATCGGCTTCTTCGGAGATCGAAGCGGCGATGGTGTTCACACCCACCGGACCGCCGCGATATTTCTCCAAAATCGTCATCATGATTTTCTGGTCGATTTCATCCAGCCCATAGCGGTCCACGTCGAGCAGGTTGAGCGCGGTCTGTGCCACGGGTTGCGTGATGCGGCCGTCGGCGCGCACCTGGGCATAATCGCGAACGCGGCGCAGCAGGCGGTTGGCGATGCGCGGCGTTCCCCGGCAGCGGCGCGCGATTTCCTCGGCGGCGCCGTCCTCGATGGGCACGCTCAGCAGGTGCGCGGAGCGCTTCACGATGGCTTTCAGTTCGTCGATGGCGTAAGGGTCCAGGCGCAGCACCAGCCCGAAGCGGCCGCGCAACGGCGCGCTCACCAGGCCCTGGCGGGTGGTCGCTCCGATGGCGGTGAACTTGGGCATAGGCAGTGAATGCGTGCGCGCGCCCGGCCCCACACCTACCAGAATGTCCACCCGGAAATCTTCGAGTGCCGAGTAGAGCATCTCTTCCACATCCGGCAGCAGGCGGTGAATTTCGTCGATGAAGAAAACCTGGTGCAGCCGGATGTTGCTCAGGATGCCCGTAAGGTCGAGCTTTTTCTGCAACACCGGGCCGGACGTAGTGGTGAACTGAACCTGCAATTCCTCCGCGATGATCGAGGCCAGCGTGGTCTTGCCCAGACCGGGGGGTCCATAGAGCAGCACATGGTCCATGGCCTCGCCGCGCATGCGGGCGGCTTGAATGGCGATCGACAGGTTCTCCTTCAGCTTGCTTTGTCCGGTAAAGTCGGCCAGCCGGCGCGGGCGGAGGCCCGCTTCAAACTGCAAGTCTTCGGCCTGGGGACTCCCGGAAATCAGTTCCCGGTCGGGCATGTGTTACCAGCTTACCGTACCAATTCCAAAGCGCGCCGGAACAGCGGTTCGAACTCCGGATAGGTGCCGGTGGCCTTGGCTTTGCGCACCGCGGCCTCGGCCTGTGGGCGCGCGCAACCGAGGTTGAGCAGCGCCGATAGCACGTCCTGATCGATGGGCGAAAGCGCGTCCGCCGAGGGTGCGGCTGGCTCCTCGCCGATGGCGGCGGGCAACTTGTCGCGCAGTTCCAGCACCATGCGTTCGGCCGTCTTCTTGCCGACCCCCGGAATTTTCACCAGCTTGTCTACTTCGCCGCGCCGGATGGCGAGGATCAACTCAGCCGCCGCCAGCCCGGACAGGACCTTCACCGCCAGCGTGGGCCCGATGCCGCTTACCGAGATGAGTTTTTCGAACAGCGCCTTCTCATCCTGCGTGAGGAAGCCATACAGCGAGAGGGCGTCCTCGCGCACGTGGGTGTGGATGCGAAGCCGCACTTCGGCGCCGGCCTCCGGCAGATGGGTAAAAG
>Ga0209067_10002833_pt1 | contig 10186 bp, 8 predicted proteins | sample ColStrG_CSR_2013_FD_187199 | JGI IMG/M metagenome (GOLD analysis project Ga0209067, IMG submission 187199) | Freshwater sediment microbial communities in response to fracking from Pennsylvania, USA - Cold Stream Run_MetaG_CSR_2013 (SPAdes)... | ecosystem: Environmental > Aquatic > Freshwater >... | reverse complement strand
GGTCATCGTGGGCCGGGGATGGAATCGCAATATCTCGAATCGCGATCCGACGGCGCATGCCGAGATGATCGCCCTGCGCGAGGCAAGCACTGCTGTAGCCAATTATCGGCTCGGAGACTGCGAGCTATTTTGCACGATTGAGCCCTGTGCGATGTGCGCGGGCGCGCTGGTGCACGCCCGCATCAAGCGACTGGTGTATGGCGCCGATGACCCGAAGGCCGGGGCAGTTCGGTCTGTCATGCAGGTTCTGAATCATCCGCAACTGAACCATAGGATCGAAGTTCAAAGCGGAGTTCTGGCGGGGCGCAGCGCGGAATTACTGCAGGAATTCTTTCGCAACCGTCGTTAAGTCCGTAGACCGCGGTGATGGGCCGAAATGGAGCCTGAAACCTTGCCCGCTATTTTGTAGCCTTAGCTTTTCTTGTGCGACCACCGCTGTTCCTCAGGCCGCCGGAACGGACAACGACGCCCCTTGGCCCTTGCTTGCTCTGCGCGCAAGCTGTCTGGGCCAGGCGATTCGCAATGATGGAGTATACCGAAGGATTGAAAGCCAGGCCGATGTGCGTGCCTGAGACGGGAAAATCAGCTTCCGGGTTATCTGTCTTGCAATACTGCCAGTCCACCACTCCGTCGTCACGCGTGTAAACCGCAGTTTCGACCACCGACAGAGGGACAGCGCGCTGGAGGGAATCGACAAAATCGCAGGTGCAGTGCCCAGTGTAGCAATCAGGAAGGACTGCGCTGCCGTGCCTCTTCAAAAATGCGGCGGCGGACCATTCCGGCTGCGTTCACGATGCTGGAATGAGCCGCGGTACCGCGGAACGGTGCGGCCAGCGTGATGACGGAAGCAATATCCTGGGGCCTTTGCCCTGCGATCGAACGGGCAATAATGCCACCTAAACTGTGGCCAATCAGATGAATCTTCCGGCCGGTCTGGGCAAGGGCCTTTTCAATGGTTTCATTCAAGCAGCGTTTAATAAGGAGGTTTGGGCATTCTGCGTTGAAACTCATGCCTGAAAAGAAGGCTTGGTATCCGATCCGCTCCAGCCACCTGTGCATCGGGAACAGGTAATGATCGGGACACAGGAACGCGGGAATGAGAACCACTCCCGAACCATCGCCGTGAGGTACCCCTAGACCGTAGTAGACAGGCGAGGCGTGCAGCAGAACCAACTCGACCGCGAACAGCACTTCACTCCAAATCGGGACATTCGCTTCCTGATAATCTCGGGTAAGAATATGGGAGCCGCGATCCCCTGATCGGACTTGGTTTTTTCTCATTCAACTGCCGTCTTAATGTACGCGCGGGAGCGAACTTCCACAATAGAACTCGTCCGTGCATCTGCAAGGGTCAATTATCCAAGAAATCGATCGTAAGCAACGATAATTCGAATGCAGCGGCCTCAATACAATCATTGACGAGCCTCACCTGCCGGTCTAAAGTACGGGAAGTGAGAAGAGTTGTCTAGAATGCGCCCATTGCCATCCAACGAGAACCGAGTTTCAGGCGAGGTACAACTGCGTTTACTCGCCCTTACTGTGGCCATTCTTGGCCTGGTGCTTGCACCCCAAGGAAGCGTCGGATGATCTAGCCATAAGACAGAGAGATTTCCAGAAAGGGCCATCATCCACCAACGATGATGGCCCTTTCGTTTGAGCAGAGCGTTGGCACTTAGACCTTGTGAGGGGGAGGACCAACTTGTCGGAAGCAGAGCAGGTAACAATATTCGACACTACGTTGCGCGACGGAGAGCAATCTCCGGGCTGCAGCATGACGGCGGATGAGAAGCTGTGCATGGCGCGACAACTCGACCGTCTGGGAGTGGACGTAATCGAGGCGGGATTCCCAGTTTCTTCCGAGGGCGATTTCCACTCCGTGCAGTTGGTGGCGCGTGAGGTTCGCCGGCCCGTGATCGCTGCCCTGGCTCGCTGTTGCCCAGCCGACATCGAGCGCGCCTGGCAAGCCCTGAAGACCGCCGCCCGCCCACGGATTCACACTTTCCTCGCCACGTCTGATATTCACCTGCAATACAAGCTGAAGCTTTCCCGTCGAGAGTGCCTGGAGCGGGCCCGTGACGCTGTGCGTTTCGCCAGGTCTCTTTGCGGAGACGTGGAATTCTCACCGGAGGATGCTACCCGCTCAGATCCGGACTTTCTCTGTGAAGTGCTGGGCTCTGTCATCGAGGCGGGCGCGACCACCGTCAATATTCCGGACACGGTCGGGTACACCGTGCCGTCCGAGTTCGCCGATCTGATTCGGACCATCCGGCGAAAAGTACACGGCATTGAGGAGATCACCATTTCGGTGCATTGCCACGACGATTTAGGACTTGCGGCGGCAAACTCACTGGCCGCAGTAAGTGCTGGAGCACGGCAGGTGGAATGCACCATCAATGGCATTGGAGAACGGGCGGGCAATGCTTCTCTGGAAGAATTTGTGATGGCGATGCGGGTCCGCCCGGATCGCTACCCGTTTCGCACGGCGGTTGCCAGCGAACAGCTCTTTCCAGCGAGCCAGCTGTTGAGCGAAATCACGCGAGTGCCGGTGCAGCCCAACAAGGCCATCATCGGCCGGAACGCTTTCGCGCATGAAGCGGGGATTCACCAGGATGGCATGATCAAGAACGCATTGACCTATGAGATCATGACTCCGCAGTCCGTGGGAGTTCCCAGCACACGGTTCGTCTTAGGCAAACACTCTGGACGCCACGCTCTCGGGCTTCGCTGCGAAAAACTGGGCTTCCGTCTGGACCGTCACCAACTCGATCACATCTACCGTCATTTCCTCGCGCTGGCGGATTCAGCAAAAACTGTAGAGGACAGTCAGATCGTGGAGCTGATCACGAAGATGCAGGAGCGTTCGCTTCCGATCATGGCTGGAGATTCCCCGCGCGATTTCATCGTCAGCCGGGGCAACGGGAGCGGGACCGTAACGCCCTTGGTACTGGCTGCGCACGAAAATGAACAGCAGGAGGATTATCTTTGGGGAGTGTGATGCCGGACGCGGCACAGCGAACATTATGAAAAAAACTGGAGCAGAGATTCTTTGGCAGTGTGTGGAGCGCGAAGGCGTGACCCACGTCTTCGGATATCCCGGCGGCGCCATCCTGCCCGCCTACGATGCGCTGAAGCATAGCAAGATCCACCACGTGCTGGTGCGGCACGAGCAGGGCGCCACGCACATGGCGGATGGGTATGCGCGCGCCTGCGGGCAAGTAGGAGTTGCAGTGGCAACCTCCGGCCCCGGAGCCACCAACATGGTGACCGGCATCGCCACCGCCATGCTCGACTCTTCGCCGATCGTTTGCATCACCGGTCAAGTGGGCAGCAAGCTAATCGGCTCCGATGCTTTTCAGGAGACCGACATTACCGGCATCACTCTGCCCATCACCAAGCACAATTACCTGGTGACGCGCGCCGATGAACTGGCGCGCACCATGCGTGAAGCTTTTTATGTCGCGCGATCCGGGCGTCCCGGGCCGGTTCTGGTGGATATCACGAAAGATGCGCAGCAGTCTTCATGCGAGTTTGACTGGGAAGCTGCCAAACCGCAATTGCCGGGATACCGCCCCGACCTTTCTCCCGCTCCGAAGGAATATCAGCAGGCTCTGGAGTTGATTCACAATTCCAAGCGGCCCGTGATTCTGTTAGGTCACGGCGCGATCGTCTCGGGTGCCATACGCGAAGTGCGCGACCTGGCGGAGCGTGCCGGCATTCCGGTGGCGCTCACTCTGCTGGGCCTGGGCGCGCTTCCCGCGTCGCATCCGCTCAACCTGGGCATGATGGGAATGCACGGCGAGGCCTGGGTGAACCACACCATTCAGGAAGCCGATTTACTCATCGCGCTGGGCATGCGCTTCGACGATCGGGTCACGGGCAATCTGAAAACGTATGCGCCCAATGCGAAGAAGATTCATGTGGAGATCGATCCCGCGGAGATCAACAAGAATGTGAAAGTCGATGTGGCGCTGGTGGGCGATCTGCGGGAAGTGCTGCATGAGATGTTGCCGAAAATCGAATCCACGGATCGCAGCGAGTGGCTGGATTTCATCGACCGGCTGCGCGGCGACTCCGCGGTGCGCGATATTCAGAACCTGCCGGATAGCGGCCATCTCTACGCCGCGCATGTGATCAACGATTTGTGGCGCGAGACGCGGGGCACTAACACCGTGGTCGTGACCGACGTCGGCCAGCACCAGATGTGGGAGGCGCAGTACTACAAGCACGAGGAGCCGCGTTCGCTGATCACTTCCGGAGGGTTGGGAACCATGGGATTCGCCCTGCCCGCCGCGATTGGAGCCAAGGTCGCGCGCCCTGACGCAGAGGTCTGGGTCATCGTCGGAGACGGCGGCTTTCAGATGACGATGTGTGAACTTGCGACCATCGTGCAGGAGAATCTCAAGATCAACATCGCGATCATCAATAATGGATTTCTGGGGATGGTGCGCCAGTGGCAGGAATTCTTCTACGAACGCAACTACCAGGCGACCCCGCTGCTGAACCCGGATTTCGCAAAGGTAGCCGCAGCGTACGGAATTCGGAATGCCACCGTGACTCAACGTTCTGAGGTTGTGCCCGCTGTGCAATCGGCCCGTCAACACGATGGACCGGTGCTGATCAATTTCAAGGTTGAGCAGGAAGATACCGTTTATCCGATGGTGGCGGCCGGGGCCGCTTTGCACGAGATGATCCGGCGTCCGAGTCCGATTGTGGAGACCGCTGCTGACGAATAATCCAAAATGACTCGAGAGTGTTTCATAACAGCTTTTCGGTCACGAAGCCACGTCCCTCAGGGGCTAAAGCCCGAATTCTCTCAGGCCCTGAACGGCACGGCTGAAGCCGTGCCCTACCCAAAACCGATGCGTCAAACGCGCTCTAAGAACATGTTCTAACCCCATATGCTGAATACATTCGTGGTGTACGTGGAAAACAAGCCGGGCGTTCTTACCCGGGTGGCATCGCTATTTCGCCGCCGCGCCTTCAATATCGACTCGCTCACCGTGGGCCGCACGGAAAAGCCGGAAGTGTCGCGCATGACCATCACGGTTGACGCCGACCGCGACCAGGCGCGACGGATCGAAGCCAACCTCTACAAACTGGTGAACGTCTTGCTCGTGGAAAACATCACCACTGTGCCGGCGATTGTGCGCGATCTGGCGATGATCAAGGTGGCGGCTACGCACGAGGCGCGCTCCCACGTGTTGGAACTGGCCAGTGTTTTCCGTGCGCGGGTGGTGGATGTTGCCCCTGAGTCCCTGATCATCGAAATCACCGGCGGTGAAGACAAGATCGACGGACTGCTGGAAGTGCTTCGCCCTTACGGTGTTCTGGAAATGGTGCGTACCGGAATCGTCGCAATGCGGCGAGGGACTAAAGCCTCGTCCGTGCTGGCAACGGTGGAAACTCCGGAGCAGACTGCGTTGGATGACGATCTCTCGCAATCGGTATAGCTAAAAGGTTCTTTTTCGAAAGGAATGACTATGGCACACATGTATCACGAAGACGCGGCTGATCTGGCACTGATTCGCTCGAAGAAAGTAGCCATCATCGGCTATGGCTCCCAGGGACACGCTCATGCGCTCAACCTGAAAGACAGCGGCGTGGAGGTGCGCGTCGGCCTTCCGCAGGCCAGCGAATCCCGAGCCAAGGCGCAAGCCGCCGGACTTACGGTCGCTTCCGTCGCGGACGCCGCTGCGTGGGCGAATGTCATCATGATCCTCGTGCCCGATACGGCGCAGCCTGCCGTGTACAAGCGGGACATCGCTCCTCATTTGTCAGCCGGCAAGACATTGATGTTTGCCCACGGTTTCAACATTCGATTCGAGACCATTGCTCCTCCCTCCAACATCGACGTTTCGATGATTGCGCCCAAGGCGCCGGGACATCGAGTGCGGGAGGTGTTCGTCGAAGGCGGCGGCACACCTGCCCTTCTGGCCGTACACCAGGACGCCAGCGGAACCGCAAAGCAACTCGCGCTCTCCTACGCGAAGGCAATCGGAGCGACGCGGGCCGGCGTGATCGAGACCACATTTACGGAGGAAACCGAGACCGATCTCTTCGGCGAACAGGCCGTGCTGTGCGGCGGAGCCAGCGCATTAGTGAAAGCAGGTTTCGAGACGCTGGTTGAGGCTGGCTACCAGCCGGAGATCGCCTACTTCGAATGCCTGCATGAACTCAAGCTCATCGTCGATCTGATGTATCGCGGCGGTCTCAACTATATGCGCTACTCCGTCAGCGACACCGCGGAGCACGGAGACTACACCGGCGGCCCGCGCATCATCACCGACCAGACCAGGCAGGCGATGCGGCAGATCCTGAAGGAAATTCAGGATGGTACCTACGCGCGGAACTGGATTGCAGAAAATGAATCGGGACGAGAGTGGTTCGAGGCCACTCGCCAGCGCGAGCAGGAACACGAGATTGAGCGCGTGGGGGAGCGGTTGCGGAGCATGATGAAATTCCTTGACCCGGTGACCGTTAAGCAGAAGAGCAACCGTCCCCCGGTGCCTGCTTAGCGGCGAATGACCTGAAAAGCCTTTCTTTGCACAGGCGCCTTTCTTGTGACCCTACTCACTCTGGAAGGCGGCAATAGTGCGTGACACCGGTCACAGCCCGGAGTGACAAGCGTTGCTGACCGCATCCACCCGTCGAGTTCTACTCTGGGACTGAGGTTGACGTCACGTGCTCTCAGGAACCCAACCAAGAAACACTCTTGAAGTTTTTCTTACCCGGTTGCACGAGTCGCACGAACTTCCTGTCTACGAAGCCATCGAGAGACTGGTGCAGGCGGGAGAAGCAGCAGGGTTCAGCAGTGACGCTCTGCTTCGGATGCTCGATCAAGGCAAGACCTTCGAGGAGTTGCTCGAGCTCATCGAATCGAAAATGGAATCGTTACAGAGAGCAGCGTAGTCGCCCGGCCAAAGATGAAAGCGCGGCAGCGAAGCAACGCATTGGGAGGTGCGCAATGAATGTCCGAGAATGGTCAAAGTCCAGCGTTGACTACGGCCGCAAACTTGTGGACTCCGCAGTCGAGGGAGCGCGCACTGGGGAGAACGAATTCCTCAAAGAAGAGCCGCTTGTTCCTTATCTCGGCAAGTCGGCGCGTCAAGCTCTGGCACCCGCAGCCATTGGAGCGTGTCTGGGTGTGCTGGGTGGGTACCTGGCAAACAGGCGCCGCTCCACGACCAGAGCTCTCGCCGGCGGTTTGCTCGGAGGAACAATTGGTTTTGGCGCAGGCATGATTTGGCAAAACCGGGAATTCACGGCCAGTGTCGCTTCCGGCGCGTGGAAAAGTATCGGTAAGACCCGCGATGAACACTGGTTCGAAAAGAATCCCATTGACTATGCGTAGTAACCCGCACGCATGAACAAGAAAGCGTTCTGACACGTTCATCGTCGCGCACAGGATGCAGTTTCGGGGAGTAGCCCGTGGTAGGCATCTCTTCACCGGCGCAAATCACAGACTGGTTGGTCCCCGGACGCAACCTGTTTCTTACTATCCACGTTCTTGGAGTCGCGTTTTTCGTCTACATCGTGGCCAGACGTCTGGTGCCGCTGGCCCGCGCCCAACGCGATCTTCGCTTCGATCGGCCACTCACTCGCCTGGGAAGAGTCCTGAAATTCTGGTTCGGGCAGTGGAAGCATCCGCGCTACAGGTTCGCGGGAACTCTCCATATTCTTATTTTTACTGGATTCCTTCTTCTAGCGGCTCGGGCTTTCACGGTACTGATCGTAGGAGTTTCCGAGGCGTTCGTGGTGCCGGGCCTTTCAGGCCAACTGTACAACCTGGTTACGGATTACGCCGCTACGATCGTCTTCCTCTGCATGATCGTGGCCGCGGTTCGGAGATTGCTGTTCAAGCCGGCCCGGTACGCGGTGCCTGCAAAATATGGCAAGCCCCACACAGCAGATGCCGTATTTCTTCTGGGGCTGATTGCGCTTCTGATGATGGCCGACAGCCTCTTTGCCGCCAGCGATGCCGCAGGTCACGCGCAGCAGAGCCAACCTGCTGAAACACTGGCCGTGCTATCGCTGCCCTGGATTCTGCAAGTCCTGATTGGCTCGATGTCGATAGCCACACTCTGGGTCCTCAACGTTACCGCATACCTCGTGCACGAAGTGACCTTTTACTTCCTGCTTTGTTATCGGCCGTTTGGAATCCAGTTCCACGTGGAGACTTCGCTATTCAGCGTTTACTTCGCAAAGCTGGATCGCGGAACTGTGAAGCCGGTGCGGTGGGGCGTTCCCGACGAGCATCTGGATCAGGTGAAATCTTTCGGCGTGAAAAAGTTCGAGGACTTTACCTGGAAGCACATGCTGGACTTCTATTCCTGTGCCGATTGCGGGCGCTGCGCCGACAATTGCCCGGCCAACGCGGTGGGGCGGCCGTTGGCGCCACGCTTCCTCACCATCAAGGCCAGAGACTACGCTTTGCAGCACTATCCGGTTTTTGGCAAGGCACACAATCACGAGTCCTTGATCGGCAACATTTATTCCGAGGACGAAATCTGGTCCTGCACGACCTGCGGCGCGTGTGAAGAGGAATGCCCACTGCTGATCGAGTACATCGACAAGATTGTCGAATTGCGGCGCGGCATGATCGATGACGGAAATGTCCCTCAGTCTCTGCAAAAGCCGCTGAAGGCTCTCGAGAGTCGCGGCAATCCTTACGGCAAGCTGGAGAAGAAGAAGGCCGACTGGGTGAAGGCCGGAGAGTTCCAGCAAACCTGCGGCGTCAAGATACTAGGCGGGAACGACCGCGCTGACACCTTGTATTTCGTCGACAGCATCACTGCCTACGATGACCGGATGCAGTCGATCGGGCGGTCGACTGCCAGAATTCTCGACCACGTGGGAGAAGACTTCGGAATCCTGGGCGCGGCGGAGAAGGACAGCGGTCACGAAGTGCGGCGATTCGGCGAAGAGATGCTGTTCCAGTCGCTGCGCGATCACAACACGGATGCCATCACCGCATCAGGTGTGAAGCGCATCGTCACCGCCGACCCCCACGCCTACAACGCGCTGAAGCATGACTACAAAGATGTTCCGCCCGTCGAGCACATCAGCCAGGCGATCGCTCGGGAACTGAAGGCCGGCAGGATTCAATTCAATCCGGTCGAAGACAAAGACAAGGTCTATGCCTACCACGACCCGTGTTATCTGGGACGTCATAACCAGATTTATGACGAACCGCGCGCTGTGCTCGATGCAATTCCAGGATTGAAGAGGGTGGAAATGGAGCGGTCGCGGGACCGGTCCTTCTGCTGCGGGGGCGGCGGACTCATGCTGTTCTACGAACCCAAAGAAGAGCAAAGGATGGGTGTGTTGAGAGTCCGCATGGCAGCGGAGGCGGGAGCGAACGTGATCGTGACGGCATGCCCATTCTGCATGGTGAATTTGGAAGACGCGATCAAAGTCGCGGGCATGGAAGGCGAAATGTCCGCAATTGACCTGACGGAATTGGTGGACCAGTGCATGGCTCGCGAAGTCTGCACAGAGAAATTAGAAACCGCAACTTGTGGAGGTTGAGCATGGAAATCCTCGTCTGTGCACGAAGAGTGCCCGATACCTCGGAGAACGAAATCGAGATCAATGCTGCCGGAACTGACATCGAGCGCGATGAACTGGTGTACTCCGTCAATGAAGCAGACAACTATGCCGTCGAAGAGGCGTTGCAGATTCGCGATCGTGTCGGGGGCAACGTCACGGTGGTAACGATCGGCGGCGAAGACGATGAAGAAATCCTGCGCCGCGAACTGGCCATGGGTGCGAACCAGGCCGTACTGATCTCGGACGACGCTTTCAGCGGCTCCGATGGCCGAGGCATCGCAACGATCCTCACAGACTTCGTGAAGAAAGGTCATTACGACCTGATCTTGACCGGGGTCCAAGCCGAGGACGGCGCTGCCCAGGTGGGCGGCATGCTGGCGGCCATGCTCGACTATCCCTTCGCTTCCCTTGTCAACTCTATCGCTGTGGAAGACGGGAAGCTCAGAGTCAGCCGCGAAATCGAAAGTGGGAATCGGGAAATCAACGAGATCGAACTTCCCTGCGTTCTCTCCATTCAAACCGGCATCAACGAGCCGCGCTATGTCGGGATGCGAGGCATCCGCCAGGTGGCTTCCCTGCCCATCCCTACCTTGGGTGCCTCGGACGTCGGCGGCGACCAGTCTGCGGCTGACGTAGC
>Ga0209067_10002832_pt1 | contig 10186 bp, 9 predicted proteins | sample ColStrG_CSR_2013_FD_187199 | JGI IMG/M metagenome (GOLD analysis project Ga0209067, IMG submission 187199) | Freshwater sediment microbial communities in response to fracking from Pennsylvania, USA - Cold Stream Run_MetaG_CSR_2013 (SPAdes)... | ecosystem: Environmental > Aquatic > Freshwater >... | reverse complement strand
GCACCCCACCACGTGGAGCTACCACTCCACCGATGGCATGGGATTGCTGGAATTCCTGGAATGGTGCGAGGACCTGCACATGCAGCCGCTTCTGGGCATTTATGCCGGATACTCTCTCGGCGGGCAGGTGGTGAAGCCGGGGCCGGACCTCGATCCCTACGTACAGGAAGGGCTGGAGGAGATCGAATACGTCACCGGCGGGACCGATACGAAGTGGGGCGCCGTGCGTGCGCGCGACGGGCATCCGGCTCCATTCACGCTACGCTACGTGGAGGTCGGCAACGAAGACAATTTCGACCGGGCCGCGACCTACGACGGCCGGTATGCCCAGTTCTACAAGGCCATCAAGGCGAAGTACCCGACCCTCCAGGTGATCGCCACCATGCCGGTGAAAGGTATAACTCCCGACGTGGTCGATGACCACTACTACAAGCGCGAGCAAGGAATGTTCGACGAAGCGCGCCACTACGACAATACAGACCGCAACGGCCCGAAGATCTTCGTCGGCGAATGGGCCACCCGCGAAGGCACGCCGACTCCCAACTTCGGCGCCGCCTTAGGCGACGCCGCGTTCCTGACCGGCCTGGAACGGAACAGCGACGTGGTCGTGATGTCGGCATACGCGCCGTTGTTCGTCAACGTCAACCCGGGCGGGATGCAGTGGAGTTCCGACCTGATCGGCTACGATGCCCTGAACAGCTACGGGTCGCCGAGTTACTACACACAGGTAATGTTCGCTTCGTGCCTGGGAGATCACACGCTGAACTCCTCCGTTTCGGGAACCGGCGACAGGTTTTTCTACTCAGTGACCTCATCGCCGAACGAGCTCTGCGTGAAGTTGGTCAACGCCAGTTCGACCGAGCAGCCGGTCTTGATCGCCGTGAACGGTATCGGCGCGGGGACCCATACCGCTCACATCGACACGCTGAAGGCAAACACGACTTGGGCGACGAACACCATCACGCATCCCGAGCGCATCGTGCCCGTTAAGTCCACCACGAGCATCAAGGGCGAGCGCTTGCAGCGTGTGATGCCCGGTTACGCAATTCAGGTTCTGCAAATCGATTTGAAGTAGATATGCGGAATCAGACTTGCCTCGCACTCCTTCTTGCCGCCGCCGCAGTGTCGCAGGGGGCCGGCCCTCGCGAGAGCCGCCGCTCGTGGGCGTCCGACAACGGCAACGGGACTTATTCGAACCCGCTGTCTTACGACGAATTCTCCGATCCCGACATGATCCGTGTGGGCTCGGATTACTACCTGACCGGCACCACGATGCACACCATGCCGGGGCTGCCCATACTGCACTCCCGTGATCTGGTGAACTGGACTTTCCTCAGTTACGCCTTCGACCGCCTGGACCTCGGCCCGGACTTTCGCCTCGAAGACGGCAGGCAAATTTACGGCCAGGGCATCTGGGCTCCGAGTTTCCGTTACCACAACGGGACCTGGTACATCTTCGCCAACGTGAACCCCTTCGGCTTTCAGGTGTTTCGCGCCTCCGATCCGCGCGGTCCCTGGAAGCGCAATCGCATCGAACCGGGCTTGCATGATCTTTCCGTTCTCTTTGACGACGGGAAGATCTATGCCGTCTACGGCGCCCGAACCATTCGGATCGTGGAATTGAATCAGGATCTCACCGCTCTGGTGCCAGGCACGGACCGGGTGCTGATCGAGCCCGCCCTCGGCCTGGGCGAAGGCTCGCACATTTACAGGATCAAGGGCAAATACTATATCGTCAGCGCGATTCCGGGCGCGCACGTTCCCATGAAGTGCGCCAGGGCGGACAAACTCAACGGACCGTGGGAGGTGACCACGATCAGCGAAGAAGAAAGCCTGGGAATCGGCCAGGGTTACAGACCCAAGGATAACAGCCGCGAGAATCCGCCGTTCGAACTGAATCCGCCGGATCCGAGCGAGCGCCACAGCCTCGACCTGCACCAGGGCGGGATCATCGAAACGCCGTCGGGCGAATGGTGGGGCTTTTCCATGCAGGACCACAACTCCGTCGGCCATCTGACCTCTTTATCGCCGGTCAGCTGGGTGGACGGCTGGCCCTATTTTGGCCTGCCCGGAAACCTCAAGCGCACGCCGTCGATCTGGGTGAAGCCCAACACCGGAGCGGTCTCGCCAATCACTTCTCCCTACCAGCGCAGCGACAACTTTTCGGGCCCGAAGCTGATTCCCATGTGGCAGTGGAATCATCTGGCGGACGACTCGAAGTGGTCGCTCACCGAGCGCTCCGGCTATCTCCGTTTGCATTCCCTCCCCGCCTCCGATTTCTGGTGGGCGCGAAACTCGCTGACGCAGCGCGCGATCGGACCGGAATCGACTGCCACCACGGAATTGGACGGCAGCGGCATCAAAGCCGGCGACGTCGCCGGATTGGCGCTACTGAACTCGCCTTATGCGTGGATCGGACTGCTGCGCGATGACAACGGCATTGCGATTGCGCAGTACGACCATATCACTGGAAGGACCGTCCGCGAACCGGTCGCCAGTCCGCACGTCTGGCTTCGTGTGCATTCCAATTTCGATACGGAGGTCTCGCAATTCAGCTACAGCCACAACGGGAAGAAGTTCACGCCTCTCGGGCCCGAATTTGTGACGGTTTTCCAACTCAGGACTTTTCAGGGGGTACGATTCGCGCTGTTCCACTACAACACGGGAGGGGCACCGGGCGGACTTCAATTTCTTCACCGTGGATGAGCCACGGCCCCGCGGGTTGACCAGGCCGATTCCGGTTTCGCAATCCATCACGCTGACCGACCTCGCCAACGGGAACGCCCTCGCTGCGGTGGATGGGAAACTGCAATCGGTGAGCGGCGGACAACAGCCCACATCATTCCGTGTCGTGGACGGCGGCCGTGGCCGCATCGCACTCCAGACGGCGCGTGGGCAGTACGTCTCGGTCGGCGGCACAGGGAAGGCCGGCGAAGTCACGGTGAAGTCTGGCAAGCCCGGCGATGCGGAGACTTTCCAATGGGTGGATCTCCAGCGCGGCGAGACCCTGCTCCTGTCGCTGGCAACGCATCGGTACCTCGTTGCCCCGCAGCTTCCAGGGGTCGTGGCGGCGGATCATCCAGGACCCGCGCCCGACCGCAAGGACGGGTCGTGTTTTGGGTGGAAGGCTGCGCAGCGCTAGCTGAATGCTGTTCGCTTAAGACGCAGGATCATGAAGAGTCCTGCGCACGTTGCGGAGATTGGCGGAGGGCTCCGAGTGCACGTAATGTGCCCAGCGCAAGCCGATGCTCACATCAACGAGATGGCGACTACACGTCCGAGTGGGTCGCCGGGCTGTCGGCGCGTTTTTGCTGGTCATTGAAACCTGCCAGAGCGCTATCAAGATCTTCTTGCGGAGAGCCGGACTGTGGAGTGGCTCGGCCTTGGAGGTCTCTGTGCTGGATGCTGCTACGTGCCGGCGAGTGCTCGTCGTGCCTCTTCCATCGTGAAGGGGTTGCCGATGAAGATGCCGTCGTCAGGGAATCGTTTCGTGTGTCCGATCCAGGTCGGTTCATACTGCCCCAGCAATTGCATGATCCTCGCAATGGTTCGAGCGGCGTCGAGCGTGTTGCTGTCCCGGTACTCCATGATGACTTTCCGTATTGCCATGAGCGTCTTCCACGTCTGTGTGCTTGCTTTTGCTCGCAGCTGATTCTCGATTGCCAGTCGATCTTGCGTTGTGCCGGCGCCGCCGGGCGCGATGGTCGGGACGTACGCACTTAGGAAGAACTCTACCGGGCTGTCGCTGGTGAACCGGGCGATGTCTTTCTGGATGAGTCGGTACGTGTCCCTGTCGTTGTCGTAGTACATGTGCTCTGGTCCGAAGCCGAGGCGAAGGAAGGCGGGATAGAGCTTGTGGTGCTGGAGTTCGTTATCGAGTTTCGAGAGAAGGAACAGGACCCAGTCGTGTTTCGGGGCGAAACTGACCGCCGTGAGGTAGCAGCGGTAACCGTTCTCTTGGAGTTGAATGTGGAGGAGTTCGTGCGCGAGGCATGCCTCGGGGTGATCGGTTGGAGTGTAGGTGATCGTTCTGGTGCCGTTGGCGGTTCGTGTGCTCCATGCTCCTTCGCTGGCGGGTGTGAGGATGATGTTCGTGGCTTTCGCCAGACCTTCGTACAGTCTCCGTCGTTCCGGCTTACTGCAGAAAGCGGTGATGAGGTCTGCGGGCTGGATAACTCTCATTGGTGAGGCGAGTTTACCGATATCGCACAGGAAAGGCAAGGTCTTATACGTTTGAATCCTCATATTCCGTCGAGTTCTCACCCTCCCGGCGTGACGGAACCCTCTTCGGCCGATACAATTCTCTCTCGAAACGCCACGCTCTCACCAAACTGAGATTCTGACGGCTTTGATGGCCCGAAAAGGCATTCCGGGCAGTTTCGCCGGATTTTGTCCTGACAACTCGGCCGGCATCCACCAACCCTGCGGCGAACTTGACGGGAAACGCCCGACACTGATGTGTGCCGGCGGCAGCTAGAAACCTGTCGCCAGCCCGGGCGAATCTATGGTTGTTCCTCCGCTTGACGGAGTCGGTCGAGCGCCCGTTGCGACGCGGCCTTCAGGGGACCCAAATCGTCCTCAATCATCACCCAGACGCGTCCCGGGTCGACTCTGTCGTATTCGTGTCTTAAGAAGTTTCCGAGGGCACGCACGCTGGGCCATCGAACAGTGGGACACAGTTCCTCCGCCACTTCCCCCAATTTCTTCGCAGCTTCACTGATCCGTTCCAGACACCTCTCGGTCGCATTGCGCGTCTTCAGATCTTCCCGGTAAGAGTTGAGGTCCATTCCCCTCGTAAACTCTTCGATGAGGACGATGTTTTCAAGGATATCGGCGAAGCGCTGGATGGGATCTTTAGAAGGCACGAACCGCCTCGGCCTCGACGTTCTTCTGCACCCGCGGTTTCAGCGTACCCTCCTCGACAAGCTCGACGGTGCGGCCCAGCAACCGCGAGATCTGTTCCTCCATTCCCACAACGTCTAGCAGCGAGATGCGGCGGGTATCGTCGAAAACGGCCAGCAAGTCGATATCGGAATCGGGACGCTCGTCTCCGCGTGCAGTCGAACCGAACAGCGAAAGGCGAAGTATGCCTGCCGCCTTCAGTTCCGATTCGTATCCGCGCAACGTGGCGATCACCTGCTCGCAATCCATGTTCCCATTGTCGCGGGACATTCGTTTGTGGTCAACGGGGGACAGGCGCCTGACCGGTCGCGGCCGCCCGGCTTGCAGTCTCGCGACGCCCGAGCGCCGACGTTCCAGCCAGCGCGCGTCCACATGACATGCGAACGATGTTCCAGTCCTAATCGCGGAAAAGCAGCGGCGCGTACTTCGAAAGGTACACTTGCCAATTTGGCCAGCTATGGCCGCCGCCCGACTCGTTCCAGACGTGCTTCACGTTCTTCTTCGTGAGCAAGTCGTCCATCGCTTTGACGCCGTTGTAGCCAGGGTCCTCTGTGCCGCAACCGATCCACAGGACCTTGAGCTTTTGATTCAGAACCGCCGCATCCGCTTTCTCCCAGTCCGCACGATTGCCGCCGCCGCTGAACGCTGCGATGTACGCAAACTGGTCGAGGTTGTGGAGCCCGATCGACATCGACTGGCCGGCGCCCATCGACAGACCCCCGATCGCCCGGTGGTTGCGGTCGGTCAACACACGATATTTGTTTTCGACCAGCGGCTTCACGGCCGTGAGCAACTCCTTCTCGATCGCCGACGGATCATTGGCCAGGGCGGCAGGATTGGACGCCGGCTTGATCTCCCGCGGCACGTGGCCGTAAGGCATCACTACAACCATCGATTTGATTTTGCCATCGGCGAGAAGGTTATCCATGATCACGTTGGCCCGTCCGGTCCAGGTCCAGGATGCTTCGATTTGCCCGTTGCCGTGCAGCAGGTAGAGGACCGGATACTTCTGTTTGCCGGATTCGTAACCCGGCGGCGTGTAGGCGTAGACCATACGCTCGGTGTCCAGCTTAGCGGAATCGTAGAACTCCACGTGAACCGCCCCGTGCGGCACTCGCCGTTCTTCGATTACCGCTTTCTCTCCGCCCGGTACGATGAAGAGACTGGTCGGCCCCCAACGGTGCAATTCCAGATTCGGATTCGACGGATCGGGCATTCGCACACCGCCATCAATCGCGTACCCGTAGGTGTAGAGGCCCGGAGGAAGCGGGCCCACGGTCAAACTCCATACTCCCTGGGCGTCCCGCTGAAGCGGCATGGGTTTCTTGATCACCTCCAGGATGCCCGGAGATCCCATCAAAACGACTTCGCTCGCCTTGGGAGCGAAGAGTCGAAAGGTGACAGAACGATCGGCGTGCACCTCGGGCGAGACCGGGACATTGTTGGTGTCCTCATAATAGGGCGCCGGACCTCGCTGGCAGTAAACCGTCCCGGCAGTGATGCTGCAAAGAGCGGCGGCGAATAGCAATCGCACGTGATACCTCCTTCTATGGCAGAAACTGGTAATCGCTCGCATATTTATGGTTTGAGCCCGTTGGGGTTGAACTCACCGCCCTTCACCAGAAGATCGAGTATTTCTCTCGTTCTCGCGGGGCAGGCCCTCCCTTTTTGGGGCGTTAAGTTGTCGTGCTCGGATTCGATCATGGGCAGCGGTTCTTTGGGGCCGGAAATCTGGTTCAGCGCAGTCCAGACCCCGGCGGGAGGTGAAATCGTGTCGATGAAGCCCATGCCCGCAAGCACCGGCGCTTTGATGCGCGAGGCAAAATTAACGGTATCGAAATAGAGCGCGGTCTTCATCACGTCCGGATTGTCCGGCGGCCAGTTGGGGTAGCCGGCTTTTCGGCCGTGAAGATCTCCATTGGTGTCCGCGCCGGCCGGCACGCAGACCAGCACCCCGGTGATCTTCTCGGGCCGCAGGCCGGCGAGCACGAGACTCTGTTGTCCGCCCATGCTGCCTCCCGTGAGCACGATCGTTTTGCCATCCCAGTCGGGCCGGGCGAGTAGATAATCCAGGGCCCGTGAGTCGCGCAAGTACATGTTCAGGAAATATGATTTCTCGCGATCGGTGTTGCCAATGCTCTGATAGTTCCGCGGGATGTTGCCGGAAGCATCGGACGGCAGCTTGTTGTGCGAATCGACGTTGATAAACAGCCAGCCTTCGGCGGCACGCTGCGCGGCGCCGCGCGCGTTCAACGCGTACACGCCGGCATACTGCAATTGGATGAGCGCGGGAAACTTGCCTTCCTTAGCTGGTTTGGCGATGTAGCCGTGCGTTTGGGATCCGAGCCCCTGCAGCATGAACATGTTCAGCTCTACACCCGGCACATCGGTCTCGACCTTGGTGAGGACTGGGTTGATCGGCTCCTTGGCTTGCGCGGCGAGTTTGCCGTTCCAGAAGGCATCGAAATCGCCGGGGCGTGGCGTCGAGAGCCCGATCTTCGCCGGAGCGACGGCGGCGCCGACCGCGTAGAGTCCGTTGTTGCGGCCTGTGTTGCCGCCGACGTAACCGGAAGCCTCAGCGGCTGGAGCGTACGGCTCCACCGCGACGTAGATCATCTCCGGTTGGTCGCCCGTGATTTCGATCTTGTCCTTACCCGAGGAAAGATCGAGCTTGCCTTCCTTGAGTACCACCGCGTTATTGCGGCGGATCGTCCACCTGTAAGAGTAGGTGGGAGTAGCGGGACCGGGCGTTACCGTCCAGCCCACGGTTTCTCCGACGTCGTAGATATCGCTGGCGCGGTATGGCGTAAACGTGAGTTGCTCCGGGATGGACGCACGCTGGGCCGTACCAGGCGGCGCGGGGGCCGCCACGCCTCCCAACCGCACCGTGAAGTCCTTGAGCGGTTTATCGTCCGCGGCGAGAAACCGGGCGCAGAAGTCGGTGGCCCCGCCGCCGTTGACGATGGCGGCGCGCACGATGTTCGTCCCCTTTTTGAGCGTGAGCCGTTTGGAGACACCGTCGTCGATCACGGTTTGGCGGTCGCCATAGATACCGATGACCTCCTGGCCGTTCACCCACCACACCGAGGCCGCGTTCGAGCCGATCGCCAGGCGCACTCCGGAAATCTCATCGGGGCAATTGACAACGGTCACAACCCAGAACAGAACGTTGGATGTCGGCTTGCCCAATGCGTGGGCAAAGTGGTAGAGGTTTACGTTGTAAAGCCTGGTATCTACGGCGTGCCAGGTGAGTTGCGCGGCGCCGGCGGTCACCTTGTCGCCGTCGCGAGGCACGACTGTGAACTGGTTGGGGAAATGCTCTTTCTTGACCGCCGTTTGCACGGCGCTGTCGGTGAGGCCGTTGCTCTCGATCGGTTCCAGCACAAACCAACGCTGGATAAAGCCGTCGCTGTCAGGTCCTTTTTCGGGAGACGCGGGAGGCGTCAGAGTGATCGGCGCGACTTGAGCCGCGGCGGCAGCGGCCATCGCGAGAATGACGATGAGTAATTTTCGCTCGAGTTTCATGGTGTCTTGAACAGCCAGCGCTGTTTCTCGCTCTTGGGATCGAACTTCGCCAGCGTCGCGAAACTGCTGCCCACGGCCGAAAGAACAAGCATTTCTTTGGAATTGGGTGTCGACTTGGGCATGATGCGCCACGTGCCGTCGGCAAGCTGGTCCATGCGCCACAGTTGTTCGGGTCCGCCCGTGAAGGCGGACAGGACAATTAGTTCAGCTTCCCCGGTGGCAGCCAGCGCACGGTCCGTGCCGGCGATGGTGATCTTGAAATACGGCGAGCCGGGGTATCCGCCGGCGTTGGGGACGGCTGTAATCGCCCACTTCTGCTGGGCCTGACACAGGTAATTTGCCATACGGACGTCGATGTTGCCCGCGGGCCAATTCTTCGAGACTTCGGCGACGTCCTGCGGCGGAATCGGGGCGCCCGTGCCGGCGAACATTCCTCGTCCGCCCCCATCGCCACCAGGAGTTGCTCCGGGGCTCGCTCCCGGTCCGCCACCCCCTCTGCCGCCCCACCCTCGCCGTCCGCCCACCGGCATCCCTTCCACGGCAAGCTCGAGCGCCGTACCGGTCCGTACGGATTCGATCTCGAAGGCGCCGTCCTTCAAGTTCTCGCCGGCAACCGGCCAGCCGTCTCTCCACAGCAGCGGGCGGATATCCAGCACGCTGGCGCCGCCCCTGTCCAGATCGGCTTCAAAGTGGAGGGAGAACTTCTGCACGCCTTCGCCGAGATCGAGTAGGCCAAAATGACCGGCACCCACCACACGACCGCCGGATCCGGCGAACAACTTTCCGCCGCCTTGGATCATATCGACGCCCTCGTTGTCGAGGAAAGGACCGGTAACTTTCTTCGCGCGGCCCACGCGTATGTTGTACCCGGAGTCGGCGCCGCGGCAGCAACTACCGTGCGTGGCCAGCAGGTAATACCAGCCATCGTGATACATCATGTCGGACGCTTCGCAGTTGATGGCCAGGTCGCGGGGCCGGTCGTTGGGGTTGAGGCGCTTACCCGTCTTGGGATCGAGCTCGACCAGCCGGATGTAGCCGAAATAAGAGCCGTACACCAGCCACAGCCTGCCGTCGGTAGGATCCAGAAAGACGGCCGGGTCGATTGCATTGCAGTCTTCGACGCCGTCTGACGAGGCGACCACGCCGCCTTCTTCCCATTTGTAGTCGGGAGAATCCGGGTCGAGGGTCTTGTTCGAGATCATATTGACGGCGGCTTTGGGCTGGGCTTCGATGTTCGCGGCGACATAGACGTAGTAGCGGTCGCCGATGTGAATGACGTCGGGGGCCAACCCGCGCCGCGGGAGCGTGGTCCCGCGTTTCCAGGTCCAGCCGTCATCGGAGACCAGGGAGGAGCCGCCCGTGCCGTAGGTGTAGTACTTGCCGTTGCAACGCGCGATCGTGGAGGGGTCGTGGATTCCGATCTGGCCGTCCAAAGCAAAGACCAGCGAAGCCAGCGCGAAAACTGTTGCCAGAAGAGCGTATTTCATAGGAATTCAGGTGAATCCTCCCTTACGGCAGGTGCGAATCACACGGGCGGGCGGCAGGAGTCTGCTACACCTTCAGGTCCCACCCCTTGCGGAGGAACGGCTTCACAAAACGGTTGGCTTCTTCACTATTACTGAAGCGCCGCTTATTCGCGTCCCACATGAGCTTTCCGGGGACACGGGCCGCAATTGCACCCAACGCGAGCCACTCGAAGTATTTAGTCGCGACGGCGAATTCCGACACGCCCGGTGCCCGCCCTTACAAGCGCGAATCC
>Ga0209067_10002831_pt1 | contig 10189 bp, 8 predicted proteins | sample ColStrG_CSR_2013_FD_187199 | JGI IMG/M metagenome (GOLD analysis project Ga0209067, IMG submission 187199) | Freshwater sediment microbial communities in response to fracking from Pennsylvania, USA - Cold Stream Run_MetaG_CSR_2013 (SPAdes)... | ecosystem: Environmental > Aquatic > Freshwater >... | reverse complement strand
ATTTATCCTCAAACTTAGGTCAAATATTAGTTTTAGTGAGACCGATAGCCAATAATGATTCGGCTTTTACAGTAGCAAATGTTCCTATAGTTATAAATGAATTAAATAATGATATAGGAAGTATTAACCCAAAATCTATCTCAATTATTTCGGGATGTGTCCATGGAACGATAAAAATAAACGAAAACAATGGGAATATTGAATACACCCCAAACCTAGATTTTATTGGAAGGGATAGTATCCAATATTATGTTTGTGATTCTTCGAGCTCCGTTCCAATATGTTCAAATATTGCCAAAATTATTATAAATATTGGCCCTGCGGCTGATTTATCAATTAGGATTGAAGCCCCCGAAAATATAAATTCTGATTTTTTCACCTATACTTTGATCGTTACAAATAAAGGTCCCAATTCAGCCAAATTTGTCATAGTTTCAGATACAATCCCGGCCGATTTAAAACTCTTGAATGTAAAAACATCCATTGGAGGATATTCTTTTGAATCTTCTAAAAATATTTTTCAATGGTCGATTCCAAATATTCTTCCAGGTAATTCTGATTCTATTTTATTGAGCGTATCCACTTCCCAAATAGCATTGATTACAAATTTGGCGAGGGTAAATTCCCCTACATTTGACCCCAATTTGAACAATAATTTTTACTCGATTGCGACCAATAAAATGGGATCGGTTCTATTTTTTCCTACTTTTTTTACTCCAAATGGGGATGGCATTAATGATACATTTGTTATTAAAGGCTTAGAAGATTACCCAGATAATGAGATTCAAATATTTAATCGTTGGGGTGACCAAGTTTTTTATTGTAATAATTATATGCAAAATGGTAAAATTTGGAATGGCTCTAATCTTAATGAGGGAACCTATTATTATGTATTAAAAGTTAACATCTATGGAATTATGAAGGAATATTCAGGGTTTATAACCCTAATTCGGATTAAAAAATAGACTAATTTATTCAGAAAAAAGGATTCTCCAGAATGAAAGTTTGTAATTCTATTTGAATTAGATTGTAGTTTTTAATGTTTTTGAGGTTTTGTTTTTTTTTAATCAAAAACATCCTCTTTAATTGTGGCAACTTTAAACCAAAATATTATTCCAAATGAGATTTCGCGTTTTACTTATTGGGCTAATCTTATTTTTTCAATGTTGCCAAAATTCCAACAGGAATAAATCTCATTCTAATTTGGAATTCAACAAAAATATAGAAGCTAAATATAAAGTCTATTTTCAATTAGCAGAAAAATATAATTCCTCAAAGTATGATAGTTCGATATTTTATTATAAGAGGATATTAAATCGAGCTGCCCAAAATGAAGATAGGCGTATTATGTCCAGGGCGGAAATGGGACTAGGATTAGTTTTTATAAAAAAGGGAGTGTCCGATTCATCATTAAATTTTGAATTAAACGCCTTGAGTGATGCGATGGCATGCCAATCTTCTGGATTAATAGCTCAGGCTTATAATGACTTGGGTATTACCTCTGCTGAAACAGGGAATTTTAAGGAGGCCATTGAATATTATAGAAAAGCCCTACAATTCCCAAAAACCGTAGATGAGGTAGATTCTATTCCTTATAAAAATATATTCCGAAATTTGGCTGTGAGCTTTGGCGATCTTAACCAATTTGACTCGGCCAATTATTATAATATCAAGGCTTTAAAAATAGAACAAAGGAATAAAGATACTTTAGATGAAGTATTGTCCTTAGAGAATATTGCTATTAACCTGATTAATCAATCAAAATTTTCTGAATCGTTTCCTTATCTCAATCAAGCGAAACAATTGCTAGATAAAAAACAAAATATTGGTCTAGAATCATTTCTTTATCAAATTTATTCTTATTCCTACAACCTACAAAAGGATTATTCCAAAAGTGTTTTTTTTGGAGAAAAGGCTTTGGTCGGGCTCAATACAACAAGATTTGAAGCTAGAATGTCTGAGGTATTTGGTTTTTTAGCAGAGGGATATTCTAAAACAGGGTATTATTCTAAGGGTTTTTCTTTCTTAAAACTTAAAATGCATATAGATAGCATAATAGATAAAAGAGCCAAAGCAGAAGAAATTAAGAACCTATCCTTACGATTTGATTTAAAGTCAAAACAGATAAATATTAGTAACCTAATGCAAAAAAATAATGCCGATCAGGCGATGTTTTTTGTGATTCTATTTTCTTGTATTCTATTGTTTCTTGTTCTCTGCCTTTTGATTTATTCCTATTATAAAATAAAATCATTAAACAAAAAGTTATCCAGACAACATGAAGAAATTCGAATAAAAAATAAGGATTTAGATGAATTAAGCGCGATGAAAACTAAGTTGTTCAGTATTGTTAGTCACGATCTTAAAGGTCCATTGTTTCTAATTAAAAACTTGTTACCAAATTTAAAAAATAACTCCTTAAATTCAATTAATCAGGATAAATTGATCCAGCTTTTTAATGAAAATATAGAAATCACCATTGATTTTATTGACAATCTCCTAATTTGGTCTAGTATTCAAATTGAAGGTTTTTCTTTAAAGCCCCAATATTTCAATTTGCATGATCTAGTAAGTAATAATGTACGGGATTTTCAATTTTCTTTGATGGAAAAGAAGATTTCCTATTATGAAAAAGAGATCGTAGATAATTTAAATGTTCTTGGGGATATAAAAAGTGTTCAATTGGTTTTTAGAAATTTATTTTCAAATGCCATAAAGTATTCTGAATTCGGATCCTTAATTCAAGTTGAAATTAGTCAAGAAATAATGGATCAGGAAAAGATTAAGGTCGCCATAAAAAATTTCGGCAATCCAATAACTCCTCAAATTCAGGAATCCCTATTCCTTAAAATTGTAAGTAACAAATTGGGCACTAGTGGGGAAAAAGGGTATGGTATAGGGCTCTTTTTATCCAATTATTTAATAAAAAAGAATGGAGGTGAAATCGGATTTGAAAGCAACCAAATTTCTGGAACGACCTTCTGGTTCACATTGCCAAGACAATTTAGTTCCAATTAATCTTCTCCGATATTACCCAGCAGAAATCATACTAGTTTCTACGAACCGATGGTAAAAAATGAGCAGTTGAAGGTTTTTAACCATAATTACCCTAAAGGCAAAAATCTAAGGATTTGATTGGGCGATTCTAATTTTATCCTAATTAGCTAAATGAGGAATTGAATATTTATAGAATAACTAATACTAATTGTATTATTCTACAACAATTGTCAATTTGTTTTAAAAATTTTCAAATTACTATTTAAATAAAACAAATTTTTTAAAGAAATAACTAGAAAGAACGCTTAAAAAAATACAAGAATATTCTAAAATCTGATCATGAATCAATTATAATCTCATCTATATTAGTTTTTTGCCTTCTTTTAGAATTAAAACTATTTTGGAAAATCAAAGTTTCCTATTTATCTTTATGAATTTCCTGTTTTCCTATTAGGAAATAAATTGAAATCAACATTTTCTTTTAAAATTCATTTCGAAGATTTCAAAATCAAAATGGGAAGTCTTAAAATCTGCCTAAGAAAGAATTTTTTTGACTTTGGAAGGTTCCTAACAACCTTATATGATGCTAGTTGAACCTCCTGTAGAATTCCTTTTATCCGATTTTATCCTGATGGATATAGTTCCTGAGAAGTGTAATTTTCTGCTGAGGGATAAATCATTATCTGAATCCACCATTGAAACATTTAGAAAGCATTTTAATATGGTTCATTATGTAAAATGGGGCCCCTCAAATCGAAATTATGGTTTTCCTTTAATAGATCCTTCGGATGGGACAATTAAAGGTTTTGAACTTATTAATAGGTATTTGAACTTGTACGCTCCTGGTTCAATGAAAGAATCCACTGCTTGGATCGTGCCATTTGGCGGAATGGAAGAAAATATTAAGGTTATTTACTGTTTTCATTCCCCGTTGGATTTAATGAGTTATTATGAGCTTTTTAAAAATCATTTGGATTTCTCTAATTCCGTAATGATTTCAATTAATGAAAACTTTAATTCTCAAACTATAAAGTCGATCATGAAACGATTTCCAAATGCGGAATTTCAAGCTTGTTTCGATAACGATATTCGAAGTAATCTTTCCGAAATAAACCTGGCGAGTTTATTTCACGATTTAGATTTCAATTATGCCAGGAAAGGAGATGGATGGGAAATTCAATTTAATAATGAGTCATTAATTCATAATGATAAAATCCTTACCCTCCGTGATTTGGAAATATTAACCTCAATGGAATTTGATCTATGTATACATAGAGCCCAAAATGCTATAGATTTCAATCAAATGTTGAAGAATTCAAAAGTTCGCAAGCGTCGAAAATGGATAAAAAGATCTTAAGGAATGAAATTTTTCTTAAAATTTACTTCATAACTCGCTGGTTTTATAAACAGTTATTTTATTTTAGTTAATTGACTGAACAAAATTCCTCTAACAGTTGATTTATTTATGGAATCTTTTGGTAAGCAGGTTTGAACTAAATCTGTTAATTGTGGAAGATTTATGGTAGGATCAGCTTCCCCGAAAGAGGAAAACTGGAATTGGTATTGTGAAATAAAATAACCTTTTGAAGAATCCAATTTAAATTTTTGTAGACCTGTGGAAAAAATCAGTCTTGAATATGTAATTCCTTTATAAAGTCTTTTTACCCCATAATCATAGTCAGGCATATCCTGATAAGTAGAATCAAAATTAATAAGCCAAATTTTTGCTCCTGAACATGTAAGGGTGTCAATGAATTTTCCAGACAAAATAACTTGTGTTGGATAAACTTTATAAGGAGTACAATCTAAATTGGCCGAAGCTATTAAAAATAAAATCAACCAAAATGATTTCAATTTCTTTCGAACAATTTTAAACACCACAATATGTTTTTATATGCTATAAAAATCCTTAATTGAACACTACAAATTTTATGGCTAAGCATATCCATAATTATGAAAATTAAATTTACAATAAGAACAAGTAATTATACTAAGGTATAAGCACCCCATTTCAATATCAAGAATTAAACGAAATGTAGAAAATACGCTAATTGTCTCTATAAATATCCTTTCTAAGAATATATCATAATTAAATGATCTAAAATGCAGTCGTTAATTATGATATTGTAATCCATTTTTGAATGGGTAAATATCGTTTTCCTTATTGAAATAAAAACTGGGCAATATTATCATTCAAGAATTTTGCATCCTCGGGGTTAGGTGCCGCTCCGGCTGTATGCCCCCAAAGGGAAGGAATCGGTTTAAAAACCACTTTTTTGATAAAATCCTTTTCATAAAGGGCATCTGATACCGGAAAATACAAATCGGTTTCTGAAGGCATGTATAATACCGGCACTTTAATGGATTTTAAGGCGGCTTCTACATCCCCATTAAATCCGGGGGTATTGCCCACATTATTTTCTTCCCAGGTTCTCATTTGAAGAATTAAATTATTGGCATCGGCACCGGGAATGAAATTCGTTTTATACTCATTTAAAACCTCCTCGAAGGTCTGTTTCGGGTTTTTAGGATCCTTCCATAATTCCTTTCTCCACCATTCCTGGGAATAAAGCCATCCTGTCCAAACAACCGAAAAGGCTTGAATTCCTTTGAGAGGCTGGTTTAAATAATCCCCGTTTTTAAATTCAGCATCGGTGGTAATAGCCGCTATTTGACCTTCCAATCGCACGATTCCATGCCCATAGGTTTTGGCTGTGCCGCTGGTTCCGACTATTTTATCCATGAAATTAGGATAGGAAACCGCCCATTGAAACGCTTGTTGGCATCCCATGGAAAAGCCTATAACCGCCCGGATATGATTAATTCCTAGTTCCTTGGTCAATAATTGATGAACCGCCTCAACATTATCCCGAATATTCATTACCGGAAATCGGGGACCATGAAAGGGTTCTGGGGTATTGCTGGGTGAGGAGGAGCGCCCGTTTCCGAAAAGTTCAGAGCATACTAAAAATAATTTGCTGGTATCCAATGCCTTACCGGGTCCGATAAGCCATTCATACCCTCGAAACCCAGCCATATAATGGGATGGGAGAAGTATTACATTATCATGGGCTTTATTCAAATGACCATAGGTGCCATAAACGATTACTGCTTTTGGCAGAATTATGCCTTTTTCATTTTTAAAGTTTTCAATAATATATACATGATGTTTTCCTGAATCCGATAATCTGGATTTCGTTTCAGCATCTTTTCCCATTAAATTTTGGGAAAGGAGAAAGAATAAGGCAAGAATGAAAGTGTTTTTCATGCAATGGGGGTATTTTTTTAAAAATAGCATAAAAGTCCAATCCCGAAGGGAAGTTTCTATCCCAATTTTGAAAATCCTTTAATTCTTATCCTAAAATTATTCTAGAAACCCTGCTTTACCGGGCTATGGGTCCAGGAATGCATTGATTTCGTAAAGGATTGGATAAGGTTCTGGAAATAGGTATGGATACCTTCTATTTTTTCCTGCATAAAAGAGGGTGGATGAGTAGTTTCCTGGTATTGTTCATACATAATCCATAGGCTTCGGGGTTCAAAATGCGAATAGGTTTTTCCATATTCATTTTCCTCTAAAACCTGATCCTGCGGTTCAATGTCATAAAATCGAATCCTATATTTTCCATAACGAATGGATATCTGTATCATATACTGAATCTTCATTTTTAGATCTTCAGTTAAAGTCGAATAAGGAAATTGGAATTCCCCCCTTGCCAGAATCTGACCCTCTCGTAAATCGGATTGGATCAGCATGCTATGGCCATAGGGAAAGTTTTTATAATACCAGTTTAAGGCAGCCCGGTAAATTCTTTCCTTGCTTAAGCTGCTATCCATGGGGCTGGTGAATTGATAGATAATGGATCCGCTTTCTTGAGGCATATGAATTTTTCGGCTTTTGACTTCTTTATCTTCCAGGAAGGAATCTAGTTCAGACAATGGATTTAAAAGGCTACTTACTTTTTTTTGAGCCTGGCAAAGGGTCGAGAAGAAAACGGTCAGGATAAATGGAAGGGTTTTAAGATTTATAGATATATGCATACAAGTATTATTTAAATAAAAATATATAAAAATAATATCTTTATCAAATAATGACTCCATCCAAACCTAGTTTTAAAAAAGAATTTCCATAATGGTGAAATCCACCTCATCCCGGGTAAAAAACTGACCTGTTTCCCTCATTCCTAGTTTTTCGTAAAAACCCTTTTTAGCGATTCGGGCATTGCACCATAAACGATTCATCCCTTCCTTTTTGGCAAATTCCAACACATGGTTCATTAAAATCGTACCATAACCCTTACCCTGAAATTCGTTTAAGGTGCCTAGTTTTCGAAATTGCATATCCTTGCCTTCCTTAAAAATGGAAACGACTGAAATAAGGGTATTATCAAAAAGGCCTAAATGGATACCCTCCGAATCCAATTCCATTTTAATAAAATCAAGGGGCTTATCCGGCCAAAAAACTTTATGCCGAATTTCCCAAACCTGATCCAGATAAATAGTTTGAATATACATTTACTCGATTCCCTCCGGATCATTTTCCGCTTCAAATTCTTCTTCCAGAAAGGCATTGGCTAGAATTTCGGGAGGAAGATTTTTACTCGTTTTCATTCCATTAATCCGTTTCATTTGTTCAGCCCTACCAATCAGATTGCCTTTTCCCGTTGAAAGTTGATTTTTGGCATTCAAAAAGGATTGTTCGGCCTTATTTAAACTTTCCCCAATCTTTAAAAAGCTTTCTACAAATCCTACCAGTTTATCATATAGGGCTGCTGCCTTGGATACGATCTCCTCTGATTTTTTATGGTTTTGATCCTTTTGCCAAAAATCCTGAACAAGTTTCATGGCGGCGATTAGGTTGGTAGGGCTTATAAGAAGAATTCGTTTTTTATAAGCGAATTGCCATAGCTCCTGGTCGGCCTGCATGGCGGTAATAAAGGCTCCTTCTAAGGGTATAAACATCATCACAAAATCCAGGGTATTTTCCTTGACATTCTGATAGTTTTTGGAACTCAGGTCCTGAATATGGCTTTTCATTGAGGAGACCAATGAAGCTAAATGCCTTTCCTTTTCCTCGGGGTTTTCTGAATTACTAAATCGTTCGAAATGAATCAGGGATACTTTTGAATCGATAATGATATGCTTATTATCCGGATATTGAACCCGAATATCGGGTTGAATTTTTTGCCCGGATTCAGCGGTATGGGATTCCTGAACAAAATATTGTACATTTTTTTGCAATCCCGCAAATTGTAGGATACTTTCTAATATGGCTTCCCCCCAATTTCCCTGTTGTTTAACCTGACCTTTTAAAGCCTGGGTTAAATGATTGGCCTCATCGGAAATTCGGTTACTCATTTTCATCAGGTTCTCAATTTGAGATCCCAAACTAATCCTTTGGGTGGTTTCCTGATGAAATTTATCGGTAAAATCCTTTTTAAAAGTATCAATATCTTTTTGGAGAGGCTCTAAAATATGCTTTAGGCTGTTTTGTTGATGTTGGTCGAATTTTTGCGTTCTTTCTTCCAGGATGGAATTGGCTAGGTTTCTGAAACTCACCTCAAATTTCTCCCCCATTTTTTCCAGCTCCTGCTTTTGATGAATATATTTTTCATTTTCAGATCGCATAAACTCCCTTAATCGCTCCATTTCAATCTGCAATTTCTGGTAGGTTTGTCTTTCCTGATCCAATTGTTGAACTAAGGATTCGATTCTTAGTTTATATTCTTGGTTTTGTTTTAAGTAAAATTCCCCAGTGGTTTTTTCCCTTTCAATTTCCCCTTTCAGAACGGACTGATCCTGAAGAAGATTTTGTATTTGCTGGCTTTTTAAATGTTCCTCCTCGGCTCGGGACTTGGACTCGGATTGACTTACGGCCATTTGAGTTTTAAGATCCTGAATTTCCTGAGTTTTAAAATCCCAATCGGATTGGAGGACTATGGTTTTTCTCTGAATTCTCAGAAGGAAGGGGAATAAAAGAAGAGTAAATAGAAATATGCCTATTCCTATAAAAACTAAATAAATGGGTTCCATAATACGATTATACTTTGAAAAGAAATAAAGCCCTAAGGAATGGCCTAATAGCCGGTGGCTTAATGCATTTTTTTTAATAAATTTTCAACGATTCGGGGATAATGCAAATGCTCCAAATGCTGGCCTTTGTAAATTATCATTTCCAGATCATCGGTTGGCTCAATTCGAAATCGAGCCTGATAAATGATCTCCCCTTCATCAAAATGCTCATTTACATAATGAATGGTGATTCCCGATTCCGCCTCCTTGTTTTTTAAAACCGCTTCATGAACTCGTTTTCCATACATGCCTTTTCCTCCATACAAAGGCAAAAGGGATGGATGAATATTAATGATTCGTTTGGGAAATGCCTGTAAAAGGTTTTCAGGAATGAGCCATAAAAATCCAGCCAGAACAATAAGATTTACCTCCAGGGATTTAAGAAGTTTTACAATTTGGTCGGAATGATAAAATTCCTCCTTGTCAAAAATATGAGAAGGGATTTCAAAATTATCGGCCCTTTGCAAAACATAGGCTTCAGGGTTATTGGTCAAGACCAAACAAACCTCTGCCACTTTACTTTTTTTAAAATGTTCCATAATGCGTTGGGCATTAGAACCGGAACCGGAAGCAAAAATGGCAATCTTTTTCAAAAATCGTAAGGTTTAAAAATTTGAGAGTCTGGATACAACCTCGTTAAGATAAATAGAATTTTTCAAAGACTAAATATCCTGACTGGAATCCTAAAATTAACCCAAAATTAAGGGGTAAAACTATTTTTAAGGAGTACTCATGGCAACCGGGATAATTTTTCCATTAAAAAAAGTATGGCCGGTAAGAGCAAATTGGGCTATATATGCGCCCATTTCATAGGCAAGCACGGGGGCTTTATAATCTGGAAAGGCTTCCTCAACCATTTCGGTTTGAACCGATCCCAAAGCCAGAGCATTGATTCGGATGGAACTTCCCTTAAATTCCTCTCCCAGGCATTCGGTTAGGGTATGAAGCGCTCCTTTACTGGCACTATAAGCCGATAATCCGGAGAATTTAACACTTCCCTGAAATCCACCCATACTGCCAATATTGACAATATGCCCCCATTCTCCTTTGAAATAGGGCCATAGACATTGAATTAAACGAATAGGGCTTATAAAATTGATATTCATTAATTTCTGAAAAT
>Ga0209067_10002829_pt1 | contig 10189 bp, 6 predicted proteins | sample ColStrG_CSR_2013_FD_187199 | JGI IMG/M metagenome (GOLD analysis project Ga0209067, IMG submission 187199) | Freshwater sediment microbial communities in response to fracking from Pennsylvania, USA - Cold Stream Run_MetaG_CSR_2013 (SPAdes)... | ecosystem: Environmental > Aquatic > Freshwater >... | reverse complement strand
CTAATTACCAGAAAGCGATGGGTGATGCGAAATGGTTGATATCGAACGGATTTGCACCACTCGGCAATTATTACAGCGACCCCCACGGCCTCGCCGTTCAACTTTTTAATGCACATGCATTTATGCAGAATGGCAAAGCTTACAATGTACTCAAAGACATTATCGCGATTGACAAGTCCTATGGCGGATCTTTCTCAAAACAAAATTCATTTCTCAGACATTTTGTCACAAACGGCAACTGGCTCAATACAGTTCAACACATTCAAATTACTAACGCTACAGACTCAATCAAAATTGATGCTCAAGGCCTTATTTCAGCCCTCAATGACATAAATACGGCGATTATTCCTTTCCTTCCCGCGACGGCGACTGCAGACGTCAACAGCTATCTGCAACTTGCTACCAACGGACTTTCCGCGCAAAACGGTAAATTCAGTGCCCTTCAATTAAAACTGCAGCAACTCTCTGACGATATCAAGACTGCATATGCCGTTGGCGCAACGCAGAACGATGTCAATTTAGCTCTAAATAAAAACAACATGGGTGCGCGCGGCAATTACGACTATACTATGGCAAATGGTCAGATAAGCGGGGGACATACGTTCACGGGTGCTCTGGCGGGTGAATTTACAGTGTTTCTTAAAAGTGGAACAGAGTTTTACACTAAACTTGCCAACGGACTTAAAACCGTGCAACAAAACAAGGCCGATGCGGAAGCCGCAAGTCGTATTCAGAATATTTTAAGCTGGGCGTCATTCGCCATCGGCAGCATCTCAAATATCACATATGGACTGGCGACGCTTGCCGGTGGTGCCGAAAAAGCTGCCGCTTATGGTTTAAACTTGGGGGGCGCAGGATTTAGCCAGGCGAACTCGACGATAGGCTCTATAAAAGCAGCCTTATCGAAGGCCAGTATCTCAAACGGGTTAGCAAACCTTAATTCATATCTGTTGGACGAATCTGCAAATGTAACGAAATATTTTTCCTTTCTTGGAAATCAATCTGCCACTGACTTTAAAAATTATATACTCGCTCTGGATAATACCGTTTTCCAAATCGGTCGCGCGGCCGGAACTTTGAAGGGAAAGCAGATATTTGATTTGGCAAAACAGTCTGTTTTTTATGGAGGCGGAATCACATATGGTATAACTGAGAGAAATGGGCATCTAGCACCAATCAGCAACCCGCATGATGCTTACGATCCACATGTAGGTTTGCACTACGGTGATGTATTCAAACTAAAATACAAGCATAGTGGTCAAACATTTGATGGGCCGCCAGTGCCGGGTTATTTTTACACGAAATGGAAGTATACTGAGGTGAAGAAATCTAATGCTTTCGTGCAGCATTGGACCCTTATCGGTTATAATAATTAACACCTAGCCATAGCTATAACGCGAATTAATCCGGACAAGATTGGATTATTTTATCGCTTGTCCGGATTAACCTGATGCCTCAATGAATCAAAACTGCATCTTCAAGCCAGCATTGAGCGATTGGGCGTTGATTTTGCTCCCGTAAACCATATCACCTCGCACAAATCCCACCAGAGGGGCGTTCTGCAATCTAAACTGCGCCCCGAGGGCTGCCTGGCCGAATGAGCCAACGCGGTCAGCCTGCACATTAAAGACCTGTGCCGCCGAGCCAAGAGTGGCCTGTGCTGTGTCAGGGTTGGCCATTTCGTTCCATATGGCGAACTGACCGAACGGCGAAATAAGAAACCGCTCACCAACGCGGTATTCTGCACCGATTTTTATCCCGGCATGGGCAAGCAGGCTCGCAGATTTGGTGAAGGCCATTGAATCCGTGGCTGCTGTGGCCAATTGTAAATTGCCGAGTTTGAGGCTGCTTTTGGTTATGCCGATCTGAGGTTCAACAAACCACACGTTGCCGATAACAAACTTGTAAGCAGCGCTGGCCGTGAAGGCGAGATTGCCACCCTTTAGCTTTGTATCAGGTGCGATTATGAAAGCATTTGAGCCCGATACCGCGTTGGTAGAACTGAGTTTTGCGTCGTAAAAGTCTTTACGCACGCCTAGATCAAGCGTAAAGCCGCCATTGGTGATGATGCCTGACACGCCAACAAAGGGCACGGACACATTGGATTTGGTGTTAGAAGCGATGGCCGGTGCGCCAGCAACCATGTTGGCCTGCGACGAAGTGGTGGTATTAGACGCATTGAACGAGCCGCCCAGCAAGGCAAGGTTAAAGTTCCAGCCGGTGTTCTGGATATTGCAAAGACCACCACCCAAACCCGCCTCGAAGCCGACAAAGCTGTTACTGGCTCTGTTTGTGCCGGTTGCATTGTTGTTGCCACCAACAATATCGCCATTGGAACTTGACTTTTCGTTGAGCGAGCCGCCCCCGACTTTGATGAACGGATTGCCGATCATCGAGTTCGGGCGGCAACGTTCGGGCTGGTTGATCAGGCTGGATGCAGGCTGCAGGAAACTGGTTTCCATGCTGTTGGCAACGCTCCGCATGGCGGTCACGACACCAGACAGTGGCGCAGGATTAAACTGGGATACAACCTGATAGATGCCGGAATTCTCCGTGCTCTGCTTGATGTAATAATTGAAGACACCGCTCGAAGTGGCAAGACCAAGATTCGAGATCGCGAGAGTGCTGCCGCCCCCAATCTTTAACAGGGTTATCGGCGTGGTGAAATAGGCGCGTCCGGTGTTGATCGCGTTTAAACTGATGGCACTGGTGCCGGTAGCTATACCTGTGACAGCCAATTGATCGGACAAAGGCGTGAGCGAACTGGCTTTAGAGAGATCAACATCAAGCACGATTTTTGAGCCCGCTATGCCCGCGTAATTGCCTGCAATCGTGAGTGTCTGTCCGACCTTATTGTTGACGGTAGAGATCACGCCGGTCGATTGATTGGTGAAGGCGGCGGCTTCAAGCGACTGGTTGCCAGTCGAGGACAGCGTCCCGAAGTTGTTAAAAGCACCGACGCCCGTAAAATTACCGGCAAGGGCAACTGTTCCGGCTGCATTATTGGTGAAAGTCGTGGTCAGTCCGGCCAATGGCCCTGTCACCGAGAACAATCCAGAATTCGACACCAGCGGCGTTTCAAGCGTGCCCGCAATATTCGTTGTGCCCGAATTTGTGAGCGAGGTCTGGGCGGTTATGTCGCCCGTCGAAGTAAGCAGGCCGGTGGCTGCGTTGGAAATAGTCTTTGCTAACAAAATCCCAGAACTGACAATCGTGCCCTTGGCTTGATTGACGATATTGCCCGTCTGGGCGCTCACTTCACCAAAACTGGTGATGGTCCCGGTATTGGTCATATCTCCATTTACTGCCTGCACGAGACCGCTGCCATTATTGGCAATTGTGCCAAGGTTGCTGATGCCGGTCTGGCCGAAAATCTTGCCGGTAGGGGTGTTGGTCACGTTGCCAGTGGCTTGATTGACGAACAAGCCTTTATAAGCTTGCACAACGCCCTGATTTAAAATTGCGCCAGCGTTGGTGACATTGCCGGTAATGGCCTGCACCAGACCGGTGCCGTTATTGTTGATTGTCGCCGTGGCACTGTTGACCACGCCGGTTTGGCCGTAGATAAAGCCGGAATTATTGGTGACCAAGCCGGTTGCATTATTAGTGAAAGTGCCAGCCAGGGCTTGCACAACGCCCGCGTTGGTAATCGTTCCGGTATTCGTCACGTTACCGGATGCCGCAGTAACAAAGCCGGTTGAATTATTGGCGATCAAGCTGCCAGAACTATTTGTCACACCGGTAGAGCCAATTACAACACCATCATTGGTAATAACGCCGTTTGTTCCATTGGTTACGTCACCGTTTAACGCCTGCACCATAGCCTTGGCGGTATTGTTGATTGTCCCATAGTTATTCAATCCGTATTGAACAACCTGCACCAAACCACTCCCGTTATTGTTGATTGTGCCTGAATTTGTCAGGCCATATCCGGCAATGACCTTGCCTGAATTATTGGTGATCGTGCCCGTGGACAGGTTGTTGATCAGACCCGTGGAGGTTTTTTGCGGGCCCGCAAGCGACTGAAGCGTGCCTGCATTAGTGATTGTTCCGCCGTTGAAGAAGACACCGTAGGCAGCTGTAAGAGTTCCGCTCGACGTATTGTCAACTGAGCCCCCGAGATTGTTGTTAAAGCTGATATATCCCGAAATCGTCCCGCTGTTATTGACAACGCCGCCGGAATTGTTGGTGAAGTTGCCACCAATCGACGTGAACGAACCAGTCGTCTGATTGTTGATCGTCCCGCCATTGATGATATTGCCGGATGGGGCAGTAACCTGGCCAGAATTGTTAAGAGTTGCGGTCGGGCTTAGAATATTTACGCCACTGTTTGCGGTTAGCGCACCATTGTTGGTGATGGTCAGCGTGTTATTGTCTAGGTTGAAGATGTCAGCACCACCGCCTCCATTGAGAGTAGGTGCATTTACTGTCGCTGTCGTGACATTGACGCCGCCCGAAGCGGGAGTGGGCGTTCCGCCTGTCCAGTTGGTCGGTGTGGAAAAATCCGTATTGGTTGCACCCGTCCATGCCGTTTGCGCCAACACAGGTGACGCAATGACCAGCGCTGCAAACGAGGACGTTACCCCCAGCCAAAGACGATATCGGCGCGAACCGGCCGAGCGCGATACACGATCAATATCTCCCGCTACAAGGGAGTTAGGATAAACAGTCATGAAAACCTCAACGCAACGCTTCAAACTTTAAACAAATTGAGAACAACCCAAATTGGTTACAATTCACTAAAGTTTGGCTTCCGTTAAGGCACTATTCGGCAAAAGCCCACAAAAAAGGCGCGGAAACATATGTTGCGCGCCTGATCAACTTGTGTCTTTTTTTTAAATTGGTCGGAGTGATAGGATTTGAACCTACGACCCCGTCGTCCCGAACGACGTGCGCTACCAGGCTGCGCTACACTCCGACCCCAGCTCGCACTTTTGAATGTGCAGCCACCGCTTCTATAGCGAGTTACAGCTGGGCTCGCAAGCCGCACCTGTCATTTTTATGTCAATTTAATCGTCTTCAGCCCAAGGTGATTGTCGCAGGAATGGCAAAGTCAGAAAATACACTGCCGTCAACATCAACCCTGCGCGGGCAAGAAGCCCGCCATCGAGATGATCGTAAACGGCATATCCAGCGCAAATAAACCAGAAAATGGTTGCGCTGATGGTGAGATAGCGCAATTTGACCACGCGCAGCGGGTGCACGAATACAATCGGGGCGAACATTAGGGCTGAAAACACAAGAAGCGCCACAGCAGTGACCAGAGCTGGCATTCTGAAAACGAACAGATAAACGATAAACACGTTCCAGATCGCCGGGAAGCCGCGAAACCAGTTGTCGCTGGTTTTCATCCTCGTATCGGCAAAATACATGGCCGATGCGATGGTGACGACCAGCCCGATCCAGAACGACCAAGACTCGGGCATAAGATCAGAACGCCAGATTGCGACCACCGGCACCAGCACATAGGTGAGAAAATCAACCACCAGATCAAGTACTGCCCCATCAATAACAGGCGCAGTTTCCGTCACCTTGGCGGCGCGGGCCAAGGTTCCGTCGATTCCATCGATAAATAACGCCAGAGCCAACCAGCCGAACATAACCGCAAATTTTTGGTCGATCGCGGCGTAAAGCGCCAGCACGGCCACTGCACCGCCTGATGCTGTAAACAGATGCACTGAAAAACCTGCCGCTTGCTGCACCTGTTTACGGGCTTTCTGCTCCCGGCTAAGGCTGTCAGATTGATCCGGCAGGCTGCTGTTCATCGGCAATTCCTCAAATGATTTTTGCATAGCAATTCTTTCACCTAAGCATGACCATCGTCTTACCGCAAATTTCGACTGTCTATTTTGACCTGCGCGCTTGTGACAACTGGTCAAACTCGCACAAAGACGCCATTATGCGACCACTCGAAACAAATGTGGCCTCACATGCAAACGAATAAGTCTAAAATATTGATCGTCGGTGCAGGCGCAACTGGTTTGGCTTTGGCTTTGGCTTTTGCCAAGCTCGGCCAAAAGAGCGTGATCGTCGGAAAAATAGATCAGCGGCGCACCGGGCGAACTGTCGCGCTGTTTGAAGGTTCGGTACGGTTTTTGCGGCACCTTGATCTATGGAACGACATAGAGCCCGTCGCAGCCCCGCTACAAACCATGTGTATTATCGATAATACCCGTTCGCTTTTCCGGCCACCGCCGGCGCGCTTTTCTGCGCGTGAAATCGGCCTTGATCAATTTGGCTTCAATGTCGAGAGCTGGCAGTTGCTGGAGCTTCTGCACCGGAATATTTCTGCGTCGCCGCTGATTCGCTTTGAAAATAATTTGGTAGAATCTTATAAATTTGGTGCTGATGTGGCGGACGTTAAGTTGGACGACGGCAGCCTGCACCGCACCGAGCTTGTCGTTGCCGCAGATGGATTGAACTCCCCTGCCCGTAAAGCGGCGAATATAGCCACCAAGTGCTGGTCCTATCCGCAATCGGCTTTGACCTGCATCTTGAGCCATACAAGGCCACACAACGATACTTCGACAGAATTTCACACACGGCAGGGTCCGTTTACGCTGGTCCCCTTGGCAGGGCATGCGGATGCGCCTTATCGCTCCAGTTTGGTTTGGCTGATGGAACCAGAGCGCGCTGAGGCCATGAAAAATCTCTCCGGAACCGAACTTGAGTGCGAAATCGAACAGCAGGCGCAATCGTTTCTCGGGCGGATGAGTCTGGAGACGGCGGCGCATGTCTTTCCGATGTGCGGCATGATTACCAAACGGCTTTTCGCTGATCGCCTTGCCTTGATTGGCGAGGCAGCGCATGGATTTCCGCCGATCGGTGCTCAGGGGCTTAACCTCGGGTTCCGAGATGTGGCTTGTCTCGTCGATTGTCTGCAAGAGGCGTTTGATCGCAAGCAGGATGTAGGTGATCCTTCGGTTTTGCAGGCTTATGATCGGTCGCGGCAAGGCGATATCGCCTTTCGCGCAGGTGGTGTCGATGTGCTTAACCGTTCGCTGTTGGCGCCTTTGCTGCCATTTGATTTTGCCCGCGGTGCCGTACTGCTGGCTTTGTCGCAGGTCACGCCGCTCCGCAAACTGATCATGCGAACCGGCTTGATGCCACGTGGCACGCCGCCGAGCCTGATGCGCGCAATCGCCTGAACTTACCCGCGGTGCCGAAGGCCGGTAAACTGGCGAAAAGGATTCCACATGATTATTGCCACCTGGAACGTTAATTCAGTTCGTCAGCGTATTGAGCAACTGCTTGGGTATTTGCGCGACACGGCACCGGATATTTTGTGTCTGCAGGAAATCAAATGCCTGGACGAAGCGTTTCCACGTGCCGAAATCGAGGCTCTTGGCTATAATATTGAGACTTCTGGCCAAAAGACCTTCAATGGTGTGGCGATTTTGTCGAAATATCCACTTGAAGATGTCAGGCGCGGTTTGCCCGGTAACGAAAGCGACGAGCAATCGCGCTACATTGAAGCAGTGGTTTCGACAAAATCCAGCGCTATGCGTGTGGCCTCAATATATTTACCGAATGGAAATCCGGTCGATTCGGAAAAATACCCTTATAAGCTCACCTGGATGGCACATTTACGCCGCCACGCACGCCAGTTGCTGCAACTCGAAGAACCGTTGGTGCTGGCGGGCGATTACAATGTTATCCCGCACGCTCAGGATGTTCATGACCCGCAGGCATGGGCTGGCGATGCGCTGTTTTTGCCGCAAACTCGAGCCGCGTTTCAGGAATTGCTCAATCTGGGGCTGACGGACGCGTTCAGAGCCTGTATCTCGGCGGAAAAATCCTACACATTTTGGGACTATCAGGCGGTTGCATGGCCCAAAAACATGGGCATCCGCATTGACCACTTGTTGTTGTCACCGCAGGCAGCGGACAGGTTGAGATGCGCGCATATCGATAAAAATATGCGTGCTCTGGACAAACCATCCGACCATGTGCCGGTGCGGATTGAGCTTGATCTATAATTATTTCTTTTTGCCATCGTCGCCGAATTGCTTGAGAAAAGCGATGACGTTGTCGATATCTTCCGGCTTAGGCAGACCTGCAAAGGACATTTTGGTGCCCGGAACCATTGCGCGCGGGTCTTTCAAATATTCCTTTAAAGTGGCCTCGTCCCAGGTAAATCCCGAGTTCTTGTTGGCCTCCGAATATGAATAATTTGGGAAAGTGCCCGCCTTGCGGCCAACCACCCCATTGAGAGGTGGGCCGACCTTTATGGCCGCGCCTTCGCCAATGCTGTGGCACGCCATACATTTTCTAAATACGGATTCGCCCTGTTCAACAGACTGGGCAAAAGCTGTTGACGAGTTAAACAGAACCGCCAAGCCCATGGCAGCAAGACAGGCTGGTTTCATAACACTACTCCGGTTTATAGGGCGAAATGCCTTCTCTCGATCAGACCTGAAAAGCATAGACGATTTTATGGGAATAAATTTCGCCAGGGCGCAAGGTAGCGCTGGGAAAATGGCGCTTGTTCGGCGCGTCGGGGAAATTTTGCGGCTCAAAACACAAACCCGAGAAGCTGCTATAATGCACGCCATCAAGGCCCTCGACAGGGACATTGATCTTGGCGCCATCGTAGAATTGTATGCCAGGCTGATTGGAGAAAACCTTCATTATCAGCCCGTTTTTGGGCGAATGCAGACTCGCCAGATAGGCAAGGCCGCTTGCCGCATCGGGAAAAGTGCGGGCTACAAAATTGGTATCATAGACCAGCCCCACCGCATTGCGAATCGGCCGCTGTTGACGAAAGTCATAGTCTGAGCCATCGACAGACCGGATTTCGCCGGTGGGAATCAAATCCGGATCGGTCGGCGTGTAAAAATCAGCAAAAATCTGAACTTCGTGGTCGCGTGCATCGGGCGAACCGTCAAGATTGAAATAGGAATGATGGGTCAGATTCATTGGCGTCGGCGCATCGCTCGTTGCAGTCAGGTCGATATTCAGCGAATGATCGGGCGCAAGTGAATAAACGCAAGTTACCTCAGCATTTCCCGGGAATCCGGCATCTCCATTGGGCGAGTGAAAATGCAAGGCCACAGAAGTTGGTGTGACCTCGCCAACACGCCAAACGCGTTTGCCAAAACCGTTCGGTCCACCATGCAAGCTGTGTTTTGAACCCTTATTAGGTGTGATTTGAAAGGTTTTTCCGTCGATAGAAAATCTGGCGTCGCCAATACGGTTGGCAAACCGCCCGGGGGTCGAACCAAAATTTGGTGAATAGGCGCGATAATCGTCGAGATTATTGAGCCCCAACACAACATGCTGTGCACCACTTGGCGTCGGCACGATAAGATCACGCAAAACAGCGCCCCAGTTGATCACTTTTGCAGTGAACCCTGTGGGCAGTTTTAATGTTATTTCAAAGACGTCCTCGCCTTCAATTCTGCCAAATTTTTCCATTGCCATGTGAATCCGCCTTTTTGAAATTGGCGGTCAAAGTCATCAGGCTGTCAAGCGCTAATTGGGATTTCAAACCCCACAACATCCGTCGTCATGACACCTGTGAGCAGCGGGGACAAGACCACAACGTCCTCATAAATTTTAACTCGACAGGTTTTCACCGTGTCATAACGGGGATCCGCGAGTTATGCTGTCTATCCCGAATCGAACCTCTTTATCATGGCTATTGTCGAACAATTTCCGCCGCGTCAGCCGAGCAATGCTGAGCCTGTGCCGCGCTCTGCCCCGCAAAATCTGGAGGCGGAACAGGCCCTGCTAGGTGCAATCATCGTCAATAATGATGCGTTTGACCGCGTTTCCGATTTTCTCAAGTCGGAACATTTTTTTGAACCGATTCACAAGCGCATTTATGAAGTGATGTCTGCCCTTATCCGCGCCGGCAAAATTGCCACCCCAATCACGCTGAAAACTTTTCTGGGTGAAAATGAACTGGGCGGGATGAGTTTGCCGCAATATCTCGGTCGATTGGCGGCGGAAGCGACCACGATCATCAATGCTGCCGATTATGGCCGAAGCATCTATGATTTGGCGACACGACGCGGCCTGATTTCGATTGGCGAGGAACTGGTCAATACCGCCTATGATTCCAACGTGGATCAGGCTCCGCGCTTGCAAATTGAAGAAGCTGAGCGCAAACTTTATGAAATCGCCGAAAGCGGCAGTTATGCGGGCGGTTTCCAGAAATTCTCAGATGCGCTGACTTCAGCTGTCG
>Ga0209067_10002827_pt1 | contig 10193 bp, 10 predicted proteins | sample ColStrG_CSR_2013_FD_187199 | JGI IMG/M metagenome (GOLD analysis project Ga0209067, IMG submission 187199) | Freshwater sediment microbial communities in response to fracking from Pennsylvania, USA - Cold Stream Run_MetaG_CSR_2013 (SPAdes)... | ecosystem: Environmental > Aquatic > Freshwater >... | reverse complement strand
ACCCCCAACAACTGTGCGGCCTGACCAACCCGGTATTTCGCCATTCCCCCAGACTAACGAGGGTGTCGAGGAGTTCGTGGGGTCGTGGCGGCGGCGCGGAGTCACCATACTGAAGGGATGGCAAAGACATTCGACGGCATTGACGACACCCTCGGCGCGTGGCTCGTGGACCAGCCACTCTTCTGCGTCGCTAGCGCCCCCTTGTCGGCGCAGGGGTCGGTGAACTGCTCGCCCAAGGGGAACCGCAACGAGTTCGCGGTGCTGGACCCTCATCGCGTGGCCTACCTCGACCAAACGGGCTCGGGAGTCGAGACCATCGCTCACTTGCGTGAGAACGGACGCATCGTCGTGCTGTTCTTCGCAATCTCGGGGCCCCCTCGGATCGTGCGGCTGCACGGGCGTGGGCGCGTCGTCGAACGCGACAGCGCCGAGTTCGACGAGTACGCCGCGCACTTCGCCGCGGGCCACGGCGTGGGAGTGCGAGCGGTCATCGTCGTCGACGTCGAGCGGGTCTCGGACTCCTGTGGCTACGCAGTCCCCTTCCTCGACTTCAACGAGCACCGACCCACCATGGACCAATGGATCGAGCGCAAGGGCGTCGACGGCATCCGCTCCTACTGGCGTGAGAAGAACCTCACCAGCATCGACGGAATCGAGGGTCTTGTCCTCGAGTGAGCGCTCAGCCGCCGATCATCGACATGGAGCGCCGCGGGGCGAGGAAGTTCTCCTCGTTGATGGCGTGCCCGGGGAACTTGGACCAGACCGCCCGGCGCAGCAGCACGGCGACGTCCTCGTCGTCAGTCGAACGTCGCAGCACGTCGCGCACGCTCAGCTCGTCATCGGAGAAGAGGCAATTCCTCACCGAACCCTCCGCGGTCAGGCGCAAGCGGTCGCACGTGCCACAGAAGGGCTCGGAGACCGACGAGATGAGTCCGATCTCGCCGTGTCCATCGTCGAAGCCGAATCGCTCGGCGGGAGCGACGTGCGAGTCCCCCTCGAGGGCGTGTAGCGGCCAGCGCCGGTTGATGCGTTCGAACACCTCGCGCCCGGGCACCAGTCGCTCGCGCTGCCACTGGCCCTGGGCGTCGAGAGGCATGAATTCGATGAACCGCACCACGCGCCCGGTGGTCCTCGCGAAGTCCGCGAAGTCCTCGATCTCGTCGTCGTTCTCCCCGCGCAGCAGCACCACATTGATCTTGAGGGGCGTCAGCCCGACGGCTTCGGCGACCTCCATGGCGCTCAGCACGGTGGCGAGGTCCCCGCGCCGACGAATCGAGGCGAAGCGCTCGGGCCGCAACGAGTCACAGCTGACGTTCACCCGGCGAAGACCCGCAGTCTTCAAAGCGGCCGCTTGAGAACCCAGCAACATGCCGTTGGTCGTCAGGGCGATGTCCTCGACGCCCGCCCGCGCGATCATCGCCACCAGATCGGACAACCCTCGCCGCACGAGGGGCTCGCCCCCGGTCAGGCGCACCGCCGTCACGCCCAGACCCCTCGCGACGCGCACCACGCGCGCGATCTCCTCGAAGCTCAGGAGCTCGCGACGGTCCATGAAGGTCATGTCCTCGGGCATGCAGTAGACGCAGCGCAGGTTGCAACGGTCGGTCACCGAGATGCGCAGGTCCCGGTGGACCCTTCCGTAGGTGTCGACCAGTGGCCCCTGCGTCGGCATTGCCCCGGTCGCCCGACGCGACGCGTCGGCCCCGGAGGGCTTGACCGATAGTCCGACCGAGGTGCGCACCGGAGCACTGCTCGCTCGGACGTCGTCGACCTTCACGTGAGAAGCCTAACGTCGCGGCCTGGCCAGACCTCCGCTCGCGTCGCGGCCGCCCCTTCGGGCTATCATCGCGCCAGGCGACGCGGTGTCCGACACCTGATTCCAGCGAGGAGATCCAGCGGTGAGTGATCCGGCTCTCTCTCACGTCGATGACGAGGGCAAGGTCAAGATGGTCGACGTCGCCGCCAAGACGCCGACGCGTCGCGTCGCCGAAGCGAGTTGCCTGATCGTCTCCTCGATCGACCCGACGACCCTGTCGGGCCCGGCCGACGGTCTGAGCCCGCTCACCGCCGCGCGCTTGGCGGGCATCTTCGCTGCCAAGAACACCGCGAACCTCATTCCCTTGTGTCACCCCCTGGCGCTGCACGACGTGAGCGTCGACATCGAGCGCCACGCCCGCGGCGCCGAGGTCCGCTCGCGAGTGGTGACCGTGGACCGCACGGGGGTCGAGATGGAGGCACTCACCGCCTGCGCCTTCGCCGCGCTCAGCCTCGTGAACGCGCTGCTCGAACGGGACCCGACGGCCAGCGTCCACGACGCGGTCGTCCTCTCCAAGAGCGGGGGCGCATCGGGCGACTGGACGCGGGCGGCGGGCGTCGTTCGCGCGCCATGACACTCGTCGGGCCGCGTCGAGGTGAGTACGCGGCGTTGCTCTTGAGCGGCGGCGCCAGTTCGCGCATGGGCCGCGACAAGACCCAGCTCGTCGTCGAGGGCACCACCCTCGCCCGCCGAAGCGGACAATTGCTCCAACGTGTCGTCGACACCGCGCTGGAGGTCGGACCCGGCACGTCGGGTCTCCCCGTCGTGAGGGAGGAACCCGCGGGCCGCGGGCCGCTCTGCGCCATCGACGCCGGGTGGCGCGAGATCGAAACACGAGGTCCCCTCGCGGGCGCGTTGGTCGTCGCCTGCGATCTTCCGTTGCTCAGTGAGGGACTCCTGCACTTCTTGGTGCACGTCGACGCACCGGGGTCGGTGGTACCGGTGGTGGACGGGCGCGCCCAACCGCTCGCGGCCCGGTGGTGCGCGCACGACCTGGACGTCGCCGCGGAGCTCGTGCGTCGCGGCGAGCGCTCAGTGCGCCATCTCCTCACCGCGCCTGACGTCACCCTGCTCGACGAGGCCGTGTGGGGGGCGTACGCCACCCGCGACACGTTCTGCGACGTCGACACCGTTGAGGACGCGCGTCGACTCGGGTTGCTCTAGGCGTCGTCCACGTGCACCGACTGCGCGAGTGCGAGGGCCTCGCTGGGATCCAGTCCGTGGCGCGCCGCGAGCCAGCACGCGACGGGCGCCGCCGTTCTCTCGGCGGCGTGCGCCGCGACTCCCGCGAGGTTTAATATCGTCGCCACGTCCTGCTCGCTCGGGGCGTCGACGCCCAAGCGTCGAGAGAATTCCTGGACCCACTGCGCCGACGTGACCATGGCCGCATGTTATCCGCGCGTCGGGCCGTCGCCCCGAGCGCTCATTAGGCTCTACGTCGATGAGAGAGCGCCCCCGTGGGAGAGTGTCGTGAGCCGTTCGGCCCCCGAACGTCGCGTCACGCGGGTGTCGGTCGGCGAGGCGCGCGCCTCGGTACGCGACACGCTCGCGGGCGAGGAGCCCCTCGAGATCAGGGTGCACGGCCGATCGCTGGCCGTCACCATGAGGACTCCGGGCAACGATTTCGACTTGGCCGCGGGATTCCTCGTCAGCGAGGGTGTCATCACCTCGTCGCGCGAGCTCACCACCATGCGCTACTGCGACGGCGCGGGTGAGGACGGGGTCAACCGTTTCAACGTCCTGGACCTCAGCCTCGCTCCCGACGTGGCGGCACCGGATGACAGCGTCGCGCGTTCCTTCTTCACGACGAGTTCGTGCGGACTCTGCGGCAAGGCCTCCATCGATGCGGTGCGAACTCGCTCGCGCTTCGACGTTGGCGACGACCCCATGGTGGTGAGCCCGGAATTCCTGGTGGCGCTACCCCAACGGCTGCGCGAGGCCCAGGAGATCTTCGAGTCGACCGGCGGCCTGCACGCCGCGGCCCTCGTCGACGTCAACAGTGGCGAACTCGTGGTGCTGCGCGAGGACGTCGGTCGTCACAACGCGGTGGACAAGGTGGTGGGCTGGGCCCTGCGCGAGGGCCGCCTTCCACTGCGTGCCACCATCTTGCTCGTGTCGGGTCGGGCGTCCTTCGAACTGGTGCAAAAGGCCGTCATGGCCGGTGTGGCGATGCTGTGCGCGGTCTCGGCGCCCTCCTCGCTCGCCGCCGACCTCGCCGACGAATCGGGACTGACCCTGGTGGGCTTCTTGCGCGATCCCTCCTTCGTCGTCTATTCGCACCCGCAGAGGATCAGTCCCACCACCGAGCGGTAGTCGAACGTCCTCAGGCGAGGGCCGTCGCGCGCTCCAGGCGAACCACCAGCGACTTCGACGTGGGAGTGTTGCTCTCGAGCGCCGTCGAGTCGAGGGGTACGAGCACGTTGGCCTCGGGGAAGTACGTGGCGGCACAACCCCGCGGCGTGGGATAGGCGACGCAGCGCAGTTCGCCCATGCGCCGCTCCTCACCCTCGAAGACGCTCACCAGGTCCACGACGTCGCCGTCGGCGAGGGACCGCTCGGCCAGGTCGTCGGGGTTGACGAAGACGACGTTGCGCCCGCCGGTGATGCCCCGGTAGCGGTCATCGAGCCCGTAGACGGTGGTGTTGAACTGGTCGTGCGAACGCATGGTCTGCAACAAGAGGTACCCGGGCGGCACGTCGGGCGCGTCGGGTCGGTTCGCGCTGAAGCGCGCCCTGCCCGACGCCGTGCGAAAGACGCGCCCGTCGTAGGGCCCGCGCGGCAGCATGAATCCTCCGGGTCGCGCGACGCGCGTCTCGAACTCGTCGAATCCCTCGACCACTCGCGAGATGTGCTGGCGGATCAGCCGGTAGTCGTCTCGCATGTCGCTCCAGCCCATCTGGTCACCGAAGAGGGCTCGACCGAGTTCAGCGACGATGGCCACCTCACTGCGCAGGTGCGCCGAACCGGGCTCGAGATGACCCTGGGACGCGTGGACCATGCTCATCGAATCCTCGACCGTCACGAACTGCTCGCCCGACGCCTGCGTGTCGCGCTCCGATCGCCCCAGGCACGGCAGCAACACGGCTTCACGACCGTGGTGCAGGTGCGACCGGTTCAACTTGGTCGCGATGTTCACGCTCAGCGCGCACCGCGCCATCGCGGCGCGGGTCACCTCGGTGTCGGGGGTCGCCGCCACGAAGTTGCCACCCAGGGCGACGAAGACGTCGATCGCGCCGTCGCGTAGCGCGCGGATGGTCTCGACGGTGTCGTAGCCAGGCTTGCGCGGCGCGGTGAAGTCGAACTCGGCCCCGAGGCGATCGAGGAAGGCGTCGGGCATCTTCTCCCAGATGCCCATGGTGCGGTCGCCCTGGACGTTGGAGTGACCCCGGATGGGCGAGGGGCCCGCCCCGGGGCGACCGATATTGCCACGCAGCAGCAGGAAGTTCACGATCTCGCGGATCGTCGCGACGGCGTTGCGGTGCTGGGTGATGCCCATGGCCCAACACACCACCACGCTGCGCGCCGCGACGACGTCGTCCACGAACGCCTCGATCTGGGTGCGATCGATGCCGCTGAGCGATTCGATGAGCGCCCAGGGCGTCTCTCGCCACTGCGCGCAGGCGACGTCGAAGCCGTCGCAGTATTGCGCGATGAAGTCGTGGTCGAGTATCTCCCCGGGGTGAGCGCCTTCGCGCTCGAGCAACGCCTTGTTGACCCCGGCGAAGAGGGCGAGGTCGCCGCTCAGGCGGACCGGCAAGAAGCGATCGGTCAGCACGGTCCCCTCGCCGAGGATGCCACGAATCGTCTGGGGATTCTTGAAGCGGGTCAGGCCCGCCTCGGGTAGGGGATTGATCGTGACGATCCGTGCGCCGCGGCGCTTGGCGGTCTCGAGGGCCGAGAGCATGCGCGGATGATTCGTCCCGGGGTTCTGTCCGACGATGACGATCAGTTCGGCGTGGTCGGTGATGTCCTCCAGACTCACCACACCCTTGCCGATCCCGATGGTCTCGTTGAGGGCGGATCCGCTCGACTCGTGGCACATATTGGAACAATCGGGCAGATTGTTCGTCCCGAGTCGACGCGCGAGGAGTTGATAGAGGAAGGCGGCCTCGTTGCTGGCGCGCCCGCTGGTGTAGAAGGCGGCGCGATCGGCCGAGGGCATGGCGAGGAGCCTCTGGGCCACGAGGCCGATGGCGTCATCCCACGAGATGGGCGCGTAGTGGTCGGCGCCGGGAGCTAGGTACATGGGCTCGGTCAGCCGGCCGAAGTGCTCGAGAGTGTGATCGTCGAGCGCCCGCAGGTCACCGATCGAATGGGTGGCGAAGAAGTCGCGGTCCACTCGCGACCTGGTGGCTTCCCAGGCGGCGGCCTTGGCGCCGTTCTCACAGAACTCGCTGTGACTGCGCTCGCCCGCGGGCGGGTCCGGCCACGCGCACCCGGGGCAGTCGAAGCCCGTCGCTTGGTTGATCGACAAGAGCGTGCTCGCACTTCGCCGCACCCCCATCTCTCCCAGGGCGTACTTCATGGCGTGGCGAACCCCGGCGATCCCCACGGCCGTCGTCTTGGGCGGCCCTACGTGGAGCTCATCGCCGTTCTCAGCCATCATCGACCCCGCACTACCCTTCTCGGCCCTCGCTGGGCGACCCCGAGGGACCTTCCCAATATAGAGAACCTCGCGTGCGCTGCCTCACCCAACCCCTAGTCTGGCGGTCGTGAGCGCACTGTCGTGGGTGTGGTGGATCGCGGGAGCGGCGTGCTTCTTCGCGTGGGTCGCCTCACTCATCAGTGGCGACACCTCGTGGGTGGACCGCCTCTGGTCGATCCTGCCCGAGGTCTACGTCGGGGTCTTCGCCGCACACGCCCACTTCGACGATGCGCGCCTCGACACCATGGCGGTCCTGACCACGCTGTGGGGAATTCGTCTCACCTACAACTTCGCGCGAAAGGGCGGCTACGCGGGTGTCGAGGACTACCGTTGGCAGGTCCTTCGCGAGTCCATGTCGCGCTGGCAGTTCCAATTGTTCAACCTGTTCTTCATCGTCCTCTACCAGAACGCCCTCCTCGTCGCGATCGCCCTGCCGGCACTCAGCGCCTACCAGCACCGTTCGCACCCCTTTGGTCCGCTCGACGCACTCTGCACCGTGGCCTTCGCGGCGTTCCTCACCGGCGAGACGATCGCCGACCAACAGCAGTGGCGCTTCCACCAGCGAAAGAAGGCCCTCGCCGCCGCCGGGCAACCGTCGACGCCGGGATTCCTGAGCGAGGGACTTTTTCGTTACTCGCGCCACCCCAATTACTTCTTCGAGATCGCGCAGTGGTGGGTCGTCTTCGCCTTCGGTGCCGTCGCCGCCCGATCACCCCTGCAGTGGACCGCCCTCGGCGCCGTGCTCCTGACGGTGCTGTTCATCGGCTCCACCCGTTTCACCGAGCAGATCTCCTCGAACAAGTACCCCGACTACCGCGACTACCAGCGTCGGGTGTCGGCCATCGTGCCGTGGTGGCCGCGTCAGAGCTCCAGCGTCGTCGCGCCGCCGGTCGTCGCATCGCCCGACTGAGCACTTTTGTCGGTGACCGCCTAGAAATCAACCACGGGCTCCGTCGGCGAGGAATAGTCTCGGGTCATGGTCCTCACCGTGACGTTGCTGTGCGTTGCCCTGGTGGTCGCACTGATCATCGGGCTGGCGACTCGCTCGATGAGGAGTCGCCACATCAAGACGCCGGGGACGAGCGACGTCGTGGTGCGCTGCGCCAGCGGTCATCTCTTCACCACGATGTGGGTGCCCGGCGCGTCGTTCAAATCGGTGCGCCTGGGCAACAAGCGCTACCAACACTGCCCGGTCGGCAAGCACTGGAGCATGGTCACGCCCATTCCGGTCGACCAATTGAGCGACGCCGAGCGCATCGAGGCGGCGCGCGTCCACGACATCCACATCCCCTGATCGCGGTGCCCTCGGGGCGTCAATGCGCGACGGTGGGCACCTCGTCGTGCTGGGCCAGGTGGTGGCGATCGATGTTCACGCTGAAGAAGAAGACCGCGGCCGCCACCACGAAGACCACGGCGCCGAATCGGAACGCCTGGTCGTAGCCGTGCACGTCGGCCGCGGCGACCAACGACGGTCCCGCGGATCGACCCTTGGCGATCGCCGCCGCCGTGAAGGCCGTCGCCGAACTCACCACGATGGTGTTCTGGATGGCCGTCCCGAAGGAGCCGCCCAATTGTTGGGCCGTCGAGAGGACGGCGGACGCTGCACCGGTGTCGCGTCCTTGCACGTTGAACAGCGCAGTCGACGCGAGCGACACGAACGCGAGTCCGAGTCCGAGGCTGGTGATGATCAATGACGGCATGACGTGCAGGACGAAGGAGCTCGTCGGGCTCAGGAGTGACAACAACCCCATCCCCGCGGCCGCCATCAGCGATCCCACCGTGGCGAGGGGCCGCGGTCCGATCTTGGGCAGCAGTTGGCTGGTGATGCCCGCCGACACGATGACGCCAAGGGAGAAGGGCATGAAGAGCAGACCCGACTTGACGGCGGAGAAGTGGTGGATGTCCTGGAAGTAGAAGGTGATCCACAAGAACATGCCAAAGAGCGCCAGAGCCACCAGCAGCTGCGTCAAGTACGCGCCCGCGCGAACGCGGTCAGCGAGGAGGCGAAGTGGCAGCAATGGTTGCTTCACCAGGGCCTCGATGACGAAGAACACCGCCAGCAACATCGCGCCGACGACGATGAAGGGCCACGCGCTGAACGATCCCCAACTGGTGATCGACGCCTCGCTCACGCCGTAGACCACCGCCACCATGCCGGCGGTCGCCATCAGCGCGCCGGGTACGTCGTAGTGAGGATGACCCTCGACCTTGGACTCCTTGACGTTGGGGATGGCGAGGAAGAGGGCGATCAGGGCCATGGGCGTGTTGACGAAGAGGCACCAGCGCCACGACAGGTACTGCGTCAAGAGACCCCCGGCGATCAGCCCGATGGCGGCGCCCACGCCCGAGAGGGCACCGTAGACGCCGAAGGCCTTGGCCCGCTCCTTGGAGTCGGTGAACGTCACCGAGATCAGCGAGAGCGCCGCGGGAGCCAGTAACGCGCCGAAGACCCCCTGGAGGGCGCGGGCGCCGAAGAGCCACTGCTCACTCTGGGCGAGACCGCCGAGAAGCGAGGCCGACGCGAAGCCCAGCAGTCCGATGAGGAAGGCCTTCTTTCGTCCCAGGTAGTCGCCGATTCGACCTCCCAACAGCAAGAAACCGCCGAAGGTCAACGTATAGGCGGTGACCGCCCACTGATAGTCGTGGGGCGCGATGTTCAGCCCGCCCATCGACTTGGGCAGCGCCGCGTGCGGCAACGCGATGTTCACGATCGAGGAGTCGAGGATGACCATGAGCTGGGCGATGGCGATGACGAAGAGCGCGAACCAGCGCCGCGGATCGGGCACAGCGGCGTGCACCACGTTGTTGACGGGATCGGTCATGGTCATGTCCTTAGGGTTCGCCATCCGCCCGATCGACTCGTCGGCGCGAATGGGTTCGATGCTTCGGTTGATTGGATGAGAGACGACGTACAGCGGAACAACGAGTACATCTCGGAGTGCGGACGTCATTGTCGCGGACTCGTCAGTGAATCACCGCGCGCGGCCACGTGGCGGCGCACTGACCAACTATAGGGAATGAGTGTGACATCTGACACCACCACTTCGAGGGACGCGATGGAGTCGCACCATCGACGCGGTACGTCTGCTTACATTGGACGAATGAACGAGCACCCCGAGAGCCCGGTCGAGGGTCACGGCGCCGCGTCCGAGGTCATCTCCTCGGGTCGCCTCGAGTCCTTCAGCGACGGTGTCATGGCCGTGATCATCACGGTCATGGCCTTCAGTCTGCGACCGCCCGCCCAGGACCACTGGCGCTACGTGGAACAACGCCTCCCCACACTGCTGATCTACATCTTGAGTTTCACCGTGATCGGGATCTACTGGAACAATCACCACCACCTGCTGCGAATGACCACGACCATCTCGAGCGGCGTCATGTGGACCAACCTCGGCCTCCTGTTCTGGCTCTCGCTCACCCCCGTAGTCACCGAATGGGTCGGCCAGAGCGCGGGTTCGAGTTATCCGGCCGTCGCCTACGGCGTCGTATCGTTGGCGAGCGCCCTCACCTACTTCGCCCTGGTGCGCGCCATCTTGCGAGCGAACCATCACGACGAGACGCTCGTGCGGGCCCTGGGCCATGACGTCAAGGGCATGGTCTCACCCTTCGTCTCGATGCTGGGGATCGCCCTGGGGTTCGTCGCGCCGTACCTGTCCTACGCGTGTTACGCCCTGTTGTCGCTCATGTGGATTGTCCCGGACCGTCGGCTCGTGCGCGAGCACCGCCACGAGC
>Ga0209067_10002826_pt1 | contig 10193 bp, 11 predicted proteins | sample ColStrG_CSR_2013_FD_187199 | JGI IMG/M metagenome (GOLD analysis project Ga0209067, IMG submission 187199) | Freshwater sediment microbial communities in response to fracking from Pennsylvania, USA - Cold Stream Run_MetaG_CSR_2013 (SPAdes)... | ecosystem: Environmental > Aquatic > Freshwater >... | reverse complement strand
GGCGAAAACAGCGCCTGGTACGACGTCAACGCACCGAATGAGCTCCCAGAGGCTCGCGTGCTCGCCACCGCCCTCGATGGCGCCGTGGCATTCGCCGCAGGGCGACACGGGGAGGGCATTGCCAGGGTTCGCGAGGCCATCGGAAGCACGGCCGGTTGGGAATTCGAGTACGGTCCGCCGTGGTCCGTCAAACCACTCGACGAGCTTCTCGGCGAGCTGCTGCTCGCCGACGGCCAGAAGGTCGAGGCCGCGGGCGCATTTCAGCGAACTCTGGTCATCTACCCGAACCGCCGGCTCGCGCTCGAGGGTCTTGCTGCCGCGCGCGGCGCACAATGAACAGGAGGACGTCGATGCCGAAGCTATCCATGCGTCTGCTTGCCGCTGCGTGCCTGCTCGCGGCACTCGGCAGGACGCCCGCGGCGGACAGTGACCCGGCACCGCCGACTACCGGTCGGGATCTGGTCGGTGCATGGCGGCTCGTCAGCATTGACGTCCAGGGGCCCAGCGGCCCCGAGCTGGATCCCTTCTACGGCGAGGGTACGCAGGGGTTGCTGATCTACGATGCGACTGGCTGGTTCAGCGTGCAGTTCATGGGTGCTGCCCGTCCCAAACTCGAGGTGCCGGACACTCGTCCTGAACGGACCGCGGACACGCACACCGCGATCAAGGCGGCGGCACTCGACTCTTATTATGCGTACTACGGAACGTGGGAATTTGATCCCTCGACGTCGACGGTCACGCATCACTCGAAGGGTGCGCTTTACCCGGACGAAACTGGCGCCACTTACCGACAACACGTCGAGGTCAAGGGGGTGACAATGACGTTCAGGCGGAGTCAGGGCGACCGGAATCACCCGACTATCCAGATCAAGACGTGGGAGAAGCTACCAAGGCCTTAGAGTCCAGTTCCGCGCAACCTCACGCGCGCCAGGTGCTAATCAGTACCCCTCAGAGCTCGTCTGACAACTGACCCTGACAATCGCGGCACCAGCGTATCGCAACAGCGATCGAAAAGCCGCGGACTCAGGAAAGCAGTTCGCAACGGCACCGACCGATGAACGATTCCGCAAGCGCCTCCGCCGCCGCACGGTTCGGATCCGTGACCATGACATAACCGAGGCGATCTGCGTTTTGGATTGGCGCGCGGACGTGGTCGCCCGAGCGCTTCATCACCTCAACGCACCGTATCCGCGGATCATCGACCGCCGGCACCGTAACGCGCCTCAGCGTTCCGCTGCGCTCAGCGCACAACCAGCGAGACACCGCAATGTCACCCGACCCCCGATGGGCAGAACCGTCGCTGAGCCCCAAATGCAGACCAATCAATTCTTCATGGATCGAACACCCGAGCGCATGTCCGACTAGGCGCCCAATCTTGGCGCCAACCAGCCGCGGATTGATCTCAATCAACCGCGGCCCATCTGCCGTCAACATGATTTCGGTGTGCGCGGCGCCCCAGTCAAATCCAACGGCCGAAAGGACGGAGGTAACGTAGCGCTCAACTTCGGCCATCTGACCAGTATTCGGCGTAAAACATCCGCCGCGTATGGCAAACGAGGGGGGAGGATAGAACGCCTTTTCGTGCTTACCAAGTAATAAGTGTCGCCCATTGGCGCTCAGCGTATCGCAGCCGATCACGGCCCCTGCCATGAATCGCTCAACGATCAGGCGGTCGTTCGCAAGAACACCAAGTCCGTACTTGGCGCCGCTCGGCAACATGTCATTGAGTGGCGTCAGAAGCGGGTCGAGCTCCAGCGCATCACGAAGCACGACAATGTTCTGGGAGCCGTACCCGTCCACTGGCTTAATCAACACCGGCAAACCCAGTTCGTCTACCGCCTGCCGGAGATCCTGATTCGATGTCGCCAGCCGGAAATCCGGCTGCGCGATGCCCGCGTCTTGCAACGCACGCCTTACTGAATATTTATCCCGCAATACGACTGCACTCGCCGGATTCAGGAATCGAGTTCCGAGTGATTCCGCAAGACGCGCAGCCTCGACCAGTCGCAGGTCCAGCAGGCAAAGGACGGCGTCGATCGGATCGTTCGCATGCAGCGCGAGAATACGCGCCTCGACCTGCGCGTAGTCAAACGGGCTGACTTCGATCGTATGGCGGGCGAGGGCGAGTGCCGCTGCGATTTCCGGTTGCGCCTGATAATGGCCCAACTCGGCGCTTAGAAACGTGAAATGGTCGCGTCGCCGCACCGCTGCATCAATGATGTCGCAGTCATTACCGCCTGGAAGCTCAATGATCAGCAGATGTGCCATGTCCGCTGATCTCTCAAACGGTCTCAGCGAGCCTGAAGCCCATGGCATAGGTGGCCGACCGCGTGTTGTGACCGTGTCGGCGACGCGTGCGCGCCAAATCCCGGAACCGCGCGAAGCTCCCGCCTCGCGCTACGCGGTAGGACCCGTTAATCTGAAACAGGTGATCCGTCACTAGGTTGCCCCCGGGGTAAGCCGCGTAGCTGTCTGAGACGAACTCCTCCACATTTCCGGCCATGTCGCTCGCACCAAAGGGAGCGTCGCCCTGCGTGAAGACCCCGACAGGAGAAGTTGCGAACAGGCCGGTCTCGGCTGTGTTGGCCAACCACGGCTCGAAGTGGCTCCCCCAGGGATACTCGCGACCGTCCGGACCGGTGGCGGCCCATTCCCATTCCGCTTCGGACGGTAGCCGGAAGCCGCGCTCAGTTCGCCGGGCAAGCCACTTTGCGTACGCATCGGCGGCCTTTTCACTCACCGTGTAGACGGGGTGATTCGATCGATGCTGGGGGTACTGGCGATACTCCCAGCTACTGGGGAGTTCCTGGAACCCGGTTTCGATGAGGAAGTCCCGATACTCGGCGTTGGTCACCGGATAGCGGGCGATCCGGTACGGCGCGAGCTGCACACTATGACGCGGACTCTCCTTTTCGATCCAGGTGCGCTCAAGTCCGAGCGTCGAAAATCGGGCCATCACAGCGTCAATCTCATCGGGTTCGAGGCCGATTTCCACGCGACCGCTCGGGACCGCAATCATCTCAGGCGCGCTGGTATGGATACGCGGATCGCCGGACAGGGCGAGCAGGTTTCCGGCAGCTAATCGGCAGGCAAGGGTCGAATCGGAGTCAGCCAGCAGGTCCATCAGCTGACTGTCCGCGGTGCGACGCAGCTCCGCATAGGCCCGGGCGACAGTGACCGACAGGTCAAAGTCTACATAATGATCTGGCAGCCCCAAACGCTCCCGGTCTGAGAACGTTCCGCACAGCGGGCGGTCAAACGTGGGCGAGTGCCACGCACTGATTTTTGAGTGTGAATCGATCATGTTGCGATCACGCAGGGCAAGCCGGGCTGAAACGCAATAAACGTTCGAGCGCGCCGTCCAGCCGACCTTCCACGAGTGGATCGAACGCGAAACCGTAGCCCGACCATGCCTCTGCGGCGCGCGAAAGATTGATCACATCCCCAAGCACCACGCCACCCAGATAGCCGAACAGGGCGCGCGCATGCGGGATGCCAGCGATGCCGCCGCTCCAACCCGTTGACGCGGAGCACAGCAGTATCGCCCGGTCCAGAAACGCGTGCGAATACAACGGCGAAATGCGCGGCAGGCGAGATATCCAGTCGATGGTATTTTTGAGAAACGGCGTCAGCTGCCCGTTATATTCTGGCGAAGCGACGATCAGCCCCTGAGCGGCATAGACACGAGCGTGCAACGACGCAACGCTCTCGATAACCTTGCCATCATGCTCCAGATCCTCGTTGAACAAAGGAAGCTGCACGTCAGCCGGTTCGATGAGGTCACACACGCAGCGCCCTGCCAAGCGAACAGCGAAATCGCGAAGCAAACGAGTATTGTAGGATTCACGCCGCTGACTGCCAGATATAAGCGCGATTCGCTTCATGCCGACACCGGGTAGATGGCGCCGTCGTAGGACGCCGCAAGGAACCGGTTCCGCAGGCCGTCCCAGGCAACTGAGGCAATGCCGCTCGCCGTCGGTCGGAAAAGCTCCGACCAACGTTTAGTCACAAGATCGAACGTGGCAAGCGTACCACCGTAACTGCCGGTCATGAGCGTGCGCTCCTCGGCGTCAATGGCCACGCACTTGATCGAATTCGGGTGAGGAGACTGAAACACCTCGCAGGGAGACATCGCTTCGTCCACGGACCACAGACGCAGGCTTCTGTCCCGACTGACGCTTGCAAACCGCCCGCGGCCGATCGCTACGCAGGCGTTCGCTATCCGATCGTGCGCCCGTCTGACGCGGCGCTCGGGCCCCCAGTCGCTGGTACCGAACCACGCGACCTCTGCAGAGGCGCAGACGGAGAACAGCGCATCATCCTGAAAACTCAACCCTTTGACGGCATTTTCGTACGCCCGGATCGTCTTCATCAGGTGCGGATTGCCGTTCGCGTCGAGAGAGAAGATCAAGATCTCGCCCGTGTAGGTTCCGACGGCCAACCTCGCATCGGAGCCAACGGAGAGTACCGCGGCGCAATTCAGGGGGGAGTGGTGCTCATGCAAAACCATGCCCGTACGTGCGTCGTACAACTGTCCGAGTTGCCCGCCGGTGTAGATACGTTCTCCCGCCGTGGCAAGGAAATTGCAGAGGCTGCCCATATCGGCAACCCTCCGGCCATCCACGGAGACAACACCCGAATCACCGACGGTATAGGCTTCGCCCGCGACGACGAGTACCGCATTGATGGCAGGCCCTGCGCGCGCGCCGGAGATGTCCCATTCATCCTTCTCCACATCGTAGATGGCGTACGTACCTCCAAACGTCCCCGTCGCGACGCGACCATCTGGCAGAATTGCGGCGGCGCGCGCCCAGATCACGGGTGGCAGCGACGTACGCGCCAACTGCAGAAGACCGTCTTCATCGTCGAGTTGCCAGACGACTAGCGTTCGGTCGTAGCTCAATGACACGAGCCGTCGCCTGTTCTCATCCAGAGCCACTTTTTTGATGCCAGCAGCATGCGCAGCGACGTAGCGCGTCTCGGATCCAGTGAGGATGCATAGGCGACCGCGGTCATCCCCTGCAAATATCACCCCGCTCGCGCCCATCTCGACGCTGTCGGTACGCACGCCAAGATCGGACACCTGCGCTTCAACTCCACACTTCGCATCCCACCGCCGGACCGTACCGTCAACGCTCGAAGAAACGACGAACGCTCCGTCCGCGGACCACGCGAGCGATAGCACGTTCCCGGTGTGCCCGCGCATGACATGCAGGCAACGGCCGGTACGGTCGAAGATCCTGACGGCGCGATCGAGAGCGCAGGTTGCGATCAGCTGGTCATCCGGCGAGAAGGCTGCCATATCCACGTCATCGGCGTGCCCGGTGAGCACAGCTTCAAGTCGCAGTGACGGAACCGACCAAATCCGGGCCGAATAGTCACTGCTTGAACTAAGCAACCAGCGGCCATCGGAGCTGAACGAACAGTGATTGACGAGATGGTCATGATAGGCGCGGCCCAACGGCGATCGGGTACGCGCATTCCACAGAACGATCTGGTTGTCATAGCCGGCCGTCGCGACGAGATCGCCTCGCGTCGCGATGCCGGAGATCGGTCCATGATGTTTCAAGGCGCGATACATGCGCCGTCCTGCCGATATTACGCCGTTGCGTTCAGGAGCGATCCAATGCCACTGGCCGACACCGCTTGCGGAGCAGTAGCACCGGCGGCTACGCTCTGTTGGGTACGCGCAGCTTCGAGCGCTTTGGCGATCTGCTGCGCGCCAGCCAGATCGTTATTGCTCAACGCCGCACCAATCTGCGCGATCGGGCTGTTCGCGTTGCTCGCGTTCGGCGGAGTCGCGCCATTGGTCAGGGCGGAATAGGCCTGCTTCGCGGCGGAAAGGTTATTCGAACCCAGCGCAGAGAATAGCGACGCGACGTTTTGTTGGCGCTGCTGCCAGGAAGCAATGCTCGCGGAAGCCTGAGCGGCGCCGCTCGACCCCGCGCTACCGATACTCCATCCCATGGTGAACTCCTCAGTTGTTCCCTAAACCACATTAGATCAACCGACATCCGGCGAGCGCTGACTCGGACCGCTAGTACGCAGTGAAGCCCCTCAAACCACCACTTCCAATGTCAAGCGTTGCTGTCAATGAAAGACGGTTCCGCGAAGATCGCCACGGCACCCTGCCGAGCGAGCTCAGGCAGTGACGTTCAGTAAGGACCCGCTCGTGCTGGCAGCGGAGCCGTCATTGTCACCGTCCGAATCGGCGGTTCCGCTAGTCGTACTGCTCTGCGTGGTTGCCCCCGAGCCGCTGGTTCCGCCGCTCTGGTGGTGATGTCCGCCGTGATGCACACGGGGGCCGCCACTCGTCGAGGCTCCCTGCAGGTTCAGTCCGCTGCTTCCGGCCGCGGACTGAAAGCTCGCGCGAAAGTCGCTCTGCAGCTGGGAGAACGCTGTCTGGGCACCTTTGAGATCACCGCTCGTCAGCGCCGTTGACAGCGCAGTCCAGTCGCTGGCGAGGGGAGAGGACGTTCCCGATGTCGCGGAGACACCGGGCGCGGGTGAGTTTGCGGCGCCCGCTGCACCAGTGGTGCCGCCACTCTGGGTCTGGACCAGCTGCTGCAGGGCCGAGAACGCGCTCTGTGCACCGCTCAGGTCACCGCTGGACAGCGCCTGCTTAAGGGCCTGGAAGTCCTGCCTCCGCTGCTGAAACGGATTCAGGGCGTTGCTCGTGAAGCTGCTCGCCGCTCCGACTGACGTAATGCTCATAGTCACTCTCCTGATAATTCACGCCTGACAATCGTTGTTCGATGCCTGGAGAGCAGCACGAACTGTGCCATCACGCGTAAACGTGGAGTCGGCCGAAAAGCTGCGGTCTTTAAGCGCCCGGTGCAAAGATGCGTCAAGGGTGTGTCAAGACCAGGACGGAATCGCTTTTCGCTGCTTATTCCGCTGCGCGCATGTGGCAGAAAATGGCCATGTGGGCGGCAATTGCTTGCCCTTTCTGACTCTTGGACCGGATTTGGATTGGCGCTGCGAATGATTCTCAGTTCAAGAACCGTTAGGAACGCATGCACCAGTACCGCACGCCCTGCTCATCCAAAAATGATTCAGCATCCGCGCCGCGCAGCATCGCAAACGTGGCAAGAATTCCGGCCTCGACGCAGGATCCGCCCGCGACCGTCACCGAACTCGGCGCACCGGGAACCGGCCACCCCGTCCGCACGTCGAGAATATGGCTGTACCGTACGCCGTCGCGTAACAAGAAGCGGTGGGTGTCCCCGCTCGTCGCAAGCGCTCCCTGTGACAGTTCCAGAAGCATCGCCGCCTCGCGCTCGGAACCGGGTCGCTCGACGCCCACTCGCCACGGACCAGACGCAGGGGCGCGGTTCGTCGCAAGGTCGCCACCGAAGTTCACCAGAATTGCTGCCGGGAATTGCGCCACCAGTTCCGCCAGCACCCGATCTACCGCGTACTCCTTGCCGATTCCGCCAAAATCGAGCTCCATTTTGCTGGGAACTGAAATGAACGGTGGCTCCCAGCGAATCTTCTCAAATCCAACCAGAGCCCGAAGCGCCTCGACCTCGGCGGGCGAAGGCAATCTGTCGGAACCGTCGAATTTCCAGCAGCGCCGCAGCACGCCGGACGTGATGTCGAATCGGCCATTCGACAGTTTGTGGCACTGGGCTGAAAATTCGATCAGCGACGCGGTTTCGTCATCAACCTCAACCGGGCTTCCGCAGCTTCGATTGATTGAACTGACGACACTATCGTCGCGATAGCGACTGAACTTCGCCTCTATCCGCCATGCCTCCTTGGCGGCAAGCATTCCGAGCGCGCGGCAGCGCTCGACGTCGCCTGTCTCAATCAGCACCTCGCATGGACTCGCCATCGCGAGGAAGCAGACGGCGACAATACCGCCGTCACGCGACTCGACCGCTAATTTCGCCGAAGAGTCGCGCACAGGTTCCGCTTCCGAGCTGCGATCAAGGTGCACCGACTAATACTCATAACGCCACCCGATCTGCACGATCGCGGACTTTAGTCCAGGATTCAAATTGAGACCCTGCAGATTGGCGAGGGAACTGGACGTCTGGGCCGCCTTCTGCTGGTATTCCTCGATACGCAAGCTGAGTTCATTGTTGCCGTCGAAACCGATCCCGAGCTTGAGCCCGAACGTCGTGGCCCGAAATTCTGCGAGTCGCTGGTCTGCAGACATATACGTCGGGAGTGCATCCGCCTGATTAAGGTACAGATGATAGAAGTCGGCGGCTGCCTGCCGATACCAGCGGGCGTGCGGTTCAATATAGACGTCGTTGCCGAGGTCGATGCGCAGGCGACCGTCGACCGTGTTTGATTTGATACCCCAGTTATCACTTCCGCGGCGGTAGGAGAGATCGAGCACCTCGCCACCGAGATAGACCTTATTCCCGACGTAGACGCTCTGCCTTGTCCGGGTGTTCGGTCTATTCTCAAAGCGATATCCGGTGGATGCGCCAGTTGTGTCGACAACAGAGATGATCTTGTAAGGATCCGTCAGATACCCCTTCGACGTGTCGTACGTGTAGTTGACCTGCGATACCCATCGTCGGCTCATCACCTGAGTAACCCCGAAGAGACCGCCGACCAGATTCTTACTCTTGTTGCCCCCTTTAAGCAGCTGAATGTAATCCGTTCCGCCGACAGGTGCGCCGCCTATTGGATTGATTCTATCGAGCTCAAGATTGAAGCCGCCGGAGACGGTGGTATTTTTGCCGTTGAAGTCACGGCTCAGTGCGCCATTGACCGCTGCCGAGTTGAAATCGAGCTCGTTTGACAGATGGCCACTGATCGAAGCGTGGGTATCCAGGCCCATTGGTTGCGACCAGCTGGCGTCAGCAGCGATGCGCCTGTCATGGAAATTCGGGTCGAGCGGCAGTTGACCCGGGTTCACGGAGTAGAGCGTAACCTTCGCCAGCAAGGCGACCACCTGACCCGACGGGGTCGTGTAGGTCTGAGGCACACCTGATACGGGCTGAAGACTCGTTCCCGACGGCGTCGCGAAGGTCTGGGCCTTCCGCGAAGGAATGGCGCCGTTCGGCGATCCTCCGGTGAGGCTGTCGAAAGTCAGCGTCACACCAAGCACGTGGTCGTCGCCGTAGTTCTTCTTCAGATTGACGATTGGCTCGATCGTCTGAACGCGACCCTGATCCTCCTTGTAATAGAGGAGCCCAGTATCAATCAAGAGGGGCTGCTCACCGTCCGGCGCAACCTGCGAGCGCGCGACTGGCGCACCGAGAAGCGCGCAACTCGCGGCCATCAGGCCGAGCCGCAGCGGAGTTGTCGACTTATTCAGTTGCATCCGCAGCCCCCACCACCGAAGCCGCGGCCGCCACTCGCGGCCTCTTTGCTGAAGTACACGTGGTCATCGATGGCGGCATCGAGTGGATTGGCGTCGAGCGCCATCTCCTTCTTAGCGAGCAGTTCCCGTTGCCAGGGTTTCACGCCTATTGCGCTGCAACCGGTAATGCCAAAAAGTGAGACGGCAGCGGCCGTAAGGCCGACGAGTCTGAGCAGGCTCATGAGCGATTTATTCCCTGATGGTGAAGAGTCAATTGGTCGAGAGCAGCGCGCGAATCTGCTGCTCCAGTGGTTCTCGGTCCTTTGGTCGGAATCCCGCATGAGTCAGTTGAACCCTGCCAGCGCGATCGACGAGAAAGCTGGTGGGCATACCCTTGACTTTGAATCGCTCCGCGACCGCGCCGTCCGGATCGAAAATGATCTTGAATGCAGGCGCGAACTTATCCAGAAACACCTGCGCATCATCTCGCTCGCGATCGAGATTCACAGCGACTACGACGAAACCTTCCTTTCCGAATTGACGCTGAAGGTCATTCATCCATGGAAAAGACAGGCGGCAGGGCTCGCACCAGGATGCCCAGAAGTCGACGTAGACAACTTTGCCCTTGAGGGCAGCGAGATCAAGCGGATCAGAGCTTGTGCCGCCGTGCACCGTCGTAGTAAATCCGGCCGAAATTATGAACAGGAAGACACAGAGAGTTCGTGGGAATGACATCAGTTGGGACGACCTTGTCGGTGATGACGGAGGGGAGCATCGAGCGGGTTCTGGAACCGCGTCTCATTCGCATTCGGCTCGCGAGGTGGGGGTGTGGGCCTGAGCAATACTGCCGGGCTGTCACCAAGACCCACCTCCCTGATCGCGTTCGCCGGAATTGATCTCTTGTTGTTGTGTGGGCCCGCTCCAGCAA
>Ga0209067_10002825_pt1 | contig 10194 bp, 10 predicted proteins | sample ColStrG_CSR_2013_FD_187199 | JGI IMG/M metagenome (GOLD analysis project Ga0209067, IMG submission 187199) | Freshwater sediment microbial communities in response to fracking from Pennsylvania, USA - Cold Stream Run_MetaG_CSR_2013 (SPAdes)... | ecosystem: Environmental > Aquatic > Freshwater >... | reverse complement strand
ACGGCTGACGAAAGCCTGCCAGCGCGCTCATCAATATGGATTGTACTCCTTCCGGGCCATTGAGGATATCCTCAACAGAGGATTGGACTTGTTTGATCTGGAGGAAGAGCGGCAACTCAAAATGCCCAATCATGATAATATACGGGGTAAGAATTACTACCAGTAAACCAATGAAAGAATCAATTAAAACCAATGTTACACCTTAAACTTTTAAAACGATGAATGAACAGATGATGGTAAAAATGAAATCCATGAAGCTTCATGGCATGGTGCGGGCCTTCCGCACCAGCCTTGAGGCGGGTAATGAAAACAAATGGACAGCCGACGAACTACTTTCCATGATGATTGACTCCGAGTGGGATGATCGCTCGAATCGAAAGCTCAACCGTAATGTCAGGAACGCACGCTTCCGTTACAAGGCCGCAGTAGAGCAAATTAACTTTGAGACACCCAGAGAACTTAACAAGAACCGCCTGCTGCGCCTGGCAGACTGTGACTTTGTGGACAAAAAGGAAAATGTACTCATTACGGGAAGTACCGGTATTGGCAAAAGTTACATCGCTTCGGCATTGGGGCACCAGGCCTGTTCCCTCGGATACAAAGTACAATACGAACACACGTCAAAACTTTTTGCCCGGTTGAAAATGGGGAAGGCGGATGGAACCTACCTGAAGGAAGTAACAAGAATAGAAAGACAGGACTTACTCATCATTGATGACTTTGGTATACAACCTCTGGATCAATTGAGCCGAACCATTCTCATGGAAATTATTGAGGACCGACATGGTAAACATTCCACCATGTTCACCTCACAGGTTCCCGTAAACCAATGGCATGAGGTAATTGGCGAACAGACTATTGCTGACGCTATCCTCGACCGTATTATCCATGATGCACACCGACTCGAACTCAAAGGGGAATCGATGCGTAAAAAAAGAAGTATCTTACCCGAAGAAATGACCGAAAACGACAATTAAAACCAGCCTGTGTTTAACCGAAAACTCGATGCATTTTTTTCTCCATTTTGCCAGTTAACTTTTGGTGGTCACGTTGCAGCGAAAAAGAGTGGTCATATTGCGCGGAATCTCCACCACGGCGCATTACTTCTATGGGGCAGACGCGACGCGCCTTACATAACTTCGCAATCAGTTCCCCTTCAATTTTTCATTCAGCTTGATCAGGTATTCCTGCCGCTTACTTTTTTTGGTCGTCCGGTCTCCAAGCGAGGCAAATTCCTTTCCCAGTACCTCATCCTTCGACGTCAGAAAACGTTCCATATAGGCAACCGTTCCGTCGCGGTACGTGCCGCCGTCGTCGATAATCACAAGATGGTCCGGCAGCATAGCGGTAGCCAGGCTATACCGGGCCTGTGCGAATAGAAAAAAAGAATAGCGGCCCACGTGGTCGAGCCTGTGAAACCCTTCGAGACGCAGGCCATGCACATACACGGTCGTTCCGTCGCAAAAGCCAAATACCTTGCCCACCTTGCTTCCGTCTTTGGTATCGAAAGTATATTGCTCGCCCATGTTACTTTTTTGGCGGACCGTAAACGACGTCGTGACGGACGGGGCGTTGTTGATAAACTCATCGTAGGTCTTGTACAGACCAGTCTTCAGTTGCAAAGTTTGGTAAATCTTTTCCTGTCCGCGACCCAGCAAGGGGACGAACAGCAGCACTAACAATATGTTCCGTTTCATAAGGTTTATTTTTTCCGGTTAAACGAAAAAAAATCAAAAAGGATAACGCGCCGTGATTTTACTCGCGCGTAATTTTTTCGATTTCCGATACCTTATACACAAAGACACTCCCGTCTCGGGTCTGGATTTTCACCTGTGTGGCCGGGTCCTGCTCAATGATGGTTCCGCGAATGATGCTGCCATTTTTCAAGTACACCACATCTACCAATCGATCGTCCACAGTGGTCGGCCCGCCGCTGCCGGACTGCGTACTGCAACCGGTATAATTCAATGTGTACTGGTAATTCTTATAATTGTGTTTCGTGATGCCAATCTCCGCTACATCCGGCTTCCAAACCGCCCCGTCAATCAAATCAATTGCGAGTCCAATGGGAATATACTCGCTCGTCGTAAACGTGACGATGGTCCCAACGATTGCCCACCCCCGCAAAATCCGGCTATGGTAGGCAAACGTCTGGTCTGCACACCCGTCTTCCTTCACCACCATGGTAACCTTGTGTGCGTCACGGCGTTTAATTTTCACTGATGCAGAGCCGTGTCCAACCATCAGCCCATTGTAATAAATGCTAGACGATGGTCGTCCATTCACTAGAATGGCGGCGTTGTATCGGGAGCCCCCAACGATGGTCGCACAACTTGCAGTCAGCAAGGCGAAGAAAATTGGATAGCTAAATCTTAGCAGTCGGGTCATGGGCGTGATTTTTTTATTTTCAAGTTAAAGAAATAGTCAAATCGGCCAATACCCTCGGATACTTTTGTCAGAAAAAACACGGTTGGCCAGACCGGCTCTGGCCAACCTCAAATTGCTCACGGGGCCACCATCTCATCGTAACGCGCCATTTGCCCGCGAAGCTCTTCCAACAGTTCGCTGAATCGGTCGTCGGCTTTCAGCGCGTTCAGCTGCGGATCACTATTAAAAAAAGTGTACGACGGAAAACCGTTGGTGGCCGTCCAACGAAGCCACTCAACCGCCTTGGTGCGGTTGCCCAATAGGGCATACCCCACACCCATAAAATATGTGACATGGTGAAAGGTAATGGCTTGTGCTTCCTTGTTGGGAAAATGCTCCAGTTCGTCTAGTTGTTTCTGGGCCTTTACCCGGTCTCCTTGCTCGGCCAGAAAAATGACCTCCGTCACTTTGTACAACAAGTCGTTGGGATCTTTTTTTCTGGCAGCGGTCAACAGATTGGTTGCTTCCGTTCGCTTGCCACTGTTCCACAACGTGATGTAGTACTGCGTGGCCCAGTAAGCATCTTCTGCATATTGCTTCGGCACTTTGGCAAAGGCGGCCAGCATGTTGGGATAATCGCCTTTGAAAAAGTAATACGAACTGATGTCGGCCAGGGCATAACCATGCAACGGAGTGGCGGCGATGGCGCGTTGTAAGGCCGCGTGTCCCTTGTCCAACAGACCTACATGCATGTACACCTTCGCCAGCAAATTGAGCGCGTCGGCATATTTCGGGTTGATAGCCAACGCACGCACCAAGTCTTTTATCACTTGATCGTGGGGAAACTTATTTTGAGCCGTCCAGCTCTCATAGGCGCGCGCATAATACACCTCTGCGAGTGTTGAATCAAGGCTCAGTGCTTTCTCTCCTTCGACGTAGGCTTTTTCGATATAATTGATCTTGCTGTCAGCAACAAAATGATTGCGTTTGGCGTAAGCCAGCGACAACTCGGCATGAGCCTTCGCAAAGCGATTGTCCAGCCGGATGGCCTCCGAAAAATTATGAATCGCCGAATCAAGGTCTTCCTTCCGCACAGAATTCATTTGAAACTTGCCCTTCAGGTAGTGATCATAAGCCTCCAGGTTTGAGGTGATATTGGAGCCCAACCGAAGCGCCTCGCTGGCGCTTAATTTCACTTGCAGCGCATGGGCTACGTCCCGGGCAATTTGATCCTGCAGTTTAAAAATATCCGTCAATTCCCCTTCTACTTGTCCTGCCCACAGGAGCACCTGACTGGATAAATTCGTCAGCCGGGAGCTAACCCGCACCGTTTGTCCATTTCGTTGCACCTGGCCTTGAAGCAAGTAATTAATCCCCTGGTCGGCCAGTTCGGCAACATCAACGGGCTTGTCCTTGTATTTGAAAGAGATGCGTTCTGCCAACACCGTAAGCTGCCCAATTTTTGTAAGTTCCCCAATGATCGACGACGTGACACCGTCGGTGAAATGCGAGTCCTTGTCGTCGCTTGTACCCTGGTACGGGACGACCAGAATGGTAGGGTTCTCTACAAGCGCGTGGTCAGCAACGGTCTTTGCCGGCTTACGCACAAAGTGGTAAGCGAAAAATCCTGCAACCACCAGATTGGCAACAAGCAATGCTACCTCGATCATCCGGTATTTTCCCAGCGCCTGAAAAGTCAACATGATCGCCAGGAAGGGAATGGCCGCCAGCAACCCCACCACGCTCAGATCAACGAGCAACTCCGGCCATTGATAACGGTGGGCAAAATAATCGATGACTTGGATGGCACCCCAGGCGCCTGCGGCGAACAGGGTAATCTTTCTGACCGCCCGGATTTCCCGAAGGCGTTTGAGGAAGGTGTTCATGGCGACGTAATTAAAGCCGACAACGAAAGATAAGAAAATCGCCGCTCGATTTGATACCCATGAAGGTCGGCCTTCAAAAATTTGTGGGTCTACGCCGACGCAGACAAAGCCAATAAGCGCGGTGCAGACCATGCCGTCAACACCAGGAGCCGCCAATCGACGAAATCAAGTGCCGCTTATCTGGATGGTCCACATTCGAAAGGTAAATTTTGCAATTTTACGGCCAACAACCCGCGACACCCCATGAAGACACTCACCAAAGAAATGCAGGCTGCCATCACCCCGCGCTCGGCGCTCGCACTGCTGCAGGAAGGAAACCGTCGGTTCATCAACAACCTAAAGGTGAACCGTAACCTGCTGCAACAAGCCAACGAGACCTCCGACGGCCAGCATCCATTTGCGGTCATACTTAGTTGCATCGACAGCCGCACGTCGGCTGAACTCATTTTCGATCAGGGGCTGGGCGACATCTTCAGCGTGCGCGTGGCAGGCAACATCATCAACGAAGACATCCTGGGCAGCATGGAATTCGGCTGCAAAGTGGCCGGCGCCAAAATCATCGTGGTGCTCGGACACAGCAAGTGCAGTGCCGTCAAAGGCGCCTGCGACCACATGGAGATGGGCAACCTCACCGCCTTGCTCACGAAAATAAGACCCGCCGTCGACGACGAACAGGCAACAACAGAAAATCGAAATTCCAACAATGAGGCCTTCGTCGAAAACGTCATCGCCATCAACGTCCGGCGCACGGTAAAATCCATCATGGAGCGCAGCACGATATTGAAAGCCATGGTCGACACAGGTCAGATCGGCATCATTGGAGGCACACACGACATTGCGACCGGCGCGGTTGCGTTTTTTGCAGACACGGCCACGTGGTAGGCCAACTAGAATGAAGACGATAGAATGAAGACCGTGACGGACGTGGTTGGATCAATACTTTCCCGGTTAGAGCAGCATCAAAGCAGCTCTTCACGTATTCTTTTGTGAAACCGATGTTAAACAAAAAAGCCCTTACGTTATGTAAAGGCTTGATTATCAGTGTGGGAGCTGAGGGGTTCGAACCCCCGACCCTCTGCTTGTAAGATAGTATCATTCCGTTTCGATAGAATTGCAAGGAGTATTATACAGCTGAATTTCAGTGATTTACTTTCCATTACGTTTGGTGGTTTTACACGTATTTGCATTATTTGTGTACACTTTTGTGTAAACCAAATATCACCAATGAGTGTCATTCACAAGCCAACCTTCAAAATATTGCTTTTCCCTTCTAAGGTTTTGGCAAATGGCGAGTCACCAATCTTAATACGAGTAACCTATCAGAGGCAACGTAAATACATTTCTACGGGCTTTGCGGGCACCGTAGAAACCTGGAACGATGAACTCGGGCTATTCGATCGGAAAGGGGGGCGCCTTAGCGATTATGAAAAGAAAGCAAATCAAGAATTGAAGAAACGGGCCGTTGAACTTGAACAGGCGCGGCAGTTTTTCAATGAAGTACAGTTCACTTTCGACAGATTCCAACAGAAATTCGGGAAAATTAGTACACCTGTCACGGTTCTAACTTATTTACATGAAATCATTTCGGAGCTTGAAGCGGCTAACAGATTTGGTACTGCCCGCTGTTATAAAGACACTCATAACAGGTTGAGGGATTTTAGAAAGAAAAATTCATTGTCATTCCATGACATTGACTTGAAGTTTCTCAAGTCTTTTGAAATTCATCTTTTGAGAACAAACAAGGTAAATAGTGTTTCAATCTTTCTGAGAACGCTTCGCGCCGTTTTCAACAGAGCCATTAGGGAAGGAATCATTAAACAAGAGGTCTACCCTTTCGGCGGATTTAAGATAAAATCGGAATCGACCAGAAAAAGAGCGTTGAATAAAGGGCAACTTGATTCTCTCAAGAAGTTCAAGACAGATGTAGGGTCACGACAATATCATAGTTTAAATTTCTTCCTTTTCAGCTACTATGCACGCGGCATGAACTTTCTCGATATAGCTAATCTGACGTGGGACAACATTCAGAATGACCGAATTTTCTATAAAAGAAAAAAAACTGGTGACCCTATTGACATTTTAATCGATGAGAACTTGGCTGAAATAATTTCAAAGTATAGCCGAAGTATGGAATACATCTTTCCAATTTTGGAGAAAGGCCTTTCGCCTCTAACAACACGGAACCGGATAAAAACGAAGCTCAAAAAGACCAACAAGGATTTGCAAGCAATTGCCAAGTCAATTGGACTGCCAGACGACATAACATTTTATTGGGCACGACACTCGTTCGCTACCATTCTAAAACGAGCTGGAATTTCAACCACTGTGATTTCTGAGACACTTGGCCACGGGAGCGAAAAAGTCACGCGGAATTATCTAGATTCATTTGAGACAAACCAGTTGGACGAAATAGGGAATTTTCTTTAATAAACACTTATGAGCGACGATTCTGAAGATGATATTCTTAGCGACGAAAGTTGGTCGACCGAGGAAAAAAAAATTAAGGATCAAATTGACGCATGGGACTTTGCCGATTATTCTCAGGACGATTTCCGAGGCAACGACGCCGAATTGAACGCCGAAGAAAGAATTGACGGATTTCATTATGGCGACGGTCCAAATCTAATGGATGCATCTTATTTTGAAGATTCGACTTGGGAGGAATTGCCGCCAAATCTATTCTTTCGCAACGACCCTCACTTCGTATATTTCGTTCACTCCGGGCCATACCCATACGAGCCACGAGAGAACTTTGTAGAAATAGGAGCCAACGAGACATGGGAGTACGAGCCGTGGAATATTGATGGTGATTACCAATATCTTTTAATCTCCAAAACGAATTCTCCAGGACAAAGTCACAGCAAATGGATGCGTCTGCGGCTTCCGAACATCAACAATACAGCGATCGCTCTCATAAAATCGGGTGAATCAAGGCGCAGGATTTCTAGATTCTTGAATATTGTTAAGTCTGAAGTGCAACAGAGCGACGTAAGTGACTGGCTCCGGGGAACAACAGAATATTTGAAGTGGAAGTTAAATGACTTAATTCAAAATGATCTTGACTTGAAGGCGCAAGAAATTGTTAATATGAGACTTTGGTTGGAATTGACTTTTGGTAATCCACCTCAAAATACAAATCTAACTGAAGTGCTGCCGCCATATCATTTAAGGCGGCACTTAAAGGAAGGTCGCGAAATAGATCACCCGTTTTTTATTGATGATCAGTGGCAAGGCAAGCCAAGCAAGTTTATCGAGTGGCTACGTGACAATCAGTCAAGTTTTCATGAAATTTCTGTACTCGGCGACTACGAAAATGTGTGCAGGGTGCACAACGTGAAAATAAGCCGTAGCCAAATAGCGGAGATCATTCGAAAAACATCCAAAAAACCTTTCGCTAATAAATAGTCCGGTTTCAGTCCAGTTTCAGTCCAGTTTATATTGCATTTCTTGTTTGCATGCATTACAATTTTGTGTCAACAAACAAAATTGCTGCAACCATATGCATATCGAAGACATAATACACAAACTTGATCGAATAGATCAAATTGAACGAACGCTCAACAAAATTTGTCAACATCTAAGCTCAGGCAAATCTGAAGATATTTTAGATATTGACGCCGCCGCCCAGTTCACCGGGCTTTCGAAAAGTACCCTTTACTCAATGACGTCCAAGCGGACCATCCCGCACATGAAGAGAAAGGACCTCAACAAAATTTTCTTTTCAAAAGCAAAACTGGAGACTTGGCTGAAAGAGGGGGAAAAGGAGTAGAATGGAAACCAACACCAAAAGGCCAGGCCTAAACGATCTGTGGCGTGAAATTTTGATTGTGGACCCCCCCCCTGAAGATCAAGTTTTGATAAAAATTAATGGGGTTGATGTTGCGACTGCCGGAAATCACTCGCTGATAATTGGCAAAAAGAAGACGCGAAAATCGCTTTTTGTCGTTTGGTTCGTGTCAAACTTTCTTGGCGACTTGGGTGCAGAAGTCGCAATTTTTGACACGGAGCAAAGCAAGCGACACGTGTATGCCACACGAAAAAAACTTCACGAATTAACTGGCAAATTTATACCAGTTTTTTATTTGCGGGGACGATCTCCACGCGACCGGAAAGAAATAATCTCCAACGTCGTGGCCTACTGGCCAAGCAAGCTAAAATTAATCGTTATCGACGGGATCCGTGACCTGATGACAAATATCAACGACGCAGAACAAGCCACGGATTTAACTACCTGGATTGAACAGCTGACCTTAACATACGGACTCCACGTTGTCAACGTGCTACACCTCAATAAATCGGACAACAACGCCCGCGGCCACATAGGGACTGAGCTGCTCAATAAAGCAGAAGTGACAATCGAAATCGAGAAGGACGCTGCGTCTGGCGTTTCGATAGTTAAATGCGAATCCGCCCGTGATCGACCGTTTGAGAGTTTTGCTTTTACGCACGGAGCGGCCGACCTCCCTGAACTAGTAAGTGCGCCTGTCAAAACAATCGGACTGTCTGGTTCCGAAGAACTCAAGCGCCTGAAATTTGTCTTTGATGAGCCGCTCCTAAAACGGGCGCAATTGATCGACGGTTTGCGCCAACATTTTGAAATTGGCCGTGATAAGGCCGACCGCCTTCTCGCGCGATTTGTGCGAGAAGGACGGGTTGTAAAGAACGGGAAAGATCGGTCACCCTCGACCGTGTATAAAATTGGCAGTTGCTAAAATAACTGCACTAGTGTGCTGGTGTGTATATATAGCACACCAGCACAGTACAGTAGGCTGGTACAGTATCAGTACAGTACCAGTACAGTAGTACACCCACTAAATTAGTTTTAACCTGAAAAAAATGGAACACCAAATCTGCGAAAAGTTGAACAGCTCCATCAACTGTCAAGACCTAATGTGGTCGGCTGGATACCAGCCAGCCAAGGAGACGGAGCGCGACGCGTGGTATCGATACAAAAACGAGCGGACGGCATCTTTAAAAATTGACAAGACCAAAAATCGCTGGTACAACTTTGCCACCGGTACCGGCGGCAAACCAATCGACTTGGCTATGCATGTATGGGAGTGTGACCTGTCCGAAGCAATTGTAAAATTAAAGGCCCTCAACCATGGCACCATAAGAACGGAAGCACAAACGCAACTCCAAGTCAGACCAAGAAAACTCGAAAGCGAAACCGAAAAAATACTCATTAAACCACTGGCCAACCCCGCGCTGATCTCTTACCTCGACGAGCGCGGAATTTCTTTTTCAACAGCAAAAGCCTCACTTCAAGAAATCTACATCAAGAAAGAAGGGAGAAATACTCAATTTTTCGTGGGGCTGAAGAATGACGCCGGAGGCTACAACATGCGAAACAAAATGTTCAAAAGAGTTCACGGCCACAACGCAATTTCGACGATTGAAGGAAATGGCGAAAAGCAGGTCATTTTCTTTGAGGGATTCATGGATTTTCTCTCCTATCGCGAGATGAATCCAAACCATAAAAAGACTGCCATCGTTCTGAACTCGACTGCGAATGTCGACTCTGGAATCAAACGAATCGAGAGTCTCCAACCAAAAAGTGTCGAATTATTTTTGGACAATGATGCGTCCGGTCGCCAGGCAACAGACAAAATCAAAAGTAGATTTCCTTTCGCTGTTGATCGCGCAGGTGAGTATCAAGCCCACAAAGATTTGAACGACTTTCTCGTTGCGCTAAAAAAAAATAAACGTCAAAACTCAAACTCAATAAAATTATGAAGAATGACACGGAAATACACGTGAGGCTCCCCAAAGAACAAAAGAATTCCTGGAGGATAAAGGCGGCCCAAAGCAACTTAAATTTAAGTTCGTGGGTGATCGCACTCGTAGAAAAGGGGAAGGTCGTCGCTCCACTATCAGCATCCGAACTCAAATTGCTTCGGGATTTCAGCGGAGCCGCAAACAACGTCAACCAAATTGCCAA
>Ga0209067_10002823_pt1 | contig 10196 bp, 10 predicted proteins | sample ColStrG_CSR_2013_FD_187199 | JGI IMG/M metagenome (GOLD analysis project Ga0209067, IMG submission 187199) | Freshwater sediment microbial communities in response to fracking from Pennsylvania, USA - Cold Stream Run_MetaG_CSR_2013 (SPAdes)... | ecosystem: Environmental > Aquatic > Freshwater >... | reverse complement strand
GTCATCTTTCCGGGGTTCGACGGCGGGGCAGAGTGGGGCGGAGCAGCCGCCGATCCGGAGACCGGCATTCTCTATGTCAATGCCAACGACGTAGCCTGGACCGGGGCGCTGGCGGAGAATACGGACGAGAACAGTCCCAAGGGCGTGTACATGAGTCAGTGCGCCGTCTGCCATGGCGAGAAGATGGCGGGTTCGCCGCCGGCGATGCCATCCCTGGTGGGATTGGCGGACCGCATGTCTTCTGGGGATGTCGCTGCCACGATCAAGAACGGGAAGGGCCGCATGCCCGGTTTTGCGAACTTGAGCGACGATAAAATGTTTGCGTTGTTGTCTTACGTGATGAGCGGGGGAGGGGAGAACGACAAGAAGGAGATGGCCAGCGCCGGGCCTCCCCTGCCGGCGATGAAATATCACTTCACCGGTTACAACAAGTTTCTCGATCCCGAGGGATATCCCGCAGTGGCTCCGCCGTGGGGAACATTGAGCGCCATCAATCTGAACACCGGCGAGTACGTGTGGAAGATTCCCCTGGGGGAGTATCCCGAACTCGCTGCCAAGGGCTTGAAGAATACCGGTACGGAGAACTATGGCGGTCCGCTGGTGACGGCTGGAGGCCTCGTCTTCATCGGCGCCACGAACTTCGATAAGAAATTCCGCGCCTTCGACAAGTCAACCGGCGCTTTACTGTGGGAAACGACGGTGCCGTTCTCAGGCAACGCGACTCCCGCTACCTACGAGTTGAACGGACGGCAGTTCGTGGTAATCGCGGCGGGCGGGGGAAAAGATCCGAAGTCGAAGTCGGGAGGAGTGTATGTGGCATTCGCCCTGAAGAGGTAATCATTCGCTATTTCGGACTTTCTGAATACCGGGACGTAATCCAGAGCAGATACAACGTTGTTTCCGGTTGGCGCCTCATGGGACGAACGGACGCCCTCGTCTCGATATTCGAGAACGAGTCCGGATGCTAATTTGTCGCTGGGCCCGCCGTTCGTGCCTTGGCTTGCGCGATCATGACTTGAAAGCGTGGGTCGCCGCGCAGGGACTTCAGGTCGTTATCGTTGGCCATGGTGGCAAGGTCGTTGTCTCCAAGATCCCCGGCCTTTTGGAGGTATTCGATGGCCTGGTCGCGATGTCCGCCGACGGCGGCGGCACAGGCATAATCGTACCAGGCGTTCGCCAGAAGCGATTTGTCGGAGGAGCGCCGCGCCGCTTGCAGAGCTTCCTGGAGGAAGGTCTCGGCCTTCGCATATTGATTCTCGTACGCATAGAGGATGCCGATCTTACCCATGTTGTCGAGCGCGTCGGCGCCGTCTGAACTTTGCAGGCGCGTATAGATCTGCGCCATGTCCTGGCGCAGCTTCCCGGCTTCGGAATATCGGTGGTCCGCGACCAGTGCGTCGGCGAAGTCACCCATTGCGAGCAAGGTTCTTGGATGATCTGGCCCGAAGACACGTCGCTCGGCGTCGAGGGTGGTGCGATACAGCTTTTCGGCCTCGGCATAGCGGCCCTCGTGCGCTAAGGTAACGCCGAGACTCAACTGTGAGAGCAGCGTGTGAGGGTGTTCGGGGCCGAGCACGCGGCTCTTGATGTCAATCATTTCGCGCTGCAATTTCTCGGATTCGGCATAGCGGCCCTCAGAATCGAGAACGATGGCAAGGTTGGCATAGCCGCGGAGCGCATTCGGATGTTCCGGGCCAAACTGGCGGCGGAAGCCCTCGCCGGAATCGCGATATAACTGCTCGGCCTCGGACAGGCGACCTTCGTCTTCCAATACCAGGGCCAGCGCGTTCTCACTGTTCAATGTGGCAGTGTCGGAGGGGCCGAGGGTGCGGCGGTACGAGTCCAAAACCTGGCGAATAAGTTTTTCGGCCTCGGGATAGTGGTGTTCGTCGGTCAACACCAGGCCCAGGCCGTTCATGGCCACGAGGGTGGCGGGATTGTCCGGGCCCAACACGCGCTGTCGTCGATCCAGGGCCTCACGCCAGAGTTTTTCCGCCTCTGGAAAGCGGGCTTGCCAGCGGAGCGACTCAGCCAGGTCGTTCATGGAAGCGAGCGTGTCGGGGTGATCGGGGCCGAGGACGCGGCGGCGAATTTCGAGCGAGCGCGCCAGCAGCGATTCCGCGCGGGAATAGAGGCCCAGGCCTTGGTAGGTGGTGCCCATCACTTCGAGCAGGCGGGCCTGCAATTCGGGATCGCTGGCCAGACTGGAATCGACCTCGTTGGCCGCTTTATCGAGAATTTCGCGCGCGGTGACGGAATTCCCGCGGGCCTCGCTGGGATCGGAAACCTTGAACATCCGCGCCATAAAATCGGCGACGCGCTGGAGGCGGCGGCTTCGCGGTTGGCGCGATCGCGTTCTTTGGCGATGCGGCGCGCCTGCACCGCCATGGTGACGGCGAAGGCAATCAGCAACAGTACTGCGGCGGCGGCCACTCCTACCCCGAAGCGATGGCGGCGAATGAATTTTCCGGCACGATAGCTAGTGCTCGGAGGGCCCGCGAGCACGGCTTCATTTTTCAGATAACGCTGGATGTCGGCGGACAGTTCGGAGGGCGAGCCGTAGCGGCGGGAGCGCTCCTTCTCCAGCGCCTTTACCGTGATCCAATCGAGTTCGCCGCGCAGGCGGCGGCGCAAGGCTTGTGGCTCTTCCTGACGCTTGGCCGCGGACTCGTGGGAGGACGGGCCGAGCGCCTTGAACTTCGCGCTGGGCAGCGTGGGCTCTTCGCTGCGGATTTTTTCGAGCATTGCGGGCGTGCCCGCCTCCGATTGCCGTGAACTGAAGGGTAGGGCGCCGACCAGGAGTTCGTAGAGGATGACGCCGAGCGAGTATACGTCGGTGCGGGTGTCGATGTTGCGCTCGGTGCTGTCGGATTGCTCGGGGCTCATGTAGTCGGGCGTGCCCACCACGCCGCCGACTTCGGTGTACAGAGTGGCTTCGCCGAGGCGCGCGCCGGCGGCTTTGGCCAGTCCGAAGTCGATGATTTTGGGAACGGGCTTCTGGTCGACCTCGCTGATCAGCACGTTCGAAGGCTTGAGATCGCGATGGATGATCGCCTTCTGGTGAGCGTGTTGCACTCCCTCGCAGACCTGCGTGAACAGCGCGAGGCGATCGTGAAGCGTCAGGCGAAGCTTGTCGCAGTACTTGGTGATAGGTAGGCCGGGGACGTACTCCATGACAAAGTAGGGGCGGCCTTCGGGCGTGGCGCCGGCATCGAAAACCTTGGCGATGTTGGGATGTTCCATGAGCGCCAGCGCCTGACGTTCCGTCTCGAAGCGGGCGACGACGGCACGCGTGTCCATGCCGGCCTTGATCAGCTTGATCGCGACGGTGCGATGAAAGGGCGCTGTCTGCTCCGCGCGCCAGACTTCTCCCATGCCGCCGACCCCGATCCTCTGCACCAGCCGGTAAGGGCCGATGGCCGAGACAGGTGTCTGGGCGGCGGACGAGGTCTGAGTATTGGCGTCAGAAGACTGGGTCATCGGGGTTCGCGGATTATAAGACAATCATAAGTGTTTAAACAGAATCCCGGAAGAAAGGGTAAGAGAGAAGTAAAAACCAGGAAATCCGTGAGATCTCAGGGGAATCCCAAGGCAAGTGCAACCCCGCAGGGGACGGCGTTCTTGTGCAGCCGCATCATCGGTGTTCCCGATGCGTCACGACTGAAAAGTTGTACTCTTTCAAAACAGGGCCAGCTACAGCGATCCCCGCTGCTACTTGGTCTGGCTGCAGACGCTCTTGCTGACCATGTCGGCGAAAGCACCTTCGCCGCCGCCGCCGAATTTGTCGTCGTGCGAGGACTTCTTGCTGACGACGGGCCGGCCGCTGCGGTCCCGCGAGTAAAACCATTCCGTGGTAGGGGCAACTGAACCGGTCGTGCAGTTGAAGCGGACGCGGGCGCGCATTTCGACGAACGGTCCACCCTGGGGAAGTTGCGCCGGTTCCTTATACTCCACTCGCACCAGTGCGACGCGCTGATTGTTCTTGAGCACGTGAACGGAACTGACCGACACTTTGTCGCCGGCTTCGGTCTGACCGATCAGCCGCCAATCTCCGGCGGCCAGCACAGCAAGGCTCACCACAAGCACTGGCGCCAGCACCACTGCCGCAAGTATGAGGAGGGCTTTTTTCAAACGCCGAGCGTCCCAAGCAATTCGATAGCAGACAACTCTGGGGCATAAAGACGATTCTGTCAATCTCAAGAATCCGCGAGGGACTGCGCCGTGCTATGGTTATGGGCGCAACCTGACGACCTTCGGCCGCACAATTCTTATGGAAATACTTCATTGCACTACGTTTAGGTCGCCCGTGGGGCCGCTTTTTCTGGCCGCCTCCGGCCAGGGCCTGGTGGCCCTCGAGTTTGACGCGCGCCTGCCCGGACAGCAGACGATTCGCCCCAATCCGCGGGATCTTCGCTCAGAGAGCAGCTCGGAAGGTGAGCGGGCGAGAACCAAAGCTGCGCGCTTCGATGAGTCCGAGCGCGCGCTGGAGCCCTACGTTCGCGAACTGGAAGAATACTTCGCCGCCCAGCGCCGTCAATTCAGCTTCCCGCTCGATCTGCGCGGGACGGAATTTCAGCTGGCCTGTTGGCGCGCGTTGCTCAAGATTCCCTACGGCGAAACCCGCACCTATGCCGACATCGCGCGCGCAGTGGGCAAGCCCAGCGGATTTCGCGCCGTCGGCATGGCGAACAATCGCAACCCGGTGGCGATCGTGGTCCCATGCCATCGCGTAATCGCCTCCGACGGCACGCTGTGCGGCTACGGCGGCGGCCTCGACGTGAAGCGCAAGCTGCTGGAACTGGAAGGCGCGCTGAGCGGAACGCTGGCCGCGTAGAGACGTAGCTTGCTACGTCTCTGCCGGCGGCATTCCCGACGTGGCGAGAGAGACGTTGCAAGCAACGTCTCTACGAACATGCTTTCTCATCAGACCACAAATCGTTGACGACTCCAGCCAAATCATCCACGCTGCGCAAGGCAGGTCTCTTCTACCTCGTCTTCGTGATGTTCTCCTACACGACCGGCGGGCCCTTCGGACTCGAAGACATGGTTACCACCTCAGGCCCAGGGATGACGCTGCTCTATCTTCTGATCCTGCCGTTTTTCTGGTGCATCCCGGTGTCGCTGGTGTCGGCGGAATTGACCACCGCCATGCCCGTCGAAGGCGGCTTCTACCGCTGGACTCGCGCGGCCTTCGGCAACTTCTGGGGATTTCTCTCCGGATGGTGGAACTGGTCTGCGTCGTTCTTGTTGGGCGGCGCGTATGCCGTGCTGTTCACCGATTACCTCGTCTACTACTTCCCCAAGATGACGTGGTGGGAGCACTACCTGATCTCGGTGGCGCTGATCGTGACGCTGACGTGGGTCAACGTGCGCGGGATTCAGATGGTTGGGCAACTCGCGACTGCTCTGGAGATTTTCATTTTCGTGCCCGTGATGACAATGATCGTCATCGCTCTGGCGCACTGGCATCACAATCCCTTTACGCCGTGGGTGGTGCCGCATCAGGCGACGTTCAAGATTTTCGGAGTCGGGCTTGCGCTGGGACTGTGGCTCTACTCGGGCTACGAGCAGCTTTCGACCGTCGCCGAAGAAGTGGAAGATCCGCAGCGCGCCTATCCGCGAGCGCTGGCGCTGGTGGTGCCGCTTTCGATGGCCGCCTATTTCGTGCCCACGCTGGCCGGTCTCGCCTCGGCAGGCCACTGGGAGCAGTGGCATACCGGATTTTTTTCCGACGCCGCCCACATGATCGGAGGTCCGTGGCTCGGCACCTGGATGACGCTGGCCGCAATGGTCGGCAACGTCGCGCTGCTCAACAGCACGATCCTGACCACCACGCGCATGCCCTTTGCCATGGCTGAAGATGGATATCTCCCCGACGCGCTGACGCGCAAGCACGCCCGCTATGGAACCCCGTGGCTCGCGATTGTGGCGTCGGCGGTGATCTATAGCCTGGTGGCGTGGCAGAGCCTGGCCCAGCTGATTTCGGTCTATATCTGGCTGCGCTCAGCGACGACGGTGCTCACGGTGCTCTCGGCATGGAAGCTGCGGCGCACGCAACCGGAGTTGAGACGGTCGTTCACAGTTCCCGGCGGTCGCGCCGGATTGCTCTACGTGGTAGGCGCGCCGGTGGTGATGGCCGTGGTCGCGCTACTTGGCAGCGACCGGTTCGGCCTGATCGGCGGGGCGATCGCGATCGTGGTCGGGCCAGTGGTGTATATAGTTTTACGCTCCCATTCGTAGAGACGTTGCTTGCAACGTCTCTGCGTGCAGCGTTCCGAAGGTCACCCGCCGCGCTGCCCCTGTCGCCAATTCCGTGGACAGTTGTCCTCGGCCTGCCTAACGCAAGACGTCGCGAGTTCTGTCTCTGCGAACTTGCATCTATTGAGCGGAGGATATACAATGCATATGTATATCTCAACGGGGAATAGCTATGCGAGTTTCCAGGTGGGGAAACAGTCTGGGAGTTCGACTTCCGTCAGTCGTGGTTGAGGCTCTCGGTCTGAAAGATGGCGACAGCGTCGAGATTCGAATCGCGGACAGTCGAACATTTGAGGTGAGCCGCGACCAGAGCCGAGAGCGGGCGCTCGCTCGCCTGCGCAAACTACGCCGGCCTTTGCCTCCGGGATTCGTCTTCGACCGAACTGACGCGAATGCCAGGTAAGGTATTCTTTGACACAAATGTCTTGATTTACGCGATTGCGCAAAACGATCCGCGTGGTTCTCGGGCCGAGGCACTTTTAGCAGCCGGTGGGGTAGTTAGCGTGCAGGTCTTGAACGAGTTTGTCTCTGTGGCTCGCCGCAAGATGCGCATGCCCTGGAAGGATGTCACCGAAGCGCTCGATGCCATTCGAGTGCTCTGCCCGTCGCCCGTTCCCATCGCGATTTCCACTCACGAAACGGCGCTGAGGATCGCCGAGGACTACGGCTACGAAATCTATGACGCGCTGGTCGTCGCCGCGGCTCTGGAAGCTCACTGCGCGACGCTCTATTCGGAGGACTTGCAGGACGGGCAGGTCATCGGCGGCAAACTGACCATTCGGAATCCGTTCAGATAATGGTTCAGCGAATCAATTCGCCTCTTCTTGATGCCAGATGTGAAACGTTCCAAAGACGGTATCGTTCGGTTGTCGGTTGGCTGTTTGTCGCATTGTGATGAATTCCTCGGGAAAATCCGAAGTGCTCATTCTGGATTCCAGAAGTTGTACCTTCTTGAGGTCGACTAAGATGCAGTCCAGCCCTTCCGCATGCCGCTTGACCTTCTCCTCAAATGCACCCTTCGATTGCGCCCAGGCAACGACGTTGACGTAGGCTCCCTTCCCTTTGCCGAATCTTCGAAAGTTCTTTACGTTGGGGTTCGCCTTCAGACACGCCAGACCAACCCAGATGTCGCCGTCAGCCACGAACCTAGCTCCAGTTCTCAATTCTAAAGCTGTCGCCCCACCGCAGGTTGGCCCGCAAGAAGAAACGTCTTGGGCAGCTTGCCTTCACCGCTCAGTTTGAACGAGCCGAAATCTTTATACCAGGGCCCTTGTGGCACTTCGGGCTTGGTCTCCATCCATAGACGCAGTTGATTCAGGTCCTGCAGGGTGATATTGCGGTCACGCATGCGCTCGACCAGGTGGTTCCTAAGGTTGGCGGGGAGACGGGACCAGGTCTCGATTTGCGGCATTACTCACCGAAGACGAAGCGCCCCATCTGGTCGCCCAAGCGCTTCACCTCTTCCAGGTCGGAGGACGCTCGAAAGCGCTCCGCCAGGGCGAAAAACGCCTTCTCTTTTTCCTTCTGGGCTTCTAGACCCTGCTCCACGAGTTCGACCAGCACCCGATTGTCGCTGAGTCGCTTCTTTCTGGCGATGCGTTCGACTTGCTCCGCCAGCCGCGCTGGCAGGGTTACGCTCCGTCGAACTTGTTTGCTTGGCGCCATAGCACCATCATACACCAATGTGGTGCAATTTGACGCGAGACCGTGGTTCTCGGGCTTGAAAGAAAGAACGAAATCTGACGATACGGAACCGAACTGCTCGCTCCGGGAAGTGCCCTTTACCAGGATTGTGGGTGGCGCTGCCGCCTGCGGAGGCGGGATCAACCCCCGGGGGGGAGGCGCAGCCTCAACCGAGCCGTACAGGTAAGTTAAATCAATTTAACTTGCGGAGTTAAGTGTACTGTTTTCAGGGAGTTGAAGTCCTTGTTTTGCCACAGGTGGTGCGCCCCGCAAACGTCTGAAAACATGTCGGTTGCGAACTATTTCACCGTTATTGGTGCAGGTCTCGCCAGGCCCTTCTTCGTCCGCCAGAAAGAAAGGACTTCCGTCCCTCGACCCTTCATCCGAGTGCGGACGTAGGCCAAGGCGACCATCGCCAGCGTGATCACCAGCAGTCCCGCCGACGCGGTGCCTATGCCGACAGCGCGCTTGGGCAGGATCGAGACGCGTCCATACACGAACTCAATGTGCACCCAATACACCAGCAGCGAAGCCTGGCCCAACTGGATGACCGGACTGAATCCCCACTGCGCCGCGCCCCAGCGGCACCACGCATAGCTCGCCGTAGCGATCACCAGCAACATGCCCAGACGGATCAGGAAAAAGTTCGGGCTGGTGTGCCAGTAATCGTAGACGGGATAAAGCTGGCGCGGTTGCCGGTCGAGCCAGCGGGCGAGTTCGATCAGTATTGCTCCCGCAGCGCCGACAGAGAAGAAGACCTGCGCTTCGCGAGCGCGCGCCCACTGGCTTTGCAGCATGAATTCCACCGCCAGTCCTGCAAAGGCGAAAGCGCTCCATGGGAAGATGGGGAACAGCCAGGCTTGTGGCGTACCCAGGTTGTGCACGCCGTTGATGTAGGACTCCAGCGGCCAGGGAAGCCAGCGCGGGCGCCAGACCGTCCAAAGCATAGGCGTCAGCAGTGAGATCAGCAGCGCTGTGGCAGCGGCGGTCAGGGCCATGGCGGGGGCTTGTGGCAGGCGCTCCCCCCACTTCTCGCGCAAAAAACGCGCGAGAAATGGGGCACCCAGTAACAACCCATGGACCAGCCAGCACAGGACTCCCATCAGCATCATGGAGAGGCCGATGGTGTTGAGGATGTCTACGCGCAACAGATCGCTTTTGGGTGCCCATCCCCAGGCGATGACGTATTCTTGCAAGCGGAGCAGCAGGGCGAAGGCGAAGATTTCAGCGCCGCGGAGAATCGTCGTGCGGGCGATCTCGGCTGGCGGCAGGTTGTTCCGCCACAGTTTTTCCGTGACCAAAGCAAAAGAAATTCCGGCCAGGAAGAGAAACAGAGGCGCGGGAAATGTTCCGCCCAGCTGCGAGTACATGAAGAAGCGGCTCTGGCGCGCCGCACCGCCCAGCCACGAGTCGTAGCAGTGAGTCTGGAACATCAGAATGCACGCCAGTCCGCGCATCCAGTCGATGTAGGCGAGGCGGGATTTCGCTGCGTCAGGCGGGCGCGTAAGTTGGACCGGCATGGGATCGAGGAGCAAGCACCGGCAGTATACGGCAGCCGTGAAAACGCTCCGTTTTTCTCAGGAAGTGATTCCGGTTACATTGGTTATTGTTGGCCTTTCACCACGTATCGTGGGCTGCAATCGGCGATGGTCGCCGATTCTGCCCTCCCGGTCACGCGAGTTTGCTTCGCCGATACAACCCGGCGCACAACTTCCGTGATCTGAGAGGGAATAGCTGTGTAAGCTTATTCTTAAGAGCGTTAGATCAATCTTCTCTGGGAGCGTTTATGTTCGATCGAAGTGACGCGCCTTCGCGCGCCTTTGTGTCTGCTCTTTTCGTAGCCTTCGTCGTTTCCAACTTAAGTTATGCCGTCACCGCGGACCGCATTGCTGGTGTGATCGATTCCACCAATGTGGTCGAACTGCGGAACCATGTCACCCCAATGGCGAGGCCCGAATCCGACCAAGGGCTGGTCGAGTCTTCTCGTTCGCTTCAGGTCACCATGCTGTTCACGCCCACTGTCCAGCAGCAGCGCTCGCTGCAGAGGCTGATGGCAGAGCAGCAGGATCGCACGTCGCCCAGCTATCACAAATGGTTGACGCCAGAGCAATACGGCGCGCGATTTGGCCTCAGCCCGGGCGACATCGGAAAGATCAGTCAGTGGTTGCAGGCGCAAGGCTTCAGCGTCACCTACGTCGCCCGCGGGCGCAATTTTCTGACATTCGAGGGCAGCGCGGCGCAGGTGCAGAACGCCT
>Ga0209067_10002821_pt1 | contig 10198 bp, 18 predicted proteins | sample ColStrG_CSR_2013_FD_187199 | JGI IMG/M metagenome (GOLD analysis project Ga0209067, IMG submission 187199) | Freshwater sediment microbial communities in response to fracking from Pennsylvania, USA - Cold Stream Run_MetaG_CSR_2013 (SPAdes)... | ecosystem: Environmental > Aquatic > Freshwater >... | reverse complement strand
CATGATAGGACTTAATACCGTGGCGCAAATAGCCCACAGATTGCAATGAATATCCGTAGACACATACCTATTAAAAATAGTAAATCCCAATACGGGACATTGAGCATTTGATAAAGTTACTAAATTTTTAAATTTGGTAAAACTGGAAACAATGGGCGAATTATTTAAACGGGTATTAAAATTTTTAAAAATTGTGTCCACGTCTTTTGCGCCGGAATCGGTTGCAGTCGGGTCAGGCAGAGCCGTCATAGTCGGTTTAAAACACGTTAAATAATCTTTTGACGTTGGGTCACAATCCCACGCTTGGGAATGACCAGCACTAGAAGCAACACCCGAGGAAGAACCGACAGAACTAGCGCTCGAATTATTTTTTGTAAGGCTCACGCAAAAGGTTTGACCATCAACTGTATATTGATTCGGGCACGGTGAATTACTCGCAACGGGCGCGCAATTGCCAACGCCAAACGTTAATTCACAATCTGTTAATGCGTTGGGATTATTACCAGAGCTCGAACTTGAAGAACTGCCACCGGTACCAGCGCCAGAACTTGAGCCAGAGCCGGAACCGTCAGAGGTATTGCTACCACCATTTGACGCAGAAACAGAAGAGGCGGCCGCAGATGATGAAGTTATCTGTAAACAAACTTGAGGAATGGGCGCGTCTTTCGATAAATTATTACAATCAATCGATGAATTACTAGAAGAGCTTGAAGAATCCGAACTAGAACTTGAGGAAGAACTAGAAGACGGTAAAGGCACTTGTTTCGTGCAAATAGCACCGCCTTGACCTGTAATAGTTGAAAACGTAGACGATAATAAATAACCAGATGGGCAGCTACATTGTTTTAAACATGAATACGGAGTGTGAGAATCACCGGGCATCTGAGAAACAATTCCACCAGCAGCAGAACAGGCAGAAATTTGGGTATTCACGTTTGCCCAATTCATATTGTAATTCTGAGGGTTTGCGTACTCATCAGGCCAAAATGATAACGTAGAACTAGACGGGCACGAAGGCGCAACCGTAGTTTGCGAAAACGAATAACTAGAACTTAAACATACGAAAAATAATAAAAAACGAAAAATATTTTTCATTTTCTAGTGACCCATTCAAAAATAGATTTACACAACATAAAGCCAGCAACAAACGCGAAAAAATAATAAAAATCCAGCATGACAACCTCGATTAAAAAAGGGGGCAATGCCCCCTATTTATTACTTACCGCGAACAGCACTCAACAACATACCGCCGCCTTTCATGACAATATAAACGCCAGCGAGAGCGCCGAACACAACACCCAAACCGGTAATCACAGTAGAAAAATCAATTGCGCCAGTGATGGCAGTAATAGCAGCAGCCATTTTAAAATCTCCGAATAGCTATAACGATTTGTGCCATACCCCAAGCGGCAGCGTATGGCGTTAAACACAGGCAAAAACCTGCGAAAAAAAACTCAGAAAAAACAACCGGATCAATCTGAGTTATATCAAACGGCAACGGCGTGTCTTTAAACAACCACGCGCCGGAACCGGTTGAACTGGGTACACACGCAAAAGGCGCAGAAGGGCCACTTACAACTTGTATAGTGCCATCACAGTACGGAAGTTGAGCCATATCACTTACCTATGCTTTTGAGTGTAAATAAAATAATAAATAACGCGAAACACGTAAGAATAAAACCGAAAATAACACCTAAAACAATTTCGATAGATTCCATAAAATTTACTCTCTATCAAAAAATGGGAAACCGATATAAAACGCAAACAACGAAATAATAAAAACGTAAATAATTACGGAAATTATTATTTCGTGTAAATTCATTTTTTAAACCGCCACTTTAGGAATTGCAGCAGCTTTTACTAACACAACATCAAAATACACGTCACATTCATCATAGTGACGCACTTGGCCTGTGTTCTTATCGGTAAAACTTTTACCACGAACAACACCACGCATAGTTGCCTCAATATCAATTAATTGACCGACCTGCCCTAACTGCTGATCTGATGTAATGCGATAGCGCGATGGATGCGAAAAAGCATCTGGCGCAGGAGCGCTTACAACTGTGTATTGTTTACCTTGATAAAATTCACCCTTTTCAATACGGACACCGTTAAATTTTACTAATACAGACATTTTTAAGCCTCCTTAGGCAATAATATTTTTTTACGTTGACGATAAAGCTTTTGCTTAACAGCATTTGACACATGAACACGGGGACGACCTACAGGCCGATTGCCTGTAAAAATATCAACTGTATTTTTATCGCGCTTATCTTTCATAAACCAACCTACCCTAAAATAATTTCGTAACGCGCGTTACGAAATTAATGCAGTAAATGTCTGATAAACTTGAGACTGAATTTGATACTCAAGATCGTTAGCAAAACCTGCTAACTGTGCGCGACCATCTTTAGATAAATTCGGACGATCAGAAAATGAATTGTAAATATCGAGCTTAGGTTTTACAGCGTTGATAAATTTGAATTTATTAACGCTATAAGACAATGAAATATTCATGTAGTCGTACATAATTAACCTACCAAACGCAATTGACGTGATTCGCAATTAAAATGCGCAACGGGCTCAACATACCAATCGGGACGTTGTTGGCTGAAATCAATTTTAATAATTTGCGGAAATGAAATTACATTTTCATCAGGTTTATTAGGGTCTAACGATTTTAAAAACGCTTTTGAAATGCCAGCTTCATGCAAAAATTTAACATTACGGAAAAAAGTTTGATTATCTTCTTTTACACAAGCAGCATAGCCCTCGTATTTAATTTTCCGATAAGTTTCAAAAACAGCGTTGGCGCGCTTCTTACACACTTTGCCGTTTTCCTTAATGCGAATATGTTTGGCATCTATTTGTAAACGTATATTGGTATCATCGACATTCTTCACGGTATGACCCTCAAATTGGGTGAAAATTGGATTAAAGACTAGCTCCCATAAATATTGACATAAGGGTTTTTTATGAACCGCTAAAAACCATTTTTCAAATTTAATAAACTCAACAACTCTAGTGGGAATACCTAAATCTTTTAGCTTTCTAGCGCCTATGGTGGCTTCAAAACGGTGTAGATCAGTAGCAAAATCTAGTAAACGTTGATCACTTAAAATCTCAATACGAAATTTATTACGTTTTCTTTTTGCATCATCTAAATCTTTTAAAACTTCTTGATGTTTTTTATAGAGTTTTAAACGTTCGCGATCACTACCCTGCCCTAACTGGCAATAATCAATATTTTTATTAACTTTCTGGCGAGAAGTGGCGAGAGAGCCAAAAACGAAAAAAATTCTTTTACTAAAAAATTCACGGATACGTGCGGAGTAAGTTGCATCAACATATAAAAATTCAGCAGCTTCAAAATCCAAATCAGCAGCTAAATCAGGGAAGGCCAAGCACAACATGTGAAACATTTGTTTAATGCCTTGCTCGAATGACTCTGAGCCAAAAACGTTATGACCTTGAAGAATTTTTGCGGGAGACGCCTTAATACAAACGCACGGATACTTATAAAAACCCTGCCCCATTGGAAAAAAACCGACAGCCATACCCGAAATACCGGAAGAAATAGAATCCCAATCACGGTTTTTTAAATACTTAATAACGGGTTGACCGTCGATAAGCTCCACATCGGGAGCATGCAGCGGAAAGTCATAATCATGAAAATCAACATACGCGACAGGATTGTCCAAAGTAGAACCATGAAGGTGCTTAACCTTATCAGCCTTGAACGGAATTCTTGTATCGCCCTTATCCCACATATTTAGTCACCTTGTTGGGTGACAGAAAAATAGTGGTAAATTGATAAAATGTCAATATTCTAGGTAACAGTAAATTTATAAGGTAACGTCACAAAGGAAGGTAACTAAGAGTAAAATCAGTAAACCGAAACAAATCAAATGCGTAACTATATGAAAACATTAGAAAATTACCTTGATGAGTTTAAGGAAAAGCTAAAAATTGAAAGTGACTACCAACTCTCAAAAGAAATCAAAGTAACAAGGCAACAAATATCAAAAATAAGGAGCGGAAATACCGCAATAGGAAGAGAAAAATGCGTACGGATAGCCGCAGGTTTAAAAATTGACCCGCTTGAAATAATCGCGACTGTAGAAGCGGGGAAAGAAAAAAACCCAGAATTAAGAGCAATATGGATAAAACTGGCAAAAGAAAAAACTAACATTAAAGTAACGAAAAACTCTCATCATGAGAGTAAAGCGGGGTATTAGAGTACCCCGCGAGCTTGGCAGCTCGACCGCAAAAGCCAATGCGTTAATAGCCAATAGTTGAGAATAATTCGCAATGGCGAACCTGTGGACAATCCGGCAAGCCGGATGCGTTCGCGGTTGCCCACAGGGAAGCGCTCACGCGCCCTTGCGCCCTTCGGCGCTTCAAGTGTTAAAAAATATGAATAAAAGCGAATACGGCGCATTCTGGGGCGATTTAAAGGCATTTGCTTTGATCGCCTATGGTCGCTACGCTCGCAACGGCGATCAAAGCAAATGGCCTAAAATCTAGATGGAATGGAAAAGGTCAAAAGCGACTTGCCGCATAATGAACGTTATATAAAATTCCGGCTGATCGCCGGAATTCCAAAAAAAAACCCGCTGACGAAAGTTTGCGGGTTTTTTATTTGTTTTTTAACAAAATTACATAACGTGTGCGCCCATTATGCGAATGTCCGGAATATATTCAACAATTGTCAATCGAAAAAACACGATACTGCACCCACATATCAAGCCTATATTCTATAAAGTAATAATTGCACAAATATCACGCTATTTTAAAAACACCGAGCTATACAAATCACCCTTTGCTATACGAAAAAAATCTATTAGTTGTCGGCCTTATTTTTGCTGTCCGTTGCTCGCGCCGTAATTTTGGCGCCGAAACCAACAATAAACAGGACGTACACATGGATTTTATGAGCAATTTTCAAACCCTTAGCAGCCGCCGCGAAATTGCGGCTATTACTGGCGTTTCAGAACGTACCGCACAGCGCTGGCTTTCTGGCAAATCAACCCCGAAAAAATGCCACATGCGATTGTTAGCGCTTTACGATGCTGGGCGCGTCATGCCACAGAAATGGACAAGTTATTGCCGCTTTGACGATCAGCGCCTAACCCTAGGCAATGACCGCGCTATTACCATGCAGGAGCTAAGCTGGTATCAATACAGCCTGTACCTCTGGCACAGACTACTTGACCGAATCCCAGAGCTTGAGGCGCGCATTGAAGCACTCATGAAGGTTTGCCCACCTGCTGACGTTATCGACCTGCTGAAATATCGCGAAGAACTGGAAAAAGCTAAAAAACGACCCTTTCACATTCCCGCCGACTATGCTGGATTTTTTGAACTGGAACCACGGCAAGAAAAACTGCTACAACGTAAAAACGGGTGCTAATAAAAAGGCCGCACTTAAGCGGCCTTTTTTATTACTTCGTCAATCTGCTTTTTAAGCGCGTCAACATCACGCCAGAGGAATTTTATCTCTACACGTATTGCCGCCCATATTGCACCGCCAGCAATCAACGTATTTAAAAGCTGGTTTAAATCTAAATTCATTAGGCTTCACACTTTACAACAAAACCGCACCACAAATTGGTTGCCGTATTTGATACCACATCAGCATTTGGCACGCCGATACCTAACAAAACTGTCGTTACCAGAGTGCCAATAAACGCCTTACTTTTTACATTAAATTTTGGAAACATATTTTCACCGTTACTTTTTTAAATAGTCAAGAATGAGTGCACTTACCACACCCGCCGCCACCGCCCACATAAAACTCTTTGCATTCATCATTACCACCCAGTATTCACTTGGTTAGCATTCACGCCGAAATCTGTCCCGCCCATACTAAAATTGTCGTTTTGATCAATGTTATTTATGTTGTATGTTGAGGCGGCCGTGTTTGAATTCCCGAATGGATTTACAGACGTAAAAAATGTGCCCACGCTTGACGGCGATTTTGTAGTACTCGCATCAGCGCTAGCCGTTAATGAATTCACCAGCGGTGCGAATGGCGTCAACCATGACAACATACTCGCACCTGTGCCTACTGCACTCGACACACCCTTGCTTACGCCTGCCGCATCCAGCGCACCGACTGTCGCAGAGTACACAGGGTTATTGGGGTTTGATGGATTCACCGTTTTTGCGGCCGCCTTTGCCGCTGCCGCCGTTGATGAATAAATTTTGTAGCCCACATAACCCGCAACGGCCACCGCTGCCAGCGTCAACACGGTCACGCCATCAATACTTACATTGGTTTTCATGACGCATTCACTCCCGCTTGAATCGTTGACAGGCTGTAAGGCTGACTACCATTTTCCTGCCTAATCATCGCCGCTAACAATGGCACATAATCGCCGCGACTTTTTACAATCACTGAATTGCGATCAATTCCAGAATTCTGCTCTACCGCATCAATATAGGCGGGTACATTGTTGTTATCTTGCGCGGGCGCCCAACGAGAAATAATTAAATTAATTGTGTTCTCACCGGTACGGATATAGGAATCTAAATTTTTTGCCGCTGCACGAATGCCATTGACTGGCGTGTCAAAAACACAAAAGCCGTGCGAGTCCTGCCCCGTTAAACCTTGCCAATTATTTACACCATCCCAACGTAAATTTAGCGGGTTATTGTTTTTAATTCCGATTGCTTGACCCATACCTAAAAACTCACTCACACTTTCCACTAAATCAAAACTGGTAGAATTATTACTTGAATTTGTTGAATCGGTTGCACTACTCGCATCAACAACGGGCGCAGGTTTTAGCAGAAAATATGCCCCAATACCTGCCAGCGAAATTGCGGCCAAACCAATTAACAAACGCCCGTCCATATTAAACGAAGTTTTTACCGTTCCATGTTTTCCCTAACACCGATACATCAGGAGCGGGGACAATATTGTCACCGACTAAAATAGAATCGGTTTCGGTAAATGCGTAAACTAATCCGGTCACTAAATCAAACTGCGCGTATTTATTCACTTAATTTTCCTCAATCAATTATATTCGATTAATTCCCACGATATGGTTACATAATTTGCCGTGCCATTCATTCTTAAAAATGTAATTGTTGTGGAATTCGTTAATGTTAAATAGGTGTTTGAGTTGTTTACTGTTGTTTCAGCCGTTTCAAACCCTAAAAAATTTAAATGCGCTTTTGACGTATTTACAGCTCCTACCGTTAGCGTCCCGCCTCCTGAAGGTACGCTATACAAACCACGCTGAATACTTTTAATTATCGAAGTAACTCCACTTGCTTGCATTATTTTCTATCCTGTACATATCGCGCCGAACCTGCGCTAGCGGCATAAACCCATAGCGCGCCTTGGTTTTCATCTATCCAAGATGTTCCCGCCGTTAATAAAAAACCGTTGGCACTAGTGACTGTATTATCAATTCCTAGATAAACGTCCGTGGTAAAAACCAACATTGTTTTTAATCGACTGCTGTCTATCGGTAAAATTTGTGTTGCTGTTGTCGCCGCATATGCAACGCCCTGCGCGACTTGACGTGTTCCCGCAACCTGATTGATTACCGTCATTGTGCCATTAAGATTTACGTCACCGACTAGACGTGTATCTGTACTCGGAAAAACGGTGGCCAAAATATCAATGGTTTGCGTGACAGTACTTTTAAATTCAATTGCGCGGAAACCGTCACCCGTTGCTTCGCTTCTTAAATCTAAACCAACACCGGTTAGCGCATTGAATTCTACGGTTGAACCGTCTGGATATACGACACGACAATCAATATTTCCTGTACCTGCCAGTAGTCGAAAATATTTGCCGTAAATTGGAATTGAGACAAAACCATCGCCAGCATTCAACGTTAAACTTCTACGGTACATTATTTATTACTCGCAAAAACTTTGGTTAAAAACGGCAACGCAAATAAGCCGATGACACCAAAGACAATATATTTTAAAGAGCTATCAATCACGCGCTCGGTTGAACTTTTGCTCGCATCAAACATTCCATTCATGGCCTGTAGTGTTGCGTCCTGTGCCGCTGAGGAACTTTTTAGCACAGCTGTCATTGCCGAATCATTTGAACTCTGAATAGCGCTTAAAAAATCGTTATTCATACTTTGCGTAGCATCCGTTGATGCTTTCCATGCGCTTTGCACACTGCCCAAGGCATCAGATAAATAAGCGCGGTTTGCGCTGTTTTCTTTTTGTTGTGCATTGATAAACGTGTCAACGGTATCACCCGAAAGTTTTAAACCCGCGCTCGTTACATCACTTGCAAAACCTAAATTTTCCTTGGTGTAGTCGTAACCCGCACCCAAAATGGAATTTGTTTGGTCATTATTATTTTTTAAAATATTGTTGACCGCATCGCCTGTCATTGACACAACGTTATTAAACGCTTTTGCATTGGCGCTCATACCATCGGACGCAAGCGCCGCACCCGCCGCAACTGACCCACTGTCTACGCTATTTATCGTTACACTTGACCCTAGTGAATTCGCTAAATTTAGCGCACCAGTGCCAGAAGAGTCCGAGTTATTACTACCCGATGAATCAGTGTTAGTTGTATTGCTGGTGCTTTTTGTTGTGTTACTACCGAGCAGAGAAAAACCCATTTTTTACTTTCTCCCAACCAATAGAACCAGCAAACCCATAGCAATAATTAAGATTGAATTATTACCCAACTGCAAACTAGCACCCGCCCCACTTGCACCCGCCGCACCGCCAAAATTTACAGTGGTTTTCCCGCCTGAAAATGTTCCCCCACTCGTTACCGAAGGATCTTTGGATGCCGCTGTCATCAACTGCCCTGTTGCTGCGATTGCCGCCGCATAGGGATTAGAATTTGCCAGCGCAGACGCAGCACCATTGAACGGCGCAGCATCATTGCCGCCGTTATGAACTGCTGCCGAAGGTAAACCGCCCGAACCGATTAGACCTTGGACAAAATTTGGCATTGTTCCAACTGCTGACATAATTTATTCGCTTATTTATGCAAAATAATATAGGCCGCGACTGCTGCCACAATGAGCCAACTTACAGAAATACGCCCCTGCGCTGTCATAGCCGACTGGTTCGCAATTTGTTGCTGTTGCGCAACGGTTTGAACATAGGGCTGCATTAATGCGCCGTTGGTGTTCCCCGTTGCCGCATTCCACGCATAAGCTGAATACGCCGCTGGATTCGCTTTTTCAACCGCTAACGATTGAATATAAGTCGTGCCCAATGTTTTAAATAAATCATTTACGCCGGACAGTGTTGACGTAGAACTTGGCGCGATACCAGGATCACCACCGGACAATAAACCCTGATAATCAATTGACGGTAAAATGCCGCCGCTTAAATCGTCTGCCATTTTTTTTAATCTCAAAAAAAGGCCGCTGGTAATAGCGGCCTTGATTAATTACACGCCGCGTAAACCGTCGATATATTCAACCATTGTTACCACTGACCCCGAAGAGCCAACCGTGGGTTTCAGTCGCATATCGGCCAATTGTGCCGTTGGCATGGGAGACGCAAAGTCACCCAACAAACATAAATCCATATGCGTGTAAGTAGCTGTCACAGGGACGCGGTTATATTGTTTTTGGATTGTTTCATACAAGGCTTTAGGACCCGTCTGAACTAGCGCCGCACCCGAACCGTTGTTGATTTCCAAATCCAAGTTGGTTACATCGCCGGCGGCTTTTCTCAAGTGGAACGCTGCGATACGTGCACCGCGAGGAATGTTGTCAATCGCCATTAAACCCGCTGCGGTAAAGTTCGCCGTATATTCGCGGATTTTGGTAATCGCACCCATGACTTGAGGGGGACGCTGAACGGCATAGGCCGTAATCGCCGGACTCGTTAGAGCAGGCAAATCGAATTCGATTGTAATTGGCGCGGTAATATCTGCCGTGCCCAATGAAGTCAATGCACGCACGTCTTCTTGATACTCAGGGCGATAAAACCAGAGAGTTAAAAAGCCTGCTTGCGTCTGACGCCTGTAAAATGTGTTCAGGTCTTCAAAATCCTGAAAGCTTGCTAGATCAACGATTGTTGTCGAGCCTACTTTCACTTTGAAGTTGAGCATGTTTGCGGCGGTGATGTTGGTCACTGCAAACTGAATTAAATCGTAGGTCATGCCCAAAGGCAGGTTTAAAACGCAATGACCGCCAGCGGCCTGCACGCCCATAATTGTGGGCAGTAACACTTGGTTACG
>Ga0209067_10002818_pt1 | contig 10209 bp, 8 predicted proteins | sample ColStrG_CSR_2013_FD_187199 | JGI IMG/M metagenome (GOLD analysis project Ga0209067, IMG submission 187199) | Freshwater sediment microbial communities in response to fracking from Pennsylvania, USA - Cold Stream Run_MetaG_CSR_2013 (SPAdes)... | ecosystem: Environmental > Aquatic > Freshwater >... | reverse complement strand
GTACGCCAACGGCGCAGGGATCTGCAGCGCCCCGCCTAACGTGTTAGGGCCGTTTGATACGGGGCCGTTAAGCCATGGTCCGCGTGACATTTTAGGCTACTTCCATCACGCCCATCACGGCGTCTGCAATCTGGGTACAGTTGAATCGAATTCCCTGACCCGCGCCAAGCGTCCATTTGGTGTCGATGCCGGCAAATGTCAGCGTCGAATTCTTGGGCAGCGGCTGGTTCTGGTAAATGAACGCAATGTCGCTGGTTCCGTTCCATATAGACACGCTGACAGTTGCATCCGTCGTCGTTGACTTGTTGCAGATCGAACCAGCGGTTACAATGGCAGTAGTTAGCGCAGGTACGACGTACGTGCCAATGACGGTCGACGTAGACGCCGTGACGTTTAAATTAACCTGTGCAGGTTTGAAAGTTGCAACTGTCATATAAGAACCTAGGCTGGGTTAGCTACAGTGGTAGCAAGAGACAAATCTGGTCGCGGATGATCAAGCGTGATGTCTTCAGGATAACGGGCGGGAAGCCGCCACGGGTCAAATTCGTCTGAACACCCTCTCTCGCAAACAAAAACGCCGGGCGAGTTTGGGTCCGGGGAAAGCTCTGAATACGGGCGCTTCATGTGGCAGCGGTCGCATTGAGCCGTTGCCAAATTTGTCATGCCGCGCGTATTGAGCCATTTGCTCATCTCGTGTATACGCCAATTCCGTATTGCAGCTGGATAGGAGCCTTATCCCTATCTTGCGCCCAAGCGAGTCGCATCATGCTGTCCGCTTTGGCCTCAAGCGCAGGACACAGTTTTGGATCAACTTCAGGCGTATCCCACGACAAATTCGCCGCGAGTTTCCACGTGATCGATTCATACCAGTACTGCGGGACCTCAATCACCTGCGGCAACGTGCCAACATCCGCAATGTAGCGCTGGCGATACACCACAAGCGGCAACAGCGCAGACGCAGCGTCCGGCGTAGGCCACAGATTCATAACAGGCTGCAGCTGACGGTCCAGCCAGAACTGCAACGGGCGACCCTGAAACGCTTTGTTCGGGTACGACTCGTAACTGTCGGCATTTAGCCGCGCCATCATGATCTCGCTCAGGTTACTGGCAAGATACACGGTCGTCGGCTGCACGCTGGTGCTCGTCGACGTTGCGGCTGCCGTCGCGCGCCAGTAAATGGCCTGCGAAGATCCAGCTAGGTCATACCAGTATAGCCCCGCAGTCGTCCCCCACGTGTTTTGCGTTGTAACCGTCGTCCACGTGGAATTGTCAGGCGACGTCTGCACCGTAATGGCCGTCGGAGGCGTTCCCGGGAAATACAGACCAAGCGTATTGACGTTCTGCGCACCGGTCAGGCTGAAATCCCACGTCAGGTACGTCGTGCCGATGGTCGGGCCATGGTCAGGCGTGATATTGCCTTGAGTTCGCAGGTAAGCGTTACGGACGTCAACCGTACCAACAGGAAGCGTCACGAGCGGCTGACCCTGCGTCAGTGACAGAAGTGTCTTCTGCAGGCACCAGACCGGCGTACCGGTATTGCTCATGTCGGACAAGATCAGGTACAAATTCCATTTGGCACGGTCAATCATCTCGTCCGTGATCTGCTCAGGACGCAATCTGCACCTGCCGTACGCCCTGTCGATCAGCGCACGCGTCTCGTACGAAATGGCCGTCGTCGGCGTGACAACGGTAGGCGTGCCGCCGCCAGACGAAGTAACCGTCAGCGTCGCGCTGGTGGAAGTTACCGAACCAGCCGAGTTCGTGACGACGCACGCGAACAACGCGCCATTGTCTGCTAGTACTTCGGCGGGCGTGACATACGTCGACGACGTAGCGCCGGCAATGTTGCCGCCGTTCTTTGTCCACTGATAGCTCAGCCCCGTACCAGTCGCAACAACCGCAAAGCTGGCCGTCGAGCCAACAACAGTGCTTTGGTTGACAGGGTTGACTAGAATTACAGGCGGCGTTACTACCGCATTCTGTAGATCTAGGATTAATGGGACAAGCATTGGAGTTTAGCCGATGCCTAGAGTTAGAAACGACCCGGTAAAAGTTGTCAATGCCGTATCTGTTGCAGAAAAAGACCCAATAGCTGTTGAGTGTCCATTATTATTTGCTAGGTAAGCAAGACCCGGTTGTCCTCCAGTCAAAACGCTGGTGGTATCAGTAAAATTCAAAGCCGGCAAGGTTGTTCCGTTTTGCTTGACTGTAAATACAGCATTTCCACCGCTGGTAGAAACCTGCATGGAGAAAACGTCGGTTTGCCCGATTGTCAAACCAGTTGCGGAAGCAAGCGTAGAACCATTTACACCAGATACTACTTTGTATAGATTTACTGCCCCACCTATCACAAGAGCCATGTAATATGAATTTACACCGGACTGCATTCTTACGCACATGCCCGGTTGATCAGAACTTCCAAAAGCAGCAAGGGTCATCGTGACCGTTTGATCTTGAACAAACGTTGGAGAATTCACATAAGTTGAATGCTGATTGCCATCTCCACCATTGGTATTGTAGGCGCCCTGCGTGCTTCCTGAGCCGCCACCAGAACCTTTTTGCAATCCCGGGGTTGCGCCCGGGCTTCCGGTCGGCGTTGACCACACCCCTCCAAGAGGATTGGCTGTCCCAGTAAAACCATCAGTAAAAGTAGTCATAAAACCTGATGCCCCACGGTTCCGCGCGTGATGCCGTGCGCGCCCAAATAAGCAGTTAGAACATATCCTGTTGCCGGGTCAACAACACTTGCCCTGTTTGCGTAAGTGTCCACAAGGTTTCCAGATATGATCTCATTAAGCACGTTTCCTGCGTAATGATCCCTATCGTTCGCTATTCCATGCTCTGAACAAAGAACGTTATTCGTGATATACACGGTGCATACAGCAGGGCCATCGCAGAAATTTGCTCCAACAACGGTGTTTCTGTATTCCCAGCAAGTGGATGCCGCATAAGCTCCCGCGCCTATAATCATTGCGCTGCCTTGCGCGCCATTGTTTCCGGGAGGGGCTTGCGTCACGAAGCTCCAGCAAAGTTCGTTTTGGTCTGGATTGTTTCCGCCGCCACCATCGGTGCCGTTATATTGATTGAAAGGAGCGTATGTAATGTCAGTCTGAGAAGTTGGAGACTGGTTGTTACGCATCGTGACGTACGAACAGCGCCCTTTCATAATGATGCCGTGCGTGCTTCCGGTGCTTCCGGTTCCATTGAACCCATTGACTGTGTTACCTTCGACGCAGCCGTAACGCGCCGAATACCAGATCATTCCGCCCGCGCTGTTCATGCGCGTGAAGTTCTGGAACTTATTATTTACCGCTGCGACGTAGTTGTGCATGAGGGCATTCGAGAACATCGAAATGCCGCCCCAATTGCTGAAGTTGCTGGGGACTGCAAGATGCCCGTCAAAACTATCAAACGTGTTTTCGAACGCCGCGAACCGGTCTCCGGTGTTCCGCAGCATATAGTAATCGTTGCTGTTGCTTGCGGCGACAAGGTCTGACGGTGATCCGGTGCAGAAAATATTGCCAAAATAGCAGCCGGGGCCATGCGCATCGACGTATTGATTTGCGTTGACTGACGGGCTAGTATAGTCAAGCGTCGCAGTCTCCCCGACATACCCAACGAAAACTTTGGCGCGAGACGTAAGATCGAGGATGCCAGCAATCGTGTAAGTGCCTTGCCGGAAATGAGCTTGCATCCCAGCAGTAGACATTGACGCGAATTTCGAAATAGTTTTGATCGGCGCAGCATAACTGCCGGTGTTGGCGTCGTTTCCGTTAACAGAATCAAGCCAAACAAACCGCGTCGTATCGTTTTTATCGTATACCGAAAGAGTAAACGATATATTGTATTGACCCGATGGGTCTGCACTGCCTCCAAGACGGCCGTAATCTTGAGTGGTGACTTGTACCGTTATGGAATAAGTGCCGATTACCGGATTTGTCCAACTAAGAACACCATAATCCGTGGTGCCATACGTCTGTCCGATACTAAGACCGGTCGCGCCACCATTTGATGTAATAGCATATTTAAACGGCCAAGATCCGCCGTAAATGGAGATTGGAATTCTCCATTGACCAACGTTGGGGGCCATTCGACAACGTTCCCAGCTATTGGTTTCGGTGTCTGGTCGCGGATGAACGATAATCGGAGCGGCGTATGCCGGAACGTAATGCCCGGTAGCCAGTTGGAACGGCGCTGCCGCAGCAATGGAGACAGAGAAAACCCCTGTTGCTGTCATTCCGTTGTTGTCGGTCACCTGAATCGTCAAAGAATCAGTTTCAACGTTTGTGGACGGACCTGAAACAACGCCGGCAGCAGAAACCGCAAAACTATTTGTTCCTGTCTGGCTGACAAGGGACCATATATACGGCGGCGTCCCGCTTGTTGCCGCCATAGCATAGGAATACGCAGAACCTTGCGTACCACCCGTCAACGTAGAAGGCGAGGTTATGCTAGGCGGGATTCCGCCGGCACGAGCGACGATGAATGCGGTCATTACGCATACCCAACAGTCACAATAACGCTGTTGGCTGCGATGGCCGTGTTGTCGGTCGCAGAGATGGCGTTGGTCGTCGCAAGAGTGATCGCCGTGCCGAACGCAAGACCGCACGGAATCGGCAGTACGAAACCTGCGCCTGCCGTGTTTCCGGGCACTTCAAGGTTGACGTCGGCAGCAGTCGTACCGAGCGTGACGCCGGCAGCCGCTACGTTGAACAGTTTGATGTAGACCGGCGTTGCGTTGTTGTTGGTCGCGTGGATGAAATATACCTGACCGGCGCTTGCCTTGACGACGGCCTTGGCAGGCGCCGCCGGCTGAATACCGTTGTACCACGCAGCGCCGCCGCTCGATGCGGCATCTGCAACGGTGCGCAGCTGACGATTCAACGTCATTTTGACCGCGCCCTCGTTGCCCTGCGTGACAGCAGACACGCCAGCGATGTTGTCGGCAACGGCGACGACGAGAAGACCCTGCGTCGAGTTGGCCGTGAACGTCGAGTTGTCGGTTGCGGCAGCGACCGAACCAGAAGCGATGTTGACCTTGAGGTTGCCGCCGCCGTCGACCAGCAGCGGCTTCATGTTGGTGCCGTCACTGGCGCCAACTGCCGTGCCTACCGCCGGGAACGCTGCAGAGTACGTGCTAGACGTACCGCCAGCAGCCGCACCAGCCGCGATGTTGACTTTTAGGAACCCGTTTGCGTCAACCTGAATGTCGCCAATCTGGCCGCTGGTCAGAGTGGGCGCAGCAGCGTTGTACGCGCCAGCAATCTTGATCGGGTTCGCCGTGTTCGTGGAGCCGCTGGCAAGCGTACCTGCCGCAGACACCGGCAGCGGATTGGTCGCATTGACCTTGACCGGATCGCCAGACGGGGTTTCCGTCTCAATCACAACCTTCTGGTGCTGGAAGCCACTGCCGTCCTGATACGTCGCCATGCTGGCGCCGCCAGAACCCGGATTAAGTACGACTGAACTATCGCCTGCCATGGTGGCTCCTGAAAACTATAGCGTGAACTAGATATACGAGCGTATATTTAGATAGATTGTGTTACATTCCGGGCGGGCGACCCATGCCCGGCGGCATACCCGGAGGACCGCCCATCGGATGACCCATCGGCGGGCCCATCGGAGGACGTCCGCCCATCGGCATTCCCGGCGGAGCGCCCGGGGGGGCACCCATACCACCACCCAGAGGTTGCGGAGCCCCTGCAGCGCCGCCCGGAGGTGCGCCAAGGCCGGCCATCAGCGGACCTGCCGCCATGCCCAACGCGCCCATGTGCCTACCACCCGCGCCCTTCGGCATGTGCGGGTGACCAAGGCCAGCACCGCCCTTCGGCATGTGCCCGCCGGACGCAAAATGCGGCCTGCCCGGGTAACGATCACTGTCCGGCTGGAACGGATTGCTGCCTGCAGCACATGACGCGACGTGTCGACGTCAATATCGATGCCGCTGGTACGGTCTCGGCCGGTATGACCACGGGCTTCGTGCGGATTGCCGTTGTGCAGATGGCCCATGCCGCGCGTCGCCTCGTTCGTGATGGCCTTCTGTATCCGGCCGCCGGACGCAGCAGCAACATCACGTTCCGGGCTTGACGGAATCATCGGGCCGTTCTCTTCCTCGTCGTCGTGGGGACGCGCTTTCCATACCCGACCACCCTTCTTGAAGGTGAATTCGGTGGTTTTAGCGCATCCCCCCTTGGCAAAAGGGACGGGGGTAACTTTCCCTCCCTTGGCATACTGACCCGGCACCTTCACGTTCTTTTCGTTGACGCGCACGGCGTGATGGTCGGGCTTGACGGCATTCTTGTCATGCACCTTGCCGCCCTTGGCCTTCGGCATCACGCCGCGCTTGGCGTCACGCTCGACAGCGGACAGTTCCTTGCGCGTCGGAGCATACTCGCGACGCGAGCCACGCTCTTCACTGGAATCCTTGGGGTCGCCCTTGACGCGGCCACCCTTGGCCTTGGCCGTCACGCCACCGCGTTCGTCACGGTCAGCGGCACGCGCTTCCTTGCGGTCCATCGTGAACTCACGACGCGAGCCCTTTTCCTCGCTGGCGTCGCGCGGGTCGCCCTTGACAATGCCGCCCTTGGCCTTTCGCGTCACGCCACCGTGTTCGTCGGCATCGGCCTCGCGCATTTCCTTGCGGTCTGCCGTATACTCTCGGCGCGAACCCTTTTCCTCGCTGGAGTCCTTTGGATCACCCTTGACCCGTCCGCCTTTAGCAAACTTCAGCGCAGAACCCTTGACCTCGCGCTTGATCAGCGCCTTGTCCTCTTCAAGGTCCTTGTGACCCTGCATCGAACGCGCTTCAACACGAGCGGCCCCGCCTTTCTTGTACGGGTCAGGCGTCGTATGCGCGCTGCCACCGCGAGCGTACGGCACAGGCGTTACCTTGCCGCCCTTCGCGTAGTAATGCACGTGCTTGGAGCCTACCGGCGCCGTCTTGATATGCGTGCTTCCCTTGCCGGCCGGACTCGTGCCGATGTTCGGGTGTTTGCTGCCGCCTACATCGGACTTGATCGAACCACCGCGCGCATGCGCCTGAGCTTTACCAGCGCTTCCGGTAAAACCGAAGCTTGCAGGATGATCAAACTCTTTGACGTAACGAAAGTTTCCCATTGCAGATCCTTAATTACACAGCAACGATACTGACGTTGGGAACGAGGCGAATTTGTGCGCCGCCCGGTGCCGTGTTTGAGTTGATAACAAGCTTGTAAGCCATTGCAGGCTGAGAAATCGTCGCCGTCGCGTTTGCCGTCTGAGCGGTTAGACCAGCAACCACGGCCACCCACACGCACGCAGCGTCAGGATTTGCAACGAACGGGTTGTCGAACGTCTGGAACACGCTGTAATTGACCGTGCCGGTAACCTGAACGAACAACGAAGCGTTCGAACCAGATCCAAGCGACTGAACAATCGGCGGGCTGGAAGCAATGCCGTTCGTGCCGGCCGTCACCGTGCTGGCCGTCGTCGAGTTGGCTACAATCTTCGTGACGGTCTTGTAGGAATTGACCGAAGTGGCCACGCCAATGTTGGCGCCCGTCAAAACTTCAGAAATCGGCACACCAAACCAGTTGGTGCCCGTGATCGTAAACGTAATGCCCGAATCGTTACCGGCCGACGTGATGATCACCTGACGCGCAACGTCCATGATCGCGACGCCATTGACAACCAGCGACCCGTTCAGCGTGAACGAAGCGCCACCGGTCACCGGGCCCTGCGACGCGGCAACACCAGTCGCCACAGCGGCAACCGGGGCAAGGAATACGACGGTTTGAGTTAGGACGTTGCCGTCAACGCCATAGGTGGAATTAAGCTGCGGGTAATATACTGGACGCATGGATGCTCCAAGGAAACCCGGATACAGCGTTTAAACTGTACCCGGGATAAGTGGCTTAGAACTGCGTCTGGCCCCAGAACGGCTGCGGGATCAGGTTCGTTTCAAGATCGAACTGATACGGCGACGGCACAACATGAATCACCACACGAACAGCGCCGCTGGACGCGGTCTGCATCGTGTACGTGCCTCGCACGTCACCGGTCGTTGCCGTAGCCACCGGAGTGACGTCTGCCTTGGTGAAGCCCGTGTTGGCCGTAATCAGCGCGTCGTTGACGTAGATCTGCAGGTAGGAGAACGCATCCGCACGGAAATGGATACCCAGCGTATCCGTCGTACCGACACTGACGTTACCAACCAGCGTTGCCACACCAGTCGTCACCGACTGAATGAAACCAAACGCTTTCTTGCCAAGTACCGGAGTCGTGCCGTTCAGCGTGACGGTCTCGGTCATCGGAACACCAAAGATGTCCCAGCCCTTGACGGTCAGCGTGGCGGTACTATCCGACGCACTGGACGAAACATACTGCAGCGCACGCGAAACACCCTGACGCTGGTCCCACATCACGTCCGCACCCGTCACATTGAACGGGTAGTACGCAATGCCGGCAGTCGCAGGACCACCGAACGGAGTCGACGGCGCACCAACACCAAACTGATTGGCAGGAGCCACGCCAGCGTTGGTCTGGGCCGACAGGGCCGGGTTCGCGATGTACAGGTAATGGTTGACGTAGTCAATCGCAATCACAGTGGTAAGCAGCGGCAGCGTGCCGCCCGCGTTACCAGCAGCAGCAATGATGATGGGCTGACCCGGGGAGAACATCATTTCAGGCTGCGTGTGGTTGGTCGTCTGCAGCAGAACGATCTGGTTCTTGTTGACGGTCGTGCCGGCATACGCAGCCGGATACGTGCCAACCGTAGGACCAAGGCCTGCGGCCAGCGTCACCGTCGAAGACGTGTACGTCGTGCCACCAACCATACCAAAGTCAAGCGCCAACGCGGCTGTCGTGACGTTGACCGAATTGTATGCCTGCGGAACATACGTCTTGTTGCCGTACTGATCAACACCCGGGACGAACGGCACAATCGGAATTGAGCCGGCCGTCGCGAAGTTGGTCGGAGTCGCAAGCGTCAGCGCAGTACCAGCAACCGCCGTCGCGCCAGACACGTTGACGATGTTGGTCGTCGACTTCGTCTGCGGAAAAGCGTCAACAGCAGTCAGGTACTGCTGAGTAGAAATACCAACAACACGCGTGTTGGTAGAGGCAACACCAATCGCCTGCACGAATCGACCGTCGATGACGCCAGCGCCATCAGCGAACAGACACGGGCCAGCGTCCGGCTCTACGTTCTGTGCCGGATTGGTGTTGCCGGTCGAAATAATCGGACCAGTTAACGTAGTAATTGACATGGATATTCCCTAAGAAGTTTCGCGCAAGTATCAGTCTCCGGCAATTGCGGGGCATGATTTACACGCCCCGCAATTACATCATTAACTGATCTGGGTTATAAGCCAGCGGTTCCGAATACGGCACGAGGATCTGTCCAGCCCAAGCCATAGCGTTCTGTCGCCTTGTAGCGCATAGAGTCGGTTTCGAAGTCACCTTCCATGCTCTTTTCCAGCTTGCGACGCATCAGAAGCTTGAGACCTTCCGGCGCATCAGTCTGCACGAACCACGCCGTGACCGACGTGAGGCGCGACAGGTTAGCCTGACCGCCCGACAGCAGGTCAAGCGACTTGACCGGGTTGATGTCGTTGTTGGCCGTGCCGGTACGCAGGACGCTTTTGAGAATGACCTCGGCCTGAAAGACGTTGCTCGGCGCAACGACAATCTTCTTCGGCTCAAGGCGAATACGCTTGCCGTTGTTGTCTACCGCGTTACGGATCTGGATCAGCATCTGTTCCAGCGACGTCTGCGACAGGGCCGCAGCGGTCGCCAGCTGGTTGCTGAACGTACCGTTAACAATCGGATGGGCCGTGTTGACCAGCGAAACCTGATCGCCGCCAAGGTATGCGCTGTTGAAGGCGCGATTCAGGACGTTGGCCGCAAGGGTTTCCTTCGTCTCGATCAGCGACTGAGCAAGGTGCTTGCTGTAGGTCTGACCGATACGAATGTGATCGCCGTCTTCCACGAGTACCTTGGTAAGCGCGAACGCCAAACCATATACCTTGTAGAGGTAGCGCTGGTTGAACAGCACGCCACCGGCCTGATACGTGACGGGCTGGCCGTCAGGCAGTTCAGGGGCTGCACCAAAACCAAACAGGACCGGCTCTTCATGGTAAGCGCGCGGGATACCCGGCTCTTCCTTGAAAACCTGATTCCACTCATCGACGCGCTGGTCGTAGACTCCGTCGAAAGCCTCATTGAGAATAG
>Ga0209067_10002817_pt1 | contig 10209 bp, 5 predicted proteins | sample ColStrG_CSR_2013_FD_187199 | JGI IMG/M metagenome (GOLD analysis project Ga0209067, IMG submission 187199) | Freshwater sediment microbial communities in response to fracking from Pennsylvania, USA - Cold Stream Run_MetaG_CSR_2013 (SPAdes)... | ecosystem: Environmental > Aquatic > Freshwater >... | reverse complement strand
GAGAAAAATCTCGGGCGTATCGCAGTTGGCAATTCAATGCCAAAACCAACAGCATCGCCTGCAATACCACCAGGTTCAGACACCCTGAATTCAGCAGCAAAAACACCCACGCAGCCCCAATCGACAACGGCTACGCCACCATCTGCCTCACCGTCCCAAAACTCCACTTCGACCTCAGCACAAAACCTTGGCTCGGATATCGCCGACTCCACCCCGCACGCCGAATCAGTCTTTGCGACATTACTTACGGCTAAACCATTCCTCGAAACCGGTGCTACATTTTTATTCTCATCGCTGCGGATGATGGGCCAAAAATACATAAAACATTACACACAACATTTTTCAGAAACGCCAGTCGGACATAAGCTGACCAGGGATGAGCCATCGGAATTTCTGAAAAAATTCCGTGAACAGCAAAACAAACCAGAACGTCATAGTCGGGAACTCAGGACCCGAGGCTATTCAAAATGGGGCGAAGCAGAATCGATGCCCGAGTCCGATAAGGGATTCGTTGTCACAGGCAAGAGCAAATCCAGATACACATCAGAAACACACCAGCGTTTTCCGGCATTGAAGGAACATAATTCAAGCGCTGCATTTGACCGGCTCGAGAACACGCCGTTTAAAAACATGTTTGAGGAAGTGACGATTACCAAAGGCGGAACCTGTCTGTACGGTAAACCTTTTGAATCCAGCCATATGGATAAAAATTTCCGGCTCGTGGTTTCCCCTGGCGGTGCCTGGTTCACGCACAATCCACAACAATCGCCCCGAGTGCTTGGCTCCTATTTTGGCGCAGGGGGCAGACAACTGATTACGAAAGACGGAAGACTGAAATGTCTTTTTGATGAAATGGCTTACAGACAATCTTCTTACGATGGGCGCAAGCCGGGTCAGCCAAATATGCTGAATCGTCCCAAGTCAGATACGAATGCGCTAAGGGATCAGGGACTGGACTGGTGGGAAGAAGTGAATAACGGGTTTATCGAGGCTGCAATAGAGGATTTGCTCGACGGAAAGGATGACATCATTATCTGGACCCTGCTCGATAATGCAGTAACAGGCGGAAGTACCTTCCGCAAGGAACTGGAAAAGCTTGCCACCAACTCGCTGGTCTACGACCACGGTTCCCATCACATCATCGCCGGAGAAGAAGTGACGAATAAACTTCACCAAGGTGCAACGCTTAAACCAGGTGGTCACGGCATATTCGAAATCTATTTTCCGGCAGAAAAGCCAACCAATTCGACTGTACCGATGATTATTCAAAAACCTGAAGATGCACTGGCCGTAGTCGACCACCCACAACCTTCAGGCACGGCAGGTGATTCTGGAAAACCAGGATCAGACTCACCGACAGCTGCTGCTACCGGGAAACCGACGGCTTCAAAAGATGTGTCAACTTCCACCATCGATACGCCGGAACCTGACTTTATCAGCGTGTCAACTTCTGAAGACAGCACGACAGGATTGGCAGCAGGTGAGACTGTCGGTGAAAACCAAAGCTAAATTAAGCCTCAGTTTATTATTGGCTAACCCCGTCAATTAATACCCCTCCGGCTCTAATGCGTATCGTCTGATCAAAAGGTAACAATGTCTGAAACCGTAATAAAGAAAACGACCTGCTGCCGGAAAGCTGCAGGTCGTTTTCATTGATACCGAATCAGCCCTTTATGTGCGTTGAATCCTGTGGCTGTTCATGGACCAGGGTTAATAAAGATCATGCAGCGCATTTTTATTCGCTTTAAAAAATTGAATCATCTGTTTGAAACTGAGCTCCAGATAAAGACGCATACCTTCTTCCCGGACTGCCAGCGACGTTCCTCGTTCGTTGACGCCATATTTTTTCAGAATAGCCTGCAGAGCATCCTGTTCTGCCTGGTAAGCCGTTGGATTCATGACCATCTGCAAACCCCACAACTGAAACGTTCTGCCACTTCTGGTCGCAAAAATAGCGGTTGCGGAGGGGTGAACGTATCGCTCGGAGACAATTTCAAGGGTACGTACTCCATCAGAAAAAGCGACTGAATATTCATCGCTGCCAGTTTTAAAATAACCCAGCCGCCGCATTTCCGGCTCTACCACTGACTTGATTACCGATCCATAAGGTTCATCCATAGGCGTGCATTCTGCAGCAACGTCAGCCACCTCAGTCGCGATGCCGCTGATGTTTCGACGCAGCACATAATGCAACGCTGTTGGTCCAACCAGACTGTCCGTGCCGGGCCTGCCGAACAGAGCCAGCATTCTGGGCGCAGCACTGCGAAAAATTAAAGCTGCCCGCGTGGTGCCTGTGCTTTTTGATGTGACACTGATTGGACCAGCGACTGCTCTGGCAACGGGTGGATGCAATGTTGCCGGTTCTGGCAATCTGAAAAAAAGATGTGACACCGGTCTGACCACAGAAAAAATTTGTTGAATATATGGACGCGCCGTTGCGCCGGGCACGCGGCTTGCTGGAACTAACATCACTTTCTCCTTGTAAAAGCAGGTAGCTTGAGTTGACAGGAAATGGATTACTTCGGATATCAGATCAGCAGTTGGTTACGTTATGCATCTTTGACGTGACCTTCTGCCTGATTGATGTTGTGCTGCTTCAGAATTGATGACACCTGCGATCCGATACAACGCGTTATGCAGGCTGGGCTGGATTATCAGTTGAAAAAATTTTTCAACGAATACGTGTTAATACCCGAGGTTGTTTTTTAAGTAGAACAGGCTGACTGGACAAAAAGTGCTCATTCCTAATTGAACAATTTGTGCTGCTCCAGCAGTTCCTGCAAGACCTGCCTGGCCTGGGCCATCTGCGCGGCATCCATTCTGGATTCGATTTTGTATCGGTGACCTTCGGCTTTGACTACGCCGTTCTGCGCAGCCACACTCAGCCAGGCATGGGCCTGTAACAGGTCGACCGGCGAGCCGTGACCATACGCATACATCAGACCCAGGTTGAACTGCGCACGCACTACTTTCTGTTCACCTGCGCGGCGATACCAGAACAGGGCCTGCGCACAATCCTGCTGACCATCCTGTCCTGAGTCATAACGCAGTGCCAGCTTGAATTGCGCATCGCTGTGGCCACCGGTTGCCGCCTTGCGAAACCATTCAAGCGCAAGCGGACCGTTTTCCGGCACGCCCAGACCAAGATCGAAACACAGTCCAAGCCGATAGCAGGCAGCCACATGATTCTGTTCCGCTGCCCGGCCATACCAGTGCGCAGCGTCGCCAGGATTTTTGATGCTGTCTTCGCCGGATTCAAACAGCAGCGCCAGGTTGTACTGCGCCTTGACATGACCAGACAGGGCAGCCTTCATATACCAATCCACTGCCTGACGGTGATCGCGCGCCACGCCCAGGCCGCTGTCAAACAGCAGACCGAGGTTGTAGTAAGCGCCGGCATAACCCTGCTCGGCAGCCTTGCCATACCAGGAGATCGCACGCGGATAGTCTGGCGGCATATCTCTGCCGTTACCATAGATCATGCCCAGATTGTTTTGCGCGGCAGCATCGCCGCTGGCAGCTGCTTTTTCAAACCACGTAATCGCCTTGCGATGATCACGCGGTATGCCCAGACCGGTGATATAGATCAGACCGATATTGTTTTGCGCGCCGCTGTGCCCCTGTTCGGATGCCTTGATATACCAGGCCAGTGCCTGCATGATGTTGTGATGTCTGGTTGATGCGCTGCTGTAGATCAGTCCCAGATTGAACTGCGCACGCGCATAGCCCTGTTCTGCGGCCTTGCGATACCAGAAGATGGCGCGTTCCAGATCCTGCGCCAGGCCCTGAGCGCCGGCATACAGCAAACCGAGGTTGAACTGTGCCAGCGCATGCCCCTGTTCTGCTGCTTTCAAAAACCAGTGCACCGAGGTCTGCGGATCTTCTTCCTGGCCGATATATTGCAATCCCAGATTGTACTGCGCGTCGACGTCGCCGCCGACCGCTGCCAGTCTCAGTGTCATCGTCATTCTGTGTCACTCCGCTGCGACTGTTTTGCGATCAGCTCCAGAAAGGTTTTTTGTGGCAAGGCCTTGTGATACAGAAATCCCTGCAGAATGCTGCAGCCGGCCTGTCCCAGATAGGTTGCCTGCTCCTGCGTTTCCACCCCTTCGGCAATCAGTTTCAGCCCCAGGCCGCGTGCAATCGAAATAATCGCCATCACCACCGGATAGTGGCCGTCGGCATGCTGAATTTCGCGGACGAAAGACTGATCGATCTTGATCGTGTGTACCGGAAAGCGATGCAGATACGCCAGTGAAGAATAGCCCGTGCCAAAATCGTCGATGGCGACAGAGACTCCCATCTGACACAGTTTTGCCAGCTGTTCCGTGGCGTACTGCTGATTGCGTATGCTCAGATTTTCGGTAATCTCGACTCCCAGTTGCGCGGCCGGAACGGCGTGCCGCCCGATCGCATCGTGCAGCTTCGCCGTAAAGTTACCGCGATCCAGATAATGTGGTGACAGATTCATGGACAGGCGCAGCGGCATGTCGCTGACTGTATTCCAGGCGCGCAGATCGCGGCACAACGGATCCAGCATCCAGTCGCTGATCTGCATGATCAATTCGCTTTCCTCGGCCAGCGGCATAAATTCACCGGCATTCAGCAGACCATGTTGCGGGTGATTCCAGCGGATCAGGCCTTCCGCCCCGACCACCCGACCGCTAGCAAAATCGATCTGCGGCTGGTAATACATTTCCAGTTCGCCGCGCTCCAGCGCCAGACGCAGATTCTGCTCCAGCAGAATTTTCTGATGCGATATCGGTTGCATGCTGCTGTCGTAGAAACGATGTCCATTCTTGCCCAACGCCTTGACTTTGTACATGGCGATATCTGCATGGCAGATCAGCTCGTCGGCCGTTTCTCCATCACCGGGACAGATGGCAATGCCGACGCTGGCCGATACATGCACCTGATGTTCACCCAGGGCAAAGGGCTTGCTCAGCGAGTTCACGATCTGCTCGGCGATCATTTCCGCGTCACTTCTTGCACGCAGCTCCGGAAGCAGCAAAGTAAACTCATCTCCGCCCAGACGTGCCAGCGTATCGCCTTGACGCAGTCGCAGACGCAGGCGTTCGGCAACTTTCTGCAGCAGCTCATCGCCCTTGATGTGGCCCAGCGTATCGTTGACCATCTTGAAACGATCCAGATCGACAAACATCACCGCGAGTTCAGTTTTATTGCGCCTGGCCTGGATCAGGGAGAGATTCAGACGGTCGCGAAACAGCGCGCGGTTCGGTAAATCGGTCAGAATGTCATGGTAGGCCTGATACGAGATCAATTGTTCAGCGCGTTTGCTCTCGGTAATATCGCGCGCCACGCCATAGGTGCCCAGATATTTGCGCCGGCTGGTATCAGTTTCGGGTGAATACATGCCTACCGAATTAAAGGAAATCGACATCACGCTATGCTCGCTTTCACACGTGGTGTCCGGCGCGTGCCGGTGCTTCAGTCGCAATTCAACGTTGCGCGAGGCGCGGCTGCTGGCACGCCTTTCACTGAATACGAACTGCGCATGGCAGAGATCATCTTCATGCACCAGTTCTGAAAAATGTTTGCCCACGATGTATTCAGGATGCAGACCCAGAAACTGTTGCGCGCGTCCATTGACAAAGGTAAACCGCCCCTCCGGATTGAGCGTGAAGATGATGTCGGGTGAACTGTCGACCAGATAGCGGTGCAGCTTTTCTGAACATTCGAGACGCCACCTGATGTCACGATTTTCGGCCTCCAGCCTGCGCTTCTGCAACGCGTTTTCCACCGTCCTGAGCAGCTCTTCGTGGGAATACGGCTTGCGCAGATACCCATAGGCACCGCGTTGCAGGGCGCCTATGGCAGCATCGATACCGCGATCGCCGCTGAGCACGATGACGTTGGTGTCAATGCCATGCTGATTGATGAAATCCATGATGTCATGACCGCTGACGTCGGGCAGTCGCAGGTCCAGCAAGACCAGGTCAAAGTGCAGTTTGCGCAACTGCTCGATTGCCTGGGCACCGGTACCGGCCAGAACCAGCTGATATTGACAGGTGCTGAGCAACTCTTCCAGACTGCTCAGCAGCCGGGGTTCATCATCGACCAGCAACAGACGTGGCAACTGGGTCTGCTTCAGACGCCCGGCAGGTGCCAGGCCGTCGAGTGCTGCACTGATCATTGTTGAATAATGCGGTTTCATCATAATGATAGGTATTCTCTAGGTTTGTGACGCGGTAATCTGGCTTGCTGCCACACTGCGTGTTTGCGGTAACAGGATTTCAAATGTGCTGCCGGCAGCGGTACTGCGACAGCTTATTTTTCCGTGCATTTTTTTCACCAGCCCATGCACGATGTTGAGTCCAAGGCCGCTGTGCCCCTTGCCCTTGGTGCTCTCCACCGGTGCAAATAACCGGCTCATGATTTCTGGCGCAATCCCCGGGCCGTTATCCCTGACCCACAGGCAGACATACAGAATGCCGTCACGGTTGACCAGACCGTCGCTGCCGATTTCCAGCAGGCCACCATCACGCATTGCTTCAGCGGCGTTCTTGACCAGGTTAATCAGAATCTGCTTCAGGGTGTCGGCGCTGGCATCGATTTCCAGAGGTCGGTTCTCGATCCGGTTTTCTATGATCAGCGCTGATGAACCATATTCAGCCTGACGAAACAGGCGGACTACCTCTTCGGCGATGCCTCTGACATCGATTCTGGCGGTCTGCCCGGTCGGCGTCATTTCGGCGAAATCTTCCACGATTTTGCCTACCCGATCGATCTCTTCATTGAGCACTGCCACTTCGCCACTGATGGCCTGCATATTCAGAATTTTGCGATCAAGAATGCTCAGATAATTTTTGATGATGCTCAGCGGATTGTTGATTTCATGCGCGACTTTGCGCGAGGCCTCGCGGTATCCCTGTGCCATGTTTTTGATCAGCTGTTCTTGTTCTTCGTTCTGCAATGCCCGATTCCTGATCGCCAGCGCAGCCTGATGGCTGAAGGCACCAAGAAAAACGGTGCGACGCATCAAATCGTCCGACTGCCAGTCTTTGAAGCCGCCAATTAACACTGCCGCGCACTGTCCATCAATCACGAGCGGCATGCAGGCCAGATGGTCGGTTGCAAACAGACGCAGCAGCTGTTCTTCCAGCACCGGCGTCGCCGCGCTGACAGTCGGTGTACAGGTAATCGTGTGGGACAGTGCAGCTGAGGCGATCGCGCTGCCTTCAAGATCAAGTGGCAGTTTGAAGCCGGCAAGGCGGCCGCGATGTTCACCACTGTCACTGCCAACCAATGCGTCGCCGGAGGCGTTCAGTGTCAGCAGCACCGCGCAATCAAAGTGAAACAGGATACGGGCCGAGCGGCTGATGGATTCAGCCAGATCACCCTCGCTTTTTTGCTGCGTGAAAGTTCGGTCCAGCGCCGAGGCGAGCATCATGCTGCGCACCTGCTCCATCATTTTTTCCTGAGCCGGATCAGCTGCGCCGGACAGCGGATGCACCGGTTGCGACGCTGCACCCAGGTCCAGATTCAGACATTTTGCTGCAATCTGCACCTGCTCCGTGGCAGCCTGACTGACCTCATGCAGATCAGCCAGACTCAAGGCGCACAGCGTTCCAGATTTTTCCAGATCACGATCAGTCATATCGCCGTTGATCGCGTCGGCCAGATGAACAATACGAACCAGCGGATGCGCGTTGTTCAGTCGCAGCGGTGTTTCATGATGATAGAGCACGCTGTCTGCTATAAATGAATCGAGCTGCCACTGATTGATCAGCAGTGAACCCACTTCGGCATGGGTGATCTGCATGGTCCGTTCTTCAATGGCGCACAAATCATCATTGTCGGCAGCATAGAAGTTATACCCATACTCGCGCGGCAACACGGCCAGCATGGCCAGTCGACCAACGTCATGCAGCAGGCCAGCCAGATAGGCTTCTTCAGAATTCGGATATCCAGTCTTTTGCGCGACAATACGCGCCGTGAGGCCTGCCTGCAATGCATGCCACCAGAAGTTGCGCAGATCGACATTTCGGGCCTGTGCCATCTTGTCAAATACCTGAGCTACCGATTCATTGATCACAATTATTCTGATCATTTCGGTACCAATGGTTTGCAGCGCCGACTCCAGCGTGGCCACAGGCCCGGCGCGGCGATAAGCAGAACTGTTAGCCAATGCCAGTAATCTGGCGCTCATGCCCGCATCCTGGATAACCAGAGACAGCAACTCTTTCATCCCCGCCGCGTCTGACTGGCACAGTTCCATCAATTTCAGCAGGGTTTGCGGCAGAGAGGGCAGGCGCGCAGCGTCAAGACGGCTGCGGATATCAAGATCCAGATAATTCGTTTTAATCGTCCACTCCCTTTGAATGCCTCATTGCCGGCGCAGCTGATGGTACAGATTGCCGTATTAACACTGGCTCAAACATACAATGCATGCATACAGAGCCGGAAATTCGTTAACGGCAACTGGGGAGCGAGATTTAGGGAATAGAGAAAAGAAAATTGCAGATTGATGCTGGTGCTGGCGAGGATATTGCGGGGTTTATATATATGCCATCGGGAGATCAAAAAATTAATATTGTTTATGTGACTTATAAAATTAATTCCAATCCGAACTCAGACTTTCAGCCTGTTGCAGCACGGTTTGAATTGCTTCTTCCTGCTGATCAGGAGGGTATTTATATTTCCGCAAAATCCGTTTCACCATTAGCCGCAACTTGGCTCGAACACTTTCACGCTGCGACCAATCAACGCTAACATTTTGACGCAGGTTTTCAGTCAATTCGTGCGCGATGAGTTTCAGAGTTTCATCACTCAATTCACGAACAGCAGATTCATTATTTGCCAGGGCATCATAAAAACGGATTTCATCTTCAGTTAGGCCAAGGGATTCGCTACGACTTGCGGCCTCCTTGAATTTTTTTGCCATCTGAATCAACTCTTCAATTACCTGCGCTGTTTGGGACACGGCGTCGGCATTGCAGATCTCGATGCACTCAGTGGTAAAAAGCGCCGTGTGCAACTTGATGGCATTCGAAATGCCTGCCAGGCATACATAGCAGAACCATTACTGGCAGAATTAACTCAACTCATTGAGACAAACATACCCAGAGAGGGATGTCGACTGGAGCTTGATCCCGACGACAAGGACAAACAGACCCTCTTATTCTGGTATCCGGCAGTTACAGCAAACACAAATGCCTACATACGCTCAGCAGTAAAAATTGAAGCGGGTGCCAAATCTGCCCTTGACCCACATCTCGCAGTTTCCGTTACGCCGTATGTTGCAATGGATCTACCCAATCTGGATTTAACTGTGAAAAACGTGGTTACGGTAAAACCAGAACGCACCTTTTGGGAAAAGGTCATGATATTGCACGGGCTGCGCCAATGGCATGACCGTCGTGGCGAACTGCGACACGGCGGACAACGTGTTTCCCGCCATTACTACGATCTACACCAGTTGATGCAAGATCCATCAGCTAAAACATGGCAGGCAGATCAAATTTGGCGGTGGACTGCGCCCGTCACGCGAGGCTATTCTTTGGCAGTATCGATTTAGGTCTCGACCTCGCAGCACGCGGCAGTTTTACACTGGTACCGAGCATGGCAATGCGCGACGCACTGAGAAGAGATTACGCGGCTATGACTGGCATGATTTTCGGTGAAGTTCCAGAACTTGACGTAATACTCCAAAGTACAACTCGCCTGGAACAAAATCTAAACCGCCATGATTAACCCATAAGCCGATAGCATCGGCCAATACCAAATACTGGCGGCTGGATTTAACACGAACCGGTATCCAGAATTTTTGTTGGCACGATTTACGGCATACCTGGGCGAGCTGGCTGATCCAACACGGTACACCGATGTTCGACCTGCAGGAAATGGGTGGTTGGAAGTCAGTAGAAATGGGGCGTCGTTATGCCGATCTGGCTCCGGCCCAGATGGACAGACACGCATGCATGGTCGGGAATCTGCTTTACGGCACAATTGCGGCACAAGAGCAAATGTGTGAAGCCCAAAACAAAGGGGCTAGCCTAAGCTAACCCCTTGGATTTACTGCTGATATTCTGGTGGGCCTCCCGTGAGTCGAACACGGTACCAACGGATTATGAGTCCGCTGCTCTAACCAACATGAGCTAGAGGCCCAGACTTGCAAACTGTTTGCTGTTTTGTGCCAGATTTGACGCACACAAAAAGCGATCGGAAGGTACAACAACTGCTGTCAAA
>Ga0209067_10002815_pt1 | contig 10213 bp, 9 predicted proteins | sample ColStrG_CSR_2013_FD_187199 | JGI IMG/M metagenome (GOLD analysis project Ga0209067, IMG submission 187199) | Freshwater sediment microbial communities in response to fracking from Pennsylvania, USA - Cold Stream Run_MetaG_CSR_2013 (SPAdes)... | ecosystem: Environmental > Aquatic > Freshwater >... | reverse complement strand
GTGTGTGAGCTCATGTTGCAACCCGAATTTCTCTTTTAGCCAGAGATTACCGATTGGAGATCCTGCCATCGCGCAATAATTTCTATTTTAATGCATTAAAATTAATGCTTTTGGCATAATCTGCAATATTTTTTATTCTGCATAAAAAAACATGCAGATGGGGATAGTTGCTGAATTACCTATTTTTTTAGCATTAAAATCTATTCGGCAGGTAATCAGTGCAATATTTTAAATGCTTCGTGCACAAGGGAACCGGGCGAACACTGATCCACTTTTTTGAAGGTGAGAACAATCCGGACTATAAAAAATAGACATGCGCAAAAAGACTGCGCAGTTGTTCCTCATCTTTGAATCCTCAACGACCGGTGAATGGAAAATGTATTAGATAACTTTTTGGGTAAAAATCTCAGGGCAGACGTGGGCGGTATCCTTAATAAGTATGGCGATGGTCTTGACCTGCTGGAAGATTTTCAGTTCACCGTCCCCAGGGATGGCACCCCGGATAAGGAATGGAAGGTCATCGAAGATGGTTTCATTAAGCGGTATGAAGATATCACCAGTTCATTCTTCGAACGCTCAATTACACCGGATTCTCCAATTATAGGCCCATTTTCGAATCGTCGAATTTATTTGCCGCCATTTCATAAGTCCCAAAAATGATTTGAACTTGGTGCGATCATTTGAGCGGTCTAAGCCAAGCTGTTACCAGCACCATTATTAAAGAGATGAGCTAACTCGAATCAACTTACAATGGATCATAAAGGCATTAGCACTTTACTATTTAGTCTAACGGTACTTAATGACTTTTTCACAATACGTCAAATTCAGTTAACCACATTAACAAACCGGTAAACCACATTAACAAACTAGTCAAGCACATTAAGCTAACAGCACAAAAAAAAATTACTTAGCAAAACGCTTGGCCACTTCACTCCAGTTTACCACGTTCCAAAATGCGGTCACATAATCTGGTCTGCGGTTCTGATAATGCAAGTAATAAGCATGCTCCCACACATCAAGACCTAATATTGGAGAACCCTTTACTTCCGCAATATCCATCAACGGATTATCTTGATTAGGCGTGGAAGTGATTGCTAGTTTTCCAGAGGCATCTTTGATGAGCCACGCCCAGCCCGAACCGAAGCGACCTATTGACGCGGCTCCAAATTTAGTTTTGAACTCTTCAAAATTTCCAAAAGTGGAATTAATGGCATCAGCCAGAGCTCCAGACGGAGCACCTCCACCGTTCGGGCCCATGATCGTCCAGAACAAGCTGTGGTTATAATGCCCGCCACCGTTGTTGCGCACAGCTACCGGGTATTTTGATATATTCTTGCAGATTTCTTCAATGCTCAAGCTCTCTTCGGGTTTACCGCCAACAGCATTGTTGAGGTTGGTAACATAGGCATTGTGGTGCTTGCCATGATGGATTTCCATCGTGCGAGCATCGATATGTGGCTCCAGGGCATTGAATGCATAGGGAAGCGCAGGAAGTGTAAAGGCCATAGAATTTATTTTAGTGATTAGTATTCAAATATAACAATCGAATATCCGAACGGAAAGTTTTTATTCTGGATTCTGGTAGCCAGAGGCTAGAATCCGCATGGCGAGAGGATAGAATCGAGAATAACGTACCCCCTCAAACCCCCTTCCTTATCAATTCCCCCAATGTTTTGATCCCCTCCTCTACCCTTTCACTCCAAGGTAACCCATAGCTTAAACGGAAATAATTTTTGAATTGTCCTTGTGTGGAAAAAATTTGTCCAGGAGCAATTCCGATATTATGTTTCAAGGCACGCTTGTGAAGTTTATAGGCATCAATCTTAGAACTCATTTCAATCCATAGCGCAAAGCCCCCTTGCGGACGAGTTATACGCGTGTGCTCAGGGAAATATTCCGTTACCGCTTGGATGTACCGCAAACATTGGGTGTGTAAGGCTTTGCGCAAATGACGAAGGTGCAATTCATACCGTCCGTTTTGTAAAAAATGAGCGATCGCCACTTGAGCTAGCGTATTGGTTGAAACACTGTTCATCCGCTTCAAACGGATTACTCTTTCCTTGAATTTACCTGGCACGGCCCAGCCAATTCGGTAACCGGGAGCCAGTGATTTTGAAAACGAACCACACTGAAGCACCAATCCCTTTTTATCAAATGCTTTACAGGTTTTTGGCCTCTTTTTCCCAAAAAAAAGTTCCCCATAAATATCGTCTTCAATTAATGGGATTTCTTTTTTAGCAAGCATCTCCACCAATTTCTTTTTGCTTTCATCGGGCATGCAGGAGCCGATGGGGTTATTATAGTTCGTCACGAACAGGCACGCCTTAATATCAAATCTTGGAATGGCTTTCTCCAGGTAATCCAAGTCAACCCCCGTTTCAGGATTGGCCGGCAGTTCCACCACCCTTAAACCCAAACTTTCCATGGCCTGGAAAATCGCAAAATAAGTTGGGCTCTCAATCGCCACTGCATCGCCCGGTTTGGTAATTGCCTTAAGACAGAGTGTGAGTGCTTCCATACAACCCGCGGTCACAACAACCTCGTCTTCGCTTAAAGCTCCTCCCCAGTTAAAGGAAAGTCGGGCGATTTGTTTTCTTAAATTGATATTTCCCTGAATATGCTCGTAGTTTAGGCAACTATCTTTCTCACTACGTATCGCATGGATCACTGACTTGTTCAGTTTAGCGGCAGGGAGAAGAGAATGGTCTGGTGCTCCCAAGGAGAATTGAACAAGCTTGTCCGATCGCAAATCATGGTATACGCTTGAGATCATGTCATCCAACGTCACGGGCAACACTTCATCGCAAGGTTCACCGCTTTGTGGCAAGGATAGTCCATGACGAGGAGAAAATTTTACGTAATACCCGGATTGTGGCCGCGCCTCAATTAATCCCTTCGCCTCGAGGTGATAGTACGCCTGAAAAGCCGTGCTGAGGCTAATGTCTTGCTCTTTGCTTAAAGCCCGAACAGAGAGGAGCTTGTCTCCCACTTTAAGGGCTCCGTTTTCAATGAGCCGACCAATACGATCCGCTACCGTTGCATATTTATGGTCAGGAGATGACATGTTTTTCATTGTAATAAAGTTGAGTCAAATATAACTGATCTGGTCTAAATTATAAAAATTGAAACTGTTTTTTGTATGCTCCTTTTGAGAGTTTTGTAACTTTAGTTGTACGCAAGAAGCAGGTTGAAAAACGAGGCGGTTATGAAATGCCTTGGGAAACAGTTAAGAATGAAAATCGTTTTCTTACCCATTATTTTATTCTTTGGATTCAAAGCTTCGGCTAGAATTGACTTTGATGATAGCGTGAGAGCGGTAAAAAAGGAGCCTCACGCCAAGAGCACTTTGACCACGCGATTCTTGACAAAAGGTTATTTTTCATTCACCGGAAGGATCATTAGCCCCAATCCCGCGCTCGACTTCTTCTATACCTACGATCGCAAATCTTGGGGCTTCGTCGCCTTTAAAGCCTTCGATCTCTATGATCATACTACCACCAATAATTTTATGTTGGCCATGTTTCGCAAGAACATTCTTCTTGGCAAACGTTTAACGATAACTCCACAAGTGGGAGCCATTCTGGAACAATCCTATTCTTTTGCAGATAAGGGTTCTGACATCGCATCAATCATTATAACGAGTTATAAAATTTCAAATACGTTCACGATAGATGAAACGATGATCTTTGGAAACTTGGTGCTTGATCCGGTGGAACGGGATTGGGCAAATCGTTTACGATTACTGTATTCTAAAAACCATTGGGATATAACGTTTCTATTGTGGCATAACAACAAGTGGATCGACACAGACAACTCAGAATATTTTTCAACTGGGTTCAATGTATTTTACAGCAGGATGAAAGTATCTAAGCATTTTCTCCTTAGTGCTGGCATTCTGGGTGTAAAAATGAATTATACGTCAACCGAAACGGAGTACCCCACAAGAAACGGTATCTTTTTTACCTTGGCTGGTTATTTCCATTAACCCCTGATGCAACCCCTCTGATTTAGTTCTGATTTTAATTGCGAACAAAGTGGCTCGCCGGCAGCTTGGATTTTCATGGTAAACAGTCAGTGCGTTTGCTGACCACATTGATATGACCCTATATCTATTTGTTTGTTGGCCGCGGTAGCCGCAATTCTCATTGCCTGACTGACTGCTAGTAGGCGAACTTTAAAGGCAGCAATGAACAATGCTGCCACGACGTTAAAGTATCAATAAAAAAGGAATGGGTAGATAGAATTCAACGGTTAGAAGGTGGAAGTCATTAGTTCAACGGGGACGCATGTACTGAATCCTATCCTCGGACTGCAAAATTTTACTTCAAAAAAGCATTTTGTATTTTTGTAATATAAAAATATCATTCATGTACGGTGGCGGAAATACATTTGAAAGTGTAAAGACAGACAGCGTTGCTCAAGAAGATCCAATTTTGTTGGCGGCCTTCGAAGCTCGCATTGCGCGTGGAGAAAAAATAGAGCCCATCGATTGGATGCCTCAACTTTACCGCAAGCAGCTCATTCGCATGATTGAACAACATGCCCATAGTGAAATTATCGGTGCTTTGCCAGAAGGAACCTGGATTACCCGTGCGCCAGGCTTTAAACGTAAAATGTCGTTGATGGCAAAAGTGCAGGATGAAGTTGGTCACGCACAATTGCTGTATAGTGCAGCTGAAACACTTGGTAAGCCAAGAGAGAAAATGATCGACGATCTGATCACTGGTAAATCCAAGTATTCAAACATTTTCAACTACCCCACTTTTACATGGGCCGATTGTTGTTTCATTTCTTGGCTGGTGGATGCCGGTGCAATTGTGAATCAATTGGCCAATGCGAAAGGAAGCTATGGTCCGTATTGCCGGGCACTGGATCGCATTTGCGCGGAAGAATCCTTTCATTTGAAATATGGGCATCACTGTGTAATCTATTTGGCGAGTGGCACGCAAAGACAACACAACATGTTTCAGGAGGCACTCAACCGCTGGTGGCCACCAATGATGCACTTCTTCGGGCCAAGTGATAAAATTTCTACGCATACGGAAGTTTTGATGCGGTGGAAAGTGAAAATGGGCACCAACGATGAAATGCGCAACCAATTCCTTGATATGTATGTGCCAAAAATCTGGGAGCTTGGTTTTACCATACCCGATCCGTTGCTAAAAAAAAACCCAGAAACGGAAAAGTGGGATTATACCGAACCGGACTGGGAAGAATTTAAGCGCGTAATCAATGGCAATGGCCCCTGCAACAAAGAAAGATTGGAAGTTCGCAGAATTGCCGAAGAACGCGGGCGCTGGGTACGTGAAGCCTTGAGGACATCTTCAACAGCTTATGTGAGGCCATTGGCGTGAACCTGATACCGCCACCGGGCGTAATACAAGAAATGAATCATTAAAATTAGTAAGCGTGTTACAACAAATCGCTTGCAACTTGTCACTAATTAATTTCCCCAATACGGCCCCATCAGCAATTGAATTTCTTTCCAGATGGAGCGTAGCGCCTCGGTGGGTGAGGCGTATAAACTTTTTAGATAAATCATGTTGCTGCTGTCTTCCGGGAGTTCTTCGTCGAACCATTTAAGAATATCATCCACCAACAGCATCAGTTCGTTGGAATAGTAGTTCGGGTAATACCGCTTTAACCAATCCGTAGCCCACAAAAGATCGAGATATTTCATCTTCAATTGCGCGTAAAATGATTAAACAAGGTAACCGAAAATCCTGTTCCCAAAAAAAAATTCAATTGAGTGAGTTCCTAAATCAAACGGCCATAAACTGATATATTTGCATTCACAATAAATCAAACCTTGAAATCGCTCGATCCACGTGTTACCCGTCTACCCCAAGTTGGCGAAGGCAAGCAAAAAATGCCGTTAGATCAATTTGGCACGTTTGAAGTTTTTGTTCAGGCAAAAGAGGGGAAACCGTTTCAGCACGAGGGGGCAGTTCATGCACCAAACCTGGAGATGGCCTACGTGCTAGCAAAAGAAGCATTTACCAGAAGATTTACTTGTGTGTCGATTTATGTTGTTGACACCAGAGATGTTTTTGTTTCCCCCATGACTGAGGGAAACCAGAGTGCCTACGAATCGATTTCGCCCGATCAGACGGTAACCACGAAAAAAATTTTCGAAATTTATCATTTATCCAGAAGGGGAAAGCAGCACATTCATGTTGGATCTGTCGATGCCAGTTCACCTGATGATGCCATGGGCCAGGCCAAAGATGTATTCGGTGCCGGAAAAATCATCTACAATATCTGGGCGATCGAGCATGACAAGATCCGGTTTACGTCAACGGAAGAAAAAGATCTCTGGAACACCTTGCCAGAGAAAAAATTTCGAGACGCCTCCGACTATAAAGGCGGAGATAAATTGAAAGAATTTTTAACGCGTTCACATTTGCAGGATACCGCTAACTCGTGACTCCCACAATGAACCCTATGAATCAAGAAGCTTTAAAAGAGTTACTCTTCAAAATCGCGGATGACCTGCTCATCCTTGGTCATCGCAATAGTGAGTGGACGGGCTTCGGGCCATTGCTGGAAGAAGATATTGCTTTTTCATCGATGGCGCAAGACAAGATTGGTCAAAGTTATGCCTTGTATCAGATGCTGAATGCATTAGGTGAGCAGGCACCCGACACGGTCGCGTTTATGCGAAATGCTAATCAATTTCGTAATTGCCAATTGGCAGAATTGCCTAACGGAGAATATGATTTCAGTTTGGTCAGACACTTTCTTTTTGATATGGCCGACGCCTTGCGTTGGGAAATGCTCTGCCAATCTTCTTATGAACCACTGGCACATCTTGCCAAGAAAATAAAAGGAGAGCTTCGTTACCATACCCTGCATGCCAACACCTGGATTAAACAACTTGGGTCTGCCACGGAAGAGAGCATTTCGAGGTTACAAAATGCGTTGAATTTTGCTCTGCCCTATGCGTTAGGAATTTTTGAAGAGTCACTCTTTGAAAGGGAACTTGTTGTAGAAGGAATTTTTGCCGGCGAAGAAGAACTAAAAAAGAGATGGCTGATAAAAGTTGAAAGTGTGCTTGCGCAAACACAACTTCAACTTCCGGTAAAAAAAGTCGTCAGCCCTGTTTTTGGTGGGAGGGTGGGCAAACACAGCGAATATCTACAGCCCTTATTGGATGAGATGAGCGAAGTATTCAAGATTGATCCTGGTGCAGAATGGTAAAACTGGAGTCGGGTTACGGGTTGCCGGATTCTAGTCGGCACCAAAAATCCAGCATCTAGAATCAAGCTATGCTCAACATCAATGACTACATTTACAACCTTCCTGAAGACAGAATCGCACTTCATCCCCTTCCTGAGCGAGATCAATCAAAATTATTAGTTTATAAAAATGAGCGGATTACCCATTCCCACTTTTCAAAACTCACCGATTTTCTGCCCTCTGATTCCATTCTGTTTATTAATAACACGAAAGTAATTCCAGCTCGGCTATTTTTTAAGAAGGAGACCGGGGCCACAATAGAAATCTTCCTTCTTGATCCGGTTTGGCCTTCACCGATCGTTGCGCTGGCAATGCAGGTGAAGGAAAAGTCTCAATGGCACTGCACGATTGGAAATCTCAAACGATGGAAGGAGAATTCCACCCTTCAAATCAAAAACTCCAACTTGCAATTGAGTGCTACGTTGATCGACCGGACTAATTCAATTGTAGCATTCGAATGGTCACCACCTGATTTAGTTTTTTCCGAATCTATTAAAATTTTTGGCGATACCCCTCTGCCACCCTACATCAAGCGAAAAACAGAAATTAATGACCGAGAGCGTTATCAAACCGTTTATTCAAGAGAAGACGGCGCGGTGGCGGCTCCGACAGCAGGGCTTCACTTTACAGAGAGAGTATTTAATTCATTAAAAGAGAAGAATATCGATTTCGATTATATCACGCTCCACGTGAGCGCCGGAACTTTCCAGCCGGTGAAAGTTCAGAATGCCTCAGAACACGTTATGCATGAAGAACAAATTATTGTTAACCGAAAGAATGTAGAAAATCTTTTGAAAGAGCGAACGGTGGTTGCCGTGGGCACAACCTCCTTGCGGACAATGGAAAGTATTTACTGGTACGGTGTTAAATTGGCAAAGGATCCGAGGTCAAAATTTTCAATCAGCCAAGATGACGCCTATCAACTAAAGCCAATTAAAAAATCAGCAGCGCTGAATGCCATTTTAAATAAAATGGATAGTGAAAAGACCAATCACTTAATAGGAGAAACTTCCATTTACCTTATGCCAGGTTATAATTTCAAAACATGCGATGCACTCGTCACTAATTTTCATCAACCGGGTTCTACGTTGATGTTGCTCGTCGCGGCTTTTGTTGGAAAGGATTGGAAAAGAGTCTATACTGAAGCCTTAGAGAAGGGATATCGTTTTCTTAGCTATGGAGATAGTTCTCTCCTTTACCCAGAGAAAAGAGGTTCATGACCAGCGGATTGACACCTTTTAAATTTCAAATATTCAGAATTACTTTTAAGGTTATTCGGTAATTCATATCAATTAAATTGGCTTTCATCTATGGGAATGGTCCTCGCTGGCAGAATTGGCTTAATCTGCTCATTTCTTATATTGATAAATTGGCCTGCTTTTGCAGTTACATCAATTGTAGACCTCTTTCAGCCATCATCAGGAGTCTGATTCCAAACCCTATCAGGCAAACACCTACTACAATATTCATAATCATCAAAAAGCGATGGGTAATAAGCCTTCGTAGTTTATCGGCCAGAAATGCCTTGGTGATATCAGTAACCAAAACAGTGGTCAGCAAGGCAATAAAAAAAATAAAAAATTCAAAGCCAGTTGAATAGCCAAAGTCAATGGTGGCAATGCTTATCGTGCCAATCCAAAAAATAAAAACCATGGGGGTGATTCCATTGATGATAAAACCTTTCAAAATGTACTTCAGTGGTTTCTTCTCTTCAGCGGCATGAAACGAAACCATTTTAGCTCTTCGCGCTTTGACGATTAAGTGATAAAGCCCAAATCCGATGAGGATGGCCCCGCCAGCATAGGCCATCGTTGTTTTCGATTTTGGATCATTGAGAAACTGGAATAGCCCGAAATAGCAAATAGCGACGTAAAGGATATCACTGAGGGAAACGCCAATCGCCACCAGCGCCCCGTTCCTAAAACCTTTCTCTACGCTGGTTTGGATAAGTGTAAAAAAAACAGGACCAACCAAAAAGGCTAATACAATACCCAGTTGGACTCCTTTAAAAACAATGGCCATCAGCGGGATATAAAATTAACCCATTCTTCTAATTGCGCATTTTTCATGACGCGTGGAAATTTATTCTGTCCGCCGGTTTTACCTTTGGAGCTCAGCCAGTCATAAAATTTTTGAGTTGGTAATATATCTACAATAACCTGTCTCAATGCAGCACTGCGTTCCACCGCATAATCATCGTTTAAATCCTTAAGGTGTTGATCAATTTTCTCTCTCAACACTTTTGGATCAACCACATCATCGGTCCCAATGTACCAATGGTGGGCAAAAAGTGTTCCGTGCGGAATTCCGGAGACGGTGAATTCTTTGATTGAGACATTTAATTCGTCCGAAACCAGCTCAATGGCTTTGTTCATGTTGTCCACCGACAGGTGTTCGCCACATAGGCTCAGAAAATGCTTGGTGCGGCCTGTGATATGAATTTCTGAGTCCTCCAAGGAGGTAAACTTAATCACATCACCGATGATGTATCGCCAGGCTCCGGCACAGGTTGAAAGTAAAAGCGCGTATTCTTTTCCTTCTTCTACCTCATCGATCAACAAAGTCTGCGCGTCGGGTTTAATTTCACCTGTAGGAAGAAAGTTACTGTCATCAAAGGGAACAAACTCGTAAAAAAGGCCATTATTGAGTACGAGCCGCATCGTTTTTCTTTTTGGCAAAGCCTGGTAAGCAATAAAACCTTCGGATGCTAGATACGTTTCGATGTAATAGAGGGGTCGACCTAATAATTTTTCAAAACTCTTACGATACGGGTCCATGGATACCCCCCCGTGAACATACACCCGGAGGTTTGGCCAGATCTCATGAATGTTACTAACCTTATAATAAGTTATAATCTTTTCAATTAGAATTTGAATCCAGGCCGGCACACCGACAATGACACCGATGTCCCAGTCTTTCGCCTTGCGAACAATTTGGTTTAGTTTATTATCCCAATTGCGACTTTTGTCGATTT
>Ga0209067_10002814_pt1 | contig 10214 bp, 10 predicted proteins | sample ColStrG_CSR_2013_FD_187199 | JGI IMG/M metagenome (GOLD analysis project Ga0209067, IMG submission 187199) | Freshwater sediment microbial communities in response to fracking from Pennsylvania, USA - Cold Stream Run_MetaG_CSR_2013 (SPAdes)... | ecosystem: Environmental > Aquatic > Freshwater >... | reverse complement strand
GATGTGGATGCTCATGAAACGCGCGGCAATCTGACCATCGAGAATGTGTATTGCTTGGGCAATTGCGCGCTGGGGCCATCGGCGATGCTCAATGGCGAATTGATTGGTCGCCTTGATCAAGATCAGCTTGACCAGATTGTTTCTGTTGCCCGCACAGGTGTCCAATGATCAAGATTTATGTGCCGCTGGATGCGGCTGCCCAATCTGTGGGGGCTGAGCGCGTTGCCGCAGTGATTGGTGCTGAAGCCAGGGCGCGCGGGCTGAACGTGGAGATCGTCCGTAATGGTTCGCGCGGGCTGTTGTGGCTGGAACCGCTGGTCGAAGTAGAGACTTCGGAGGGCCGTGTGGCTTACGGGCCGGTGAAGGCTGGCGACGTGAAGGGTTTATTTGAAGCCGGGTTTTTGCAGGGCGGCACGCATGTTCTCAAGCGGGGCGCTGTGGAGGATATGCCTGCGTTCAAGGTGCAAAACCGCCTCACTTTCGCGCGGGTGGGCGTGATTGATCCCCTCTCGATGGACGATTATATCGCCCATGGCGGATTGGCGGGACTCAATACCTCGCTGAAGCTCACCCCGGCGCAAGTGGTTGAAGAAGTGACCAATTCCGGCTTGCGCGGGCGGGGCGGTGCAGGCTTTCCCACCGGCATCAAATGGCGCACGGTTCTGGGTGCCAAGGCGGAACAGAAATATATTGTCTGCAATGCGGATGAGGGTGATTCCGGCACTTTCTCCGACCGTATGCTGATGGAGGGCGACCCGCTCTGCCTGATTGAGGGTATGGCGATTGCGGGTGTCGCGGTGGGTGCGACTTATGGCTATGTCTATATCCGCTCGGAATATCCGAACGCCATCCGCATTATGGAAGCGGCGATTGAGGTTGCCCGCAAGGCCACTCTGCTCGGCGCGCATATTCTGGGCAGCGCGCACAGCTTCGATATGGAAGTGCGGGTTGGCGCGGGCGCTTATGTCTGCGGAGAGGAAACCTCGTTGCTGGAGAGTTTGGAAGGCAAGCGCGGTGTGGTGCGGGCCAAGCCGCCGCTGCCCGCGATCAAGGGCCTGTTCGGCCAGCCGACCGTGATCAACAACGTGATGTCGCTCGGCTCGGTGCCGTGGATTTTGGCGCATGGGGCCAAGGCCTACGCGGATTTCGGTATGGGGCGCTCGCGAGGCACATTGCCTATTCAGCTTGCGGGCAATATCAAGCGCGGCGGGCTGTTTGAACTGGCGTTTGGTTTGACGTTGCGCGAACTGATTTTCGATATTGGTGGCGGCACGTTGTCGGGGCGTCCGGTCAAGGCGGTGCAGATTGGTGGGCCGCTGGGGGCTTATTTTGGCGCGCATCAGCTTGATGTGCCGCTGGATTATGAGGCTTTGGTTGCGGCGAAGGGCATGCTCGGCCACGGCGGCGTCGTTGTGTTCGATGACAGCGTCGATATGGCCAAGCAGGCGCGGTTTGCGATGCATTTTTGCGCGATTGAATCTTGCGGCAAATGCACGCCGTGCCGTATTGGCTCGACGCGCGGTGTCGAGACGATCGACAAGATCGTTGCCGGGATTGAACCGGCCAAAAACACCGTTCTGCTGCGCGATCTGTGCCAGACCATGACGGACGCTTCACTGTGCGCGCTTGGCGGGCTGACGCCTTTGCCGGTGGAGAGCGCGCTGAACAATTTCCCGGAAGATTTCGCCCCGCGTGTTACACGCGCTGCGGCTGAATAGGAGCAACCCAAATGGCTCTCATTAAAGAACTCGATTACGGCACGCCAATTCGTGTCTCGACAAAAACCGTCACACTGATCATCGACGGTGTCAGCATATCCGTGCCGGAAGGCACCTCGGTGATGGCGGCGGCAATGAATATGGGGACGAAAATCCCCAAACTTTGCGCGACCGATATGCTGGAGCCGTTCGGCTCGTGCCGCATGTGCCTTGTTGAAATTGAAGGGCGGCGCGGCACGCCCGCCTCCTGCACAACGCCCGCCGAAAACGGCATGATTGTTCATACGCAGACCGACCGCCTCGCCAAGCTCCGCAAGGGCGTGATGGAGCTTTATATTTCCGACCATCCGCTCGATTGTTTGACCTGTGCCGCCAATGGCGACTGCGAATTGCAGGACACCGCAGGGCAGGTGGGCCTGCGCGATGTGCGCTATGGCTATGAGGGTGAAAACCACCTCAATCATGCCAAGGACGAGAGCAACCCCTATTTCACCTATGACGAATCAAAGTGCATCGTGTGTAACCGTTGCGTGCGCGCCTGCGAGGAAGTGCAGGGCACTTTCGCACTCACCATCGCCGGGCGCGGGTTTGACAGCCGCGTTTCGGCGGGCGGGGTGGATTTTTTGAGTTCGGAATGTGTGTCCTGCGGCGCTTGCGTGCAGGCCTGCCCGACGGCAACGCTGACCGAAAAAAGCATCATCGAAATGGGCCAGCCGGACCATTCAGCGGTGACCACCTGCGCCTATTGCGGCGTGGGCTGCTCGTTCAAGGCGGAAATGCAGGGCGAGAAGATCGTCCGCATGGTGCCCTACAAGGACGGTAAGGCCAATGAAGGACATTCTTGCGTCAAGGGCCGCTTTGCCTATGGCTATGCCACTCATCAAGATCGCATCACCAAGCCGATGATCCGCGCCAAAATCACTGATCCGTGGCAGGAAGTGAGCTGGGATGAGGCGTTCACCCATGCGGCCAGCGAATTCAAACGGATTCAGGGAAAATATGGCACGGATTCGGTTGGCGCGATAACCTCATCGCGCTGCACCAATGAGGAAGTTTTTATTATGCAGAAGCTGGTTCGCGCCGGTTTTGGCAATAATAATGTTGATACTTGCGCGCGCGTTTGCCATTCGCCGACAGGCTATGGCTTGAACCAGACCTTTGGCACTTCGGCGGGCACACAGGATTTTAAATCTGTGGCGCAATCGGATGTGATTTTGGTTATTGGTGCTAACCCCACTGACGGGCATCCGGTATTTGCCTCGCGGATGAAAAAGCGGTTGCGCCAAGGTGCCAAGCTGATTGTGGCTGACCCGCGCCGGATTGATCTGGTGAAGTCGCCGCATGTGCAGGCGGATTATCATCTGCCGCTGTTGCCCGGCACCAATGTGGCGCTGGTCAATGCGCTGGCGCATGTCATAGTCACGGAAGGACTGGTGGACGAGGCGTTCGTGCGCGAGCGTTGCGACTGGGACGCGTTTGAACTGTGGGCGCGCTTCATTGCGCGTGAGGAAAATGCACCGGAAGCGATGGAAGCCAAAACCGGCGTTCCGGCGGCAGATGTTCGCGCGGCGGCGCGTTTGTTTGCCACGGGCGGAAATGGCGCAATCTATTACGGCCTCGGCGTGACCGAACATTCACAAGGTTCGACCACCGTGATGGGTCTGGCCAACCTGGCGATGGCCACCGGCAATATTGGCCGCGAGGGTGTGGGCGTCAATCCGTTGCGCGGGCAGAACAATGTGCAGGGTTCTTGCGACATGGGTTCGTTCCCGCATGAATTTTCCGGCTATCGCCATGTTTCGGATGATGCGACGCGCGAAATGTTCGAGAATCTGTGGGGCGTCGAGCTGTCGGATGAGCCGGGCCTGCGTATTCCCAATATGTTTGATGATGCGATGGGGGGCTCGTTCAAGGGGCTTTATGTGCAGGGCGAGGACATTGCCCAATCGGACCCCAACACCAAACATGTGGTGGCGGGACTGACCGCGATGGAATGCGTCATCGTGCAGGATCTGTTCTTGTGCGAGACGGCGAAATACGCGCATGTGTTCTTCCCAGGCACGTCATTTCTGGAAAAAGACGGCACATTCACCAATGCGGAGCGGCGGATCAACCGCGTGCGAAAGGTGATGCAGCCCAAATCCGGCCTCGGCGACTGGGAAGTGACGCAAGCCTTCGCCAAAGCGCTCGGTTATGAGATGAACTATAATCATCCATCCGAAATCATGGATGAAATTGCCTTGTTGACACCGACATTCAAGGGCGTGTCGTTTGCACGGCTTGATGTGGAAGGCTCGATGCAATGGCCGGTGAATGATGCCGCGCCGCATGGAACGCCACTGATGCATGTCGATCATTTTGTGCGCGGCAAGGGCCGGTTTATGTTGACCGAATTTGTGCCGACCGACGAAAAAGTGGGGCCGCGCTTCCCGCTGCTGCTGACCACCGGACGCATTTTGTCGCAATATAATGTGGGCGCGCAGACACGGCGCACCGCCAACAACAGTTGGCATCAGGAGGACGTGCTGGAAATTCACCCCTTCGACGCGGAACAGCGCGGCATCAATGAGGGCGATATGGTCGCCTTGGCCTCGCGCGCCGGGGATACCTCGCTGCGGGCGGTGATCTCCGAGCGGATGCAGCCGGGCGTGGTTTATACGACCTTCCATCACGCCAATTCCGGGGCCAATGTGGTCACCACCGACAATTCGGACTGGGCGACCAATTGCCCTGAATATAAGGTGACGGCGGTGGAGGTGCGGCGAACCAACCGCATGTCCGACTGGCAGGAGCAGGAGCAAATCGAGCGCATTGCGATGCGGCAGATTGCAGGACGTATGCCTGATGCCGCTGAGTGAAGCGAGCATAAAAGTCAGCGCGCGGGTTTTGAATTACCGGAGCCTGGGCGCTGAAATGGTGCGCGAACTGGCGGTGGAGACGGCCGTGAATGTTGTTTACGCGCCGATTCCTTTTGCGGTGATGATGACGACGCCTGCCGATCTGGTTGATTTTGCTTATGGATTCAGTTTTACCGAGGGGGTGATCTCGAAGGCCGAGGACATTACCGGCGTCGAGATTGCTGAGGAAGAACTGGGGTTGCGGTTGAATATTTCGCTGCGGGCCGGGAAGATGCAGGCGCATCTGGCGCGTAAACGGGCGCTTTCGGGTCGCACCGGATGCGGCTTATGCGGGATTGAGGATTTGAGCGCGTTGCCGCAAGGCGTGCATAGGCAGGCGGCGAAATATTCGCTTGGGGCGGCTGCGGTGGAGCGGGCGCTGGCAGAATTGGAGGCGCATCAACCGTTGAATGCGCGCACCCGTGCCGTGCATGCGGCGGCGTTTTTTAGTGCAGGGGGTGCATTGTTGGCGGCACGCGAGGATGTCGGGCGGCACAATGCGCTTGATAAGTTGATCGGTGCGCTGTTGCGGGCGGGTGTAAAGGCGGGCGACGGGTTTATGGTCATCACCAGCCGCTGTTCGTTTGAGATGGTGGAAAAGGCGGCAATGTTCGGGGCGCGGGCGCTGGTTTCTGTCTCGGCACCTACATCACTGGCGCTGGCACGGGCCAAAGCGCATAATATGGCGCTGATCGCGGTAGCGCGGGCCGATTCCGCCTTGGTTTTTAATGGGCAGGACTATGTGAATATGGGGGTTTTGCGATGAGCGAAGACAGCAGAATAGTCAAAATGGCCAATCAGATGGCGGCCTATTTCAAGGTTTTTCCGGAGGCGGAAGCGGTGGCTGGCCTGGCCAACCACATCAATAAATTCTGGGATCCGCGCATGCGACGCGAATTTTTGCAATTGGCGCAAGCTGGCGCTGCGGGCTTTGAGCCGCTGGTGGTGAAGGCCGTGGTGGCGGTTAAGCCGCCGAAAATGAGCGCGAATTGACTTCCAGCAGAACTTGACAAATTCCGGGTCGAATTGCTTTCATATGTACTATTTTAGAGCAATAATAGCTCTTCTTTGCGTTATGGTGACACATGAAAACGATGTCCTCAAAAGAAATTAAGGATCGCTATGGTGCTTTTGCAGAGGCAGCGCGGCGGGAGCCTGTGGTTCATACGAGTCACGGTCGGCGCACGCTGGTGACGATATCGATTGACCGCGCTCTGGCCATTCCCGAACTCCGCGGCATATTGGAGCCAGCCGGAGGGGACGGCAAGGCTTTGCGGTTGCAACGGTTGTTGGCGCTGGCGGGTGTCGGGGTTGGAATTGTCGGGCCGCAGTCGCCTGAGGCGCTGGAACAACGCGCTAAGGCATTTCGCGGCAATGAATGAATGGTTGCGCTCGGAATCACGCGTTTATCTTGATGCAAATGTGCTGATTTATTTTGTTGAGAGTGAGGATGCGCTCCAAGAAAAGATCAAGTGGTTATTGAGATTGCGGTCAACTCATCAGTCCCGATCTTTGTCAGTGAAATAGGTGTTGCTGAGTGCTTTTATGGCGCTTTCAAACGTAAGAGCGCCGAACTTGAAGCCAAATATAATGAAATGTTCTATGAAATAGCTCTATTTGAGTTGCTTCCGATTGACGGAGAACGCGCCCTGCTTGCGGCCAGAATTGGTGCAGAAAAAGGGCTGAAGCTGGTTGATGCCTTACATTTTTGTGCTGCAGTGGAGGCGAATTGCTCAATATTCATAACAAATGACAGGCGGTTCTTCTCCAGCCATGGAGTGAGTGTTGTGCAAGTTAAGGATTTAACGTTTTAATATTCCAAAATTAAACCGCCCCCAGCAATAGTGCTGGGGCGGTTTATAGGTTTGATTTTACGCCACAGCCTTGATCGTGTTGCCGACCTTGGTGACGATTTCGTCGATCTGGTTTTCGGTGATGACCAGCGGCGGGGTCAGCGCTATGGTGTCGCCGGTGGTGCGGATCATGATGCCTTCCTGATGGAAAGCGTGATCGAGCGCGGCAAAAGCCCGTTTACCGACGCCCTCGGGGCTTGCGGCCAAATCAATCCCGGCGACCAGTCCCAGAGTGCGAATATCGAGCACATTGGGCAGGCCCTTGAGGCTGTGAAGCGCGTCCGCCCAGACCGGCTCCAGTTTGGCCGAACGCTCGAACAGCTTTTCGTCGCGGTAAATGTTCAGAGAGGCGAGCGAGGCGGCGCAGGCGAGCGGGTGGGCCGAATAAGTATAGCCGTGGAACAGTTCGATGACGTGTTCGGGCCCCTTCATGAAGGCATCATAAATGCCCTTGCGGGCAATAACGCCACCCATCGGCACTGTGCCAGAGGTGACGCCTTTGGCAAAGCAGATGAAATCCGGGATCACATCGTAACGTTCGGCGGCGAAGGCGGTGCCAAGGCGGCCAAAACCGCTGATGACTTCGTCGAAAATCAGCAGAATGCCGTATTTGGTGCAAATTTCCCGCAGGCGCTTGAGATAGCCTTTTGGAGGTGGCAGCACGCCCGTGGACCCCGCCATCGGCTCGACAATCACAGCGGCGATGGTTGAGGCATCATGCAATCCAACGATGTTTTCCAACTCGTCCGCCAGATGCGCGCCCCATTCCGGCTCGCCTTTGGTGAAGGCCTGCATTTCGCGGTTATAAGTGTGCGGCAAATGGTCAACGCCGGTGAGCAGGGAGCCAAAGAACTTGCGATTGGGCACGATGCCGCCCACCGAAATTCCGCCAAAGCCGACGCCATGATAACCGCGCACGCGGCCAATCAGGCGGGTGCGCGAGCCATTGCCGTTGACATTGTGATAGGCGATGGCGATTTTCAGCGCTGTATCAACGGCTTCGGAGCCGGAATTGGCGAAAAACACGTGGTCGAGATCGCCGGGGGCGAGGGCGGCGATGCGCGAGGCGGTTTCAAACGCCTGAGGATGGCCAAACTGGAAGCTGGGGGCAAAATCCAGATTGGCGGCCTGTTTCTGGATCGCGTCCACGATCGCATCACGGGTGTGGCCGGCATTGGAGCACCACAGGCCGGCGGTGCCGTCGAGAATGGCTTTGCCGTCCGGGGTGTAATAATGCATGTCCTTGGCGCGGGAAATCATGCGCGGGTTTTTCTTGAAGGCGCGGTTGGCCGTGAAGGGCAGCCAGAAGGCATCAAGATCATTGGGGACGGCGACGGGCTTGTTCATGATGGCTCCTGCAACATTGACTATTCGGTCAAGCATAGCAGGAATTGAGAGCGGTGGAAGGCGTCCCGCTCGCTTGCCCAAGTGAATTTTGTGATGGAATTGATGAATTTTTGTAACGCATGTCAAAGGCCACCGCGCTGCCGCAGTGGCCTGATTTTAACAATTATTTCCCTTCAACGGTCAGTTCAAACGGGATATTGCCGCGAGTGGCGTGGCTGTAGGGGCAGACCTTGTCATGGGTTTCCTGCGCCAGAGCCAGAACTTCCTCCGTGGTCAGGTTCGGCGCTTTGATGTGCATGGTCACGGCAATGCCGAAGCCGCCGCCCTCACGCGGCCCCACCGAGGTCGTGCAGGTGGCCACTGCACCCGAAACATCTTTCTTGTGCTGGTGGGCGACAAATTCCAGCGCGCCGCCAAAGCAGGCCGCGTAACCGGCGGCAAACAGATGTTCCGGCGTGGTGGTGTCGGGCAGGCCGGGGCCGCCCATTTCCTTGCGGACCGACAGGTTGACGCTGACCGAATGATCGGTGGTTTCGGAATGGCCGTTACGGCCGCCGGTCGAATGGGCGGTGGCGGTGACAAGCGGCTTGATGGTGGATGCGGACATAGGTTTTCTCCCCGGTGCGATGCTGATAAGCTAGAGCCTTGGCGTGCGGTGGCAAGGGTTTTATCGCGGCATTTCTCCGCTTTAACCGCTTGACCTGCCCCGCGAAAACGGCCTATTTCGGCGCATGATCAAGCCTCTTTTGCCCATTTCCGGCCTTTCGCAACTCGCTTCGCGCTATGATGTCATTTTAAGTGACATTTGGGGGGTGGTGCACAATGGGATAGCGGCGTTTCCGGACGCATGCGCCGCGCTGACCGAGTTCCGGCGGCTGGGCGGCACGGTCATTCTGATCACCAATGCGCCGCGCCCTAATGGCCTGATCGTTCAACAACTTAAGCATCTTGGCGCCCCCCGCGATATCTATGATGCGATTGTGACTTCCGGCGATGTGTCGCTCGCTTATATGCAGGCGCAGGGCACCAAGAAGCTGCATCATATCGGTCCGGTTCGCGATCTGGCTTTGTATGATGCGCTGCGGCCGCGCGTGAAGGTTATGCCGAAGCTGGTGCCGCTGGCCGAGGCCGATTATGTGCTCTGCACAGGTCTGGTCGAGGACATTGTTGCGCCGGAAGATTATGATGTGCGCCCGCTGCCTGACGATATTCTGGCGGTGCTGCGGCAGATGAAATCACGTGATTTGCCAATGGTTTGCGCCAATCCGGATGTTGTGGTGCATGTCGGCGATGAACTGATTTATTGTGCCGGGGCTTTGGGCGAGGCCTACCGAGCGATGGGCGGCCAGGTGATTTATTCGGGCAAGCCGTTTGCGCCGATCTATGACGAATGTCTGGTTCATGCGCGCAAATTGCGCGGGCTGGAGACGCCAAAAGCAAAAATTCTGGCGATCGGCGATGCGATCCGCACGGATGTGGCCGGTGCCGTCAGCCAAGGCATGGATGTGCTGATGGTGACGGGGGGTATTCACCGCGACGAAATGCACAATGCGCGCGGCGAAATTGATGTTGAAAAGATTGAGGTTTTTCTGCAAGGGGCCGAGCATCGGCCCTTCGCGCTGATTGAGGCTTTGCGCTGGTAGCGATAAATAGTTCAGCACTCGACCAAAGCTCTATTGCATCGCAGCATTTTGCATGTGAGCTTGGAGAAAAGCGAGGCAACATGAGCGCGGCACTGGATTTTAAAAGTTATTATTTTGAAGAATTGAGTGTCGGGATGCGAGAATCCCTGATGAAAACCGTCATGTCGGATGATGTTGTCGGCTTTGCAGCATTGTCCGGCGACCATAATCCCATTCATCTGTCCGATCATTTTGCCAAGAAAACCCGCTTTGGTGAGCGAATCGCGCATGGGCTTTATACCGCCAGCCTGATTTCAGCGGTTTTGGGCATGAGATTGCCGGGGCCGGGGGCGGTTTATCTGTCGCAAACGCTGAATTTCAAAGGGCCGGTGAAGATCGGTGATGTGGTGACCATCAATGTCGAAGTGGCGGAACTGATCGCCCAAGGGCGGCGGTGCAAACTGCATTGCGAATGCCTGGTCGATGGCAAGGTGGTGCTCGACGGCGAGGCCATCGTCATGGTGCCGGGGCGCAAAAAGGTTGAATTGGCGGCGGATTAAGCCGGAAAAGCGGTGCAAAATTTGGCCCGCAAGCTCAAAAAAACGACTGGAAGGCGTTTTTGGACGCTGAAAAGGTCGTGGTTTCCGCCCGAACTGCATCGCGGGCGGACAATTTTTGCGCTGCCTCACAGCATGGCTTATTGCGCCGATCTGGTTTTAAGTTTGCCCAATCCCCGCTTGCGCGCATTCCAGTCATGATATAAAGATATCTTTATAT
>Ga0209067_10002812_pt1 | contig 10222 bp, 12 predicted proteins | sample ColStrG_CSR_2013_FD_187199 | JGI IMG/M metagenome (GOLD analysis project Ga0209067, IMG submission 187199) | Freshwater sediment microbial communities in response to fracking from Pennsylvania, USA - Cold Stream Run_MetaG_CSR_2013 (SPAdes)... | ecosystem: Environmental > Aquatic > Freshwater >... | reverse complement strand
GCACAATGGGCCTGTGCTCGGGCCGGCGAAGCCGGACCCGAGTGCCGGGCATGACGGTTTGGTGGGAGCGGGTGCTTCTGAATGCAACCAAAGCGTTCGGCTGTGATTTCTGCCATCCCCGATAGAGGAGCGTGGCGAATCACCCGCACTGTCGGCTTCCCCGTTCATTTTCAAGGCTCTTTGGACAACTGCCTGGAGGAGTGGTTAACCTTTCGTTAGAAGGTCGCATTGCATCCTCAGCATCGGGGGACATGCCGATGTTTTCAAGCCGCGACGCCTTCGAGAACGATTTCTGCCCGGTCCGAGACGAATTGCTCGGAGAAATGTACCGCGCCAACGAGAACGGTTTGCCGCAGCTGGTGGCGAGCGTTTCGCCCGATGTTCGGGCGATGCTGGCACTGTTTTGCTATCGCAGAAGCCACCTCTATTCGCTTGCGCTCACCATCGCTGCAAGCTGCAGCGAACACGAACTGGTTCATTTCGGCGGTCGCGTCGGCTCTACTCTCCACGCGCTGTCCCGCGAACCGGCCGCGCGCGCCGCGCCGTCATCATCCTTCGGCAACCGCAAGCCGATCACGCTCTCCACCAAGCCGCTCTCGACCTTCACGCCGCTCGAGGACGCTTCCGATGAAGCGGACGATCTCGACAAGGAGTACGCCGAATTCGCCAAGGCCGTAACGGCGTAGATTCGCAAGACCCGGGACAAGGTCACGGCAGCGACGGCAAGCCGTGTCGCCGACGCGCAAGGTTACACTCGGCATCGCCGGGCATGCAGACACGGCACACTTCCGGGCGAACCGCGTAGATCGTGCATGCGGTTGCAAAGCCGACGCGGCCGGACAGGGCGGAACACCGGTCGCCGGCACAGCGCATGCCGGATTTCGTCTCGTTGACGAGATGTTCCGGGATCAGTTCGAGCGCTGCGTCCTCTTCGGTCGAAAAGCGCGGCCAGTTCCGCGAATACGAGCAACAGGCTCCGCACGCCTGGCAGGGACTTTGGCCGCGGATGATGGTTGGCTCGCCGATTTCCATGCCGAGGTTTTAGCGCGGAACGGCCTCATTGGCCAATTCGCGTGTCATATATTTCAGACGTCGCTGGGATGTTCCCACACCAGGCTTCGTCGCCATTTCGCCCTGAGCAAATCGCGCCGCTCGGGATATTTCTCCTCGAGATAGACCGCATCGACGACGCGGTCGGTCCGAAAGCTGCGGAAGTCCCGGCGCAATTCGCACCAGGCTGCAAGCAGCCTTACAGCTTCGAGATAACCGATCGCAATCGGCCAAACCGTGCGTTCGCTGTCGCGGCCTTGTTCGTCGCGATAACGCAGTGCGATTTTCTTGCCCTCGTGAATTTGCGTCCGCGTCCGCGCCATGTCGATGCGGTCGGCTTGCTTGCGCCAGGTGGGATTGGCACGGCTTGCCGGCTCGAGCACAAAGGGGCGCAGGCGTTCGGGCACGGTATCGGCGATCTTTGCGATCAGGTCGGCCGCCGCACGGGACAATACGTCGTCGGCATGGCTTGCCACCCATTGCGCGCCGAGGACGGCCGCCTCGATCTCGTCGGGCGTAAGCATCAACGGCGGCAGGTCGAATCCCTTTTCCAGAATGTAGCCCATCCCGGCCTCGCCCCGGATCGGCACGCGCTGGTCCATCAGGGTCGCGATGTCGCGATAGATCGTTCGCTTCGAGGTTTCGAGCTCGGCGGCGATCGCATCCGCCGTCAGCGGCTTTCGGGTGCGACGAAGCACCTGAATGATCTGGAACAGACGGTCTGCGCGTCGCATGGCGTCTCTCGCATTTTTTCATGAGGCCGCCATTCGATGCTGACAGCATGTTGGCAGCAGGTGGCAAGTATAACGGGACAACATTCAAACGGAGAGGATTTTATCCATGATCATCATTTACGGCCTCGACCTCTGGGTCACGATGTCGCCGCTGCTGACACCACGGTGGCAGCAGGGGGTGGCTAGTCTGAAGCGCCTGCTCGGGAAATCGGGAGCGCTTTCGTGATCATTCTCTATGGCTTCGGCCCCGGATTTGGCCTGCCGGAAATCAGCCCCTTCGTGACCAAAACGGAAGTCCAGCTCAAGATGGCAGGCCTCCCCTATCGCAAGGAAAGGGCGAGGCCCACCGCCTCGCCCAAGGGGCAGTTGCCCTTCGTCGAGGACGACGGCGAGGCGATTGCCGATTCCACTTTCATCCGCGCGCACCTTGAAGGCAAGTATGGCTTCGACTTCGATGCTCCGCTCAGTCTGCAGGATCGAGCCCGGGCCTGGGCGTTCGAACGCCTGATCGAGCATCACCTTTATTGGGCCATGGTCGGAGCACGCTGGGTTGACCCGGAGAATTTCGCCAAGGGACCGGCGCATTTCTTCGATGCTGCGCCGGAACATTTGCGCGAGAAGCTTCGCGAGGACGCGCAGTTTCGTGTCGCCGAAAATTATCTCTTGAGCGGTCTCGGGCGCCACGCCCCGGACGAGGATATCGACCTTGCAGTTCGCTCGTTGTTTGCGCTTTCGGTCCAGCTTGGAGACAAGCCTTATCTGATGGGTAATTCACCTTGCGGCACCGATGCCACCGCGTTTGGTGCGCTTGGTGGAATTCTCACGCCGTTCTTTTCATCGCAACTGCGGGCGCGAACCGAGCGGTTCGAAAATCTCACCGCCTATGTCGACCGCATGATGCAGCAATATTATCCGGACTTTGCCTGGGCACCGCTCGGGCAGGCGGCCTGAGCGGTGCATGCAGCTCTCGCGTTGCGCAAGCGGCGACGATATTTTGGTCAAACGTCACGAAGACGGGCTGGAGGCGGTCTGGCTCCTCAGCGCGGCCAGCTCCGCCTCCAGTTCCGCGATGCGCTCATCGCGCGAGGAGAGCGCGGCGGCGACATCGGCGGAATCGAACTTCTGCGGAATATGCTGCGGGCAATTGGTGTCCCAAGCGGCCAGGCGGAACACAATGACTTGCTCGGGACGAGCCTTGTAGCCCTGCGGCATCAATGATCTCAGAAGCGCGGGATCGTCGTCGACGACGCGCGCTTCACCCCAAAGCTTCACCCGGCGGCGGTGAGCGTAGTCCATCACGAAGATGTAGGCCTGGGCATTTTCAGACAAATTGCCCAGTGAAATGTATTGCCGGTTGCCGCTGTAATCCGCAAACGCGAGCGTGTTCTTGTCCAGAACCTTGATGAAGCCTTTCGGCCCGCCGCGATGCTGAATATAGGGCTGACCGCTGGAGGACGCGGTCGCAAAATAGAAGCTGTTTACGTCTGCCAGAAAGGCGGCGAGATTCTCGTCGATTTCAGTGCGCCAGCCGCCTCGCTCCTCGACGCGGGCATAGGTCTCGCGTGATCCCTTGCGAGCCTGGACGGTTTTCACGGCCGGTGTGAAGGCTACGTCACTGGAATAGGAGCGGGCGTCTGACATCGAAAATTCCCTAAGCGCTCAGCCCCCCGGCCCCGCGAAGATACGGCGCACCCGGATGAGGGGTGCGCCGTACCGGCCCTATGGCCCTATGCTGCTGCTGCCTTGGAAGTCACGACCGGGAAGTCGATCGCGGCCCTTCCGACGACATTGGCGTAATTGGTCAACGTGTTCAGCGCGACATGCATCACGATCTCGATGATCTGCGCGTCGCTATAGCCGGCGTTTTTGACGGCCTTGAGGTCGGCGTCCGCGACGTGTCCGCGTGTCCGAACGACCTCTTTGGCGAAGTGCACTGCCGCGGCGGCTTTCGGGTCAGTCGATCCGCCATCGCGATTGGCGATCATTTCCGCTTCGGAAAGCTTGATGAGGTTCTTGCCGATATAGGTGTGAGCCGACAGGCAGTAGTCGCAGCCGTTGCTTTCGGCCACCGCAAGCGCGAGCCGCCCACGGGTAGCGGGATCGAGCTGACCCTTTCCGAGGGCGCCGCTCAGCGCGAGAAAGCCTTCGAGCGAAGCTGGGCTGGTGCCAATCAGGCGAAAGGCGTTCGGCACCAGGCCGAACTGCTTTTCGACAGCTTGCAGCAGCGGCTGGGAGGCAGCCGGGGAATCCGCAATCGAGGCTGGAATGGGAAGGGCGGTCATGGCCAAGTTCCTTTGTGCGTGTGTTTCTAACGCGAGCAACCACTCGCTGCACACTTCATATGATTTCCGGTTGTTCTGGGACAATCAGCGCGATTGACATTTTATTATTGCAGCATATGAAATAATACTATGGATCGAATTGACGCCATGCAGGCTTTTGTGGCGGTCGCTGACCTCGAGGGTTTTGCACCGGCCGCGCGCAAGCTTGGACTTTCGCCGTCAGGTGTAACGAGGTTGGTCTCTGCGCTGGAGGAGCGGTTGGGGGCGCGCCTGTTGCAGCGGACGACGCGATCGGTTGCGCTGACGGATGCCGGTTCGCGTTACCTGGAGCGTGCGCGGCGAATTCTCGCCGACGTCGAAGAGGCCGAAGGCGCCGCCGAGGGCGAACGACAGTCGCCTCGTGGAAGACTGGTGGTGTCGGCCCCGGTCGGATTTGGACGCCTGCACGTCAGTCCAGTGATGTCGGAATATCTGAAGCGTTATCCGGAAGTTTCAGCCGAATTGCGGTTGTCGGATCTTACCGTCAACCTGGTGGATGAGGGGGTCGACGTCGCGGTCCGGATTGGTCATCTCCCCGATTCTAGTCTGGTGGCGCGCCATGTCGGCCAGGTGCGGCGCATCGTGGTGGCTTCCCCCGGTTATCTCGACAAGCACGGGGAGCCGGAATCGCCCGAGGCCGTCATGTACCACCAGACCATCCAGTTCAGTGCCCTGTCAGCGTCCGGCTGGCGTTTCCTGAAGGACGGTCACGAGCTTCGCATCGCCCCGACGCCACGGCTGATCACCAACAGCTCGGACGCTGCGACCCAGTACGCCGTGCAGGATGGTGGTCTGACGCGGGTACTGGCCTATCAGGCCGCAGACGAGATCAAGGACGGCCGTTTGAAGGTCGTGCTCAAGAAGTTCGAGGAGCGGCCTTTGCCGATCCATGTCGTCTACCCGACCTCCCGCCTGCTGTCGGCAAAGGTGCGGACCTTCATCGATCTGGTGCTCGAAATCAGCAATTGGGATTTCGCCGGCTGAATTCCTTACGCCGTCTTGCTGAGCACGCGGAACGTTCCATTCGCGCGCGCGATGACGGCGTCGTCGGCTTTGACAAGACATCGCGCAAAGCAGATCGTGCTGCCGGTCTTGATTACGTCCGTCTCGACCGTGAGCCACTGCCCGATCCGGGCACTGCTGATGAAATCAATGGACATGCTGACCGTCACCAGCGAATGAGCGCCGCGCAGCTTGTGGCCGCAACTGTGCCCCATGGCCTTGTCGGTCAGCGCAGCAATCAACCCGCCATGGACGAAGCCGCGCGCGTTGGTATGCGGCGTGTCCAGCCGAAGGCCCAGGATGATCGCGTCGGGCGTTTGCTTCGAATAGATCGGCTCCCAGGGATCGGTGAGGGGGCTGCGCCGGGTTTGGCGTTCGAATCCCTCGGGGATATCGGAAGCGATCATGGCGGGCTCTTTGCGCGAGGTCTTGCCGTACCCATTGAGCGCCAACGCAGGCCGGATTGCACCGCCTACAAAGTTTAAAACGGGTTTTGACCCACCTTCGTCATCGCCAGGAGCGAACAGCGACGAAGCGATCCAGCGTCATTTTGTAAACCTTGATTGCCTCGCGGAACCTGTCATCGGGCGCGCATTCGCGCGATACCCGGTGGCTCGCAAGGACGACTTACGCCTCAATACGGCAAGCCGACGTAGTTTTCCGAAAGCGAGGTCATCGCTGCCTTGGAACGGGTTACATAATCGAGTTCTGCGAGCTGGATTCGCGCGCCGAAAGTCCCGGTGTCGGGAAATTTGTGGAGCATGGACGTCATCCACCATGAAAAGCGCACCGCCTTCCAGACCCGCGCCAGCGCCTTATCGGAATAATGGTCGATGCCGGCGGACGACTTTTCGTCGTAATGCTCGCCAAGGGCGAGGGCCAGATAATGGGCGTCGCTGGCCGCGAGGTTCAGCCCCTTGGCGCCGGTCGGCGGCACGATATGGGCGGCGTCACCGGCCAGGAACATCCGCCCGAATCGCATCGGCTCGGCGACGAAGCTGCGCAGCGGCGCGATGCTCTTTTCGATCGAAGGTCCGGTGACGAGCTTGTCTGCGGCCTCCGAATCGAGCCTTCGCTTCAACTCGTCCCAGAACCTGTCGTCCGGCCATTGATCGATCTGATCGTCGAGCGGGCATTGCACATAATAGCGGCTGCGCCGCGTCGAGCGCATGGTGCAAAGGGCAAAACCCCTCGCATGGTTGGAATAGATCAGCTCGTGGCTGACCGGCGGGGTATCGGACAGAATTCCCAGCCAGCCGAACGGATAAATCCGTTCAAAGGTCTCGATCGCGGAAGGCTTCACGCTGGCGCGACTTATCCCGTGGAAGCCGTCGCAACCCGCGATGAAGTCGCAGTCGATTTGGCCGATCGCGCCGCCCTTGACGTAACTGACACGCGGATGATCGGTATCGAAGTCGAGCGGCTGGACATGTTCGGCCTCATAGATCGTGGTCAGGCCAGCCGCCTGCCGGGCATTCATCAGGTCGAGCGTCACCTCGGTCTGGCCGTAGATCATCATGGTCTTGCCGGTGGCCTCTTTCAAATCGATCCGGTGCCGGCCGCCTGCGAATGCGAGTTCGATACCCTCGTGCACGAGACCTTCGTCGTGGGCACGCGCTCCCGCGCCGACTTCGTCGAGGAGTGCGACTGTGCCCTCTTCAAGGAGCCCTGCGCGAATGCGGCCAAGCACGTATTCGCCGGTGTGACGTTCGAGAATTACATTGTCGATGCCGTAAGTGTGCAACAACTGCCCGAGCAGCAATCCAGCGGGCCCTGCGCCAATGATTGCTACTTTTGTTCGCAATGCCTGCTCCCTGGGACCATTATAGTCCTGAACCTGATCGGTTCACGATCGTCGCCGACCGGCTTGCGCTGGTAATTATATCATATAACAATATCTGCAAAGGGCCGCGAAGTCCTGAAATCCGGAGGGGAGACGATGTCGGTAAGGAAAGCGCTTCTGGCGCTGCTTGTGGGGGGCCTCGTGTCGCCTGCGATGGCACAGGAGAAGACCTTCGAACTGAAGCTGTCGCATTGGATACCGGCGTCGCATCCCCTGCAAAAGGCGCTGGAAGATTGGGGCGCTGCGGTCGAGAAGCAGTCCGGCGGCACCGTCAAATACAAGGTCTTTCCCGCCCAGCAGCTCGGCAAGGCTTTCGACCACTACGACATGGCGCGCGACGGCATCGCCGACGTGGCCTATGTCAATCCGGGCTATCAGCCCGGCCGCTTCCCGATCATTGGCGCCGGCGAACTTCCCTTCCTGATGTCGGATGCCAAGGGCGGCTCGATGGCGCTGGATGCCTGGTACCGGAAATATGCCGAGAAGGAGATGAAGGACGTTAAATTCTGCCTCGCCTTCATTCACGCGCCGTCTTCCTTCCACTCGCGCACGAAGAAGATCGTCGTGCCCGAGGACATCAAGGGCATGAAGATCCGTCCCGCCGACGCAACGATCGCAAATTTCGTGACCCAGCTCGGCGGCACCAACGTGCAGTCATCGGCTCCGGAAGTCCGCGACATCATCGAACGCGGCGTCGCCGACGCCGTTACCTTCCCCTGGGGATCGCTGGTGCTGTTCGGCATCGACAAGGTGACGAAATATCACATGGATGCGCCGCTCTATGTCACGACATTCGTCTTTGTCATCAACAAGGACAAGTACAGCCAGATGTCCGAGCGGCAGAAGAAGGCGATCGACGACAACTGCACCACCGAGGCCGCCGGTCGCGTCGGCGAACCATGGGGCACGTTCGAAGACGCCGGTCTCGACAAGGTGAAGGCGGAGGCTGGCCAAGAGGTCTACCAGTTGACGGCGGAGCAGACCGCTCGGTGGAAGAAGGCGTCGGAGCCGCTGATCAAGACCTGGGCCGATGGTGTCAGGAGAACCGGGACCGATCCGGACGCGGCTATCGCCGAATTGCGCGCCTCGCTCGCGAAATACAACGCCTTGACCCAATAGAACTCCGCTGCCAACGACAACGCGGCGCAAGATTTCGCCGCGTTCTCTCGCCTTTCAACCCCTGCCGGCTGACTGGATTTTCGAAATGAAGCGCAGCTCCATGGATCGTTTCATCGATACGATCGAATGGATTGCGGCCGGATTCGTCGGCATCGTCGCCGCCAATATTTTCGTCGCGGTTTTGCTGCGCAATCTTTTCAACTATTCGATCCCGGATTCCTTTGATATCGGACGTCTGCTGCTCGGCATCCTGATCTTCTGGGGAATTGCCGCCACCAGCTATCGCGGCACCCACATCACCGTGGACCTGGTCTGGGGCAATGTGAGTGCGAAATACCAGCGCGTGATCGATGTGTTTGCCACTTCGGTGCTGTTGTTCGTGGTGACGGTGCAGACGTGGACGCTGTTCGACAAGGTGCGCGGCACTTACAACGACCATGTCACCACCTTCGACATGCACATGCCGACCTGGCCATTCTTCGCGGTCGCGTGGGCCGGCGACGTTTCGGCCGTTGTTCTGATAGCGATCCGCACCTATCGCCTGATCTTCCATCCGGAAGAAATGCACGACCCCAGGGTAAAGGGGACGGAATGAGCGCGGCATGAGCACCGATGCGGTCGCGGTCCTCGGATTCGTCGCGCTGTTTGCGCTGATGCTGCTGCGCGTGCCGGTCGGCATGGCGATGGGCCTGGTCGGCGTTTCGGGCTTCAGCTATCTGGTCGGCGGCACGCCGGCGCTCAAGCTGGTCGGCCAGACCTCGATGCGCACGGTGACCGACTACACGTTCGGCGTCATCCCGATGTTCCTCTTGATGGGTACGTTCGTGAGCAATTCGGGCATGAGCCGCGATCTGTTCCGTGCCGCCAACGGCTTTGTCGGCCATTTGCGCGGCGGTCTCGGGATCGCGACCGTCGCGGCGTGCGGCGGCTTTGCCGCGATCTGCGGATCGTCGGTGGCGACCGCCGCAACCTTCTCGGCGGTCGCCTATCCCGAAATGCGCCGTTTCGGTTATCCGCAATCCTTTGCAACAGGGGTGATTGCCGCCGGAGGAACGCTCGGAGCCATGCTGCCGCCTTCGACGGTGCTCGCGGTCTACGGCATCATCACCGAGCAGGATATCGGCAAGCTGTTCATTGCGGGCATCGTTCCGGGCCTGCTGGCAATGACCATGTACATGGTCACCATCGCGCTGATCGGCTATTTTCGCCCCGGTTTTCTGCCGAAGGGATCATACACGACCTGGCGCGAGCGTTTCGAAGGTTTGAAGGATATCTGGGCGCCGGTGCTGTTGTTCATATTCGTCATTGGCGGGCTTTACGGTTTGCCGTTCCTGCCGCGCTTCACCCCGACCGAGGCAGGCGGCGTCGGCGCCACCGGCGCTTTCCTGATCGGCGTGCTCACGGGACGACTGGACAAGGACAAGGTTCTTGCCTCGCTGCTGCAGGCGACGCGCACGGCGGCTGCGGTCTTTACAGTGCTGATCGGCGCCCTGATCTTCGGATATTTCCTTACCGTGACGCAGACCCCGCAAAAGGTTACGGAATTCCTCACAGGGCTGGGTCTGGGCAGCTACGGCGTGCTTGCCCTCATCATGGTGATGTATCTGGTGCTCGGTTGCCTGATGGACGCGATGGCGATGATCATCCTGACGGTGCCGATCATCTTTCCGGTCATCTCCCATCTCGGCTTCGATCCGATCTGGTTCGGCGTGATCATCGTGATGACGGTGGAACTCGGCCTCATCCATCCGCCGGTCGGCATGAATGTTTTCGTCATCAAGAGCGTCGTCAAGGACGTTTCATTCACAACGATCTTCAAGGGCGTGATCCCGTTTGTCGCCACCGATATCGTTCGACTGGTTATTCTGATTGCATTTCCATTGCTGGCGACCTGGTTGCCGCAACACATGATGGCCCGCTAAATCCGTCCCCGCGAACGAGTAGGTTCGGGTGATCCATGGAACCCGCGCTTCGCACCAGATACGTCTTCACCGCCCATTCGGCAGCGCGACATCGGCTGGCGATACCGGAATTGCGAGCCAACGAGTCGCCGCGAAATGCGCGCCCGATGACACGCGTCTTGCCGTCATTGCGAGCGAAGCGAAGCAATCCATCGCGAGACCGTGCAAGATGCCAGATGGATTTCTTCGTCG
>Ga0209067_10002810_pt1 | contig 10227 bp, 10 predicted proteins | sample ColStrG_CSR_2013_FD_187199 | JGI IMG/M metagenome (GOLD analysis project Ga0209067, IMG submission 187199) | Freshwater sediment microbial communities in response to fracking from Pennsylvania, USA - Cold Stream Run_MetaG_CSR_2013 (SPAdes)... | ecosystem: Environmental > Aquatic > Freshwater >... | reverse complement strand
CTACCAATCAGAAATTGGAGCTTGGTCGTTAATCAATTTATTAACATCTTCGAAGAGCGGTGCAAAATTTAAAAACCTTTACGCAGTTAGTTAGACGCGACACTTACACACTTAACTGGACAGTGTCTCTAATTGTAATACTTCTGATTCCGTGTTACAATTCCTCCATGTAGAATAACCTCCCGAAAGGTTTTTCACATTACTAAATCCATTTTGATTCAATATTCGCTGTGCCAAATATCCCCTCTGCCCCACTTCGCAAAAAAGATAAATGACCTTGTTTTTTGGGATAGCATCAGAATCTTTTCTCAGTTCGTCTATTGGAATATTAATCGCGTTGGGTATTGTGCCTGATTGATGCTCTTCTTCACTACGTACATCAATCAACAAACTATCGCGATCTAATTGCGCCACCTGATCCCAATAAAACGGAGTCATTCTATGGGTTAAAATATTCTCAGCAACGAAACCCGCAATATTTACAGGGTCTTTTGCCGAAGAAAAGGGTGGTGCATAAGCATGTTCCATTTCCATCAACTCGTAAATCGTGCCCTTTCTCTTGATGACTGATGATAACAAATCAATTCGCTTATCCACTCCTTCGTATCCTGCTATTTGTGCGCTTAACAACCTGCCATCAACCGGAGAGAATAGGATTTGAATGTGCAATGGTTGGGCACCTGGATAATAAGAGGCATGCGAGCTGCTATGTGTTGTTGAAACAACATGTGGGATCTGCGCAGCTTGTAAATGCTTGGACACAGTCCCTGAAGTCGCCACTGTCATATCGAATACTTTCACGATGGCTGTATTGATAGCCCCTAAATATTTTTCTTTATTTCCCAAAACAATATTGTTTGCACAGATTCTACCCTGCTTATTTGCCGGCCCAGCTAAATAGGTATTCATGGATTGTCCCGTGATGGGATTTGCAAACTCAATAGCATCGCCAACGGCGTAAATATCAGGATTAGAAGTCTGCAGATATTCATTGACAAAAATCCCCCTCGCCTTTCCCAATTGAAGTCCGGCCTTTACTGCCAATCGAGTGTCAGGTCGAACACCAATTGATAATATAACGATATCCGCATCCAACTCTTCCCCATTACTCAACAGAACATTCAGTTTGCCAAGTTTACTTTCGAATCGAGCAACACTGCTATTTAGACGCAAATCAATTCCCTTTGCCCTGATATGTTGTTGAACGATTGCGGCAGTTGGAAAATCCACAGGTGCCAATATTTGATTTCCCATTTCGACAATGCTGACATCAAGTCCCAAATGAAAAAGATTTTCAGCCATTTCAAGTCCTATAAATCCACCGCCAATGACAACAGCTTTTCCAGATTTGCGTTGCTCAACGTATTCTTTTATATAATCCGTGTCTGCCACATTTCGCAAGGTGAAAATGCCTTCAAGTCCGATTCCAGGCAAGGGCGGGCGGACCGGATCTGCTCCTGGCGACAGGACTAATTTGTCGTACGTTTCGGTGTACTCGGCATGCGTTACAAGGTTAAATGCAGTAAGGGTTTTGTTCTCTTTATCAATTGAAATAACTTCTGTTTTTACTCGCACGTCAATATTAAATCGCTTGTTAAATGAAGAGGCAGTTTGAACAAAGAGTTTATCCCTATCCTTAATAACATCACCTATATAATAAGGCAAGCCACAATTGGCGTAAGAAATATACTCTCCCTTTTCAAAAATGACAATCTCTGCTTTTTCGTCCATTCTTCTCAACCTGGCTGCCGTGCTGGCTCCTCCGGCTACCGCACCTACAATAACATACTTCATATTAGTTTAAGTTTATATACAAAGAACTGAGTATTAAATCTGAGGGTCAGTAACATCCGCTATGGGATTGCAAAATATTTGTCACTTACTGCTAAGGGATAGTTTGGTGATGAACGGCAACTGATTTCATTAAGTCAACTATTTCCTTTTTACTATAGTCCCTCATACCAAAGTGTTTCTCAACTAACTTGCCGTATCTGTCCAAAATAAATGTTGCAGGTATAGATTCGGTGGCATAGGGATATTTGTCTCCCGGGAAATAAACGTCAAAGTCAAAGTTGAACCCTTTCCTTTTCATAAATGAAATAGCTTTATCATGATCTTCATCATAGGAAACCATGATAAATACAAATTCTTTATCGTTCAATTCATTTTTAAAATTTTGAATAGATGACATTTCAGCTACGCATGGCGGACACCAACTCGCCCAGTTGTTAACAAATACCACTTTCCCTTTAAGATCGGAGAAATTTACCGGAGAATTATTGACGTCAAGGAGTTGTGAACTCAAATTGGCTGTCTTTTGCGTTCGATTTTCAGATACGCCAGAGGTTAAAAACAATGTTAATAAAATGATGAATGCTCCTACAATTGACATTAATTTTCTGACATATTTCTTTCGTTATTGATCCTCAAAGTTCAGAAGCAAATGCTTCATCTTTTGTGACCTTTATCACAGACTAAGAAGTTTGACAAGGTATGTTTATACCATCGGTCACCATTTGATTAACTAAGAGCTATGAACGGAACTATATTAACGGGCATTACATTACTTGCCTTTATTGTGCTTCACAGCATTACTGCATCCCTGTTCTTCAAAGCATGGGCAAAGTCGTTTTTGGGAGAACAGGCGTTCGAGATTTGGTTTCGGTTTATATATAATTTGATAAGCATTATTTCTTTGGTCCCTGTAATGATCGAATTAAGAATACCCACTTTTCTTCTTTGGAAAACGTCAGGCATAGTGCCTGGCATTTTTTACATAATCCAGTTAGTTGGTGTTATCGGAATGGCAGTGACACTGTTGCAAATCGATGTATTGAGTTTTGTAGGCATCCGCCAACTGTTTAGCCATTCCGAGTCGAAACCTCAAGAACCAGAAAAGCTGGTAATCGATGGCCTGTACAAGATTGTGCGACATCCATTATACCTCTTCAGTATGCTTGTCATCTGGTTTGTTCCCACTATGTCGGAGTCGTGGTTTGTTTTTTCGCTTTTCTCAACGCTCTACTTTTACATTGGTTCATACTTCGAGGAAAGGAAAATGCTAATTCAATTTGGCGATGCTTACCGGCAATACCAACATTCAATACCTCGCATTATTCCCTTCTTAAAACCAAGGAAGCTATAGAGATAAGTAAAATGGAATGATCCAGTTCTAGGCAAATCCTCTTGCCTACTTCTGCTGGTAGAAAATTGGTCAAGAGATAAAATATTGAATAAATGCAATGACCCCGAGTAATAACAATACAGTCCCGGGGATCATTTTAATAACTTTATTATGTTGTAAAAACGTTGACAATTTATGCGCCATTAATGCTAGCAGAGAAAGCAATGCCAAAGCTCCTGCCGCTGTTCCTAAAACATAACTATGAAGTCGCCAAGTCGTATCTAATATTATCCAACCTTCGGCTTTTAAATAGGCAGTCATTCCAATCCACCAAGGAATTGCTTGTGGGTTGAGTATGCTGAGAATTAACCCTCTTCGAAAACCACTTTCCTGAAGTTTAATTGCAAATGTCGATGGTTTGCGTGCTGACCACAATCCTAAAACCCCTAAGGCAGTCATTACAATTGCTGCTAGTAGTTTAAAATTCTCTTGTACTACAGATGACTGAGTAATCCACCCTTCAAATTCTACAGCAATCCATGCATACGGATATTCAATAATTGCAACTGCTATGGCAAAACGAAATGCAGCATTCAGTTTTTTTTCTAACCCAAGTTGCAACACCAATATATTGAGTGTGCCAGGTGGGATAGATCCCATAAAGCTGACAATCATTGCAATAATAAAAACTTGGAATAACATAGCTCTTAATTAGAACGATGAATGGGCAATTCCCTTTCTGTCTTCGAAACAAATTCATCAAAGCAAGATTGCCAATTATAATTGGTTCGATGATTAACCATTAACCTTAATTTAATTAAATGAATTTTTTACAATCAAAACGCTATTTTACTACTGCTCTTTTTGCTGCTACCCAGGCACGCATCCCACCCTGCAAATCATACACATTCTTAAATCCCAACTCAATTAATATTCCTGAGGCAGAGCTGCTTCGGCCACCTGCTGCACAATAAACAAATACCGGTTTAGTTTTGTCGAGCTTGCTCACTTGCTGCTTGAAGTCGCTTTTGTAATAGTCAATCATTGTAGCATTTGCTAAATGTCCTTGACCAAACTCATCTTTAGTGCGAACATCGAGTATTGTTTTTTCTTTGGTTACCTCCAATTTCTTTTCGAAATCATTCACATTGAGAAGTACTGATGATTGTGCTGAGGTGCAGGCATGAGTGAATACGCCTACCATCAAAATGAAAAGGAATTTTAGATTAATCATAAGATTTGTTTTATCGATTATGGAATAGAGGGATCAAATTAATTTGACACTATTTTAGTTGCTCTTCAATTTCCAATAGAGACTTCTCAATCACTTGCTTAAAAATATTCTTTGGTAATGCGCCAGGCTGTATCATCGGATCGCCTTTCTTTGGTATAAATAGGAAGGTTGGGATACTTCGTATGTTAAATATTTCAGCCAATTCCCGTTCCTTCTCCGTGTCCACTTTGTAGATGACCAGTTTCCCTTCATATTCCGTGGAGAGTTCTTCCAGTACCGGTGCTACCATTTTGCAAGGTCCGCACCAATCAGCATAGAAATCGATGATTGCAGGTAATTTGCCAATGTATTTCCACTCCTTCTCTAGGTTATAGTCGAATACGAGTTTCTTGAATTCTTCAGTTGTGATTTTGGTTGTCATAATACAAACAGGTTATGAACTGTAAAGGTCCAAAAGAATTTCGGGTCGGTTTGTGACTACAGTCACACAACATTAATTCATGTTAGGGTAATTTTGAAACGTTAAGGGAAGCGGCTTTCAAAAGCCAAAAAAATATAACTGAGACGAATGGATACACTATCAAGCTTAAGCAAACCCTTCTTACAAATTGGAATTTGATACGCTGGTTACGTCTTGCTCTTGGACTTTTCATTGCTTACCAGGCAATCCAACTACATGATTCTTTATCGGGAATCATATCTATATTCTTTTTATTTCAGGCAGTAACAAATACAGGTTGCTGTGGAACGAGTGGTTGTGCTGTTCCCATTACTTCAAGAAAAGAAGCTAATGAGCTCGATGTGAAATATGAGGAAGTTAAGAACGAGTGAAATAGGGCCCGATAACAAATGTTTTCTTTAGTTGCTAATCATCACTTTTCAAAATCGAGCAGTATTTTGTAGGGATATCCTTATAAGAAACTAAGGATGTCCTTAGAAGGATGCTGATTGAGAAACTAATCTTTTCGTCATATTTGGAGATTTCCTAGCCCGACAACTTGTAATCTGATGGTATGAGCAGCATAAATTTTCTAAATGGTAACTGGTTTGATTTTGTTTCACAAATTCAGGAGACCAGTAACGAGCCGATAATGATCAGGAAAAAGTATGTTTTCTTTTATCTGTGCGCCAATGGGTCAATGCAATGTCGTAAGATGGAAACCGAGACTTTGTCAGATCGACTTCTTAGTGATTTCTTTAATGCCAATTTTATAAATATCAGAGTTTACATGGGAAACCTTTCTGACTCTGACACACTCCAGAAACTTAAGAGTGCCTTGAATGTAGAGGTTGAAACTTATCCACTAACGCTATTCCTGAATCACCAGGGAAAAGTAGTCCATCAAGTTACTGGTGATTTTTCCCCGAATGGTCTAATTAGCGAAGCAAAGATTGCACTTAGCTTAAAATTTAATTGGATTTGATAAGCAATCGCATCCGGCAATAACAATAGTCATCCAGGAGTGAAAAATCCTTCAAAAATACCAAAGAACCCTGATTTTGCCAGCCAAATTTGTCCAAAAACATTCGAAATTGGTCCAATTTAAGCATTTTATCGCTTTAATATATTCTATATATGGACATATTAGTCAAGCGGTTACGTCACGTGGCTGCTATTGGTTCGGTCACTTAAATTTCTACAGTTGGTTACTTAAATTTCTACGCTTTTCAAGCGCTGGATACCCCCTATTTATAGCGTAAAATGATATCGTATGGAGGGGCTAGTACGGAAAAATGCTATTCAAGCGGTCCAGCAGGTGTTCTGGTTTAAATTTGATTGATTTTAAAACTATTCAAGAATGTCCCTCGTGTAAGCGGCCAATAATTTTTGTCGGGAAAGGCCATTAATTTTTTCCTATAAAAAATGCCAAAAAAGGCCCTAATGCGATTATTGACTCGGGATAAATGATCTGATCTTCGCTTAACGAACTGACGCCTTTATCTCAAAGGCCTCGATGTCGGCGTCGACCTGTTGGTATTCCCGTAATAGCCTGCGGAATTGCCCCATTTACTCCAACAGTTGCAGAAGCAAGGCTCCATTTTTTACTCGACCCCTTTGTGCCAGCCAAGAACGTTCCGTTTGTTTCTGATACCGGTGTCACTGAACTTTTTGTGCAAGAAGTTATTAAAAGTACTGCCAAGTTATTAAGGCTGAATTCTTCATGTTTAAATTTTATGGGTCTTGTTGCTGAAATGTTGATGGCCAATAGTCAGTCGTAGTCAGACACGAAATTTTTGGAACCAGGGTTGGTTCTGGTAATAAATAAATCTCAACCAACCATCATGTGGTTTTTTACGTGGTTAAATTCACTAATCGAAAATTAAATGAAAAGAAGAATTTTTGTAAACAGCGCACGCGACATTCTAGGATTGGGCTTGGTTACACAAACGCTCGGAAGCTGCTTCAAAAATTCTGTGGGTCCATCTCCTACGGCAGGATTTACAGTCGATCTGTCCAGCTCAGCAAATAGTACATTGAAAACGGTAGGGGGATTTATTCTAACCCGAGGGATTTATGTTATCTGCACAGCCACGTCCACTTATATAGCGCTGTCATCGATTTGCACACATCAAGGTTGCACCGTGAATTACGGGGCGACTAGCAAACAGTTCTCTTGCCCTTGTCACGGGGGGTTATTTGATATATCTGGCAAGGTACTTGGAGGGCCACCTCCTTCTCCATTAAAGCAGTATACCGTTGCTTTAAGTGGGACAACACTTACTATTTCTTAGACTTTTTATGGTTCCCGAAGTAGAATTTAAGCTTGTAATTGTATTAGCATTACTAATCCATGCGATTTTCTCAACAATTTATGTGCTAGACTTATTTAAAATAAGCAAGCGGAAAAACAAATCTATTTGGGTGGCGGTGATCATAGTTTTTCCGATTATAGGCCTCTTCATTTACAGGGCGACAATGAAGAGGCCAAATTAATCGGACAAATCAGATTCCACTTCACTATCTGCTCGAAGCCTCAAGTTTTCTTGTAAAGTTGACCAATTGCCAACGTTGCGTTTCCGACAACAAAGATTTATACGAAGCCATAGGTGAGTTTCCTTCAGAAAGTTTCCAGAAAATTGCACCATCACTTTCTTGACGAACAGTTGGGGCCAGGAAGTTCGCAGGGTGAGGTGTCAAGCTCGCGCTTGCAACTCCATTCCCCTTCCCCTTTTCACCGTGGCAAATCGAGCACATGTTTTCATAAATCTTCTTTCCTTCAAGGACACTCGCTGGATCGTCTTTCAAAGGATTTGAGATCTTATCAACAGTTGCAGGAGCTTTCCAGGTCGAATGCTGCGAAAATCCATGTGTTGACAGGGCAAGAAAGAATATAATTGTACTACCGAAAATTGTTTTGTTGATTCTCATAATCGAAATTTTATTTACCCAAAATTGGGTGCCTCTGATCACAAATAGAATGATTGCCATCAAGTATGCCGATGACATTAATCACTTTTCTGGGATCGCTAATGTCATAAGAAGGAGAAATTGAATCGGCAGTTCTTAACTTGACAGGATTTCGACCCAGAATCTTGAACGGTCACGGAACGAAATTCTTCAACAAACAACTCTGGCTGTGCGATCTTTCCTAATCAATAACCTCAATCAAGTCCTTGTGCTGAATTTTTCGATTATCTTTCTGTTCCACAGAAAGTGTAGAAGCATTTCATTTACTGAAATTGACAGACTCATTTTGACGAATAGTCGAATATTCTAAGTTTTAGGCCAATGCTGATTGTCGCTCCACTCCATTTGCTTCTAAAGTCGTTGGACAATAGCCGGATATCATTTGTCCCTAGCAAGATTCTGTAACCGACTCCCACAAACATTTTGGAGGTCTTTGTCAGGTTAGTTTCAACATTGATTCCTGGCTGAGCCCAAAAATAAGCTCGCTCCCACAAAATGCGTTTGTCTAAATCGTAGTTTATACTACTCTTATACCTATCCGCCGAATCTACTTTGGCAATTCCCACTCCTATTGCCAATGGGAATGACAAATTGAAATGTTTCTTCGGTCTGAGCATGTATTCAAATTTTAACCCCAACAACTTAAGGTTAAGATCCAAAGCCTTTAGCGGACCAAGTTGTTTTGGACTGTAGTCTCCAGGCATCCCCAGGGCCATGACTCCTGCAAGCCAATGATCATTGATCTTTAAGGACAGCGTGCCACCCATCATCGATGTCAATTGTCGATCGAGATTAACCAATTGATATTCAGGCGAAAAATAAAGGCTTCGCATTTGCGAGTAAATTGGTGCCATCTCCCGGTTTTGATTTGCCATTTTGCCCAACTGCGATGATTGCCTCGTCTCCTGTACGATATTAGCCGTTGGGGCAGCTAAGCTTAGGTCAACGCTCGCTTCGACTGCATAGTGATCAGACAGATCCTGATGGCTTGATGCCCATCTCTTCCTGAACGAAACTATTTTCTTATCGGTACTTTTTGCACCCAAACCACCGTTTCCGATTAAAATGTAATCAATCAAAGTCGGGCTTTTCAGTCCCCCTTCATTCAAATCATTACTACCGGAATCAAATGAAAATTTATTTCCAGGCATCATTTCGCCATCAACTGCGTTCAAAGCATCAAGCATAAATTGATAGTCCGATTTTGATGAATCCTTATCGATATTGAAATCTCCGCATATGATTTGAGGAACCCCATCTTTCTGATTCATTTTCAATAAACCATTATACAGTTCCATACACTGCTCTTTACGTATGGTTTCGCCTCCTGAACTTTGTAAATGCGTGCCAACTATCTGAACGACCATCCCATCAACATCAAGTTCCAATAGCAATGCTCCTTTCCGTGAAAATGCGTCCCACCCCACCCTGAATTTATAGACAATGGACTGGGACCGCATAATCGGATATTTACTAAGAATCCAAATACCACTATTCGTTTTTAGTGAAATAGCTTTCTGATTAGCTGGACCTGCTGAATAGGGATAACGGGCCTTAAGTTGCTCCCAAATAATTTTTCTGGATTTATAAGAGAAAGCCTCTTGCAAAACAATTACGTCATAATTGCTTTCATTCAGTATTTCTCCAATTGCCTTAGCGCGAATTGTTGATGACGAATTGGCAATAGACCTCGGGAGCATGTAGATGTTCCACGAAAGCACCTTTAGGATTTTTGTCTCTCCTGGCTGACAAAGGGCGAAACTGGCATTCAGGGTAAGGATGCAAAAGAAAATCAATCTTTTCATTTCGAATCCGGTTTTCAAAGCCTTGAAATCAAACAACCTCAATTGGGTCTTTAAGAGCGCTCTTTACTATGAACACGAATATTATCACTTGACGGTTGGTACAACTTGTTAACGCGATAAAATATACCCGATACGGCTAGTGGGGGTAATTCAGGATTCTAATGCGCCAGAGAACAAATGTAACCAATTGAAATCCTGATCCATTTAAATTAATGAACCAATAGAATCAGGGGTATGGTAATAATGCAATGGAATAGTTCAGGTCAAACTATGGAGCACAAGATTGCCCGGTAACTCTCCTATCCATTTTTTTCCACCAGTAGAAATTTATGATGTGACAGGTGTCAGATGCTGTTAGTCACGCGATTCTGTTCCCTACTTCTATGAGAAATTGGCATCTCCCTTGCCGCGCCATCAAAAGTCTCCCCATCCAAATTTTTGCGCTTCATTTCTGAAAGGCCCTTCGGCAAGTTTTTCATCACTTATATAATGCCTCCCACCAATATAGTTGACAATCTGATTGTGTTCATTGAATATTTCGGAATAGTCGGACCACCTATTTCGGGAATGACTGACCACTGATTTCGGGAAGGGTGAGTACCACCTATTTCGGAATTGATCTGTACCAGGGTATTTCGGAAATGATCTGTACCGT
>Ga0209067_10002805_pt1 | contig 10240 bp, 10 predicted proteins | sample ColStrG_CSR_2013_FD_187199 | JGI IMG/M metagenome (GOLD analysis project Ga0209067, IMG submission 187199) | Freshwater sediment microbial communities in response to fracking from Pennsylvania, USA - Cold Stream Run_MetaG_CSR_2013 (SPAdes)... | ecosystem: Environmental > Aquatic > Freshwater >... | reverse complement strand
TACAAAGTAAATTTACTTTTATTATATTTGTAATGTATTTACAGTGAATTCAAAATAAATATAAAATATATGGCTTTAGTTATTCCTTTCGCATCGGAAAAGGGGGGTGTTGGAAAAACCACGTCCGTTCTTTCGATTGCCACCTGGATACATTATGTTTTTTCTCTTAAAGTGGCTGTTTTTGATTGCGACCCTTCGGAAAATGCTTTTTTGATACGAAAAAGTCATTTAGCCTATTTTGATAATTTGAAGCCCACCGATTCTAGGGTGAAATATGCACTAGAATTCATTGAAAAGCATAACCGCCCAATTTATCCAATTTTTGAAAAAGTGAATGCCGAAACGTTTTCGGCGGATTTGGAAAAACATGGAGATCAATACGACATTATTTTTGTCGATATGCCGGGTTATTTAGATGTTAACCTTTTGAAGGCTGTATTGCCTCTAACGGATCATCTGTTTATTCCCTATGTAGCGGATTTGGGATCTATGAACGGGACTAAAGATTTTGCCCTTGTGACCTATAATGAAGGGGCTTTTTCGTTTCAAGGCCACTATTACATGGCTAAAAGCTATCCATCTACTCAATTGGTAGACGAGGTTAAGGATGCAGTAGATCTTTTGGAAAATTTACCGATTCCATATACCGTTATGAAAAACAACATTATGCATCGGATCGAGGTCATGAAGCCCATGGCTATGATATCGCTTTTTCCGTTGGATGGATCTTCGTATAGGGATCATTACCTAACCAAGTTTTGTTTTGAATTTTTAGAAAAAATTGGTTATAAACCCTTAGAAATGATACCATTTATAAATTTAAAAATAAGATAAAAAATGTCGAACGATAAAAAACCTAACCCATTAGATAGCCTGAATACAACTGGTATATCTAACCGATCTAGTATGCTGAGTGGAGCTGGTTCACGAAATTTAGAAAAAAATGAACCTTCTGAAACTATTGATATTCCATCTGAAAAAGCAACTATTGAGCAGCGCGCAGAAATGGTTAAAGGTTCGAGGCGAACCGTTGAAATACGCGCAAAAGGGGATTACGAGGGGCTAAAGCCTTTCAATTTATCCGATGTGAGGGAAAAGGTGCCCAAAGAATTTCAAGTGCCTGAAAAGGCTACTTTGGTGATTTATGAGTATTTGCGCGATGAATATAAACGCCTGGCATCTGAGCTGGATGTTGATTTATTTGATCTAACCAACCATATTTTATTGAAATTCCTCCAAAGAAATCACGACGATATCCAGATCTGCCACAACCAGGCTGTTAAGGAAAATCCTATAAAAAACATTAAAAAGTTGGGCGACTAATAAGCGGTATATTAAGGAGTATTCGTCGTCTGATTTGTAGAAAAATGGGGAAAATGCCTGGGGAAAGATTATCAAAAGGCGAGTAAAATACAGAAGGGAAGGGAAAGAGGCTAGTTTAGGGGTTGATTGTTAGGCGGTTAGCGTTGTAGTGAACATAAAGATAATTATAGGACAATGTACTTTGTAGACAGGTTATTGAAAGACTATGCGGACTTAAAAATCCAGGATGCCCTGCATTACGAAAAATTTAACCGCTACTCTTTTGTCTATAATTCCTGTGCTATCGAAGGTTCAACGCTGACAGAACAGGATACTATTCTGTTGCTCGATGAAGATATTGTGTCGCCTAAATCATCCTTTCATGACCACTTGATGGCCATGGATCATTACCAGGCTTTGCTCTTTGTTGAAGCGAAAGCGAAAGAGCGTGCACCCATTACCCTTTCCTTTATTCAGGAAATAGCGTCTTTAGTGATGAAAAATACTGGAGTCATTCGTAATCCAGGCGGGGTTGGGATGACAAACGAATCGAAAGGGGATCTTCGAAAAGTATCGGTTTCAGCCGGATCGGGAGGAAAGCCCTATATGGATCCTAAAAGTATTCCGCAGGCGATGGACAAATTTTGCTCTGGCCTTCAGGATCAGATGACGAAAGTCGAAACGGTCGAGGAACGTTTACAGCTTTCTTTTGATGCCCACTTTGATTTTGAATCCATTCATCCGTTTACGGATGGCAATGGACGAACCGGTCGACTGGTGATGGTATATATTCAACTCTATTTTGGACTTCCTCCTTTGATTATCTCCAATTATTGGAAATCAGAATATATTCAAGCATTGATAGACTCACGCAATGATCGGAATGATTTAATGCCAATTCGTAGTTTCCTTTTTAAACAGTATTCTTGGAAAATTCTTCAAGAAATTAAGAGGTTTGAAGAATTTTCTTAAAAACATTTTATGAGTCATGGAACTTTTCAAATGAATGATAACTAATGGCAAACAGCAACTTAACAAGTGCAAAGAGTGCAAAGAACGATGAGTTTTATACGCAATACCATGATATTGAAAAGGAAATCAATGCTTATTTAGAGTTTGATCCAAATGTGTTTTTGGGTAAAACAGTCCTACTTCCTTGTGATGATCCTGAATGGAGCAACTTTACTAAATTTTTTGCGCAAAATTTTGAGCGTTTTCAAATGAAAAGGCTAATAAGTACAAGTTATGCCCCTAATAGTAAAAAGTTTAAAACACATTATCAGCCAACACTATTTGAATTAAATGATCCTCAATTTGATAGTGAAAAAACCGAAAACAACGGTAAAATTTTCACCCTGGACATTGATAAATCTGGTGACAGGAAAATTGATGTCCATGATTTAAAATGGACCTATTTAAAAAGCGACGGAGATTTTCGAAATGATGAAATAAAACAACTTAGGGATGAATCAGATATAATAATAACAAATCCTCCATTTTCATTGTTTAGAGAATTTTTGTCCTGGATAGTTAGTGCCGACAAAAAGTTTTTAATTATAGGGAACATGAATGCTATTACTTATAAGGAAGTATTTCCGTTGATAAAGAACAATAGAATTTGGACGGGTAGCAGATTTAATCAAAGATTAAATGGGAAAAATATGACATTTTTAGTTCCAGCTGATTACAATTTAACTGGAACAGAAGTCGAAATTGACAGTGAAGGCAAAAAAATGATTAGTGTAGCTGGGACAGGTTGGTATACTAATTTAGAACATGGAAGAAGACATCAACCATTGTCATTAATGACAATGCAAGATAATATCAGGTTTAGTAAACATAAAGAAGTTAGAGGAAAGGATTATAGTGTTTATGACAATTATGATGCGATTGAAGTCCCATTTTCGGACGCAATCCCTAGTGATTACACTGGTATTATGGGCGTTCCTATTAGTTTTTTAAATAAATACAATCCTAACCAATTTGAAATTTTAGGAAGTGATGCAGATGACGATTCGCCTCCTACAAAAAAATATTCTAATAAAGTTAAAGTTGTTGACGGGATAAAAATGAAATCTAATACAGGAACTATGGGCTGTGTAATAAGAGAAAGCCAATTTGGTCCAGGAACATACTTTGACGTAGGATACCCTGTCAGGGCATTATACAAACGTATTTTTATTAAACATAAGAATTTAGCTCAATGAAGACCATATTAAGAACAGATATTACGATTGGTGATATTTGTAATGGCTTTATCTATAACGAACTCGAAGGGAAAGGATTATTTGGATTATCTGGTTCATTAACCATACAACCAGAATATCAGCGGAATTATATTTATGCAGACGGCAAAAAAGATGTAGCCGTCATTAATTCTATCTTAAAAGGATACCCGATAGGGTTGATTTATTTCAATCGAATCAAAGAGGGTTTACTTGAGGTTCTTGATGGTCAGCAACGTATTACTAGTTTTGGCCGTTTTGTAACAAATAAATTTGCTATTAAGGATGAAAATGGTCTTGAACAATATTTTAGTGGAATTGCACTAGATAAACAAAATAAGATTCTAAACACTAAACTGCTCATTTATGAATGCGAAGGGACTGAAAGTGAAATAAAAGAGTGGTTCCGTACAATTAATATTGCTGGCGTTCCATTAAATAATCAGGAGCTACTAAATGCCGTTTATTCAGGTCCATTTGTAACTCTGAGTAAAGAAGAATTTAGCAATAGTCAAAATTCAAAAATTCAAAAATGGAATGCTTACATAAGCGGTACTGCAAATAGACAAGATTTCTTGGAAAGAGCTCTTGAATGGGTAAGTAATGGAAATATTGGAGACTATATGAGCCGTCACCGATATGATAACAATATAGTTGAATTGAAAAATTATTTTAATAGCGTTCTTGATTGGGTTTCAGGTGTTTTTATTGACGTTGAAAATGAAATGAGGGGTATTGAATGGGGTCGTTTATATGAAGAATACCACAAAAAGAGCTATAATCCTAAGAACGTTTCTTTAGAATTAAAAAAGCTATTTGGTGACCCTTATGTTAAAAATCGCAAAGGAGTTTTCGAATACATTCTTGGAAATTCTATTGATACAAAACTGCTCGAGATACGGATATTTGACGAAGCCACTAGAAGATCCGTATATAGCAATCAAACAAGCGAGGCGGAAAAAAACGGGGTTTCCAATTGTCCTTTATGTTCTATTGGGCATGATGCAAATAAAACTAAAATTTGGAAGCTGGCAGAGATGGACGCTGATCATGTTTCTGCCTGGAGCAAGGGCGGGACAACAGATGAAAAAAACTGTCAAATGTTATGCAGAACTCATAATCGCGCTAAAGGAAATAAATAGGTTGAATATGTTAATTCTGCATAATTTGTAAAATAATTTTATAAGAATTTATTATAAATAATAATCGTATTTAGCACAAATGGCTAAACGTAAGAAGAAATTAAAGTCTGTTATTGATGCGCCTGAAGGTATACATGTATTTCAGTATGTCGCTATTATAGAGGATGAGTTATCAATTACTTTTCAGTTGTATGATCCAGAAAAAGAGGAAGTTCTTTTTGATTTTATATCTAGTTTGATGGTTTCTCATTTTTCGAAAATAGGTTTAGATAGATATCTTCCGGAGAATCCATTTAAATGGTACGTTGAAAAATTACGCGATGATAATCCGGGCGCAAATATTCTACCATACAATCATGCTCTTGCATTTACTGTTGAAAATAAGGAATCCAACCGTTTTGATCTTCATATCGTATATCTTGATAATCTATCTATAGATTAGTTGGATTTTATTTATGCCTCTTTTTATTCGTTTTAAGACACTTAAATTTATAGGCATATATTTTTATTCATTTGTATTTTAAATTAATCTGATAGAGTAAAAAACGGCAAAAACGCCTATTTAGGCTTTATGCCTCTGTTTTAATGTATGTTTTTTTTGGATTATATTTTGTTTCTTGGTTTTAAAACACACTTTAAAATTTATTTAAGTATCTTAATATCAAACAACTAAATTCTAACTCTCAATTTTTCACTGATAAAACCTGTTAGTTCGCGCTTTCTTGTTTTTCGATTTTATTCCCCCTCCCCCTTGTGAAAAATTTAAAAATAACCCTTCTCCTTTCCCTGTTGTACTTTTTATAACTAAATGAAAAAAGTGGGGTGGCTTTTTTACTTGCATCACAAATTGAGAAAACTTGTATTATTTGTATATTTGAGGAATCCATAACTAATTAAAATATAGTTAGTTACAAGCTTTAACTAACAGGTTTTATAAGCGAAACTAACAGGTTTTATCAGTGAACTAACAGGTTTTATCAGTGAACTAACAGATTTTATCAGTGGAACTAACAGATTTTATCAGTGAAATAACAGAGATTAAAAAAATATTGTTTTTAATCTCTTTTCTTTATTTTTGTTCTTTATGAAGAAGGAAAATAGAGAAAATACTGGTCGTGAGATTAGGCAACATAATGTTATAACGAATTCCAGACATGAACTTTCGGCGGTTCAGTTGGATGTGTATTTTATGCTTCTATCGCGTTTAAAAAACAACCAGCCGAATCAGTTTAAGTATTCTATTAAAGCTAAAGAAATCGAGGACCTTACCGGGAGAGTTTGGAATTATAATCAGTTGAAAGATTCTACTGAAGCACTTATTGGGAAGGTTTTTGAAATTCAGCAAGAGGATGGTGTTTTGCAGGTTGCTATGTTATCAAGTGCTAAATATTTGACAGGAAAGGGGATTATCGAGCTTACTATCTCAGAAGAACTTAAACCTTATTTACTTGATTTAAAAAGCAATTACACCTCATTTCAGTTGTATTGCGTTTTAACTATGTCTTCAAAATATGCTAAGTGGATGTATGTTCAACTTTCTCGGTGGAAAGATTTAGGTTCTAAAACCTATACTTTAGATGAGTTAAGGATATTGTTGAATATAAAAGATCCACGTGGCAAAGAGCCTGAAATGTATAAGCAGTGGGCTCAGGTTAAGCAGTTTATTTTAGATCCAGCCATGGAGCAAATTAATAATTATTCGGACTTAAAGGTTAGTTATACTCCCATCAAAAAAGGAAGATCTTTTGATTCTGTACGTTTTATAATTGATGTGAGAAGTGAAGTACAGACAGTAATTCCATATGAACTAGAAGATTTTGATTTAGATGCGATCAAATTGAAAAGACAAATGAATGAAATAGGTATTATGGATAATGCAAAAATTAAAAAAGTCTTGGATAGTCCAGAAAAAAGGATTCAGGCATTTAAATGGTTTTATGATTTTCAAATGCGAAAAAACACTGCTCAAGACATAAAATCACCCTCGGGCCATTTCATAAAAAGTCTTGATATTTAGATTTCGGAATAAGTAATATTTGCTCTTTAAGCCGATTATATTCACCGAATCATCCGAACAAAAAACCTTTAAGCGATTCTAAACGGCTTAAAATGGTTCGTTTAGAATTGATAAGCGGGTATTTTTCTTTTTCATAATCGGTAAGAATTTCAATTAAATTTAGTTTTTCAGCATGGCTTTCATCCCCTTTTTTAGCCTTTCTGATTTCTTGATAACGAGCCATAGCTATTTCGTAATCGTCATCGGTTTGTATTCTGCTCCAGCTTTCTTTTTTATTCATTGATCATTGAGATTGGTCGAGATGTTGCAATTAATAATGGGTTATTATCCATTATCCATTAAAGGTACGAAAAAGCCTAAATTCGTCCATTTAGGGCTTTTAGAGTAAATATACTGGACGGAAGTACACAATAAACAGACGTATCCTTAACCTTAACCTAGGCACCTTTTTGTCTCTTTTTTAATCCCCTTCCTTGGGTGGCGAGGAACGAGCCATCCCATGAATGGGATTAAAAAAGGGGCTACCTTCGCCGTATGGTGTGGTTAAGGATACCGATAGGTAAAAAAGAATAGGGTTCAGCTGGGCGATTAATTGCAACATCTCGACCAAATAGTAATTAACTGCAACATCTCGACCTTTTTACAATAGGGAAGTAAAAAGGGTTTGTTTAGGGTTTTTGTATGGTTCTTTTTGGTGGTGTGGGGCTTGGACCGGAGATATTTTTTCGGTTAAGTTTCTTTTTCCGTTTAGATAGTACAGGGTCTTCCCTCATGGATACAGGTTGAGACTGGGAAGCTACTTTGGCGATATCCGCAAATAGTTCTGCTAAACCATCTCCAGGGTAGTAGGGTTTATAGTGGTTTTCGTGTACCGGCATAGATCCTATGCCTCCATTGAAATACTCGCTCGTTTCCTCAAAAAATTCATATTCCAAACTGGAAAGAATTTCTCTCTCTCCCCGATTTTTATGTATCGCATAACCATTATCTCTGAAACAGGCTTCGTAAAATGCTTGCTCTTCTTCGGTATATTCACGGATCATCCCATCCTGAAGGTTTACAGACCGGCAGAAATCATCCATAGTCTTGAAATCCATTTCTTCCAGGCATTCCTTAATTCTTGCGTCCAGCTCGGGCGCTATATCTTTTAGCGAAAGGGTATAGTTTTCGTTTTCGGGCGAAAACACCGAAATTTCTTTGATACCTTCTTGACTCCAGGAGAAGTTTAAGGCTATATCCATTTTATTCATGGATAGAATATAATCCTCTGGCCTTATTGAATACCCTTTGATTTCCGAGAAAGCAATCAATTTATTTATGTTTCGGATATCCCGAATAAATTCTCTAGCGGTTTCGAAATGATTAATTTCAATCGAATAATCCTTTTTTAGAGCTGGAGGCAATTCGGGAATATTGGTAAATCGAGCGCGTTGATGAATGGCTGTTTTATCGGCATATAAAAGGGTTTCAACCGTTTTTATGTCTTTTCCGCTCAATGGCTTATAATCAGAATCTTTTTTCTGCATGATTTCTAGCCCTTTTCGATCCACCAGGCTTTTTACTCCTTTATCATCTATAAAAAGGACGCGAGGCAATATGCCTTTTTGGATCAATTCGGATAGCGATACTTCGGGGGGATGGCTTTTAACCTTAAAAAAACGGTCGGAAGATCCCTGCTTGGTACTCATTTTAATCCCGTAAAGAGCCATCGTTTCGAGAACCTGATCGGTTAATGTTGCTGAGTTTTTGGCTTTCGCGCATATCTGGCCTATTAGTTTTATAATATCCTCCTTTTTTTGGGTTTGATGTTCGCCATCATCCGGGTTCAGGAATTTTTTTTCGAAGTATGCTTTCGAGAATCTTGGGTTGAGCGCGGTAAAAGGGATTAGATGATTTTGGTAGTTGATCGAATATTCTCCATTTTTTGATGAACTAAGGATCGATCCCTTCGGGATGGCTTTCAGGATATCCTCAAAAATAATGAAAGGCATATTGTCCAAATACCTGAATTCCCTTTGCATTTGTCTCAAAGCTCCCGGATCGATTTCGCTCTTTACCTGGTTGCTGTCCAATATTTTCTGGATGGTTCCCCATTTGTATTCCAGATCCTTTCCCTTAAAGCTGATCGGTTCTTGGTCGTGAGGGGATAATCGGAATGAAGCGCCGACGATTCCTGTGGCCTGTATTTTGTAGGTTACTTCTATATTTTTAAGGGATAATTTTTGTTTGAGCTCTTCCGGACTTTTTGCCGTTTTTAAAATGGATCTGATTTCTTTGCGGACCAGGTCTTTCTTTTCCTCGATTCCTTCTTTGTTGGTTTTTTGGGGTGAGGTTTTCTTATGCTCAGGATTCTTTCGGTAACCGGTAGCGCTTTTGGGATCATAAATAAACAACCTGTTTTCTGTTGGCCGTAGATCCATCTCCTTCTCTATCTTATCGCATATGACCTGCATCTTGTAGTTTATGTTCTCATTTTTTATCAAAGAGTCATCCATTCCAACCCTATTTAAAACAATATGATAATGGTCATGCTCTTTGTCCTGGTGTCTGGCCACAACATATTGATGGCAGTCATCTCGCAGACCCATTTCCTCCAGAACCTTTTTAATGACTTTAAGTCCTTTTTCTTCGGATATTTTTTCCTCGGGATGGAATTGTATCGTAGTATGAAGGAACGGTTTTTTGACATTTGGTCGATCCTCTGCAAGCGCGTGCATTTGATAGGCTATTTCGTTTGGCTTGCCAAAGCATAGATTTTGAATTAAGAGCGTAGGCTTTTCGAATACATTCTTTTTGTTTTTTTGAAGAATGTATTCGATTGCACCTTTGGCTCCAGCCCCACTAATTACTTTGGCTGTAGGCATGACGTAATATTCGTAGGATTTTTTGGAGTTCCTCTGTTACTTCTTTTGGAATAACAGAAGTATAATTTGCTTTCATAGATAGCTGATTTAGATTACCGGCTATACCTTTGATTGTTTTTTTGTCTTCGATGTTTATGAATATTACCTGTCCATCAAAGATCATGTCCCTGCAATAGTCAGTAATGGATATACCCAAGTCCCTGGCTTTGGCTTCTATTTTTTGGTGATCCGATTCTGAAACCCGCAGGTTTATTTTCTTGTCTTTAGCCATAATGGTAACATTTTGTCTTCTCTGGCGCTTCGCCCCCCAACCCAGCAACGCGGTAAGGTTGGGGCAAGGTCAGGTAAGGAACTGCATTTTCGGAGAAAATGTAGGACGTAACCTAGCCCTTGCTTCTACTTTCTAATGGATTAAACGAAGTCATGAATAGAATGTTACACGGAGATTTAATTTTTATTTATTGATTTTGCCTATAGATAAAAAAAATTTTTTTGGGGTTTACTTTTTGGATGCAGAGTGTTGGTTTTAGATTTTGGATTTTTTGAATATAAAGTATATAATACAAAATGTACTTTACACTATATATCGACAACTCCCTTCTTTTTAATATAAAGTATAAAGTATATTTTATATTAACAAATAGTATAAAATTTAATACAATAAAGTACTTTATAAAAAGTATATTATAC